>Ga0228535_1000485_pt1 | contig 107454 bp, 106 predicted proteins | sample SJ1metagenome_FD_168457 | JGI IMG/M metagenome (GOLD analysis project Ga0228535, IMG submission 168457) | Enriched culture of PCE-dechlorinating microbial communities from Ithaca, New York, USA - SJ1 | ecosystem: Engineered > Modeled > Simulated communities (microbial... > Unclassified... | reverse complement strand
CTGAAACGGGGGTCGGGCCCTCTATCACATAACCCCCCTTGTCCCCTGTACCCGAAAGGGGCCCGACCCCTGATGTCGCTTGACCCTCCGGAGGAGGCACGAGGACTCTTCTGACTGAGAATAAATACGCAAGGAGAAACACTATGGAACTTACCCGGGAACAGATCGACATCAAGCAGGCGGCACGAGAATTCGCCGAAGGGGAATTCAGGGAAAGGGCCAGGGAATTCGACGAGAAGGAGGAGTTCGACCTTTCCATCTGGAAGAAGGCGTGCGAATACGGTTTTGTGGGCACCTTCATCAGGGAGGAGTACGGAGGCCACGGGCTGGGGTATCTGGAGCATTCCCTCATCGCCGAGGAGTTCTGGCGCGTCGACCCGGGGTGCGGACAGGCTGTCCTGTCCACCACCTTCGGGGCCGAAATGATCCAGGCCTTCGGCTCCGAGGAACTGAAGAAGAAGTTCCTTCCCCCCCTCGTCGCCGGAGAGGCTATCATGGGTTTCGGCATAACGGAGGCAGACGCCGGCTCCGACGCCGTCGCGGCGAAGACGAGAGCGGAAAGGGTGAACGGCAATTACGTCATCAACGGCTCCAAGATGTTCATCACCAACGGATGCCTCGCCGACTACCTCCTCGTCTTCTGCATCACCGACCCGGACGCAAAGGACTGTCACAGGAAACACAGCACCATACTCGTGGATACGAGACAGCCGGGTTTCCAGGCAACCAAGATCCACGGCAAGATGGGCATCAGGGCTTCGAACACGGCGGAGATCGGCTTCACCGACGTTACGGCCCCCGCGGAGAACCTCGTCGGCAGGGAGGGTGAGGGTTTCCGGCAGCTCATGGATTTCTTTAACAAGACCCGCAACCACGTGGCGGCCCAGGGTGTGGGCGTCGCCCAGGGGGCACTCGATCTCGCCATCGCTCACGTGAAAAAGAGAAAGGCCTTCGGCGCGCCGCTGGCCCGCATGCAGGGCATCCAGTTCCTCGTGGCGGAGATGGCGACGAAGATCGAGGCCGCCCGCGGCCTCTACTGGCGTGCGGCCCATTCCGTGGACACCGGCAAGCCCGACCCCACACTCATCTCCATGGCCAAATGGAATGCAGGCGACACGGCCGTCAACGTCGTCAATCAGGCCCTCCAGCTCCACGGCGGCTACGGCTACATAGCCGAATACGACATCCAGCGCTTCTACCGCGACGCGAAGATCGTCGAGATCTATGAAGGATCACGCGAAGTGGAAAAGGCGATAATCGGGGCGGACCTGCTGAAGAGAGGCAACCGAGAGGGATAGGACGAATAGGAATGATAGGACGAATAGGAGAATAGGACCAATAAGACCTATAGGACCAATAGGACGACTAGGACCTATAGGACCTGGACTGTGAAGCGGTGGGCAATGTGATGGCCGGGGATGGCGGTGTGGGGGTTCACGTTACAACCTCCCCACCCCCTCTCCGCCCGTCCTATAGGTCCCATGTGTCCTATAGGTCTTATAAGTCCTATAGGTCCTATCATTCCTATTCGTCCTATTTCTCCTGTCCTATCGCCACCCCCTCGCTCCTACCCCCCGTCCTTTCTGAGCTTGCTGTAGAGCTTTTTTCTGCTGATCCCCAGCAGGCGAGCGGCTTCGCTCTTGTTGCCGTCTACGGAGATGAGGACGGTGCGGATGTGCTCGTCCTCGAGGCGGGAGAGGTTGACGGGGCCGCCGGCAGCGGGGGCCGTCCCGGGTGAGGCGGTGGCGGTGTCGGGGTGGAGGTTCTTGAGCATGTCCTCGGGAAAGTCCTCGGCGAGGATCTCCGGTCGCCTGCCGCTCAAAAGGACGGACCTTTCGATGACGTTCTCCAGCTCGCGCACGTTACCCGGCCAGTCGTAGGCGATGAAGGTGCTGATCGCGCGGGGCGAGAAGCGCTTTTGCGTGCCGCCGCCGTTGAACTTGTCGAGGAAGTAGTCGGCGAGAAGCGCAATGTCCTCCTTCTTCTCCCGTAGCGGTGGAAGGGTTATGGTGAAGGTGTTTATCCGGAAGAAGAGGTCGGTGCGGAACCTCTTCTCCTTAATCTCGGCCTTCAAGTCCTTGTTCGTGGCGAAGACGAAGCGGATGTCCACCTTCGTCTCCTTTGTATCGCCGAGCTTGACGAAGGTTCCCGTCTCGAGGACCCGAAGCAGCTTCGCCTGTATGGCGGGTCCCATGTCGCCTACCTCGTCGACGAAGAGGGTGCCGTTGTGGGCGATCTCGAGAAGGCCCGTCTTGTCCGTCTGGGCGCCGGTGAAGGCACCCTTTTTGTATCCGAAAAGCTCGCTTTCCAGGATGGTCTCCTGGAGGGTGCTGGAGTTGATCGCCACGAAGGGGTTGCCTGACCGGGAGGAGAGGTTGTGGATGGCGCGCGCCGCCAGCTCCTTTCCCGTCCCCGTCTCGCCGAGGACAAGCACCGGTGTGGTCGAGGGCGCGACGATGGATATGAGTTCCTTCACCCTCTTCATCGCCCCGCTTTCCCCGACAAAGCTGTCGTGCGCCCCTATCCTCAGCAGGTGTTCCTTGAGAAGGAAGTTCTTTTCCCTGAGCGACTTCTTCTCAAAGGCCTTGACGATAACGGCCTCGAGTTCCGATATCTTGCAGGGTTTCGTGAGGTAGTCGTAGGCGCCGAGCTTCATGGATCGGATCGCCGTGTCCACGGAGGCAAAACCTGTGAGCATGATGACCTCCATGGTGGGCTCCATGTGCCGGAGCTTTATGAGGAGGTCCACGCCGTCCATGTCGGGCAGCCTGATATCGAGCACGGCGACATCGAAGCTCTTCTTCCTGATGAGGGCGAGGGCGTCCTTCGCGCTGCCGACCCCCGAGACTTTCATTCCCTCCCTTGTGAGCTGCATCTGGAAGGCCTCGACGAGGGGTGATTCGTCATCGATGATGAGAACGTTGATCATTTTTTAACCTCTGCCGTTGCCGGCGGGAAGGGTGAGGAAGAATGTCGTCCCCGATCCCGGCTTGCTTTCCACCCTGATCGTCCCCCGCATGCTTTCCAGGAACTCGCAGCACAGGGCGAGGCCGAGCCCGATCCCCTTCTTCGCCTCCTTGGTGGTGAAGAAGGGCTCGAAGATCTTCTCCATGATGGGATCGGGTATGCCGATGCCGTTGTCCTCTATCTCTATGTTGAGGACCTTTCCGCCCGGCCGGGTGCGGACACGGATGGCCGCGTCCAGCCGTCCCTCCAGGGCGTCGATGGCATTGTGTATAAGGTTGGCGAGGACCTGCCTCACGGCGCTCGCATCCGCCCTGGCCGCGGGCAGGGAAGGAGCCAGGTCAGCGACGACGGTGATCCCCGGCGTGGTGAAGTCCATGGACCCTAGGACGTCCTCTATGAGAGGGTTGAGCTCCACATCGGCGATCTCCAACCCTTCCCTGTGCGACAGGCTCAAAAGGTCCGCTATGACGTTCTTGCACCTGAAGGACTGCTGCTGTATGACGTCAAGACAGTAGGCGAGCTTGTCGATATCGAGCTCCTCCCCGTCCTCCCTGTGGGATTCCAGGATGCCGCCGGCTATCTCCGCGAAGGCGACGACGCTGGCGAGCGGGTTATTGAGCTCGTGCGCCGCTCCGGCGGCCAGCCTCCCGATTGCGGATATCTTCGTTTCCTGCATGAGCTTTGCCCGTGTCTTCACCCTGTCAGTGGTCTCCTCTATGATGCACAGGAGCCCCTCGATGCCGCCGTCCTTGCCCTTTAAGGGGACACCGCTGAAGTCGATGAAGATGTTCCTGTCGCCCCGGTAGTTCATGTAGGGGAAGTCCCAGAGATGAAAGGGTTCTCCCTTGAGCCCGGCCAGGATGTACCGGGCAAGGCCGCACTTGATGGTGTAGGGGTTCCTGAGCCAGTTGAAACCGATGAGCTTTTCCCCCGCGCGCGGCCCCAGGCCGGACAGCTCGGCGAGCGCCGGGTTGACGCTGGTGAAGCGGCCCTGACCGTCGAGGGTGAAGATCGCAAACGGCGCGTTGTCGATGATGGCCCTGTTGAACTCGTTGAGGGCAAGCAGCCTGTCTTCGGCCTTCTTCTGGTCCGTGATGTCCTGGATCGTGCCTTCGAAATACCTGATGCCGCCCTTCTCATCACGAATGGTGCGGGCGTTCATGACCACCCATATGGTCTCACCGTTCTTCCTGTAGAGCTCGCACTCGAAGCCCTTGAGCAGGCCGTCGCGTTCGAGGATGGCGACGAAGTCCTGCCGGACGGCGGGGTTCACGTAGTGCTGGCGCGTAAGATCGGTGATGGACGCGAGGAAGTCCTCCGGGTAATCGAATCCCAGCATCGCAGCGAGCGCGGGGTTCGCGGCGATGACCTTTCCATCGGCGGTTGTCTGGAATATACCCTCGATGGCGTTCTCGAAGATGCCGCGGTAGAGTTCTTCGGCCTGCCTGAGAAGAAGTTCCGACTGCTTCTTCCTCGTGATGTCGAGAAGGGTGCCGATAACGGCCGGTCTGCCGCCGTAGGTCGTGCCGTAGCCGTACGCCTCTATGTCGATGACGGCGCCCGATTTCCTGACGCCCCTGAATTCGTAATTGATGCCCCTGATCTTGCCCGCGACCCGTTTTGATATGTTCCTGTCCACGAGCGGCCAATCCTCGGGCAGAACGAGGTCCTCCGGTCCTTTCCTGTTTACGATCTCCCTGACGGTGTAGCCGAAGATCTTTCCCATCCTGGAATTTGCGTACCGAAAGATCCCGTCCTGGATGAGATAGATGCCGACGAGAGATTTCCTGGCGAGGTCGCCGAAGAGAACCTCGGGTTCACGAAGCTTCTTGTCGGCTGCCTTGCGAGCTGTCCTCTCTGGCTGCATTGGGAGATAGTATACCATATCGTATCAAAATGATACACTTGTTACAAAATTGGACAGGAAAAAGAGGATGCACACCGCGCAAAGAGTGTGCTAACATACCATAATGATTAGGTATGGCCGGTCCTTTTTCCGTATGGTATCGCCATTGCATAGGCGATTACACCAATCCATGAGGAATAGACGCCTTCATAGAGATCGAATCGTCACCGGGGGTTACATATAATGCTTGAACAAGCCGCGACCAGGGTATTGACATGCATCCAGTGCGGGAAGTGCACGGGGAGTTGCCCCGAGTCGGGCCGGACCCCCTTCAACGTGAGGATGCTCGTCAGGAAGAAGCAGTTCCAGTCCGCCGTCGATGAGGCCCTCCCGTGGTACTGTACCTCCTGCGGGGCCTGCACCATACGGTGCCCGAGGGACGTGAAGCCCTCGGAGGTCGTCATCGAGCTTCGCGCGAAACTCGTCGAGGACGGCGACATACCCGTGGCGCTCCAGAAGGCCCTGGAGAACACCTTCGTCCAGAAGAACCCCTGGGGACGCTCCCGCAACAAGCGCGCCGACTGGCTGGAGAAGCTCGATTTCGAGGTCCCCCACGTGTCGGAGACCGAGAGCAAGAGGCTTCTTTTCGTCTGTTGCATACAGGCCTACGACCCGAGGTGCATGGTGATACCCGTGAACGTGGCGCGGCTCTTCAAAGCCGGCGGCCTGGAATTCGGCATCCTCGGCGAACAGGAGGCATGCTGCGGCAACGAGATCCGGCGCATCGGGGAGGCGGGCCTTTTCGAGGAGCTCGAAGAGGAGAACAAGGCCGCCTTCGAGGAGTACGGCGTGAAGGAGATCGTCGCCCTCTCGCCGCACTGTATGAACGCCCTCAAAAAGGAGTACGGCGACACGGGCATCAAGGTCGTTCACTACACGGAACTTCTCGCGCCCCTCGTGGAAGAGGGGGCGATCAAGCTGCCGGGGTCCTTCGGGAAGAAGGTCATTTACCACGACCCCTGTTTCCTGGGGAAACAGAATGGCGTCTTCGACGAGCCGCGCTCGATCTTAAGCGCCGTGCCCGGCCTCACGCTTCTCGAGTTCTCCCGGTCACGTGAGGTGTCCCTTTGCTGTGAAGGAGGGGGCGGCAGGATGTTCTTCGAGGTCGAGGCGACGTACCAGCGCAATGCCGAGGTCCGCGTCCTCGATGCCGTCGACAAGGGCGCCGAGGTCATCGCCACGGCATGCCCCTTCTGCGTCATGACCCTCGAAGACCCCGCGACGGAAAAGGGTCTTGCCGTGAAGGAGCTTTCTGAAATACTTACGGAGGTCTTATAGAATGAATATCCTTGTTTTTACGAAAAGGGTTGCCGCAACCCAGGAAGAGGAATTGCGCATAACCGGGGAAGGGCAGGCCGTCGATCTCTCGAAGGTGCCCTTCAAGGTCAATGACTGGGACAACTACAGCGTGGAAGAGGCGGTGCGCATCGTCGACAAGTCGGGCGGCTCGGTGACGGCCATCTCCATCGGCGACGCGGAGTCCGACGAGGTCCTGCGGCGCGCCATTGCCATGGGAGCCAGGGACGGCTTTCTTGTGGAAACGGGGGATGTCCTCAACGACCCCTTCACGAGGGGCGAACTCATCCGGAGCTTCGTTGACAAGGAGAAGGTCCCCTTCGATATCATCCTGACGGGTGTGCAATCGGAAGACGACCAGTTCGGTGCCGTCGGCGGGATCCTCGCGGGCCTCATGGGTCTTCCCTATGCATCCATGGTCATCGGGATCGACGCCGTCGAGAAGGACCACGTCATCATCCGCAGGGAGCTCGAGGGAGGCCTCCAGGAGAAGGTGAAGGTGGCTACCCCCTGTGTCCTTTCGATACAGAGCGGGATCAACGAGCCCCGGTATGTCTCCATCATGGGCATCCGCAAGGCATCGAAGGTGGAGCGCAAGGTCTTCAAGGCCGACGGATATGAAAAAGGTTCCCCGAAGATAGAATTGATCAAATGGGTCTACCCCGAGAAGAAGGGCGGGGCGACGATGCTCGACGGAGAGCTCGCCGACGTGTGCGGCCAGCTCCTCGGGATTCTCAAGGAGAAGGGGGTGTACCAATGAGTTACACGCTGATCGTGGCAGAGGTGAGGCGCGGTGTTTTCGAGGAGAGAAACCTCGATTCCCTGGGCCTTGGCGCCCTTCTCGGAGATGAGGCGGTCCTGCTTGTCCCGGACGGGGCCTATGAGGCGGCGGACAAGCTCGTCGACGCCGTCTTGAAGATAAAGGCGCCTGAAGAGGTGTACCTCAACCCCATGAACATGGGGAAGATACTGGAAGCCGTCTTCGCCGCGCGGGGAAAGCCGGACCACATCCTCTTCACCCAGTCCTCGTCGGGGATGGAAGCGGCGGCATACGCCGCGGGCCTTTTCGGCATGCCCGTCATAACCGACGTGAGCGGTTATGACAAGGATGCCGGCGTTTTCCTGAAGAGCTACTACTCCGACAAGGTCTTCGGACAGTTCAAGGCCGCGGGCGCCCCCGCCATCCTCACCGTGAGGAGCGGGAGCTTCCGGGAGTTCGCGGCGGAAAAGGCCGCCGCAGCCGCAGCGGAGGCCATCGAAGGCGCGGCCGCCGTCGAGACCCGCACATTCGTGGAATACGTCGAGGAAGAGAAGACGGACATCGATATCACCAAGGCGGAGTTCCTCCTCTCCGTGGGCAGGGGCATAGGCAACCAGGACGAGGTCGCCGGCTACGAGGAGCTCGCGGGCGTTTTGAAGGCGGTCCTCTCCGGATCGCGCCCCGTCATCGACAAGTTGTGGCTTCCCAAGGCGCGGCAGGTGGGAACGTCGGGCAAGACGGTAAAGCCCAAGGTCTACCTTGCCATGGGCATATCGGGCGCCTTCCAGCACATCGCGGGCATGAAGGACTCGGACTGCATCATCGCCGTCAACAAGGACCCCGGGGCCCCCATCTTCCAGTACGCCCATTACGGGATCATCGGGGACATCCACAAGGTGCGTGACAAACTCAAGGAACTGGCGAAGGGATAAATGGACGAAAGGGAAAGACAGGTTCTCGTCGTGGGGGGAGGCATAGGCGGCATCACCGCCGCCCTGGAGCTTGCGTCCTGCGGCATCAACGTGACCATGCTGGAGGAAGGCCCCTCCATAGGCGGCCGGATGATCCAGCTCGACAAGACCTTTCCCACCCTCGACTGTTCGACGTGTACGCTCTCGCCGAAGATGGTCGAGGTGGCCCTCCAGCCGAAGATCGACCTTTTGTCCTGGGCGAAACCCGTGGCAGTCGCGAAGAAAGGGAGGGGTTTTTCCGTTACCATCCTCAAGAAGTCCCGCTTTGTTGACATGAAGAAATGCACCGCCTGCGGCGTCTGTTCCGAAGGCTGCCCGGTGGTGATGAAGAGCGAGTTCAACATGGGGACGGGGCCGAGAAAGGCGGTCTACATCCCTTTCCCCCAGGCCATCCCCAACAAGGCCTCCATCGACAAGCGCGAGGAGAGGCTGTGCAACGCCGCGTGCATGGACGCCTGTCCGGTGGGGACGAACGTGCCGGGGTACCTCAAGCACATAAGCGAGGGACGGTTCGCGGACGCCTACAGGCTCATCAGGGCGACGAACCCCTTCCCGTCCGTCTGCGGCAGGGTCTGCTACGCGCCCTGCGAGAGGGTCTGCAACAGGGGCGAGTTCGACGAACCCCTGGCCGTGAGAGACCTGAAACGTTTCGCCGTCGACAGCTTCGATATAGCGGACCTCGAGGCCGCGAAGGTTCAGAGGACGGGCCGGAAAGTGGCCGTCATCGGCGCCGGTCCGGCGGGTCTCGCCTGCGCCCACGACCTTGCCTTCGAAGGGCACGACGTGACGGTCTATGAGACCCTCCCCGAACCGGGCGGGATGCTGCGCTTTGCCATACCCGAATATCGCCTGCCGAAGGAAGAACTGAAGAAAGAGATCGACTACATACGCAAGCTCGGTGTCGACATCCGCTGCGGGGCCGAGGTTGGCTCCGCGGCGGCTGCCGGGGAGATCAAGGGCTCCCACGATGCCGTCTTCGTGGCCACGGGCGCCCCGAAGGGGCTTCCGCTCGGCGTCGAGGGCGAGGACCTACCCGGCATCGTCGACGGCATCAGGTTCCTGCGCGGTGTCAATAGCGGGGAGCATGCAGTCCCGGGAAGACAGGTCGCCGTCATCGGCGGGGGGAACACCGCTGTCGACTGCGCGCGGACGGCGAAGAGGCTGGGGAGTGATTCCGTCCGCCTCGTCTACCGCCGCACCCGCGAGGAGATGCCCGCGGCCGCAGAAGAGGTCGAGGCGCTCCTCCACGAAGGCATAGAGATCGATTTCCTTGCCGCCCCGGTGAAGTTCGAAGGTGTGGGCGGGAAGGTGGCGAAGATGGAATGCGTCCGGATGGAGCTCGGCGAGGCCGACGAAAGCGGCCGGCGCCGCCCCGTGCCGAAGGCGGGCTCGGAGTTCACCGTGCCCGTCGACTGCGTGATAACGGCCCTCGGGCAGGCGGTGGAGACATCCTTTTTGGGTTCCATCGGAGTTGCCCTGGGAAAAGGCGGGGTTATAACGATAGAGCCGGCGACGGGCGCCACGAACATCGAAGGCGTTTTCGCGGGCGGCGACGTGGTCACCGGCCCCGCGTACGTGATAGACGCCATCGCGGCGGGGAAGAAGGCCGCGCGTTCCATAAGCGCATACTTGAGGGGCGAGGCCCCGGCGGGCGAGGCGCGAAGGGACGAGCCGCAGAAGCTCTCGTCGGAGATGCATTCGGCGCTTTCCGGCAGAATAGCCCATGAGCGCAGGATAGCGATGCCCGAGGAACCCGTCGGCGAGAGGGTGGCGGACTTTCGCGAGGTCGGTCTAGGATACTCGCCGGAAGAGGCCATGGCGGAGGCAGCGAGGTGCCTCGCGGGCAAGGTCGAAGGGTGCATTGAGTGCGGCGAGTGCGAGCGGCGCTGCGAGGTGAAGGCCATCGACTACAGGATGAAAGACGAGATCGTGGAGATGGATTTCGACAGCATCGTTCTCGCACCGGGCTTTGATTTGTACGACCCCACCGAAAAGAGGGAGCTGGGCTACGGTACCCTCGAGGGCGTCATAACGGGGATAGAGTTCGAGCGTATCTGCTCCGTGACGGGGCCGACGGGGGGCGATATCCTCCTCAATGGCAGACAGCCGAAGCGGTTTTACTTCATCCAGTGCGTCGGCTCCCGCGACCGTCAGAGCGGGGCGCGCTTCTGTTCGCGGGTGTGCTGCATGTACACCGCCAAGCACGCCAGCATCGTCAAGGACCGCATCCACGACGCCGAGATCTATGTCTCCTACATCGACGTGAGGGCCTACGGTAAGGGCTACGAGGAGTTCTACAAGTCCACACAGGAGAGCGGGACGTTCTATATCCGCGGCATCCCCGGCGAGGTGGTAAAGGGTGAGAATGGCCTTATCGTCCGCGTCGAGGACATGCTCTCCGGCGAACTCCGTGAGATCGAGGTGGACCTCGTAATCCTCGCAACGGGTGTCAGACCGCGCAAGGGGATAGAGGCCCTCTGCGAGATGATGTCCCTCGAGCGTGACGAGTACGGCTTCATCAAGGTCGACGCCATCACGCCGTCGAAGACGAACGTCGAGGGCGTCTTCGTCTGCGGCATGGGATCGGGGCCCAAGGATGTCCCCGACACCGTCGCCTCCGGCGGAGAGGCTGCGTCGCGGTGCATGGAATACGTAAGCGAGGGGCCCTCATCATGAAAACAGGGATCTTTATCTGCCATTGCGGGCATAACATCAAGCACACCGTCGACGTGAAGGGCTTGAGCGACTATTTCAAGAAATACATGAGCGTCGAGGTCGCCGAGGACTACCCCTTCGTGTGCTCCGAGCCCGGGCAGGACATGATAAAGGAGAGCATCGAGAAGCACGGCCTTGATCGCGTGATCATCGCCTCCTGCACGCCGTCGCTCCACGGCGATCTTTTCAAGGACCTCGTGAAGAAGGCCGACATGAACCCCTTCCTCTTAAGGAGGGTGGGCATCAGGGAGCATTGCTCCTGGGTCGGCGACGACATCGAGGCGAACACGGAAAAGGCGAAGAGACTCATCCTTGCCGGTCTCTACGGCGCGTCGCACTACGTCCCCCTGGAGGAGAAGAAGGTGGACGTCAACAAGTCGGCTCTTATCATCGGCGGCGGGGTGTCGGGCCTGTCCGCGGCACTGTTTCTCTCCAAAATGGGCATGGACGTCTTCCTCGTCGAATCGAAGGCGGAGCTGGGCGGGCACGTGCGGGAGCTCAAGAGCGTGTGGCCGTCGCGGCTTTCCGGCGCGAAGATCGTTGAGGATATGGAGAAGGAGCTAAGGGCGCGCTCCAACGTGGAGATCTTCACGTCGACGAGGCTCACGAACTTCGAGGGCTTCTTCGGCAACTACGAGGCCACCCTCGAGACGCCTTCCGGGGAGCGGAAGGTCACGATCGGCGGGGTGGTCGTCTCCATCGGTTTTGCGCCCTTCGATCCCGGCATCAAGCCGGAGCTGTGCTACGGGAAGGACCCCCGCGTCGTTACCACCCTCGACCTCGAAAGGGCGGGCGACGGCCTTACCCTGCCACAGAAGCCGAGGGTTGCCATCCTCCACTGCATCGGCTCGCGGGACGAGCAGATCGGCAGGCCTTACTGCTCGCGGGTCTGCTGCGTCAACGCCCTGCGTGTCGGAGAGGCGATAAGGGAGAAGTACGACGACTCCTACGTGGAGTCTTTCTACATGGATGTCAGGGCCCATCCGCGGGGGGCGGAGGAGTTCTTCGAGGACACGCAGGAGAAAGGCGTCCTCTTCACCCGGGGCAACATCGCCGAGATCCTGTCCACACCGACGGGCCTTGTGCTGCGCGGCGAGGATACCCTTTTCGGCGAGACCTTCGAGCGCGAGTTCGACCTTGCCGTCCTGTCGATCGGCATGGCGCCGCCTGAGGGCAGCAGGGAGCTGGCGTCGCTCCTCAAGATAAGCCTCGACAAGGACAGGTTCTTCCTCGAGGCCCATATAAAGCTCCGGCCCTTCGACACGGCGGTCAAGGGCATCTTCATCGCCGGGTCCTGCTCGGGGCCCAAGGATGTTGAGGAGTCCATCAACCACGGCAGGGCGTCGGCGCTCAAGCTCTACGGGTTCCTGAACCTGGGCTATGCCTTCGTGGACCCCTTCATATCGATCGTCGACCCGAAGAGGTGCAGCGGCTGCCGCATGTGCGAGCAGGCCTGCGTGGCGAAGGCGATAAAGTTCGACGAGGAAAAGAGGGTTGTCCGCGTCGAAGAGGCGGCCTGCATGGGCTGCGGGCTCTGCAACGCCACGTGCCCGTCATCGGCGATCAGCCTCAAGGGCTACGTGGACAGCGTCATCGACGACGAGATAAGCGCTCTTCTGGAGGCTATATAATGCTGGCAGGGGTAATGTAATGGAAGAAAAGATGGAAAAGAACCCGGAGATCATCGGTTTCGCCTGTTCCTTCTGCACCTTCAAGGCGTCGGAGATGGCGGGGAGCCTGAGGATGAAATATCCCGAGGGGGTCAAGCTCATACAGGTCCCCTGTTCGAGCAGGGTCGACCCGGCCTTCGTCATCAAGGCCATCTTCGAGGGAGCGGACGGTGTCTTCGTGGCGGGCTGCCACCCCGGGGACTGCCACTTCATCAAGGGCAATTACTTCACGCGAAGGAAGATAGCGGCATTGAAGGAGCTCTTCGAAACCTTCGGCATGAAGGAAAAGCTTCGTCTCTTCTGGGTGAGCGCCGCCGAGGCGCGGCGTTTCGTGGAGAAGGTCACGGAATTCTACAACGACATAAAGGACAGGAAAAATGCAGGCTAAACGGATAAAGAACGGCGAACTGGAAGGTGCTCTCAACAAGCTTCTGGAACGGGAGCAATACCTGGTGATGGGTTTTGAGAAGGGTTCGGACAACGTCTACCACCGGATCTTCAAGGAGAAACTGGACAATTATGCCCTCACGAACCCCGTCTTCGCCACGAACGGCGCTCTCTACCTGAGAAGGCTCTTCGCGAAGGGCGCGCAGATCGTGCTCATGCTCAGGCCCTGCGAGATACGCTCCTATATCGAACTGGCGAAGCTGACCCAGATCGAGCCCGCGGACATCATTGCCGTCTCCGTCGACTGTTTCGGGACCGTTTCTTCAAAGAGGGAGGGCGATGTGCCGGCGGGCGAGGAAGCTAAAGGACTCGCGAAGGACGCCGACAGGGCCCGCTGGGCCTGCGCGAACTGCCGGGAGCGCCGAGGCGTCGTCGGCGACGCGGGCATACGCCTCGACGCGAACGGGAACTACTGGGCCTTCCCCTACACGGACAAGGGCAAGACCTTTCTCTCCCTCATCGAGGGCGAGGCGGAAGAAGCGCCGGAGCAGATGGAAGTGAGCCCCGGCGACGCGCGGGCGGCCTTCCAGGTAGACATGAAAGAGTTCGCGAAGGACTTTTCGAAGTGCATCATGTGCATGAACTGCCGCGACATGTGCCCCGTGTGCTACTGTGTCGACTGTGTCTTCAACGGCGACGAGTACCTGCCGAAGGGCGACGCCCTCTTCAACAAGGTCTTCCGCACGGGTTCCACGGGGATGCCCCGCGGCAAGGAGCTCTTCCATCTCATACGCATGTTCCATGTATCTCAGACCTGCGTGGGATGCGGTGCCTGCGAGGAGGCCTGCCCCCAGGGCATACCCCTTACGAAGTATTTCAAGGGCGTCTCGGAGAGGCTCCAGGGGATGTTCTCCTACATGTCGGGACGCAGCCTGGAAGAGACGATACCGTACCTTACATTTGTCGAGGACGAACTGAAAGATGCAGAAGACTGAGCACGCTCTGGAACTCACCGACTACAGGAGGCAGGACTTCTCCGTCTGCCTGGGATGCAAGATCTGCGCGTCCGTGTGCACCGTGAACGACCTGTCCCCTGGCACGAACCCCCAGGAGTTGCTCCAGAGGCTCTTCCTGGGACAGAACGTGGCCGCCGCCGAGCCGCTGGTGCGTTTCTGCACGGGATGCTACCGCTGTACCGGTGCCTGTCCCTGGGAGATACGCATACCCGAGGTCATACGGGCCCTGCGCCATGAGCTCGGCACGGAGTCTCCCTTTGAAAAGGCCTTCAAGGGGTCGGTCTCTTTCTTCGGCAGGGTCTACGAGCCCTATGTGCTCGTGAAGGCCGTGCCCTTTCTCCTGAAAGGCGGGTACGTGAAGCACGCGACGCGGTGGATGGAATACATGGGCTTTCACCTGCCCCACAAGGTAAAGAGGACGTAAGATGGAATACGGCTACTATCCCGGATGCTCGCTGACAGGGTCGGCGCACAGGCTCGACAAGGGCATACGGAAGGTCTTCGCGAAGCAGGGCCACATCTTGAGGGAGATACCCGACTGGAACTGCTGCGGGGCCTTCGAATACGGCGACCGCAAGGAGCTTGCCGGGTTCTCGAAGAAGAACCTCGAAAAGGCGCGGGGGCATTTCACCGAGATCGTCGCCCCCTGCCCGGCATGTTACAAGAACCTGAAAGAGGCCGACGAGGGGCGCGAGTTCGCGGTGACCCACCCTCTCGATCTCTTCGACGAGGCCTTCTTTGCCGCGATGAAACAGGCCCGCGACCTCACCGGCCAGGTCTTTACGCCCTACTACGGTTGCATCCTCCTGAGGCCGAAGGAGACGGCGATAGGAGACACGAACGTCATGGAAGAGACCATCACCCGCTTCGGCGGCGAGGTGTCCGGCGAGGCCGTCAAGGACCGCTGCTGTGGCGGCAACCAGATATTCATCAACAAGGACGTCACGGAGAAGCTCTCCCGCCTTGTCCTCGAGAGGTCGCGGGGGACCATCGTCGTCTTTTGTCCCCTCTGCCACATGGCGATGAAGACCTTTTCCGGGGAAAGGAAGGTCGTCTACTACACGGACCTCCTGCTTCACATTATGGGAGAAGGGGGTGCCCTGTGAACGTGCTGATACTGGGCGGAGGCATAAGCGGCGTATCGGCGGCAAAGGTTGTTTTGAAGGAAGGTCACAGGGCGATCATCCTCGAGAGCACGCCGGAGCTGGGCGGCACCATGGCCCGTATCGCGAACTGCCGGATCGGGTTCAAGACGTTCTTCGACGAGATAAAGGACCACCCCAACCTTCAGGTCATACGGGGCGCTTCCGTCACGGCGGCGCGCAAAGAGGCCGACGGGTTCTCGGTTACCTTGAGCGACGGCGAGGTGGTGGAGGCCCACCGGGTGATCGTCGCCGCCGGCCTTTCCCCCTATGACCCTGTCGAGTACAAGGGGAAGAGGGTGCTGACGAGCCTCGAGTACGACGCCCGCATCGACCAGAAGAACGGAGAGCTGCCGGAAGATTTCAATAAGATAGGCTTTTTCCTCTGTGTCGGCTCGCGCTCGAAGGAGTACCCGCTTTGCTCCTCGGTGTGCTGCTCCTACACCATCCGGGAGGTGAAGTGGACCCTGCAGAGGGCAAAGCCGGAGATAGCCGTCTTCTATAACGACTTGAGGCTCTTCGGCCAGGAATTCTACCTCGAGAAGATCTACCGCGACGCGGGCGTGCGCTTCGTCCGCGCCAATTCGCGCTACTTCGAGGAAGATGAGGAGGGCGTGACGGTCCGTTACTTCGTCGATGGAGTGCTTAAGGAAGAACGGTTCAACTACATCGTCCTCGCTATCGGGTTGCGCCCCAACCCCGGGCTCAAGGACCTCTCCGCCCTTTTCGGGTTTTCCCTCAACGAATACGGCTTTGTCGCCGAGGAAGAACCTCTGGTGACGGACGCCTCCGGTGTCTTCGCCTGCGGCGGCGCACTGGAGCCCATGAACATCAAGGATTCCATTCTCACCGGTTTCGGCGCCGGCATCCTTTCTGTCAAGGACGCAGAGCTGATGACCGCCGCCGCCCGTGAAGAGGGCCTGCTGCGTGACGAAGACCCTCCGGAGATCGTCATGCCCGACGGGGACTTTGACTCCTGCGCGTTCTATCTCGGCACCGACGACCCCGGCGACGCGATGTTCACCGAATACATGTCGGCTCGCTTCATCGAGGCCGCCCGGAAGCTGAAAGCGACGGGCAAGACGGTCTACGTCGTGACGAAGAACACCGTCATGCCCTCCTACGACGAGGTGACCTTCGAGAAGGCGCGGCGCGAGGGCGTCGTCGTCATCAACCTCGAAGAGGGGGAAACCTTCGGCGCCTCCGGGGGGACCATCACGATCACCGGGCCTGGCCGGGAGCTCACCCTGACCGCGGACCGCGTTATCTCTTTCGGCGATTACAGGGACCGCTTCAAGGGCAGGGAGTTCCTCTCCGTCTTCCGCTCCGAGCCCCAGCTGCGCTGGAACCCCACGCGGTGGAGCCGCAAGAAATACCACATCGGCTTCCTGCGCCACCCCCGCGACAGGCGCTGGAAACCCCGGGAGATCCTGGGCGCTCTCGGCGAAATACTCCTCGACCGCGAAGAGGAGCGCCTGTACCCTACCGTGGAAGAGGAACGCTGCAGCGGCTGCGGTGCCTGCAAGGACGCCTGCCCGCAGAAGGCGATCGATATCGCCATCACCGAGAAAGAGCTCTCCGTCTTCGGCCCCATCGTTTCGACGGGCATCCCAAAAGCCCACGTGGACGAAGGCGCCTGCGTCGCCTGCGGCCTGTGCGCATCAACGTGCCCGTCGGACGTCATCAAATTCCCGGTTGAGGACGAGAAGCACAAGGTCGAACCGTGCATGGCCCACGTGCCAGCCGAAAAGACGGCTTGAACGAGGAAAAGACGGCTTGAGTGAACGTTAAAAGATAAGAAATGAATAGTCCTGCCCGCACCGGTATTCTGTTGCGAAACATTGCTCCAGGCTGGCGGAGATGCGGGGGCATATCTCTTGTTTTTCACGCTCAACAGGCTGTCAAGCGATTCAAGCCATCTTTTTATTCTTTTTGACGTTCAAGCGGTTCAAGCCGTTCAAGCGGTTCAAGCCGTCTTTCTTTCGTTCAAGCGATTCAAGCGATTCAAGCCGTCTTTACGGTCGTATCTCTACGGGCGTGCCGTTGGGGACGAGGGAGGCGATCTCGTCCATCTCCTTGTCCGTGACGGCGATGCAGCCTTGCGTCCAGTTGCAGAGGGTGTGGAAGGGGCCGATCCATCCGAGACCGTTCTTCATGCCGTGGATCATGATCTGTCCGCCGGGGGAAACGCCAAGCTCCTTCGCGCGCTTCCTGTCCTTCTTGTTGGGGTAGGAGATGTGCAGCGACAGGTGGTACCCGCTGCGGGGGTTCCGCCCGTCGATTATGTAGCTCCCTTCAGGCGTCTTCCTGTCGCCCTCTCTTTCCTTCGGCCCCTCGGGGTTCCCGCCGAGGGATATCTTATACGCCTTCAGGACCTGGCCTTTCGATAACAGCGTCAGGCGCCTCGCCTTCTTCTCGACGAGGACCACGTCGGCGGTGAGGTCCGCGGCGAAACCGGTTGCCGCCAGCATGGTGAAGATCGTCAGCATGGACAGGACTCTCAGACAGGTCTTCATGAAAATGACCATACCATTTCCCGTTAAGCTTTACCAGTGAGCAGGCGGGGTAAGGCCCTATCTCTCGCCCGCTTCGCTCGAGTCCGCAGAGGGCGCGGAGAGATGCATAAAAGATTGCGGCCAGATTTCGGAGCCTCCCAGGATCAGGCGGCGTCCTTTCTCTGCGCTCTCTGCGGGCTTGAGTGAGGAGCGAATGCGACGAACGGGCGAGAGATAATGCAGTAGTCTCATCCGGCACCCGCCATGTGGTCTTCTCCCCATCATCCGTGACCCGTGGCCCGTCGCTCGCCTTCCCTTCCCAGACCTTCATTGATTTTCTGTTAAAAAGGCCTCTTGGTCTGTTGTTTCAATACCTTGTCATAATAATAATTTCATGAAATATGAAAAATATTTCGGGAAATAACTTGACAGGGTTTCCGTTTGGGGGATAGAATTGTTTCATGATGACGACGACGAAGGTTTCCAGGCAGCGGCTCAGCAATCAGGTCTATGACATTCTGAAAGAGATGATCGCGGACTACCGTTTCAGCCCCGGTGCCAGGATCAACGTGGAGCAGATCGCCAAGGAGGTGGGAGCCTCCAGGACCCCCGTCTGGGAGGCCGTGCACCGGCTGATCCAGGAAGGGCTCCTCGAGAACATCCCCAACAGGGGTGTCTTCATGGTCGCCCTTAAGCCCGAGAAGGCCATCGAGCTCTACGAGGTCAGGAACGCGCTCGAGGGCCTCGCCGCCGGGCTTGCCGCCGTCAATATCGACGCGAAGACGCTGAAGAAGATGAAAAAATCCCTCGAGGAACAGGCAAAGGTGGTTGAGGCGGGAGACCTTGTGGGGTACTCCCAGCTTGACTACGAATTCCACGCCCTCGTCTACGAGGCGAGCCGGAACAGGACGCTCAAGGAGATGCTTGAGGAGGTGAAGAGCAAGATGCGGCCTATCGGCATGCACATCACCCCCGTCCTCACGGACCTTTTCCGGGACCACGTGGATCTCCTCGACGCCCTTGAGAGGCACGACGCGCACGGCGCCGAAATCGCCTTCACCAGGCACAACTCCCGCATGATCGAGCTCATTGAGAAGAGCATCGGCTCCGACACCTGGAAGGGAGCCCTCGCGAATACGGGCAAGAAAGGATGATCGAAGGAATTTTCGCATTATGAAAGGAGGAACAGCAATGTCCATGAAGATCAAGATTTTTGCCACCGTTGTTTTGACAGTCCTTTTCGCGGCGGGGTCGCTGTGCGTGATGCCCGATGCCTCCGCGCAGGACAAGGTGAGGATAGGCCTCATGTTCGGCCTTACCGGCGCGGCGTCTCCCATCGGCCCCCCGCAACTCGACGGCGCCAAGCTGGCGATAAAGGAGATCAACGCCGCGGGCGGTGTGAAGCTGGGCGGCAAGAAGGTTCCCATCGAGTTCTACGTCAAGGACGATGAGTCGAAACCCGATGTTGCCATCAGGCGCTTCAGGGAACTGCTGGATGAGAACAAGGTGAACGCCGTCGTCGGCCAGACCTTCGCTCCCATCTCCGCGGCCCTCAACAAGGAGGCGAAGAAGACCTCCATCGCCTATTTCCCCGTGAACGTCGTCGCCGTCGGCATGTTCGAGAAGAAGGAGATGGGGGAGACGACCTTCGCCATCCACGGCAGCGCCTACTCGATCGGCTATGCGGGGGCCTCCTATATCGTCGACAAGCTTGGCCTCAAGAACATCGTCTTCTTCGGACCTGCCTACGCATTCGGCCGCGACCAGTGGCAGGGCGCGAAGGACGCCTTCGAGGCGCGCAAGATCAAGGTGGAGTACCTGGAATCTCCCGTAGGGACAAGCGACTATACCTCGTACCTGCTGAAGATAAAGGAGAAGAAGCCGGAAATCGTCATGCTTGCCCACTGGGGGGTTGACGCGATCAACGTCCTCAAGCAGACATACGAGGTCGGCATCAAGAAGAATTCAAAGGTGTGGTTCAACTGGATGACGAACGCCTTCGGCAGCGGTGTCCCGCCGGAAGCGCTGGAGGGCGTCTACTCCCTCATGGGCTGGTACTATGACATGAAAGGCTTCGAGGATGCGGCCATCGTGAAGGCATCCGACGCCTTCGCGAAGAAGTTCCAGGCGGAGTACAAGTATCCCCCCGACCCCTATTCGGCAATGGCCTACGAAGGTGTGAAGGAAGCCGTCCGCGGCATGGAGCTTGCCAATTCACTCGACGGCAGGGCGATATCGAAGGCCCTCATGGCGAATCCCACCTTCGATTCCATGAAGGGAAAGGGTACGTGGAGGGCCGACCATCAGCCGCTCTTCAAGTACGGCGCCTATGTCACCCTGGGTAAGGGAGCGAAGGAGCGCAAGAACGCCAAGTGGGACCTCGTGAAGATCATCGGGGCCTACACGGGCGAGGACTACCTGCCGAACCTGAAGGCTCTCGGATACTAGCATAAGACGGGACGGACGGGGCGGAAGCTTCCGCCCCTCCCCCCCCCTTTAAGGACAGCACAACGGGAGTTTCCGATGTCATCGAACGCGATAATCGAGACGAAAAAAGCGACGATACGCTTCAACGGGCTCACGGCGGTGGACACCGTCGATTTCCGGATGGACACCGGGGAGGCGGTGGGCATCATCGGTCCCAACGGCGCCGGGAAAACGACGTTCTTCAACCTCCTCACGGGCCTTTACACCCCGACGGAGGGCGCCATCCTCTTCTCCGGCAGCGATATCACGAAGGTCCCCCCGCACAGAAGGGTGACCCTGGGGATCATACGGACCTTTCAGCTTGTCTCCGTCTTCGATTCCCTCCCCGTCATCGACAACCTGGCGCTTTCCACTATCCGCTTCGGGGAGATCTACGGGTCGAGGCGCAAGTTCTTCTTCGCCAATGTTCACAGCCGGCGCATCATGGACGTCTGCATGGAGAAGCTGGACGTCCTCGGCATCGCCGACAAGGCCGACCTTATGACGTCGGAGCTTTCCTACGGGGACAAGCGCAAGCTCGAGATCGCCGTCGCGCTGTCTCTCAACCCGAAGATACTCCTTCTCGATGAGCCCTTCGCGGGTCTCTCCGACACCGAGATCGGCGAGGTTTCCCTCATCATAAACCGCGTCAAGAAGGACTTGAGCTTCGTCATCATCGAACACAAGATATCGAGGATCGTCGACATGGTGGGGCGGCTCTGCGTGATGCACGAAGGCCGGCTCATCGCCGACGGCCCGCCGAACCAGGTGCTCTGCGACGCCACCGTCCGGGAGGTCTACTGGGGCAAAGAGGAGGGGCTGACATGCTCAGTGTGAAGAATATCGACGTCGCCTACGGACACGCCCGGGTCCTCCACGACATCTCCCTGGAACTCGAAGCGGGCAGCATGGTCTTCATCGCGGGCCGCAACGGCGCCGGAAAGACGACCTTTCTCAAGTCCATCGCCGGGTTCATGAAGCCCGTCGCGGGCAGCATATCCTTTCTCGGAAAGGACATATCGGGTATGGCGCCGGAAAAGGTGGCGCTCATGGGCATACGGTACGTTTTCCAGGACAAGAGGGTCTTTTCCAACCTCACCGTCAGGGAGAACCTGGAACTCGCCGCCTACCCCGTGAAGGAGAAGATGTCCCACGCGATAGAGAAGGTCATGAGCATCTACCCGAAGATGGAGAAGTTCCTCAGCCTCCGGGCCGGGAGCTTAAGCGGCGGCCAGCGGCAGATCCTGCTTATCGGCAGGGCACTCGTCGGCGACCCGAAGCTGCTGCTTGTCGACGAGCCCACGGAGGGCCTCGCGGCGGGGACCATCAACGACATCTTGAACGTCCTCGCCATGATGAAGGGCAAGGTCTCCATGATCATCGTCGAGCAGAACCTCTCCGTCGTGGGGATGCTCGCCGAGAAGGTCTACATCATGCGCGAAGGCAGGATCGTGCAGACATGCACGTCAAAAGAGGAGATCACGAACAAGGAGCGTCTGGAGCAGTACCTGTAGTCAGGCGGGCGGGCAGCATACCGCGTTGAGATAGATAAAAAGACCGTAAAGAGGAGGCAACTCATGGCAACACAGAAGAAAATGCCCAGGATCGATGCAAAGAAGACGGCCATCGTCCTCATCGAGCCGCAGTACGACTTCCTGAAGCCCGGCGGGTCCATGTACCAGTTCATAGCCGAGCAGCTCGAGAAACGCAACGTCATAGAGAACCTCGCGGACCTCATCGGCAAGGCCCGGAAGAAGGTAAAGAACATCATTTACGTTCCTTTCGAGGCCTTTGAGCCGGGTTTCCCGGAGATAGACAAGGACGGTCCCGGCATGGGCGGTTTGCGCGGGCTCGAGATCGACATGCCCACGGGGTGGAAACTGGGCGGCAAGAAGGTCTATGGTGCCTGGGTGGCGGGCACGCCGGGCCCGGAGATCATCCCCGAGCTCACACCCCAGAAGGGCGACATCATCTTAAGGGGCAAGAAGACCCTCGACGCCTTCTGGTCCACCGCCCTTGACTACACCCTCCGGGTGAACATGATCGAGCACGTGGCCATCGTCGGCTTCCACACGAACTGGTGCGTGGAATCCACGGCCCGTTCCGCCTATGACCACGGCTACCGCGTCATCGTCATCGGCGACTGCACCGGCACGGACACGGACGAGGAACAGAACTACGCCGAGAAGTACATCTTCCCCAAGATCGGCCACGTGATGGGCTACAAGGAATTTCTCAAGAGTCTCAAGTGACGCGGGACTCAAGCACCATATAACCTCCTGACCCGCTCTCTTTGCGGGGGAGCGGGTCAGGAGTTACGAAACGGAGGCTTACAAAGGCCATGGAAACAGCTAGAACGGATCTCACAAAAAGGAACATCTGGCGGGCGCTGGACATCCCCATCATCATAGCCGGGTTCCTCGTCATCCTTCCGATCCTCGGGATAAACAGGACGACGGACTTCGCCATCTTCTGCATCTTCGTCCTGGCCTTCAACATCCTCTACGGCTTCATGGGCAGGCTTTCCTTCGGGCACATGCTGTACCTCGGCACCGGCGCGTACACGGTGACCCTCTTCTCGGAGCATGTCTCCGGGAACCCGCTCCTCGCCATCCTGGCGGCGCTTGCCGCGGGGGCCTTGATCGGCGTCATTCTGGGCCCCATCATCGTGCGCACCACGGGGGCCTGTTTTGCCCTCATCAACCTCGCCTTCTGCCAGGTGGGACATTTTCTCGTCCTCGTCGCCTTCTCCCGGTACACGGGCGGAGAGGACGGCATGTCGGCCTATTTCTCGAAGTTGCCTCTCCTTGATTTCGGGAACAAAGCTGTCGTCTTCGGGTTCGTCCTTTTCTGCCTGGTGCTGGCGTATTTTTTCCTCAAGAAGTTCACCGCCTCGCCCTACGGCGTCCTGATAAAGTCCATCAAGGAGAACGAGACCCGGGTCAAGTTCCTGGGATACAATACATTCAATTATAAGTGGATCACCTTCATCATCTCCACAACGGTCTCGGCCTTCGCGGGGGCGCTCTCGATCCTCAATTACGGGTACGTCACACCGAGCTTCATCGATCCTTCCCGGGCTGTGGAGGTCATCTTCGCCGCCCTCATCGGGGGGTCGGGGAGTCTCTACGGGTCCATCATCGGCGGCGTGGTCTACATGGCCATCAGCAACTACCTGGCCTCCTACATACCGAGATGGGAGATGTTCCTCGGGTTTGCGCTCCTCATCGTCGTCTTCAGGTTCAGGACGGGAGTGTGGGGGTTCATCACCGGATTGTTCGCCAGAAGGCGCGACGCCTTAGCGAGGTAGCCATGATAAACACGATAGCATATGGACTCACCATCGGAGCCATCCTCTACATCATCAGCATCGGATTGTCGCTCACCTTCGGGACGATGAGGATAGTCAACTTCGCCCACGGCTTCGTCTACACCATCGGGGCGTACCTGCTCATCTCGTCGCTGCCCTTCGTGCGGGACAACTTCTTCCTCGGCGCGGTGCTCGCGGTGGCCGCTGTGATCCCCATCAGTTACGTGGTGGAGCGTTTCGTCATCCGCAAGCTCTACGGGGTCTCCATCGATTACGCCATCATCGCCACCTACGCCGTCGTCCTCATCGGCGTCGACAGCATCAAGTGGATCTGGGGCGCCTCCCCCATCCCTCTTTCCGACCCCATCGGCAAGGACATATCCCTCTTCTCGGTGGTCCTTCCCATGTACCGTGTACTCATCATCGTCCTTGCTCTCGTCATCTTCGGCGCGCTCACGGTGTTCTTCAAGAAGACCATCGTGGGCAAGATCGTGACGGCATCGCTCGAGGACAAGGATGCCGTGAAGAGCCTGGGGATAAACGTGGACAAGTACTTCTCCATAGTCTTCGTCATCGGCAGCTGCCTCGCCGCCTTGGGCGGGGTGCTCTACGCGCCCATCACGTCCGTTCACCCCTACATGGGCATGATGGTCCTGCTCATCAGCTTCGCCGTTGTCCTCGTCGGCGGCCTGGGGAACATCAAGGGCACCTTCGTGTCGGCCTTCGTCCTTGGCCTTGTCATGGCGATTACCGGCCGCTACTGGGGCCCGGCGGCGGAGACGATGGTCTTCGTCGTGATGGGCATCGTCCTGATATTCAAACCCGTGGAGGTATGAGCACGCAAAGATACCTCCGTCTCCATAGCAGCACCACCCCTCCTTCCGCTGGCCACGGGGAACAAGCAAGTCAAACCTATCCAAGACCCCAACCCGTGGTCAGCGGACCCCTCCTTAGAGGCGGCTTGAACCGCTTGAACCGTTTAAACTGCTTGAACGTAAGAAACAAAAAGATATGCCCCGCATCTCCGACGGGCGGAGCGATCATATTCGCGTCAGGTCAAAGATACGACTGGCGTTATTTCTTCCTATTCTTTAACGTTTAAGCGGCTCAAGCGGCCATCATTTCCTCGTTCAAGCGGTTTAAACGGTTCAAGCCATCTTATGTTTGGAACTTGGGCCTTTACAGGGTATACTAGTTACTATGACACCTGAAAAGAGAAGAGACGCGATTGTTGATATATTCGGGGCCGGGCTTCGCGCCGTTGATCCGGGGCGGTCCGTGAAGGAGCATATGTCCTACGTGCTCGATACGTGCCGGCAGAGGGGTGTAACGGAGGTGGAGGTCATTGCCTTCGGCAAGGGTGCCGCCACGATGGCGAAGGCGGCCATGGACGAGCTTAGTCAGGGGGTCCACGCCAGGGGGATCGTCCTCACCAAGTACGGGCACGCGCATGGTGTTGCTTTTCATGGGGACGTGGAGGTCTTCGAGGCGGGACACCCCATACCGGACGAGGCGGGCCACGCGGCGGCGGGTAAGATCCTCAAGGTCCTTGAGGACGCCGACGAGACGATGCTGGTCCTCTTCCTCATCTCCGGCGGCGGCTCCGCGCTCCTGGCGTCGCCTGCGGAAGGCATGTCCCTTGCCGACAAGCAGGCCGTGACGGACCTTTTGCTCAGGTCCGGCGCCACGATAGAGGAGCTCAACAGGGTCCGCAAGCACCTCTCCCGCGTGAAAGGCGGCAGGCTGGCGAAGGCCGCCTACCCCGCCCACGGCATATCGCTTATCCTCTCCGACGTGATAGGCGACCGGCTGGACGTCATCGCCTCTGGCCCCACCGCGCCCGATCCGACAACCTACGCGGAGGCCCTTGGCGTCCTGGGAAAATACGACCTCATGGATAAGGTCGCCGCCAACGTCCTCAAAATACTGCACGACGGTGCCATCGGCACCCTTCCCGAGACCCCGAAAAGTGATGACCCCGTCTTCATGAACTTCGAGAACATCATCATAGCCGGCAACCGCAAGGCCACAGCTGCCGCCGAGGCCCGCGCCGTTGAACTCGGCTTCAACGCCGTCGCCCCCGCCAACAACATCGAGGGCGAGGCAAGCAAGCTGGGTGCCCGCTATGCCCGCGCCATCAGGTCCACCCAGACCTGGCTTGTGCGCAACCCCGCCCGCGAGAGCATGTGCTTCATCTACGGCGGAGAGCCGACGGTAACGGTGAAGGGGGACGGCAAAGGGGGAAGAAACACCGAACTGGCCCTGGCCTTCGCCATCGCCGCTGAAGGGATGGAAGGCGTCACATTCCTCTCGGCCGGCACGGACGGGACGGACGGTCCGACGGACGCTGCCGGGGCGATAGTGGACGGGAGGACCGTGCAGAGGGGGAAAGAGAAGGGACTCGATGCCCGGGAGTACCTGGAAAGGAACGATTCGTACAGTTTCTTCAAGGAAACGGGGGAGCTATTGATAACGGGGCCGACGGGGACGAACGTGATGGATCTCGAGATCGTCCTCATAGAGCGCCCCTGATTTCGATCTCACATCGAAGCGCTCTCTTCGTTGCCTTCGTCGTCACAATCCTCGACGTACCAAAGTACGCCTCCGGTTGTTCCTCCTCGTCGCCTCGATTTCATCTTCGATCTGAGATCGAAATAAGAGACTCATGGGACCGCCTGCGGCGGTTCTTGATGAACTCTGAACCATCTTATTGGTCTCACGCCCTGGGAGAAAGGCACCACACAGAGGCCTCGCCAGGAACATCTCCCTGAACCCTGGGGTTTGATCTGTTTGGCTTGCTTTATAATACTCACGTGTATTATACTGCAATCATCTGATGGTAATGGAGGGTGTGATGGGAGTCAAATCGTTCGACGAGGGCAGGATCAAATCCGCTGAGGTTATCCAGCTCATCACGCTCTACAACCTCTTTTCAAGGAAGGAAAGCAGGAATATCATCTTTCAGGGCGGCACCGCGTTGCGATGGTTCCATGGGAACGAAAGGTTTTCCGAGGACCTGGACTTCGTGACGTCCCTTAGCATGACGGACCTTGTTGGTCTGCTTAATTCCCTTGCCGTCAGCATCGAAACAGGCATCAAGGCCCAATTCGGTCCCGGGGCTTTTGTGCTGAGACAGAAGGACAGGGGGAGAGAAGGGTCCGTCACGGCTTTTCTCGAGTATGCTTCGGAAGGGCAGCGCGGGAAAACCATGGTAAAATTGGAGTTCGAGAGGCTGAAGGCGGGCGTCTCCCCCGGGCAGGAACAGGTGATCCTTTCCTCAGCGCCGGCGGTTTCGTATTTCATCAGGACCGGCCAGGTCATGCTCCCGCCCGGACGCGTCGTCAACATCGAAACGGTGGAGGAGATCTTCTCAGACAAGATCAGGGCCCTCCTGGAGCGCCGCTACCTCAAAGGCAGGGACCTGTACGATATCTGGTTTATGACGAAGACGCTGAGCCTGACACCCGATATCGGGCTGGTGAAGAGGAAGCTCAAGATGTACGAGCATCCCTTTGCGCTTACGAGGGAGCCGGGTTATTTCCCTCAGCTGGCACAAAACCCCGAAAGTGACGAGGCGGCCAGGGCTCGCGCGGAGATCGACAGGGACCTCAGCCGGTTCATCCACGAAGATGTGATGAAGGTCCTCAGGAAGGACAGCTTCCAGCCGATCCTCGCCGCAACCGGTGAAGCATTCGAGAAACTCCTCGGGGAGGGCCTCGATCTTGCCGGGTACCGAACCGTCGGGGATGAACGGGGGACGGGGCCATGAGCAGGCAGACAACCTTCGCGGTACTGGAGAAACTGCCCAGGCTCTTCACCTACGCCGACGCCGGGCAGCTCACCGGCAACGCCAACGTCTTCCTGACCCGGGCGCTGAAGGTCGGATATGTGACCCGGCTGGCGAAAGGGTGCTATTTCAACGCCCTGATCTTCAGAAGCCAGCCCCCCACCGTGGAGGAGGTGGCATGCTTCGTCCGGATGCCGACATATGTCTCCTGCGAATGGGCCATGAACTACCACGGGCTCTTGCTCCAGGTCCCCCTGACTTGCACGGCTGTCACGCTGCACTCCACGTACGGGGCACGCAACAGGGTCAGCTACGGAAACCGCGTGATCGAGTACTCCTCGATCGCCGACAAGCTGTTCTTCGGGTTCGACACGGCAGACGGGGTCAGCATCGCCACCGCCGAGAAGGCCCTCCTCGACGCCGTGTACCTCAGGAAATATGTCCCCTTCAGGGACGAACTCGAAACGGATGTTCTGGACCCCGCAAAGCTCAAAGAAATGGCGGCCCCCTTCCCGTCCACAACCCGGGACATGACCCTTTCATTGATCCTTGGAAATGAACCGTGAGGAGGGACATATGCGAAAGATCTCGAGAGCGTGCCCGTGGTCCACAACCTTTTTCTTATGTCTCACGCCCTCCCGTCTTTGACGGGAAGGTAATGCACCGTAAACCGGACTGCTTTTTCGGACACAGAGAGAAACCGTAAAGGAGGTAAGGACTCATGGCGACAACGCAGGTTTTCGTTGAACTTCTCATAATTGGAATGGGGACTGGAATATGGCTTATGTTGCTGTTGGCCGCTATCCTCGGATATCGTTTCGACACCGGAATTCCCAGGGCAGATACCTGGTGTGTTGTTGTGGTTGGTGGCCTCGCATATGTTCTGGGGATAACCGTGGACAGATTAGCTCGTAACCTCTTCAAAGCTGTCGAGAACCGCATGGGCAGGAAGAGATCTCACGATGTGGAAGCAAGCGAGAGAAAGGAGAGATATATTCTTGTCAACTCTGAACCGCTGGCAAGGCAGATCCACTACAACAGGAGCCGGTTGCGTATCTGCCGGGCATGGACTCTCAACATCTTCCTGACACTGGTCTTTTTCCTGATCTGGAACCTCCGGGTTGAGGTCATTGATGCGGGCACCTGCGGCGGTGTGATCGTTGTGGGATGTATGCTCTGTGCGCTGGTAGCGGCGGCGGCGTGGACCCTGTCGGGAGACTGCGAAAAGAATCTGCTGGATTCGTACACATTCCTCAAGGAACAGAAAGAGGGAGCGACGAAACCGGCACTTTAGTATCAAGAGGAGAGGACAGCAAGGAGCAGCATTGTTTGTACCTGTGTCCTGGTCCGACACGATCACCCCACCTTGCTGGAGGTGAAGAAATCGATCTTTGGCTATGCACGTTCAAGCCCGCTGGAGGCTGTTGAATGATTGGGGCTGTTGCCGGGGATATTATTGGGTCGGTGTACGAGGCGCATCCTATCAAGACGAAGGATTTTCCGCTTTTTCATCCCCGGTGCCGTTTCACCGATGATTCCGTGCTCACCATCTCGGTAGCCGAGGCCATTTTGACGGAAGGGGATTACCGCCGCTCAGTGTGGGAGCTGGGTCGGCGGTATCCGTATGCGGGGTACGGCGGCGACTTCAGACGCTGGCTCAGCTCCAGTTCCCCCGAACCATACAACAGCTGGGGCAATGGCTCCGCCATGCGGGTGAGTCCCGTGGGGTGGGCATTTAACAGCATCGACGAGGTCTTGAGCGAGGCCGCCCGCACGGCGGAAATATCCCACAACCACCCCGAAGGCATCAAAGGCGCCCAGGCCGCAGCCTTAGCCGTGTTCCTGGCCAGAACGACGCGGGACAAAGGGCTGATCAAAAAGGAAATAACCGAACGATTCGGCTACGACCTCAACCGCACGGTCGACAGCATCCGCCCATCCTACAGCTTCGACGTATCCTGCCAGGGCACGGTACCGGAAGCCATCATCGCCTTCCTCGACGCCAACGACTACGAAGACGCCATCCGCAACGCCATTTCCCTCGGAGGCGACAGCGACACGCTCTCCTGCATCACAGGCGCTATTGCAGAGGCATATTACGGACCGGTTGCACGGAGTATCTTCGACAAGGTCAGGGTGATTTTGCCGGGGGAGCTGTGGGGGATCACCGAACGGTTTTGCGGAAAATACGGACCAGTGTATGTGTGGAAGGGCTAAGAGCTTGCCTCGCGCCCACCCGTCGCAGACGGGACCGATTTCGCAGAGGGCGCGAAGAGATGAAATGAGAGAGAACATTGATGCTTCTTCGCTCGATCTCCTGTCCCTGCTCAGGCGAAGTTGACTGGCGCGCAAAACTGGTGTACGCTTTACGTGAGTACATAAAATAGGAGACTGCCATGCCAAGAGCTGTTGTTGAAGCTAGCGACAGGATGAACCTCCGGGTCAAGCCGGAGGTGAAAGCACGCCTTGTCCGGGCAGCCGCGTTGCGCCACATGGACCTGACGGAGTTTGTGACGCGGACCGCGTTGCAGGAGGCGGAAGCTGTGATCGAGGAGGCAGAACACATCAAGCTGTCAGAGAGAGACAGCCTGCTTGTCCTCGATCTGCTCGAAAATCCGCCGCCGGCGAATGCCAGGCTTCGCGCCGCGATCGCGGCGATGCCGAAAAAGGCATGACCCTTCCGGACTGGCACGAAGAGCCTGTTGCAAGAAAGCACGGTCGCAAGGATTTCGATTGCGGTGACGCAGACCTGAACGATTTTCTCTACCGTTATGCGCGCCAGAGTCATGACCTCGGCGCGGCAAAGACCATCCTCGCGGTCGACGACGCTGACGACAGGACCGTTCTCGGTTTTTACAGCCTCGCCCCGGCGTCGCTCAGCTATGAGCGGGCACCGAAGGCCCTGCGCCGCGGCCTTGCCCGCCACGACGTGCCGGGTTTCAGACTCGCGCGCATCGCCACGCACGTGAACGTGCAAGGACGGGGGCTTGGCGGTCAACTCATCGCCGCGGCCGGCCGGCGCTGCCTGCGCGCCGCAACTGAAGTCGGCGGCGTGATCCTTATCATCGACGCGAAGAACGACCGGGCCGCCAAATGGTATGCCGCCTATGGCGCGGTCCCACTGCTGGACGCGCCATTGACCCTTGTCATGGCCCTTGCCTCCCTTGAAGCCGAGTTAAAGAAGGCAGGCCGGCTTTAGCGGTCGCGGAACACAAAACGACCAACCCCGCGGGGTCACCCATTAGAGGGCACTCTGCCAACAGATTGGACTTTGGAGACACCCTTCGCATCTTCACATTCTATCCTTTCGGTCAATTCTTTCGGCAGTCGCCGACGGTTGTGCCCTCTTCTTCAACACCAGGGGTCCCTCTGGGTTTCGCGGAATCGGCCGCCTCCCGCGAAAGGGTTTGCTCATTCTGTGGCTGACATCTGAACTCCTATTGAATCAAGATAGGTTCCAGACCGGCCCCAGAAACTAGATATCATCCATCCATCCGGAGCGGCGTAATGGAAATCCACACTACCCCCATTGCCACCCCACCTCTGGAATCGTCCTTTACTGGTCCTTATCCACAATGAATCGATACAGTCGCCGTACTTTCCCCCTATTGAGACTATGTGCTCATCGGGGGAGAGCTCAAAGACGGCAAGGCTCCCTCCGTTTCCTCCATGTTTCGGTCTGGCGGATAGACCGCTGCCTGGTATCCGAGCGTCTCTGTAGACAACCTGAATGGAATCAATACGAGTTCCTGATCGAATTCTGACCTCGGCTATCTTTTGACCTCCTATTACAGAATCAACAAAGACACTTCCTCCCTTGCCTCCTGAGGGGCCACCACCTATCACGGTCAAATCGGCCGCACACACATCAGCAAGCAATAGCAGGATACCGGGAAAGACAAGAGCACAGAAACTAAGCCAAATCGCTTTCTTCATGGTCTAACCTCCCTTTTTTGTTAAACATGAATTCATGCCGCCCGTAGAATTTCTCGATGCGTCCATTTCTTTCGTGCGCCTGAAGTCACTTAAAGGGACTTTTGGGGCCCTTCGGACATGTCTGGTGAAATGCGCGGTGCGGAGTGTCAGGGAAGCGAGCTCGGCACGAGCCGAAAGGCATATTCACGATTCAAGCAGTCTGTCGAACCGCCTCTCGCCTTTTGGTAACACCTTCTTATTTCCAGGTACATGCTTGCCTGCCGGTCAAGCTGTTCACAGATCCTGTTTGTCTTCTCGGAAACATCTTTCAAGACCGAACTTGCTGAGTTCTTGCAGTTCTGGGAGCGCATTTCGCTAATGTTGAGACGGGCTTGATAGAGTCCGGCCAGGATCACAAGCAAAGAGATCAAGGAAGTAACATAGAATTCAAATCTGCCTATTGGATGGTTCTTGCTCATACAAGCACCTCCTTTGCACGCAGTCGAAATCGCAGTTCCTTCCGTCGAAGCAAAATCGGCATTTGCGAGCACAAAGATCCCTGAGCACTTCGCTACTTCCTGCCCCAGGGGTCCCTGGTTTGGCGCGCGCGACATATGCTGCGCTATCTTGGAGCAAGTGTCTTTCGGCATTTGTCAAATTGGACCTCGATATTTGCTGCGCAAAGACCAGAATGGGAACAAGAACCAAGCAACACACCATTAAGGCTTTTGAGGCCATGTGACCCCTCCTTGTCGCATTATTAGGCAGCGACAGTTTGTACCGTCATAGACAGCTCTTTACCTGGCCATATCTCGCCCGGTGTGTTTTGACGCAGAAAGGAAAAAGCAAACAACGCAACCCTTCAGACACCCTTTGCCTTATATTGTGGCTTCTTGTGCAGGGGAAGAATATAGCCGGGAGGAAGGGATCGAGGTTCTCCTGCATATGCTATCCACCTTTTAGCGACCGTTCGTGGCGTCACTCTCCTCTCTTGCCTGTCTGCAGGAAATGACTTTCACCGAGTTCTTCAAGAGGAACACTGCCCCGCGTCGTTCCCCTCAAAGCGCTCGTCAGCTATGTGTACTTTGGGGACATCCTTCGCATTTTCAGATTCTCCATGCGGAACACCGAAGACTCACGCGAGTTTCCACCACAATGGGAAAAGTGGAGAGTGTGCGACTCAGAGTCGACGATCCAGCCCCAGCGTCTGATGCTCAGGGGAACCTGAATCCTCCTTCCTCGACAGGTCTTTCGTCTTGTCACGCCTCCATGACCAAGACTGACAGCCGAACTGCCGGAGCGACCCAAGTCTTGCGCAAGTTCTGGAGGCGCGAAGGACAGGCCCAGGATTCCTTAGCGGTTCGTCAAGCACCTCGCTAACTGCTTCTGACGGTGATGCTGATCGTGCAACTCAGCCTGAAGAAATACCTCTTCCGTTGATAAGGACTTTGCTCGTGGCTCTGCGAATTGGTGGATGAAAACAGATGCGGGTATCCGTTGGGATAGGGAGCATGGAAGGGCTTGATGATGCGTTCATGGCGTTCCCCTTGGTAACGTCTGATGCTTTCTGGATCAACCGGGTGTCTGTACAACGAAATTCTATCACCGGTAGGGTATTTGTCAACAAATCAGTACCCTATTCCCTTGACTGGAGCCGTTACAGAGATGATACAGGAAACGGGTGATTGTCGCCGGCAATGCGGCTTATTCTGCCTGCCACAGACCTGGATATTTTGTGACAAAGCCTGCTTCATTCACCTCCAGCATGCGAACGAAGCTGCCGCGACCAGACTCGTATTGATAGGTCTTCTCTCCGACGCGCCGGTATACCTGTGAAAGGACCTCGAATGTGAGTGATGGGAAGGGGAGCCACGCTGCCTTGACCTCCGCTGCCGCCCCGACTTTGAGAGAAAGGCGCCGAATCGGGAGCAGGTTCGTGGAGGGACTGAAACCGAGATCGATATCGACGCAACCGCTGACCGCAGGGCAATCATCGCCGTTCAAACGCCATCGCTGGTCCTCGTCAACGGACACGCGAAGATCGATCTTGCGGTTTCCGACCACCCCGGTCACCCGGGCTGACCGGGTCCGCCAAGCGGTGTCACAGAGAACAAGATAGTCCAGTTTGCAGGGGTTCCGCTCATAGGTAAAAATGGCCGTCCCGGATAGCTCACGGTGATTGTCCCGAAGCACGAGCCTTCCGATCTCGTGGCCGGGAAGATCAAGTCTGTGCCAGATAATGGAGCTTGTCATTCCTCCCTCTCCAGGGTGCAAACGGAGTTGTGCGGCAGCAAGACTATTTGTACCGCCTGCCGGACAAGCGGGATATCCGTGCTCTTATGCTAAGAGTACCTCCCAAGACCGCCTGCTACAGGTGAAAGACTACGAGTTTATCCAGGAGGCCGGTCTTTCTCAGTTTAAAACTGCGGTTGAGAATGCCCCTTTCTTCCCATTCGATATCCAGAAGGCCCGTGAAGACGGCGAAGCCCTCGAGGCAGCGCCAGGTGTAGCAGGTGCGAACGGCCTCTTCCGGGGTTGTATGGTGCCGTTCCGATTCCGCCTCCGAAAGGATCAAGGGAAAGGCCTTAAGGAAGTGGTCTTCGTAGAAGGAGGGGGATCGCCATTCGTTCCCGAAAGAGTGGAAAAGCCAGAGGCTGAAGAGGAACGACTGTTGTATGATCGTGAAAGCCGGGTGGGGATCACGGAAGGCCCAGTTGTATTTTTCGGCGAACGCGCGGAACAAAGGGGGGTAAACGGCAGCCATCCCGCCTTGACCGAGAAGCTTGCGGCATCTTCCCGTCAGGACGAACCGACCGCGGTGCTTTCGAACCAACCCGGCAAGACCGCTCACCAGCCGTGTCGCATGGAGGTCGAAGAAGTCGGTCTCGCTCCGAATACCCCGTTGAAACGCTCTTTGATCGTCAGACAGACAGGCAAGCGCTGACTGCCGAACGAAATTGAGGGGAAGATTGCCGGTCGCCGTTGCCTTGAGACCGTCTTCTCCTATGGCCCCGAGAAGCAGGTCAAGAAGCCACGCCATGGGAGAGTCCGGAGTTACGGTGAGATGCGATGGGAATGTGACCAGATCCGGCGAGGAAAAAGGAAAGTGCAGAAAACGGTGCATTTGCTCCGGTGAAAGCCCTGCGAAGTCATTAAGGGGCGCCCTGTTCTTCTGGCCGGTATGCCAGTCGATGAAGGCCTGCGCCTCTTTGAGCGAGCCAAACTCTCTGTCCTGAATGACGCGTCGCAGGTCGTCCAGCGCACCAACCGGACAGACTTCTTCCGATGTCGGGGTTGCCTGCTTTCCGTAACAGCACCGTTTGTACTTCTTCCCGCTCCCACAGGGACAGGGGTCGTTGCGCCCTACCTTCACCCTCTTCTGACCGACCGTGGCCCCTTCCGTCGAAGCCTCCTGACGGTTGGCAAACTCTCTGGCCAATCCTCTGTCCGCGCAGCGCTCACACCAGTAATCATCGCCTGACCGGGTGAAATAGTCGGTACCAAGTCTGATGACCCTTCCACAGATAGCGCATCTCGTTGGATCATACGCAGGAGGGTTATCCAGTTTTTCGAAATTGTACTCATTGGTTCCATACCAAACGTACATCTCCGTCTCGAACTCTTTCCTGCACTCCGGACAGTCCTTCCAGCGGCCACGATGTTCCTCCGTGTGATGGAAGCCGCACAGTGTGTAACGTTCATGGTTTCGCGAACAACTGTTGCGCTCGTAGGAGAAAGGAATGTATTCCGCCTCGTCGTCACAAATCCAGTTTCCGCAGCATTCGGTCTTTCTCAATTTCCCCCGTTTGCCACAGATACCGCACTTCGGTGCCTCGGTTTTTGGTTTCGGTCCGTCCATATTGTTTGATTTCCTTCCCCGTTTCCTTCTGTCCCTACACTCCGGCGGCATAGGTTTGTAGCCGGAGGGACGAATCATCATACCGCACCCGGCTTTTCTGTACAAGTGCACCAGATCTACCTATCAGTTCCATCTTGCGCCGCATTGTGGAATCATAATACCCATAATGAGCCTCTACGAATGAACGGTGGGTCATTCCGGGGTTGTCGTTGCCATCCTGGGTCCGGGACCACGTACGCTCCCGCACCTCGGCCGGTTGACTGTATGATACATTAATGGTACAAGTAAAGATAACATAGGAGGTACAACCTGATGGCCAGGACACCAAAGATCATACCTATATCGGATCTCAGGCAGAAGGCGAGCGATATCGTCAGGTCCGTGTCGTCGTCACGGGAGCCGGTTTTCATCACCCAGCGCGGACGGGCCGCCGCGGTCATGGTGAGCATGAAGGATTACGAGGATTCTCGGCACGAGCTCGACATTCTGCGCCTCCTTGCCCGGGGTGAGAAGGAGATCGGGGAAGGCAAGGGGCACGAGCTTGGCGAGGTCATGAAGGACGCCGACCTTTTCCTGAAGGGCGAGCGGTCTTGAGGATCCTCTTCACACCCACGGGCCGGCGACAGTTTCTCGAAGCCGTTGCCTACATCTTCCGCGACAACCCTTCGGCTGCCCTCAATTTCCGGAACAACGCGGAGAAAACACTGTCGCGCCTGGAGCGATACCCGCAGTCCGGTCGGTCGATCCCTGAATTCCCCGATCTCCCTTTCCGGGAAGTCATCGTGAGGCCCTACAGGTTCTTCTACAGGATCAAGGACGACGCCGTGTGGATCGTTGCTGTCTGGCACAGTTCCCAACTCGCCGCGGAACCGGCGGAAAAGTGAGGGGAGGGATGGGATCGGGAGGAAGAGGCTTTGGTTGCGCGCTTCTCGCCGGGGGATCGAAAAAGACTGGTACACGTACCGGAACGGGAAACTGGACAGGATAGCGATCGCCTGGCTTAAAGCCACCGGGATCCCCTTCATCGACAATGACACCGCCACCCCAGGCCCCTCAGCGGACAAGCGCTGACAGTTCAGATGCCGGCCGCAGGCATGCGTGTATGATGGACAAGGCGCCCTGATGTGATCAGGCGATGATCTCGTTCAAGCCTTCGATCACCCTGACCAGCTCCTCCTCGGATGCCTTGCCGATCAGTTTGCCGATTCTTTCCACCGACAGCGTCCTGATCTGGCTGATCTTGATCCAGGATCGTTTCGGGAGTCTCTCCCCCTTCAGTTCGAGAGTCAGCGGAAATCCCGCTTTCTGGGCCTGACTTGTGATGGCCACCGCGATGACGGTTCCGGAGCGGTCATTGAAAACCGTATGGCTCAACACCAGGACGGGGCGTAACCCGGACTGTTCGCGGCCCCTCGTGGGGTTGAGGTCCGCCCAACGGATCTCTCCCCTCAGTATTGCGGCCATTCTTCCACATCTCCGGCCAGGCCCTCATCCGCCATGGCTTTCTCGAGTGTCGGGTTCAGCTTCGCGCATTCCGTTGCCAGGCGGCTGCGTTTCAAACGAAGAAGCTTTTCGCTCACGGCTTGCTGGATGGCCTGGCTTCGGTTCTGAAAGACCCGCTCGCTGACGAGTCTGTCAAGCTCGCCGATAAACTCCCTCTCCAATGTAACAGCTATCTTTTCCTTGCTCATCTCTCCTCCACGGTAGTATGACATTATATCATACCAATGATGTCTGTCAAGCCGGGGGAACCGGCCCTCTCAGATTGAGAAACTGGTCCTGGAAGTGGTACAATAGACGGGAGCCGGTCGTCAGAACAATGCAGCACGGGGTATGTGTGGCTGCAAATGTGCCGGTACCCGGATGTGTTGATGAAAGCGGGAGATCAAAGGTACTGGATATTCATCATCGCGGCCACCGCTCTTGTCACGGTGCTGCACTTCCTTGTGCTTGCGAGGTATTCACCGCTCGTTGTGCTTGAGGAGCTTTACTATGTGCCGTTGCTCCTCGGGGCCTTGCGCTTCGGTATGAAGGGCGCCCTTGCGGTGTATGCCCTTGTTTCCGTGCTGTATCTCCCTTTCTTCTCCGGTGAATGGACGGCTTCTCCCATAGAAATGGCAGACAGGGCGCTTCACGTCGTTTTTTCGGGGATCTTTGCCTTCACGGCCGGCTTCCTCGTTGATCGCGAGCGAAGGAAGAGAGAACAGGCGGAAAGAGAAAGGTACCTCACCGGGGTTGGAATGGCGGCCACAACGATCGTGCATGATCTGAGGAACCAGCTTCATCTGATCCTGGGGTACGGACTGCGCATCCAGAAGGGCAAGGGAGACATCGATGCCTCTGTTCAGGTGATGGTTGATTCCGCCCGAAGCATGGAAAGAATCGTCGACGACGTGCTCGATTTTGCCAGGCCGGTCCGGCTGGAACTGAAGGAAGAGGACGCCCGGGCCATCGTCGGCCGGGTACACGAACTGTGCGCGAAAAAGGCGGAGGAAAAGGACGTTTCCCTGTCTGTCGATCTCCCCGTCGATCCGACACCCGTTGTCGTGGACGGCGAGCAGATACAGCGCGCGCTTGTTGGTCTCGTCAATAATGCCATTGAGGCCTCCGATACCGGCCAGAAGGTCATCCTTACCGTAGCGTGCAGGAAGACCCACCTGGTCATCCGTGTCAAAGACCATGGGTCCGGTATGGACAAAGAGACCCTTGAAGAACTCTTCACCCCTTTCTTTACGACGAAGAAAGGCGGAAACGGCCTCGGGATGAGCATCGCCAAGAAGATCATTGAGGCGCACAGGGCAACGATACGAATAGAGAGCAGACAGGGAAAAGGCACGGAGGTGACACTGACCGTGCCGTATAAGGACAGGGGGGAAACAGGATGAATGGAAGCTTCCCTTCCCGGGAATCGATCCGTTAAGGTATCCCCTGGCCGCGCCGACCTGAGGGTGAAATGAGAGATCGATGAAAGTGCTTGTGGCCATAAGTCTTTTGTTCTGATAGAATCAAATAAGGGAGGAGAAGAGAACGGATAGCGCCGAAGGTGTCTGTGAAGGATGAAGGGGGTAAGGATGGGAGACAAGGGCAAGAAAGACAAGGAAAAGGGTCAGAAGCAGAACGTCCGGAAACAGCAGCAAAAAGAAGCGAAGAGACAGGAGAAACAGCCAAAAAGAACTTGATGGTCCAATCCGTCGTATTTTCGCAAAAGAGAGTATCTCTTAAGGAGAAAAGATGCCAGAAGGAAGAGTAAAGTGGTTCAATGATTCAAAGGGATTCGGTTTTATCGAGCAGGACGGGGGCAAGGACGTGTTCGTCCACCATTCCGCGATCCAGGGAGAAGGTTACAAATCGCTGTCCGAGGGCGACCGGGTGAGCTTTGAAGTCGTCCAGGGCCAAAAAGGCCCCGCAGCAGAAAACGTCCGCAAACTCTAAGGCCTAAAGAACTTCATCCTGCACTTAAAGGCCCCCGCCCAGGGGGCCTACTTTTTGTGTTCATCAAGGGGCAGACAGAGGAAGGCAAGCCAGACCCGAATCCCCATTCCTTGTCAACAGAAGTAATGTACATGATGGCGAGGACGCTTTCCATCTCAATGGCGAGGATTACGCATGGAAGACACGAAGGATCTGAGTGTTACACCATGGTTCTCCGGGGAGCCTGCCTTTATCCCTTCGCCTGAGGAGGGGGCCGATGCCGGTCTTAACGGGTAGACACCGGTCGTGGAGGACTATGGAGTCCCGGCGCCTCACAGGTTCACGGGCAAGATCGACAAGGCCACCGTCGACGTGAAAGAGATGGGAGAAGCCGACAAAGCGAAGAAAGACAAGCTGCGGACGGACCTGGCCGACAAGAAAGCAGCGGTGGACTGAGCGACCGGTCTGCCTGGCGAAGATCCTCTTTGTCTTACTGCCCGGCTTTCTTTTCCAGATCAACTATGTATTTCTGGCTTCCGTCGGGGTAGGGAGGGCTGTGCAATTGTCCATGCCATATGTTGCCCTTAGAGTCCCTGAAGTAGGCATCGCAGGATACGCTGTCCTCACCGTCCGGGTTGTCCCGTATGCAGTCGAAACCCGCGCAGGCGGCGACATACTCGACCACCTCGCCATAGCCCTCATCGTCATCTGACATTCCAGGCGGTATGACAACCATTATGCTTTGACGCGTCATCTCTTCGTGGCTCCTGTGGTGAATACGACTACAATGGTAATCTGATAACCTGGTACATATCAACAGGATTCTACCACGCGCTCCGTTCGAGCTCGTCTGGCAGGCCGGCGGGGCGATCAAGCTGACCGGGATACCCGGTCGACTCGCGTTCCAGGAGACTTCCTGGCTGCGATGGCGAATTCGTTGCCTTCCCTGTCGAAGGGTGTGCCCGCGACATCGGAGAAGAATGATTCCACCTCGAAGCCGCATTCCGTGAATTCTCTTTTCAAATCTTCTGGGCTGAAATACTGGAGCCAGTTGTAAACGGTCCTCGTGCGGTGAGGCTCAACGATCGTGTACTTGTCGAGCACCACCTTTTCCGTCTCGTACTTGAAAACGTTGAGGAATCCATAATATTCTCCCGCCGACCAGAAGCCGCCCAGGAGATTCGGTTCGTATATGGCGGTCTCCTTGCGTTCTTCGAAGGCCTTCAGAGAATAGGCGTCGAGCAGGGCGTGGCCGCCCGGTTCAAGCAGTTTGTTGAACTTTGCGAGCATTCTCCTTCTTTGGACGGGACTCAGGGCGCAGAAGTCGCACATTATCATCATAACGAGGTCGAAGCGGTCGTCCGGCTCGAAACCCAGGTAATCTTCGTTGAGATAGTCGATCGATAACCCTTCTTCCGCCGCCGCCTCTTTCGCGTACGCTATGGACCGCGGGGAGAAGTCTATGCCAGTCACGCTAAGACCTTTTCTTGCCAGCCGCGTCGCGTACAGTCCCGGACCGCAGCCGAAGTCGGCCACCTTCATGCCTGCGGTCAGCGCGAAATGGTCGACGATCCACTCGACGGACCGTTCCATGAATGTGTGATTGCGCGAAGCCGCATCGACACCGGGGTTAAGGTGGAGCGACAGCATCCGTCGCGATGTGTGCTCGTCGGTCCACAGATCGCGTGCCGTGTAGACCTCAAACGGCTCGGGACGGGAATTGATCTTCTCAAGTTCTGCAAACACTGCGGTTTCTCCCTTCTCTCTTGCTTTCCCGGCTCAAGGGTCAGGCAGGGACAGCCCGGACGCCATATGGTTCGGGTCTATTCTCTCAGAATCCTTTCGGGCATTCAAATGGAATATGGACCGAATCGCTTCTCTGACCGGCACTTTTCTTAATCCTCTTCGTTTTGGGCCGATTATATTTCTGTATTGGGGAATACGCGATAGATTCAAGTCAAACCGGGCACACAGCGTAGTGTGCCTCCCGCCACACCGCAGTGACACGATCACCGGGACGTACCGGCACACGTGACAGGGAAGGGTGCGCAGGGTCATCGATCTGTGCCCCCGTCGCCCCTGCGGGCGGTTCGGTCCCTTGTAAGGAGACGCCACGATGCTTTTCGTTTCAGATAGCGAGGTTACGCCGGTCTTCGGTGGTGATGACCTCTTCGACCTTTTGGGGATGGAGTCTCTCGTAGCCCACTTCCAGCCCATCCTTTCCCTCAAGAGCCACTCTGTTGTCGGATACGAAGGGCTGGTCCGGGGCGTCCGAAGCGACGCGACGGGGATGGTCCCTCCGTCCACGATCTTTGAGACCGCGAGGAAGAAAGGAAGGCTGATCCAGCTCGACCGTCTCTGCAGGACCGTCATCCTGGACGGGTACCGGGAGATACAGCAAGAAGGCACGGATACGCTCCTGTTCCTCAATTTCGAGAGTTCGCTCCTCAATTCCGTTGCCCCGGGGAACGGCCATCTCCTGGAACAGGTGGCGAAGAGGGGCATAAACCCGTCCAACATCGTCATTGAGATCGTCGAGTCCCACGTACGCCGTACCGCAAATCTGATCGACTTCGTTGATTTCTATCGGTCGAAAGGTTTCCTGATCGCGCTCGACGATGTCGGGGCGGGGTACTCCAATTTCGACAGGATAGTCGCGATCAGGCCCGACATACTCAAAGTGGACAGGTCCATCGTGAAAGACCTTGAAAAGGACTATTACAAGCAGGAGGTGTTCAAATCTCTGGGCAATCTCGCGAGGAAGACCGGGACCCTCATCCTTGCCGAGGGGATCGAAACGGAAGAGGAGGCCCTGTGCGCGATGGGCCTCAATGCCGACCTCGCGCAGGGTTACCTCTTTGCCAGACCGCAACTGCACGACCCAAAGATCGATGGGCAGGCGCGACAGGCGGTCTCCCGGTTGAAGGACTCCTTCAGCCACCGCAAGATCAGGGAAATAGGCAGGGCGAAGGAACGGCATGGACTGTACGATGCCGCGGTGAGGCATATCCTGGAAGAACTGGTTGACCGGACGGATCGCGATTTCAATGAAGTGCTCAGAGAGCTCGTCGGCCGCTCTTCCTGCGTGGAGGCCCTTTACATACTGGACGACCGCGGGATCCAGCGCACCGACACGGTCCTTCGCGGCCCCTCTACCACCCGGAACAGGATCTTCCACAGTGCGAAACGGGGCGACGACCTGTCTCTCAAGGAGTATTTCTACCTCCCCGTCAGCCTGGGACTGCCGAAATACACGACGGAAAGCTACATTTCCCTGGCGACCGGAAACCTCTGCAGGACCATAGCCGTCCCCTTCACCGGTCCCGACGAACGTCTCTACGTTCTCTGCGTCGACGTTGCGGAACCGGGAGGATAGGGGCCGGCAACGGGAACTGGTATCCCGGCGCCTGAGCCCGTGACCGTTCTTCCATGCAAGAAGCCCTTGAATATCCGGTACCACTCGCATTCCGTTTCTGTTACCGATTGCTCTGGCGGCCACAAAAGGTGACGCCTTCTTCGTCAATGGGTACAGTGGACACGGCGGGTCCGTTCGGAAATAAGCAGGAAGCCTGCTCCCTTGCCCAGGCCGCTCGGGCATTATTGCAAGGCAACTCAATCACTCGGAATATCGCCAACCTGCCCCCTCAAGGGTTTGTGATCTCGGGACCGAGTCCGAAATACGGGGCTTGACCTTGCTGGAAGGCATTTAGGGTGAAGTCGTAATCCCACACGTTGGCCCAGTTGAGCTTGTAGCGTTCCATGACTTCCGGGCCTGCTATCTGCCGGAGGATATGGTTCGGTTGAACGCCGTCCTTCAGAAAAATTGCCGAACTGCCAAGAAATCGGACCAGGTCGACTGTTAGCGGAATCGGTTCCCCCAACTGGATCTTGACGATGTCTATGTCATCAATGATCCCGTCCCAGGTAGAAAACAAAAAATTGTAAACGCCTTCGCTCGGGATGTGGCGTCTTTTGCCCTGGTCGATCAGATAGATCGGGAAGGTGCCAGGGAGCCGCACCCGTAAACCATTCAAGTCTGGCCGCATTTCTATTTCCATGATCGATCCCTCCTCAGTGCGTTGCAGATTATTGGAGTTGCGTGCATTCGCAACACTTGTTCCGGTGGCTGAGACTGCCCCCTCTTCCGGACAGTTCCTCAGCGCATCTTGATCAGATTCCCGACCCCGGCCCGTAGACCACGTAACCTCTCGGCGGCGCCTCGACCTGGCACGATCCGTTCCCGTCGGTGGTTACCATCGATGGGGTCGCCGATGAGTATCTGCCCCGCCAGGCCAGCGGTTTCAGCGTTTTGTTCGGGAAGCCCGTTTTCACCTGTCGGGACACCGTCTCACCCATGTTGTTCAGGGTGAATACCAGTCCCGTCTGGCTTCCGAACCCGGTTCGCTCCATAATGTAGAAGCCGTCATCGACATAAAGGATATTAGTGCTCCCGCCGGCGTGGCTCTCATGGACCTGGGTCAGCCGCTCGACCCCGCTTGATTGGCCAGGTTGGGCCAGGCCGTAATTGAACCAGTCTTTCCAGAAAACGCAGGGATACCCTTCATGTGTCAGGATGTACGCATAGGCCATCATCTTGTCGTTGATGATCTCGGCGGAGCCATCCCCGCGGAAATCATGGTTGTCTACAAAGGTCACCGCCTCGAAGGGACGGTCCTTGGAAAGCACGCCGCCATTGGCCAGGTTTCGAAGGCTGAAGCCATATGTATCGCACATGTCCTTCAGTCGGTACCGGAGGGGGAAGTCAAACGCGCCGACATGATGCGCAGCGTAGTTGTTCACCGAGTCAAGCCAGTTGTCGATGCAATTGTCACCATCCCAGCATTCTCCAACGCCGAAGATGTTGACCGGTTGACCGCCTCGTTCGTATTTCCTGTCGTGGATTCCCCGCACGATCCAGGAGCCGAACCCCTTGACGAAGTCGTACCTGAAGCCATCGAAGCCGATCTCCTCAACAAGCCATTTGGCGTGGTTCAGAATGCCCGTCGAAACACGCGGATTGATATGGCACAGGTCGGGCATATCGCCGAAAGCGGCACCGGTGTACTCCGGAAAAGGGCTGGGGTTGAAACAGGTCCAGTCCCGGGTGAAGAGCTTGCTTGCCGGCTTGAACAGGGTCCATCGATCCTGCCGGGCGATGGGATTGAATTCCTTCCCGTCGGCTCCATTGTTGTGATTGAGGATCAGGTCCGCGTAGACCTTCATCCCTTGCTGGTGAGCCGCTTCGATCATCGCCCGCAAATCCTCCTCCGAGCCGAACCAGGTCTTCACCGAGCCTTTCTGGTCATATTTCCCCAGGTCGTAGTAATCGTAGATGTCATACCCCATCGACATCCCGCCGATGTTGGCGGCTTTGCTCGCGGGTGGGAGCCAGAGCGCCGTGAAACCGGCCGCCTTAAGCTCGGGGAGTTTCCCTGCAATGTAATTCCACCATGCGAACTCCTTCTGATCCGTTTTTGGACAATCCCAGTAGAACCCTTGCATTATTACACCCATGATTCTCCTCCACCTGTAAGTTCTTGTATGGCAGGCCGATAGGTTTTCGACGGAGATGTCCGCGACAGCAGACTGGAGATAGACCGGTTTTCGGTATTGCACTGCCTAAAACGACCACTCAAAGCCTGATTAGATGTATATCAGCAATATGCTACAAGAATCGGTCTATTTCTGTCTGTCGCCCAACGAACAATTGTTTTGTAGTAGTTCCAACAGCCATTGTGTCATTAGTTCTGAGAGCAGGGGACGAACTGGCAACGACGGTCCGGAAAGCGGGCCGAGGGTGACCTCCGGGTAGGCCCTCCAAGGACCGTCGGAAGGGCGATCTTAAACAAACTCGTGCCGCTGTGGCGTCTAAACGTCGGACTCCCCCGGTCTATTCCCAGATCTTGCCGGGGTTCATGATGTTATTGGGGTCGAAGATCGCCTTGATGTTCTTCATCATGTCTATGACGGCGGGTTCGATGCCTCGCTTCAGGTATCTCTGCTTCTCGAGGCCGATCCCGTGTTCGCCCGAGATCACGCCGCCCAGATCGATGGCGCTTGAGAATATCTCGTCCATGGCTTTCTCGGCCCGCTCGTAGTGCTTTTTGTCGTTGGCGTCGGTGAGGATGGCGGGGTGGAGGTTCCCGTCGCCGGCGTGGCCGAGGATGACTATTTCGACGCTGTACCTGCGCCCGATGTCCTTGCAGCTCTGTATGAGGTCCGGTATGTTTCCCCGCGGTACCGTCACGTCTTCCGCCATCACCGTCTTCGCCGCGCCGAATACGGCGGCAAAGCCGGCGCGCCTGCCCATCCAGTACCTGTTCGCTTCGTCGGCGTCCTTCGCTATCCGGACGTTCCTGGCACCGTATCTCGTGGCGATCTCGCCTATCCCCCGCGCCTCGGTCTCGACAGCCTCAGGCGGGCCGTCCACCTCGAAGAGCAGGACCGCGCCCGCGTCGCGGGGCAGGCCGATGTGCATCATGTCCTCGAACTTGTTGATCACCCAGTTGTCGATTAGTTCGATCTTGCCTGGTATGATGCCGTTCTCCAGGATCCTGTACACGTTCTCGCCGGCCAGAGCGACGTCATCGTAGACGCCGAGGATGGTCTGTCTCGCGTCAGGGACGGGAAGGACTTTCAATTCCTCTTTTGTCACGATCCCCAGGGTCCCTTCGGAACCGATGATGAGGTCGGCAAGGTTGTAGCCGGGGGTTCCGTATGTCTTTCTGCCCAGGTGGACGATCTCTCCGGTCGGAAGGACGACCTCGATGCCGAGGATATATTGCCTCGTCACGCCGTACTTGAGACAAGCCGGACCGCCTGCGTTCTCGGCGATCATGCCCGCTATGGTCGCGCTGAGAAAGCTCTGGGGATCGGGCGGAAAAAACAGCCCGTCCCTGCCGAGTACGGTGTTGAGGTCCATGAGCACGACACCGGGCTCCACGGTCGCGGTGCGGTTCTCCTTATCGACACCTATGATGTCTTTCATATTGATGGTGCAGAGGACGATTCCATTCCGAATGGGGACAGGCCCGCCGCTGAGGCACGTGCCCGCTCCCCTCGGTGTGACCGGTATCCTCTCCGCGTTCGCGATCTTCATGATGGCGGATATCTCTTCCGCGGTTGACGGGAACAGGACGGCGTCGGGTTCCGAGACCCAGTTCGTCGTACCGTCGTACGAGTATGCTTTCAGTACCTCGCGACCGGTGCTGGCCCTCCCGTTTCCCACTATTGATGAAAGCCTGGAAATCACCGGTTCGCTTATCATAGGGCCCCCTTTACCGGTATTCTACAGGCGGAACACTGGAGAGAACAATCACCCGAATGGGTGATGGGGTGATGTTAAAACGGGAGTCTTCCCCGGCTTGAAGGGGGCAGGGACCGAAGGACGCAAAACATCGTCTCCCTGTCCACTGTGCGGCGGCGAACAGGGCCTTGATAGGGGTTTTGAAGGTGAATTCCTGCCTCAAGACCCCCTGAGGCTGCGGCACACCGGGGTTTGAAGCGGCACGTGTCCTCTAGTTAGCGCTGCTGAACTTGTCGAGTTGTTCCGCCATGTCGATTCCCACGAACATGGCGCCTTTTCTGAAGACGGTGCCCGGTGCTACCCTGATTATCCTTCCGGTCTTCATGGATATATCCGAGTTTTGGACACAGACCCAGGAACCATCGGACTTCTTCTCGAATTCTTTAAGATTGACTTTTGCGATCTCGTCTTCCATAATCCCACTCCTCATTTAAGGTTGTTGCAATCATATTATATAGTAGACAAAGACCGCCTCTGTCAAGAGCCAAAGCGCCCGGACCTCAAGGATCGCACTCATCCCCGCTCCCCGTCCGGGCTCCCGCCTCATTCTCCGACGGCGGGTAAAAGGGGCGGCCGCCCCGCTCGGCGCCTGATCCAGTTGATGGCGTGTAACACGGGCCCGCGGGAGACTATCCATCCCTCGATGCGCTTCTTGCCCGGGCAGTCCAGAAGCATTGCGGCGACAAGGATCGTCAACAAACCTTGGCCCGGCAACACCAGCATCAAAAGTCCGGCAACAAGAAGGGCGCATCCGAGCAGGTTTCTGCCGATCCTGACGGCTATCTTCAGGGCCGAGTGCCGTACAGAACGCGGGCGGTCCCGATCATTCCCGGGGGCGAAGTAATCGGAGGGGATCCGGATTAGTAAGAAGGGAACAAGTACGAGCGACACGGCAAGGATGACCATTGACACCGCGGCCATCCACCACAGAAGGGTCTGATACTCTCGCATCCATTCGACCATGGGAACCGCCTTTCTACTACTCATAGCACAGAAACCCCCTTTTGGGGGAGATGGGGCTCGTCATTGGAGGTCAAAGTGTTGCAGGAGTATGAGCCTCTGACAGGCCGAGAATGGATGGTTCTCACGACGGGCGAGACCATGGATCTCGACGTCCCCTATGCCCGGAACAATTCGGATGTTCTGTGGGCATCGCGAGAAGGCGAGAGTGTCGCGGAATCGAAGGCATACTGGCAGTTCTTCCCAACCATTCAGTCCAAATACGGTTCGCCGACGAAGTCGGCAAGCAACACGCACCCCGCGGTCTTGCCGGACACGGCGATGACGGATCCTTATGTCCGGGTGGCGCATCTCTCCCGGTTTGCCTTTTCCGTTAGATACGATAGACTTTATTGAGAAGACCGTTATGGCGGGGTAGCGCAGGGACGAGACAACACGATGACAGACCGGCGAGGTATAAAGTATTCAGTCTGGTGCGCCTCTGTGCTGGCCATTGTGCTCGCCCTGTGCCTTCCCGGCAACACAGATGCCCGGCAAGGCGCAAAGATCCTGTTCATCAACTCCTACCACCACGGGTTCAGGTGGTCTGACGACATCCTCTCCGGGGCGAGGTCGGTCCTCGGCAAGGACGATGATCTGAGGATCGAGTACATGGACGCCCGCAGGATCTTCACGCCGGAATATCTCCGCAATCTGCGGGAGTCCTTCCGCATCAAATTCAGGGGCCAGCGCTATGACGTTATCATCGTTTCCGATGACCCGGCCCTCGACCTGATGCTGGACATTGGAGAAGACCTTTTTCCATCAACGCCCGTTGTGTTCTGCGGCATCAACAACTTCTCCGACGCGAGGTTGACGGGGAAACGTTCTTACACGGGTGTTATCGAAGAGATAGACATCAAGGACACCTTAAAAGTGGCCCACGCGCTGCATCCGAAGGCCCGCAAAGTGATAGCTCCCGTCAACTCCAACGCGACGGGAGTCTCCAACAGGCGCCTGCTGGAAGCCACAATACCCGCGTTCATGGGTGTATTCGAATTCGAGATAGTCGAGGACCCGGAACTTGAACCCTTCCTTCAGCGCCTGAAGGGTCTCCGGAAGGATGAGTACATCATCCTCCTCACTGGGAGGTTCGGGTCGTCGGCGGGAGACGGGATACCGATAGAGGTGAGCACGCCTGAGATCGGGAAGGCGGGGATCCCGCTTTACAGCATGTGGGAGTTCTACATGGGCCACGGCATCGTGGGCGGAATGTTGACCAACGGTTTCTACCAGGGGAAGACGGCTGGCGAGATCGCCCGGAGGATACTTAACGGCGAAAAGGACATCCCGATGGTCAGGACAAGTCCCAATCATTACACCTTCGATTTCAGGCAGCTCAAACAGTTCGGGATCGCGGAGAGCCTGCTGCCGACTGGCAGCATCGTGCTCAACAAACCGGTCTCGTTCTATGCGAGGCACACCGATGCCGTTCACGCTGCCACCGTCATCGTCCTTTTTTGTCTCACCGTCATAGCCTTTCTGTCGGTCGTAATAGTCAAGAAGAACAGGGCTGAAAGGGAACTGCATCGCTACCGGGACAACCTGGAGGTCCTGGTGGAGGAAAGGACGGAGGGGCTCAACTTCGCCAACGCGGCGTTGACGGCCGAGATACAGGAGAGGGAGCAGGTGGAGGCAGCGCTCAGGGAGAGCGAGGAGAAGTACCGCATACTCATAGAAAAGGCGAACGAGGCGGTCATCATCGTGCAGGATGAGGTCCTCGTCTTCGCCAACCCCAGGGCGTACGAACTCGCGGGCTTACCGGCGGGGACCCTGGAAGGAAGACCGTTCGTCGATCTCATCTGGCCTGACGACAGGGACATGGTCATGGGGAAGTACAGGAAACGGATCGCCGGCGAAAGCGTCCCCGACGCCTACGATTTCAGGCTCATCGGCCCGGAAGGCACGTTCATCTGGGTCTTCCTGTCCGCGACCACGATCCTGTGGAAAGGCAGACCGGCAACGCTCAACCTGCTGACGGAGATATCGGACCGCAAGATCGCGGAACAGGAGCGTGAAAGGCTCATCGAGGAGCTTCAGGCCGCCCTTTCTCAGGTGAAGGCGCTGAGCGGGCTGCTCCCCATCTGCGCCTCATGCAAGAGGATACGGAACGATGACGGTACCTGGGAACAGCTGGAGGCATACATAAGGGACCGGTCGGAAGCGAAGTTCTCCCACGGCATCTGCCCCGAGTGTGCCGGGAAACTCTACGCGCACCAGTTCAGAAAAAAATGAGCTGTTCCGTGGGGCCCCAACGGGGGAGACCCGATGGTAAACGAACGGCTTGGACCGGAGTGGCCGGGGTCATGTGCTTCCTGCCGGGTGAGGGTATCCCCGGGAGCCCCGGGTCCGCCGTCTACTTCGTCAGCTCTTCCTTGAGGGCCTGGCCCAGCTTCGCGATGGTGTATGGTTTCTTGACGAAGACCCCAGCCCCCATGTGCTGGGCCGCGACGACGTCCTCGCTCATGGAATAGCCGCTTGCTATGATGGCCTTCTGCCCGGGATGGATCTCGCTGATCCTCCTGTAGGTTTCCATGCCGTTCATACCCGGGTCCATGATCATGTCCAAAAGGAGGATGTCGACGGGGCGGTCCTTCAGGTACTCCAGGGCTTTCTCACCGCTTTCCACGGAATGGGCCGTGTAACCGAGCTTTTTCAGTATTGCACAGGCGGTCTTCCTCTGATCTTCGAGATCGTCGACGACGAGGATAGTCTCGCCGTTTCCCTTATAATCGTCAAATCGCGAGAAGGAAGACGTATCGGGCAGGGCTTCACGGATAGCAGGAAAGTAAAGGGTGAATTCCGTCCCGTGCTCGTCCGTCGTCACGTCCACGTAACCCCCGTGATCCTCCATCACGTTCCAGACGATGGTCAGGCCAAGCCCGGTGCCGCTTCTGCCCATCTTCTTCCTGGTGTAGAAGGGTTCGAAGATACGCTCCAGGTCTTCCGGCGGGATGCCGATGCCGTTGTCGTGCACGGAAAGGACGATGTACTCGCCCGGCCGTACCTCCGTGTAACCCTTGAGGGGCCTGTCGACGTACCTGTTCTCCGTTCTTACCAGGACCTTCCCGCCCCCTTTTCCCTGAAGGGCCTCCACGGCATTGTAGGTCAGGTTCATCAGGGACTTCGTTATGTGGATAGGCGAACCCATGACATTGAGAAGGTCGCCCCCGGGTGCCCTGTCTACAGTGACTCCGTCGTGGGCCTCAAGAAGTCCCTGGTGTTCCGGTGATGAGAGGTAGGCGTCGACAATGGAGTTGAGGTTCAGGGGTTCCCTGGGGCTGGCCGCGCCTTTTGCCACCGTCAGGAGGTCGTCGACGACCGCGGCCGCACGAAGCCCGGCATCCCTTATCGTCTCGAGCGCCTCCCTGTATTCAGGCCGCACGTCCTCGTCCATGAGCAGGAGGTCGGGATAGCTCACGATACCCGTCAGGATGTTATTCAGGTCGTGTGCCACTCCTCCCGCGAGAAGTCCTACGGCCTCCATCTTTTTCGCCCGCGAAAGCTTCTGCTCGCTTTCCGCAAGGCGCCGGTTCAGCTCGGCCATGCTCGCCTGGGTCTCCAATTGCTTCTCGAGGTCCGCGAGCTTTTCATCGGATTCAAGCTTCTGCAGTGCCTGGGTTGCCAGCACGGAGAAACGCCGAGCCAGAGTCACATGGTTCCTGGAGAAATGTGCCCGGTCCGGATGAGTGCAGACCATGATGGCGTTGCTATCCGTCGTCCGGATGGAAAAATGGAGGGCCGAGCGGGCGGCTTCCAGCACCTCTTCGGGCTGCATGTTCCATTCGTCAACGAGGAGTGTGTCGAAAACAGCGACGGGCTGGCCCGCGAGGACCCTTCGGAGCATGGCTCCCGGCTGCCAGACCGTGTGGGCGAAGACGGAATTGGAGGTTGTGAGCGTCACGAGGGCCCCGTCGTGGTTCTGGAGGATGACAAAGGCTGAAGCAAAATCCAGTGGTTCCTTCATGGTATCGAAGAGCCGCATGAACAGCGTGTGCGGGTCCTTGCTGGTGACGAGGACACGGAGCCCGTCAAGGAGCGCCTCGGCCATTTGACGGTGAAGCACTTCCTTCTTCCGGACTTCCTCGAGGTCAAGCAGGGCTTCCCGCAGTTCTTCCGATGTGCTCACAGGTCATCCTTCCCTGGCGGAACCCAGGAAGAGAGTGGCAATCATCAGGTTGCCGTGGCGGTTCTCGCCGCCGATGAAACACCCCTGCTCTCCCAGCGTGAAGGAACAGAGAAACGGTTTGTTCGGCAGGACACCCTTCAGGTCGGAGACGATCTGGTCCATTCGGTCCCGGACAACGAGCATACACCCTGCGCAGAAGAGCATCAGCGCTCCTTCCGTCTCGCTGTCGGAAAAGGGGGCATTGTGGATCGCCGCCTTCGCGACCCTTCCGGCCCTGCTGGCAAGACTCGCCGTGGTGCCCCTCATCAGCACGACCTCGGAGCCCTGCTGGATCTCGGCGAAGAGCTGAAGCCCCTTATCCGGGAGCGATGCGGTGGGGTAGGAAAGTTTGTGATAGGTGACCCCTCCCACCTGCCCGACAGGCTGGCCAAGGGGTGTGAAGCTTGTTGTGGGCACGAGGCTGCCTCCCCCGCGCAGCGTGTCCGCGATCAGTCCGTCCGTCCATTCGTTGTAGATCACCGCGGCGGGACGGCCATCTATCTCGTGGAGAACGCGGCCCGAGACACGGGTTGCCCGTCCCCTGTGTTCGGTAGGCTCGTAACCGCTGTGAAAGGCATGGCTCACACTCCCGGAGGGAAAGAGGACGGCCACGGACACACCGTCGGGAACCATGGAGTCGTCGGCGAATTGCTGCCACTGACCGGTCATGTCGTTGTCTGCCGAGGTCCCTCCCAGGATGGGAATGTCCGCTCCGAGGTAGGACTCGATGGCGCGTATCGTCGTCTCCTCATTTCCGGGGCAGCTTGTTATGACGACGGCGACCGGCATCTCCCCCGGTCTGCCCGCCCGTTCGAGGGCCCGGGACAGGGCCGACACGGCGGCTTTCGCGGGGTCATCCCCCTGTCTCGCGATGCCCGCGCCATAGCTGCCTTCGGGATCGTAGACGCCAAGAAGGCCGAGTCCGAACCCATCCTCTGTATGGAATCCTTCCTCGGTGACGACGCCGAGGCATGTTGTCCCTCCCTGCAGGGACACGGCCGGGGCAAGTGAACGGAGACGTTGCAATACGATAGTATTGTCGTAGGCGCAGGAGCTGTGAAGAAGGATGAGATGAGGGGTGTTGCCAAGCTTCGCGGACATTCTGCCAAAAGCTTCTTCGGCAGCCGTCCCCGGGTTGGAATTGGTCGACCAGCCTGAGGCAAGTTTCATTGGGACCTCCAGGATGCTTTCATCAGCTTACCGCGTGTAAGTATACAATGTTTTCACATTTAGATACACCGGAACAGCAAAGCATTATATGTTTCGAGCTCTTACGGGTACCTATCTTCCCGGCGTCCGGCTGGTCTGAGCCGGAGACCCTCGGTAAGGCAGGATGGCCCGAAGGGTTGGACCATGGGGTTGTGTTTTCAAACAGTGGAAAGATGGTCATGCCGGCGGTATATTAGAGGTGTCCGTAATAACGGGTACTGTGGTGAGTGATGTTTGTTGTGATCGTTCAGTTCCCGCCGAACATTCCGCTGTCTGACTCGGCGGTCGTGTACCGGACGCGGTGTTCCTCTCCGTCGGCAAAGAGGACGTAAGAGTGAGCGAGGTGGTGGCGCGAAAGCGCCCTGAGCCCTTAGGATCCCCATTTCCACCGCGGGGCCTTCCCCTCCCGCGTCTCATCAAGTCTCACCCGCTCGGCGTCTGCCCTCTTTTGGCGGAGACGTTCCGTGATCTTCGGCCTGGGATAGGAATAACAAGGAAAGGGAAACCATCAATCCGTAACGAGATCTCCCCGTCCGCCGGGTTCTCGCGGCGGCAGTGGCGAGCTCCGAAACCCCGGGGTCGAAGGGCGCGCCTGCCGCGGACTCTCCTCACCGCCGTCAGGCGTTTCTGAGGACCACGAAACCGTTTGCCGGTATGACCACGTTCATGTCTCCCCACTCAGCGCAAATTTCCCTCGTCCCGTTGCCGACGTTGTTCCCGCCGTAGTAGGAGGAGTCGCTGTTGAAGATCTCCCGCCATAGGGCGTCCGGCAGCCTTTCCGCGTTCACCCGGTATCCGTTGGAGAACGGCGTGTCGTTGAAGCTCGCGAACACCAGCAGGTGTTCGGTGCCGTGGAACCGATGGAAGACGATGACCCGGTTGTCGTTGTGCACGTGGAGGATATCGATGTTGGGGGACCGTGCCGCCCCGCTCCTGCGGCAATTCTTGATCAGGTCCTGATAAAAGCGGAACATGTTCCGCCCGTTCCCGTTGCGTTCGGCGGCAAAGTCCTGCCTCTGGTTTAGAAAGGCGTCGTAGGAATAATCGTTCTGAAAGGCGGTTTCCTCACCCATGAAGAACATGGGAGTACCCGGGGACAGGAAGGACAGTCCGGCGGCAAGCCTGCTCCTCGCCTCCGCGTACCTTCGCGTTTCTCCCACCAGGGCGGCCCGGTTGACGGCAACGACGATGGTGCGGTGGGTGCCGGCGCTGTTGCCTGCCTCGTCATGCGATTCGTGGTATACGACCGAGTGATTCCCGGCGTACGCCAGCGCACCCGCGAAGTAATCCATTGCCAGAGGACCGCTGTCGCCCATGCCGGCGGTCTTCAGGAGCCGTGCGTCGGAAGGGCCCCTGTTGTCCGCGTCACCGACGAGGTGGTGATAGAAGGCGGCATACCAGACGGAATCGAATCCCAATCCTCCGCTGTCGGGGGACAGGGTGATGTGTGTGCGGAAGTCTCCTTCGGAATGGTCCTCGGCCATCAGCATGACGCTTGGCCGGATGAGCTTGAGTGTGCGCGTCAACTCCCGGAGGAACTTCTGACCGAAGATACGTGCGTCGTCGGCGGGCGCCCCGTTGGCATGGAGCACGGCATAGCCGTGGATCGACGTCGTCTGGTCGACGCGAAGACCGTCGACGTGGAATTCATGGATGAGGGCGGCCGCGCTGCTGATGAACAGTTTCCGGACCATCTCCTCCCAGTAGCGGGGAGCGAACCCGGTGGACATGTTATCGACGTATCCGCCGTCCACCCGGGCGTAATGGTCGCTAAGGCCCTCGTACCAGTAGTAGATGTTCTTCTCGGGCGTGCCGGCGTCGTACATCCATTCGGCCCTTTCGGCTTCGCGGATGTAGTGATTGTAGACGACGTCCTGGATCACGGCTATCCCGCGGCGATGACACTCCCGGACGAAGTACTTGTAGTGATCGCGCCCGCCGCCGGAGAACTCGACGGTGGAGAAATGGGACGTCCCGTAACCCCATGTGGCCCATCCCTCGAACTCGGCCATGGGGAGCAGTTCCACCGCGTTGACCCCCAGCTCGAAGAGGTAGTCCAGCATGCCGATGGCGTCGCCGAGTGTGCCTGGAAGCTGGTTCCCGTTGGCATCTGCCCTGCCGGCGCCCAACCCTCCGACATGCATCTCGTATATGACGAGGTCTTCCATTCGCGTGGGCACCGGTCTCAAAGGATCGAACTCTCCCCTCCAGAACTCATTCGCATCAAACCATTGTGCCTGGGGAAAGGGTTCGTTGAAGTCGGCCATGACCCGTTCGGGATCGATCACCACGGAGCAGCTTACGGAGCCGTCGAGGTCCTGGCGCGACCCGGTGTAATGGCTGCCTTTGGGGTCGGACTTGCCGCTTCCGATCTGGCAGCGGGAATAGAGGTCCGTGCGATAAGCAACGGCCCCATCGTCTCTGGTTATGCGGAACATATAGGGGGTGTGGTCAAAATCCGAGAACCTTGCGAGGTTCTGCGACATGGTCGGGTCGATCCTCCAGGTTCCGGAAGCGGCGTCTTTGACCATGGGGAATTGACCCAAGTTGCTCGTCGCGCCATTCCCGTCGTCCGCGATGTATCCGGACGTGATATTGCCGCGGACCATCTCCACCGCCTGCGCGTTGGGAGCCCAGACCGCGAAACAGATGCCCGGTTCGTTCTGTCCCCGCGCGAGATACTTGTTGGCCCCCAGCCGCCTGCAGTGGGTCAGGTGGTATTCCTCGACCTGGTCCGGCCCGGCGAGCGTGAACTCGCGATGGCGGTAGGTTGAGTTTCGGTCGTTCACCTCCGTGGCTATTCCCCACCTGTTCGCACCACCGGGGGTGTCAAGGAGAACCCCCCAGCGAAACCGCCATCCTCGCTGGTTCTCATCCAGCTGGACGGTGGCCCTGAACAGCTGGCTGCCTGACTCCGAGCTTCCCTCAGCCATGGGGACTTCCGTCCACGCGTCTGAATATGTGCCGCCGCTGTCCCAGCTTCCGACAAGCCGGGCGTTGCGGAATATCTGTCCCACAAGACCGACATGATAGTTTATGTTGACCGATAGTGAAGCCATGGGCCACCTCCTTTTCACCAGCCCATGCGCCGCGTGCCGTGCTCCAGGACGTCCACGAGCGCCCTTCCCACCGGGTAGCCGTCAGAGGTGGACCGGCCGGTTATGAAGGGGTGATCGACAATCGTCGACGTGTCGCGTCCGAAATTTCCGAGAAACAGGCCGTCGGGTCCGACGGCGTCCCTGAGAAGGTACTCCTGGGGATAGGGCGGCGCCCCGAAGCTGTAATCGATCCAGCCCCAGAAGGCCTTGTAATCATACTCGAGACAGTGTCCCGTGACTGTCCTGCCCCGAAGGATGCAGTCGCGGCCGGTTATCTCCCGGGCGAAGGCCAGACACCCGATAGCGTAGCATTCCGCGGCGATCGGCTTGCCCTGATAGTAGAAGCCGAGGATGAGGTCGTGAACACGCTGGTTATTGACCATGTCCACGACGGGCCCGCTGCCGCCCACGAGCAGGAGGGCGTCGAACCCTTCGAGGCCGAGCCAGGCAAGCGTTCGCTCTGCGTAGTACGCCTCGAGGGCGTGCACGAAGGCCGGTTGACATATGTAAGGACGCTCGGGCATCATCGTCCTCAGGTCGGTCGGGTTGTCAAGCATGCGCGAGTATTCACTTCGCGGCTCGCCCGTGCGGTCGAGTTCCCGGACCTTCACCGCAACCGTCGGTGATGTGACGGGCCGGCCGAGGGCCGGGTCGATGTAACTCTCGTCGTAGCTGGGAGGCAGCGCCACGGGCCGCCTTCCGTCGGGTGTTACGAATGCCATCCCGTATCCGGCCTCGTCGAGGATCTCCATGGGCCCGATGAGTTCCTCTCCCCAGTATCCCTTGCCCGAAACCACGATAAGAACGTTGTGGTCCTTCTTCGCCTCCCTGACCGGCGCCTCTCCGGTGCCCGGTGCCGTGCCTGTCTCTCCCGTGCTGATAAGCTCTGCTATGCGGTCGACCAGCTCCTCGGCCTCATGGTACGTCCTACCCGTCACGAGGTCTTTGTCGACGACCACGTTCGACGGGCTTGGCGTGTACAGCGCACCCGCGTTGGCGATATCGGAGAGAACGACCTCATGGCAGATGACCCTCCGGCCGGCAAGCATCTCCGGCGCCGGCGTGAGGAGCCACAGGCCGTGGCACAGGGCGCCTTTTATTATCGATGTGTTGCGCATGGCGCGGGCAAAGAACTGCACGGCAGGCGAAAGCCTCACCATATCGGGAGATATGGGGGCGGGACCCGAGGCAGGGTCTACGGGCGGCTGAAAGTAGCGCAGGCGGACGCTGACGTAGTTAGCCGCGATGATGACGGCGGCGTATTCTTCGAGCACGACATTCCGGAAGTCAATGTTCACCGCGAGCACCTCCGGCGTTTTCCCCTGCTCTTCGACCTCGCTGACGAAAGCCATCGAAGGCTGGTCCCAGAGATTGGACATGAAATGGACCTCGGCGTCGTACAACCCGAAACGCTGCCGATATACCCTGATCTCCTCAGGAATGTACTGGCTCTCCACCAGAACGGCAACCTTCTTTCCCTTCAGATTGAATTGAGTCATCAGACACCTCCTTGTTACATCGATGGGAATGGAATTCCACACACACCTCTTTTCCGAGGTCCTCCGGTTCGATGGGGATCTGGAAATTGTTGTGGGCGACATATTCGCGCGCCACACCGTTCACCTTGACGCCGACGATCTCAAGGGTGCCCGGTCGGAGGAAGTCGGGCAGAACATTGAGAGACTGCACGTTGTCCTTGGCGGAAGGGCGGAAATAGAGACAGAAGTGGGCCTCGCCGGTCTGCGGGCAACTGACGTAGGTACGGATATAGATATGCGCGAGATAGTTCAACTCGAAGGAATGGTACCCGGCTATGTCCGACCCCGCCATCCCCCTGCCCGAGATGAAGGAGTCTCCGTTGTCGCTCACCCGGAAAAAGACACCGCGATTATCCCGGTCAAGCTGGAACATATTCCACCAGGCGCTCATGTCCCGGTAATGATCGAGATACTCGGATTTCTCTGTGTAGCCGTACAGCACGAGGTACGCCAGGATCCCCTGCTCCTGCTGCCAGAAATCCTTGTGGTTGCCCCATACGAACTCAACGGGCAGACCGTTGCCCGGATTGCGCTCAACGGCGTCGAAACAGCCGCCGCGCAGCGGATCAAGCCCCTTCTCCACCATGGAAAGGGCGAGTCTTTCAGCCACTTCCATTGCTTTTTTCGCATCGTCCTCTCTGCAACAACTACCATTACTCATCTGGCACCTGTAGTAGTTGGCGACCCTGGTGAGATTCCAGGCTATCTTGAGGTTATGTCCGACGATGGCACGATTCTGCTGCCACTCCCATGAATGATTGGGGTTCCAGTGCTCATCAAAACGTTCGTTCACGTAGGACGAATCTTTGTCGGGAAAACGGTCGATGATAGTGCTGGTAAGGGAGGCGAGCATTTTGTTACAGTCAGCCGCGAATGTCTTGATCTCCTGGCAGGCGTTGCGGGGAAGGGGGTCAAGCGCCAGCAGTACATTGATCAGGTATGCCGGAATGTGATCGCCGATGGAATTCCAGTTCTTCTGCAGTCTGTTCTGTCCCAGCTTATCGGTGTCGAAGCTCATGGTTACGGGGTCGATATGGCTGAAGTACCCCGTTGTGCGGTTCGGGCTGGAGGCGGGGTTGCCGTTGGCGAGGAAGAATGTGTCGAAGGCCCGTATGGTTCGCTTGATATCGTCGAGAACCTCCATGTCACCGGTGATGCGGAAGTATTGGCTGAGACCGGCGAGTGCGTAGATCTGCTCGTAGATGGGTATTGTGTTCTCCTCGAAGCGGTTCTGGGACGCCACCAGCGTCAGTGTGCCGTCTGCCAGCTTCTTCCGTCCGTAGCTCCAGAGGATCGTCCTGCCGTCATGGCTCAGGGACCGGAAAGCCGTCCTCTGGAAGTCCACCCCGGCCCGTGCCGCGTCGAGATAGCGCCGGTCGCCAAGGAGGAGATAGGCGGACGAGAGTCCGTAGATGAATCTCGAAAGCGTCGCCATGAGCTGTATGTTGTCATTCGTACTGCCGCCGTAGATGTTCAGGTTGCTCCGATAAAGGCTCGAGAAATCGCTTGCCCTGTAGTCGCGGCTGTCCCCGAAGAGGTCCTGGAGCCATTCGTCGGCCATCACGTTGATCTGGGAGAGCCACCAGTGGGTGTGTTGCTCGAAGAGGAATGCTTTCGGTCTGTGATGGAGCAGGGTTACTTTGGTGGCTGTGTAATGCAGCCTTTCATCAAACTTTTGCAGAACGCCCCGAACATATATACGGTCCCCCTGACGCACGTATTTCTTCAGCTTGTATTCGACACTGTCCTTTGCCGGGCTCTCCGGTGGTTCCGGTACGCGATCGGTATCCACGCCGTCAAGGTTCGTCAGGACCTTGCATTCGGTCTCCGGGCCCACGGAAACATTGATGGTGTCCTTCGAACGAAGGCGAAGCATGAAGGAGTGCCCGTTGACGTCGACATCTCCAACCTCTCCGAGGAACGTTACTGTTTGATTGAGGGATATCATTTTCGTCCTCCCTGAAACGACAAAGACGCATCGCGCCAGCCCTGCGTGTGGTTGCAGCCCCAGTAATCCCGGTAACCGATCTTTCTATCCTAAGTGCTTTTGACGGCGATGCTGATCGCGCAACTCAGCCTGATGAAATACCTTTTTCCTTGATAGGATCTTGTCCTGCGCCTGATGGGATTCATGGGCAGAGAGCGACACGCGACAGGTCCGTGGAAGAAAAGAAGGAAGGCTCTGTGACTCGTTCATGGTGTTCCCCGTGACAGCCTCATAACGTTTTACGGGTAGACCGAATGACCGTATGAGCACATACTACCACGGAGGAAAGACTACCTGTCAAGAGCATAGTCTCATGTTCCTTTAAGATTGATATATTAAAGGATGGTAGGCGACCGAAAGGCCCGGGGGCCGTGGTGGGATGGCCCCGTCGGATGCCGTTGTGCTGCCAACCGCGCAATGCCGGGACCGTCAAACATCGATCACGCCCGCTTCTGCGCCTCTGCTGCCGGCAAATATATGTTAAAGGTCGTTCCCCGGCCCGGTTTGCTGGAGGCATTGATGTATCCGTTGTGCTGCTTCACTATGCCGTAGACGATGGCGAGGCCGAGCCCCGTTCCCTTTCCCGCCTTCTTTTTGGTGTAGAAGGGTTCGAATATCCTGTGCATCGCTTCGTCGTCAATGCCTTCTCCCGTGTCCGCGACGGAGATGAGGACGTACCTGCCGGGGGTTCCGTAGCCGTGCAGCCTCCGGAAGTCTTCGTCGAGGTGGACCGTTCTCGACCGTATGGTGATCCTGCCGCCTTGGGGCATGGCGTCCCGGGCATTGGCGACGAGATTCAGCAGGATCTGGTCGATCTTTGATACGTCCACGAGGACCGTCACATCCGGAGCGCCGAGCGCCATGTCGAGGCTTATGTTCTTCGGTAGCAGCCCCTCCATGATGTGCACGCTTTTCCGGACCATCGCGTTGATCGCCACAGGTTTGAGCACGACGTCCTGTTTCCTGCTGAAGGCGAGCAGGCTCCTCGTGAAGCTCGACGCCTTTTCGATGGTGTAAGAGATCTGCCTCACCCGTTCCTTTACCGGACCGTCCTTCGGGACCTGCATCTTCAGAATGCCGCAGTGTCCGAGAAGGACCTCCAGGATGTTGTTGAAGTCGTGGGCAATGCCCCCGGCCAGCTTGCCGATTGCCTCCATCTTCTCCGATTGGCGGAGCCGCGCTTCGAGATGCCTCTGTTCTGTTGCGTCGCTCAGGGCTACGATGGTGAGATCCTCGAGGCGGGTCGCCCGCAGCGATATGACCTTTTTCCGTCCGTTCTTGCAGGCGATCGGGCGCTGCCCGGCCTCATAGACGCTTCCTGCCGAGCGGTTCATCTTCCAGGCCTCTACCACCTTCTTTCTGAGTTCGTCGTCGGGGTACGCCCGGACGGCCCAATCCCTTTCGGTAGGCACATCATCGAGGGTGTAGCCTGTAATGCCGGTGAACTGCGGGTTCACATACCTGCCGGTCCCGGAGCGATCGGCGAGTATGATGCCGAGGGGGATATTCTCAAGGACGGCAAGAAAGGTACTCCTTAGTGCGGAGGGGGCAACCTCCGCAAGACCCGGCGGCCCGCCCGCCCCGCAGCGAGGTCTGCCGGTCCCGCGCCCCCGTTTCGGGACATCACGACAGAACGCTACGAGGTCCTTCCCGGAGCCGGACCCGACGCGCGTGACGTTCATCTCGACAGGTGTCACGCCACCCTGCCCGTCCGTGTGGTCGATCTCGACGCTTCTGGCAAAGCCCTTCTTCAAACATCCCGCAAGTTCCCGGGAAAGCCTGTCCCGATCATGCTGTGCCGTCCAGTCAAGGATGCTCCTTCCAATCACGTGATCGATGCCACGGCGGCCTGCAAGGCGGGCGTATTTCATGTTCGCGTCCACAACGATACCCTCTCTGTTGAGGACCACAAAACCCACATCTCTTGTTCCGATCAGCTTCCGATACAACTCCTCGCTCTGCCTGATGGTGCCTCCCTCCCTCCCTGTCGTGCAGATCCCGTTAACGCGAAATGCGACGGATAGCGAGGCTGTCTCATTTGAAGTAGTTTGGGTACGTCTTCCTTGCACATTCCGGACAGATGGTGTGGGTGAACTCGGCTTCGGAATGCTTCCGTATATAGTCTTCCAGCGGCTGCCAGCGGCCCTCGTCATCGCGAATCTTCTTGCAGGAGCTGCAGATGGGCAGAAGGCCGCTCAAGGTCCTGACCCTGAGCAGGGCCTCTTTGAGCTCCTGGATAAGCTTCTCCCTTTCTTCCTCCATGCGCTTGCGCTCAGTGACATCCCTGGCGACGCCCTGGGAGTAAAGGAAGCGCTTTCGCGGGGTCGATATGTCGTGATCGGAGACGTCCCATTTCCCTCTGGCGGTGAGCTCGACGGTGACCTGCGCGAGGGAATAGTCCTGGACTCCTTTGTTCTTCTTGACGAGGCGCATTTCCAGTCTCCGCGTCGCTCTCGAGCCGACGCGTCTTTCCACGAAATGGGCTGGACCCTTCTTGCGGTCGTCGGGGTGGACGATCTCCTCAAAGAGCTTTCCCGTGAGTTCCTCCGGGTCGTAGCCGAGTTGCCTGACGGCGTTGGAGATGAAGAGTATCCGCCCCTCCCTGTCCAGGCGGTAGATGATGTCAGGGCTCAGGTCCACGAGGGAACGGTAGGGGTTTTCACTCAAGAAACACGTCCTCTCGAACACATGTGATATTCTGCTTTCGTTACCACGAATGTCATCTGTTCTGCTTGCGGGCGGACCTGATTTACCGGAGCCTTCTCGCCAGATACCCCGGCATCACTTTGGGCCAAACGGGTCGGACGGCCCGACGAGACCGTTCCTCTCGCCGGTGATATGGGACTGCCTGTCTTCAAGTGCTCCGATCGAAAGGAACAGTTATCCTTCTGATACCCGGAGCCTTCCATTGCGCCCTTGCTGGTTCCTTGCCGTTATGATTCGTAATTCTATGCAAAAAGCCGGAAGAATGCTATAGCAAATAACTTGCTATGGAATACGTATCATTTATTAGTAGCGCCATGCCCGCGGAGGGAAAACCGGGTGTCCTGTCCGTGGCGCCCGGGCGGTCCCCCTTTAAGTAAAACCCCACAATGTTCGAATATTATAATAAGACTCCAGGCACGACCCGACGTGCGGGGGTGGAGGTATGTTCCGGGACTATGTGTGATACCAGCGGAAGCGGAAGGTCAACGCAAGCCCTTCCCGAAGAAGAGCGAAGATTTCGTGCGATATTCGACCATACCCTTCACTTCATGGGGCTGCTGACGACTCGCGGTGACGTTCTGGAGGTGAACAGAGCCGCCCTTCTCTTCGCCAATGCCCGGGAAGAGGACGTAATGGGACGCAAGTTCTGGCTGACGCCATGGTGGTCCCATTCCAGGAAGCTGATGAACATTCTCCGGGATGCCGTAAAGGAGGCGGCGCGTGGCGCGCTCGTGCGCTTCGAGGCAACCCACATCTCGTCGGAAGGCCGCCCCCATTATTTCGATTTCTCCTTGAAACCTATACCGGGTGATGGTGGCAGGGTCATCTTTCTGATTGCCGAAGGCCGCGACATAACGGACCGCAGGGCGGCCGAGGAGGAACTGAGAAAGAGAGAGGAGGAGCTCAAGTTCAAGACGCGGAACCTTGAAGAGGCGAACATAGCCTTGAGGGCACTCGCGAGGCATATCGAGGAGAACAGGCAGGAGCTGGAAAGGAATATTGTCCTCAACCTCAGAACCCTGGTCTTCCCGTATATCGAGAGGATGCAAAGGTCGAGCCTCAGTATCAGGCAGAAGATGTTCATGGAGATCATCGAGAAGAACCTGAACGACGTGATCTCACCTTTCCTCAGAGCCATCGGTCACTTCGGCCTCACGCCCACGGAGATGCATATCGCGGGCCTCATCAGGGACGGAAGGAAGACGAAAGAGATCGCCGAGTCACTCAACATATCCCGCCGGGCCGTCGAGGTCCATCGGTACAATATCAGGAAGAAAGTGAAGATAAACAGGAACAGACAGAACCTGTGCGCCTTCTTGCGCTCCTTGAGCGACTGACCCGCAGGGAGACACGGTATCGACCGTTTCTCGTTGACGGGGTGTCGGTCCATGGTGTACAAAGAACTGGTGCGAAGGGGCAAAAAGGCCCCGTGGGATTATATATGGACTCTGCCGGACTTGAAAAAAGGCTTCTCGATGTCATCTCCGATATCGCCGAAGGGAGGTATTCCGATGACATCATGGAACTGACGACGGACGATGTGCCGGGGACTGTCCGGACCATAGCCGAGGCCGTGGGGCTCATGATGGTCAAGGTGGAGGCCCGGGAGTTCCGCCTCCAGCAGCTCGTGGAGGAACTCAAGGATCTCAACGAGCAGGTCAGGAACAATACCGTGGCCGTGGTCACCGCTATGGCACACGCTCTGGCCGCGCGGGACACCTACACCGAGGGCCACGCGTCGCGGGTGGCGGAGCTTGCCCACGCCATCGGACGCGACATTGGTCTTACGGGCGAGGACCTGGAATACGTCCGCCTTGGCGGTGCACTGCACGACATCGGGAAGATCGGTTTCCCGGACATCCTTTTTGCCGATCACGAGGGGAAGCTCCCGTCGAACCTCGTAAAGGAGATAAACCGCCATCCCGCCATCGGCGCGAAGATCTTAAAGCCCCTCGATTTCCTGGGGCCCGCCGTAGACTACGTCTCGGCCCATCATGAACGGCTTGACGGACGGGGCTATCCCCGGGGGCTCAAGGAGGACGAGATCCCGCTCGGGGCCCAGATCATATCCGTTGCCGACATCTACGACGCCATCACGTCGGAACGCCCCTACCAGAAGACAAGAACGTCCCCCGAGGCCCTTGCGATCCTGCACGACATCGCAGGCACGCGCATCAGGACGGACATCGTCGAGGCCCTGGAACGGGTGCTGGAAAGGGGCGACTTTCCCCGCGGCACCAGTCAGTAGCGCCCGGGCCGGTTCTCAGCGGAGCCGGAGCCTTACCTCGGTGAGGCCGAGGGGCCGTTTGGAGGCGCGGAAGTTGAGTTTCTTCAAGAGGGCGAGCATCCTGATGTTGTCCGTGAGTACCGTGCCGTGTATTTCCTCTATCTCCCTTTCCTGCCCGATGCCGATCAGGACGTCTATGAGTTTCCATCCCAGCCCTCTGCCCTGGTAGTCGTCGTGTATGAGGACGGCGAACTCGCTTGTCTGTCCCGCTCCCACAATGAGGCTTGAAACGCCCCGGATCGTCCGTTTCTGGTCCTCTCTCACCTCGGCGACGATCACGATCTCCCGGTCGTAGTCTATGTTGCAGAACCGCGTGAGCATCTGATGGGTCCAGTCCTTGATGGGGCTGAAGAAGCGCTCCGTTTCCGTCCGTTCCGACAGGGAGCCGAAAAGCTCGAAGAGGAGCGGCTCATCCTCGGGGCGCACCGGGCGCAGCATGATCTGCGTGCCGTCCCTGAGCCTTAAGGGCATCACGTACCGGACGGGATAGGGCGTAATGACGAGATGGGGATAGGCCTTCCCCGCCGAAGGCCCGCCGGGACCGAGGGAAATGGTCGCGTGGTCTGCCGTGATCCCTCTGTCCGATACGGTCAGGGGGTCAATATCGATGCCGGTGATCTCCGGAAAGTCCACGATGAGGTTCGAGAAGTTGACGATGACGCGCTCGAGTTCAGACAGCGCCCCATCCTCCGTCCCGGCCCTCTCTCGCAGCATCGTGTACGCGCGGGAGTCTTCCATGAGGCGCCGTGCCAGTATCTGGTTGAGCGGGGGCAGGCCGACGGCGCAATCCCTGAACACCCTCCTGCCGATGCCGCCGATGCCGAACCTGATCACCGAGCCGAAGTCCCTGTCGCGAGCCATGGTCAGGTAGAGGTCGTCGCCCGTGTCACCCCCGCGGGGTTCTAAGCCCGGTGCCTTTGCCTCGGGCGCCACGGGGATGCCGTAGGTGGCGAGGAAGGTCATTGACTCCTCTGGCGTGAGACCGCACCGGTTCTCCGCGAGCGCCCTCAGGATGAGCGTCTTGAGGTGGTTTTTCGGCGGCGCCTGGTCGATGGGCAGGTCTTCCGGGGTCTCGTAGAGGAGCTCCAGGTTCTTCTTGTACGTGAACATTTGAAGGTAGGTCCTGATGGCCTCCTCGGGCGTGCCGTAGGTGGGGATATCCTTCTCGTGGAGGATGGCCGCCGCCTCTTTCATCTCTTCCCCGCCGATGAGGCTGACTATCACGGGCTTTCGCGTCCCCCTGGAGAGAGCCGAGATCGCGGTGGCGATGTCCTCGGCGATCGTCGTGGCGTGGGGCGTGTAGATCACGAGGACGGCGTCGACGGCCGGGTCGTCGAGGCAGGTGGTGATCACGTCCCTGTATTTCCGGGCGTCAGCTGTGCCGCCGAGATCGATGGGGTTTTTCCCGTTCCACTCATCGTCAAGCGCCCTGACAAGGCGGTCGGTGCTGTCGGGACCGAGAGAGGCGATCGTGCCGCCGAGCTCAATGAGCAGGTCCGCCGCCAGGACACCCACCGTCTTCACGTTCCCGAGGATGGCGAGGCTCGGACCCGCGGGCACGTAGCTCGAATCGAGAACCTGGGCGGCATTGAAGAGGTCTTTCGCCTCGTCCACCCTCACGACCCCGACACGCTTGAAGGCGGCATCGTAGACCTCGTTGTCGCCCCAGGGGTCTTCCATCGCGGAGACGGCGGTGGCCGCGCTCTCGGGGAAACGTCCCGGTTTCAGCACGATGATCGGTTTCGAACGGGCGAAGCCGCGCACGGAACTCATGAACTTCCTCGCGTCCCGCACGCTCTCCATGCTGAGGAGGATGCTGCGCGTTGACGGGTCGTCGCCCAGGAAATCGATGACGTCACCGAAATCGACGTCGAGCTTCCAGCCGAGGGACACAAAGGCGCTGAAACCGACGCCGGCCTCGATGCCCCATTTCAGGGTGGCGTCGCCGAGCTCGCCGCTCTGGGACACGAAGGCGATGTTGCCGAGTCTGGGATTGACGTTGAGGAAGCTCGTGTTAAGCCCGATATCGGGCCGTATGATGCCCACCGACCCGGGACCGATGATCCGGATGCCGAAGTGGCGGCGGACCTCGAGCAGCCGTTCCAGGAGACCTCTGTCCGGAGCGCCCCCGCGGGTGAACATGGTCGATATGATGACCGCCCCCCGGATTCCTGCACGCGCGCACTCTTCGATGGTGTCGGGAACGAGAGGTGCTCCCACCACAACAACGGCGAGGTCGGCGGGTCGGGGGATAGCCGCCACCGAAGGGAAACACTCTATTCCAAGCAGCGTTTCCCGCGCCGGGTTGACCAGAAATATCTCGCCCTTGAAGAAGTTTGCCAGGTTAAGGAGGATCGGTCTTGCCACCGAGCCTTCCTTCTCACTCGCTCCAACAAGGGCTACCGATCCGGGTGCGAGCAGCTTCTTCAGATCATTGGCCATGCATCATCCTTGCCGGGTGCGTGTCAACGTGAAAGGACCGCCGACGTTTCCTGAAATCGCCATACCCTTTCCTGGCCCGAGGTCCCGGCTATCTATTTTCTGCGAAAACTGTGTCGCTTTGCAAGGCAAAAAGGGAAACATCGGCCACCGTACGGGCCGTGAGGCGCTCCCGGGCCTGTCATCCGTCCTTGACAATGCCGACCGCTGATTCTAACATGTAGGAATCCTGCCGTCGACATGTCGATTGCACGGGGTTTTGGACCAATGGGGATAAAGATCATAGATGGGGACCTGCTGGACCAGAAGGTTGATGCCATAGTCAATCCATGGAACAGGAACCTGATCCCGTGGTGGCTGCTGTTGCCCCGCGGGGTATCGGGTGCGATCAAGAAACGTGCCGGCTGGCGGCCCTTTGTGGAGCTGAGGCGGAGCGGCGTCCTTCCCCTGGGCGGGGCTTCGGTGACCAACGCGGGCCGGCTGCCGTTCAAGGCCATTATCCACGTGGCAGGCATCGGTCACGACTGGCGCTCGTCTGAAAGGTCGATACGGGATTCCGTGCGTTCCGCCCTGCGGGAGGCGGGAGTGAGAGGATTCCATTCCGTCGCTTTCCCCTTGATCGGGGCTGGTACCGGCGGAGGTTCCGAGGGTAGTGTCGAGAGGTTCGTAGAGGAGGAGTGCCGCCGCTCGGACTGGGATGGAGAGATGGTCATCGTGCGCTACAGGAACGGGAAGTGGCCGCCGGGACGCTGCCACTGCGACCTGTGGAAGACGAGCCCGCGAACGCTGGCCGCGAAGGGCATTCCTGAAGGATTTTGCGGGCTCTGTGACGTCTGCGGCGCGCCGGGCCACATCCTGCACTTTCCCGGATCTGTCCCGGCCACTCGCGCCTGGTGCAGGAAACACTACTACAGGGCCATGGTACTGCATCCCGGCGGGTCGATAGGCATCTTCCTGTGGGCTTTTGGAGCCGTTGCTGCTGTCGGGCTCATAATAGCGCTCCTCAGAGGGTAGTGAGAACTCAGGGCCGGGGATTGCCGTTTCAGGAGAGCGAAGGTGATCTCAAAGCTCACTTTACCGTGTCGTACCTTTCTTCATTCTCTCAGTGCTCAGAAGATAGCCGGCCATTCCCCCGTTTTTCGCTGTTTTCGCGACATCGGCTGGCGTGGACCCTGCGGGAAAGATCATCCGGTCCCGGGCGGTACGCGCTGCTGTATCCGCGCCGTGCGAAACGAGAACCTCCGCAATCTCGGGCCCGCCTTCAAAGGCCGCCCAATGGAGCGGGGTCCAGCCGGAGGCGTCGCGGGCGTTCACGTCGGCTCCGTGCGACAGGAGGAACTCGGCCAGTTCCTTCTTGTTCCAGTTGGCCGTGACATGGAGCGGGGTCTTCATGCGTTCGTCGTGAGCGTTCACGTCGGCGCCCTTCCCGACGAGGAACCTCGCCTTATCGAGGGAATCCCAGTAAACGGCCCACATCAGGGGCGTCACCCCTTTCCTGCTTCGCGTGTTCACGTCCGCTCCCTTCTTGACCAGGAGCCGGGCAACGGCGATGCCCTGGTTGAAAAGAGGCGTCATCCCGTACTCGGTGTCCCGCGTGTTCACGTCCGCGCCGTGTGCAATGAGGACGCGGGCGACCCCTTCAGAGCCTGCCAGGTGGAGCGCCGTCTCACCCATGTCCGTGCGCGTGTTCACGTCCGCGCCCTTCTCCAGAAGGTTTTTCACTTCCACGAGGGCGCCCTGTGCCGAGGCCTTGAGAAGCGCGTCATCGAGGCCGTTTGTGTCTGCCCACCCGAGAAAGCCGCCCGATAAGAGCAGGAGAGCGAGAGTGCCGATAACCACCGCCGAATGTCTGCTGATCTTCATGATCCGTCTTTTCATTGTGAAGCCTCTCCGAGGTTCTTGTCAAGTCTGATAGGGAAGGACGCTGGGCCAGCCAGCCGTTCGCACTTGACAAAAAAGATCGTGGCGTCTAAAGAATAGCGTATGTTCGCTATTTCAGGTCCGCATAGGAGGTGACCGCCATGAAAGATATCCACGAGACCCTGACCGTTCTGAAAAAAGAGTTTCCGAAGGTATACGAGGCCCACGAGGCGCTGGGGAAAGAGATCCACGAAGAGTCCGGTCCCATACCGGAGAAGACACGGTGGCTCATCAAGATCGCCATCTCCGGGGCCGCGGGCCACCGTCTCTCGCTCGAGACACACATCGCCAAGGGCAGGAAAGCGGGCCTCACGGACGCGGAGATCAAACAGGCCCTTCTCCTTCTCATACCGACGGTGGGCTTCCCCACCTTTATGGAGGCCTACTCCGTTTATCTCGCGGATGGCGGGTAAGGGAAGATGAGGCCAAGGGCTCACGGCCGCCTCGCTTTTCTCCTGATGACACCGCCGAGGAGGATCGCCAGAAGCGGAACGGCCCTGCGGGTTGGGTCATATCGTTGCGGCGCCGGTACACTTATCCCGTCAACGGTTTGTGGTAGATGATCTGGGTCGTCGATGGCGCCGGATAGCCCGCCGTGGCGCAGACCTCCTGGATTATCCTGTTCGTGTCGAAGAAGACCTGCCAGTAGTCCTTGTTGTTGCAGAAGGGCCTGATGGCGAGGACGGGCCCGGCAAGGTTGAACTCGAGTATCTCGACCGAGGGCTCCGGGGTATCAACGATGTTGGGGATGTTCTTAATCCTGTCCATGAGCCGGTCCGCCGCCTCCCGGGGATCGACGCCGTGGGCGAGCTGGGCTTTCAGGTCCACGCGCCTGAAGGGGTTGCGCGTGTAGTTGATGATGTTGTCGGAGAGGATCTTGTTGTTGCCCACCACAACGCAGAGATTGTCCAGAGTATCTATCGTTGTCGCAAAGAGACCGATCTCGCGCACGTCCCCGGTTACCCCGGCGGCGGATATCATGTCTCCCACATGAAAGGGTCTGAGGATGATGAGAAAGGCGCCGGCGGCAAAGTTTGCCAGCAGACCGCCCCAGGCGGCCCCTATGGCTATGCCGGCGGCGGCGATGAGGGCAATGAAGGATGTGGTCTGGATCCCGAAGATCGAGAGGATGGCTATGACAAGGACTATCTTGAGTATGATGCGGATCGTCGCATCGAAATACTTCACGAGGGTGGGATCCAGCTTGTGGGCCCGCATGCCGCGACCGGACAGGTTGCCTATGATCTTGATGAGCCAGCTTCCCACGATAAAGAGGACTATCGCGCCGAGAACCTTCCAGCCGACGGGAATGAGGTAGACAGCCATGAAGCGGTCAAAACTGGTCAATGCATCCAGCATAATAACCTCCTGTCATGTGTACTTGTCCTTCTCCGACCGGTGTGTTCGGTCTCATTTCAGTATATCATCCCCTGCGTTGATGGAGAAGCTCGCGGCACCATGCCGCCGCCTGGTGGAGCGCCGGGCGCGGGCATAGGGACCTCGCGGCTCCCGGAGGCATCGAAAATGGTTTGATTGTTCCTTCAAGATGTGAAAAAGTAAATGGATGGGAATATTCGCGCGAATCATCCGCTTTTTCGACAGAGGTGTCTGGGAAACAAGACTGAAGGACCTTTCTCCCTGGAAGGCCTTCCGGTTCCGCTGCATCCGGGTGATTATCCTTTCGGTGCAAGGCTTTACAAGGAACAACTCGGTGAAGACGGCATCGGTCCTGACGTACTATTCTTTGCTCAACATCGTCCCCCTGGTCGCCGTCCTTTTCGCGATTGCGAAAGGGTTCGGTCTCAGGAAGGTTGTTGTGAATTACGTTGTCCAGATGGCGGACAGGGCGAACCTTCAGGCCGACGTGACGAACCAGATCCTCATCTTTTCCAACTCTCTCCTGGCGCATGCAAGGGGGGGCGTGATTGCCGGTGTCGGAACTCTCCTCCTGCTCTTTACGGTGCTATCCATCCTCGCAAAGATCGAGAACAGCTTTAACACCGTGTGGGAGGTAAGACGTCCCCGGACATTGGTACGGAGATTCACGGATTACATCTCCATACTCGTCGTGGCCCCGATACTCTTTGCCGTATCCACGAGCGCCACGGTCCTCGTGTCGGGCCGCATAGTAGCGATAATGGACGAGATCGCAATTCTGGGGGTCTTCAGCCCCGTCATTCTCTTCCTCCTGAACCTCCTACCCTATGTTTCCGTCTGGATTCTACTCATAGTGCTCTACGTGGTAATGCCGAACACCAGAGTATCCCTGCGCTCGGGAGTACTGGCAGGGGTCGTTGCCGGCACGGGCTTTCAGGTCATTCAATTCGTGTACATCGGGTTTCAGATAGGCGTTGCCAAGTATAGCGCAATATACGGCAGTTTCGCAGCGCTCCCCCTCCTTCTCGTATGGCTGCAGATAAGCTGGATGATCGTCCTTTTCGGCTCGGAGATCGCCCACGCGAGCAACCATTACGAGACATTCGGTTTGCATCCCGATTATTCCCGTCTGAGTGCCGCTTCGCGAAGGCTGCTCATGGTCAGGGTCTTCCATCTCCTCGTCAAGGGATTCCGCATGGGGGAAAGACCGCGTGGAGTTGAGGAAATATCACGGGAACTGGAGATCCCCGTCAAGCTCGTGCAGCAGCTTCTTGCGGAGCTCGGTACCGCGGGCCTCGTCGTCGAGGTGATGACGGAACACCGGGATGGCCCCACCTTCCAGCCGGCCAGATCGATAGAGGATATTACCCTGAGGGATGTTCTTGATGCGTACGAACGGCACGGCGAAGCCCCGCCCCCGGCGGGTTCTGAAGAGGCGGAGAAGATCTCCCGCTGCTTGAAAGACATATCCGATGCCGCCGGCAATTCGGCGGGAAACGTGAAAGTGAAGGATATCTGACCCTTCAGACGGCCATGGAAAGACACGCAAGGATAGGGAGGCTTCTTCAGAGGATTGGCAAGGCTTTGGGCCTTCTCTGGCGGGCACTTGTGAAGTTCTATGACGATAATGGCTTGTTCCTTTCGTCGGGCGTCACCTTCAACATCTTCATCACCCTGATACCCTTTATCTTCCTCGTCCTGGCGGCGGTGGGGAGCTATCTCCACAGTGACCAGGAAGTGCTTGAGCACATACGTGTCTATCTGCGGAACGTGGCGCCTGCGATGGACCCGGGGATCATGAACAGTCTCATGGATGTCATCGCGAGGCGTCAGGCCCTGGGTCTTCTCGGATTTATCGGATCGGTGTGGTTCTCGACGTGGTTCTTTGCTTCCCTTCGGGTCGCCCTCAATATCGTTTTCAAGGTGGAGAAACCCCGCGGGATCATACATGCCTTCAGCGTCGATCTCCTGATGGTGGGTGCTGTGGGGACCCTTTTTCTCATGAACATGGCCTTGAGCTCCCTCTTTGCTCTCCTGCAGGGCTATCTGGACTCATTTATCGTCCTGGCGCGGCCCGCCATCCAGATGACGCTGCGGTATCTCCTTCCCTTCTTCCTCACCTTCTGTGTGTTCTGCCTGGTCTACAAGGTGATACCCGACGAGGTGATATCTCTCAGGTCCACCTTCAAGGTCGCGCTTTTCACGAGTCTTCTGTGGGAGGCGGCGAAACATCTTTTTGCCTGGTATATCGGCAACATAGCCCAGTACTCCCTCTTTTACGGTTCTTTGAGCACCCTCGTCGTTTTTGTTCTCTGGACCTACTATTCCGCTACGATCTTTGTCGTTGGGGGAGAGCTGCTCTATCTTCTGGAGAAGGAACGGAAGGCGTTAACGGTCGCAGAGGAAGCCTGAGTCGTATCTCCGGCCTTCCATTGTTGAGGGCCATGGACACAAGGCCAGTCACGGGGACCATGGCCCGGGACGATATCCAGCGCTCCTGTCCAGACCGCCGACCTCCGGGGTTGGCCCCGGAGGGCCCGAAGAATGCGCGAATCCGGGTTCAGACCGTGGTGGCAAAGGCCGCCAGTTCCCGTGCCATCCTCTTCAGGGAATCCGTCATATCAATGTACAGGTACGAGGCCTGGGGCATGCACACGCCCGTTATGAGACGGTTCTGGTGGACATGGTCGAATTCGTCTATCATCTTTGTAACCTTCTCCATATCGGCGGCTATCTGTTCCTTCAGAAAAGGATTCTTCGTGAAACAATAATCCTTCACGTCGGTGAACTCCGCCCCGACGGCTACCATAAGCTGTTTTATCTCATCGAGGGCCTTGTCGGTGAAGAGTACGTTGGATTCGACCTTTATTTCCATCTTGTCGAGAAGACCGTCGAGGGCCAGGGCGACGCGCTGGAGGTGGGGAAGCGCCATCAGAAACTTTTGTTCGGCCTCGGTCTTTTCCTTATTTTCAATGAGTTTCTCTATGCCGGGGAGACGCTCTTTCAGGGAAGCCCGGAATTTGGCTCTGCTCTCCTTGAGAAGGTTGATCTTCTGACCCACAAAACCCCTGTATATGCTGTTCAGGATGGGTGTGGTTTCTTCGAACAGGTTGCATATGCGTTCGGCAATCTCTCGCTCTTCCATGCGGTCTCCTCCTCGGTTATTTAGTTGTCTTGCATGTTATATAGCATAGGAACGTTGTCTTGTCAGCGAGATACCGCACTCAGGATGTACTCACCAGACCGGACCCCGCGGTTGTATTCGGCCCTTCCCCGTGATATGGTAGCCCCATGACATGCGCGGCCGGCAAAGAAAAGAAGCCTTCTCCCCAGGTGGTCACCGCGGCGGTGATCGAGAAAGACGGGCTCATTCTCATCGGAAAGCGGAAGCGGGGCAAGCGCTTTGCAGGAAACTGGGAGTTTCCGGGCGGCACTCTCGAGACAGGAGAGGTGCCGGAGGAATGTCTTAAGAGAGAGCTTCGGGAAGAGCTTGACCTTGAGGTCGACGTGGGGGAGCTTTTCTGCTCAGCCACTGCCGATTATGCCCCTGGGTGGACAGTGAAACTGCTTGCGTACAGGGCGACGGTGATATCGGGCACGTTCAGCCTCAACGACCACGAGGAGATACGGTGGGTGAGACCGACGGAACTCGCCGGCTACGATTTCCCGGAAGCGGACAGGCCCGTGGTGGAGAAGCTGGTCGGTCTCAGCAATGAAGATAAAGATCGAAGGAAAGACCCGGGCCGTTGATGCGCCGCGTCCTAGAAGCTGTCCGCATTCCCCGCGCCTGCCCTCTTCATCGAGCAGGAGCCGTTGAAGGTCGATCCTCTTTCTATGACGATGCCGGGAGAAGTTATGTTGCCGTTGTGGACGGCTGTTTCTTCAAGCACGACCTGCTCGTCGGCAAAGACGTCCCCATTTATCTCGCCGCGGGACACGAGGGTCTTCGTCCGTATCGTGGCGGTGACTTTCGCTGACGGCCCCACAGTCAGGACGCCTTCGGAGATGATCTCGCCCGAGAAGACGCCCTCGATCATCAGAGAGCTTTTGAACTTCACCGTTCCCTGAACCTCAAGGTCACCGGCAAACACCGTTCCTGCCTTTTCGTCCTTGTTTGAAGCGTTGAAAGCTGTGTACGCCATTCTTTCCTCTTTCAGCTCATGTATTTTGCTCTATTCCCCTCTGCCTGACGGGAAGGTTGTACATTGTGAGCGTATATCTTACCAGATGTTGCCGCAAAACGCGAAATTAAATCTCCACCACTGTAGAGACCGTCACAAGTCGCAAGTCTCAGGTCACCTGACTAAAGACCAAAAAACCGTCACAAGTCTCCGGTCACATGTGTAAAAGCCAACAAAAAACCTGCTGTCCGCTCAACTGCTGCCAGTCAGTAGTTGCGTTGACAGCATGCCCCTTTTCGCCACCTCTCTTTGGCGACCTGCGACCTGCGACCTGCGACCTGCGACCTGCGACGGTCCTTATCTCTTCTTCCTTTCCAATTCCAGGGTTACCATGTTTGCCACGTCGGGGCATTGGACCTCTATCCTGTCGCCGTCCCACCAGGGGAGGCTGCCGCCGAACTGGAACGTCTCCAGGTCGGGAAAGATGCTATGGTAGAAGAAGCCGCACAAACCGGCAGGGTTGTGGCAGCTCAGCTCAAAGGTGTCGCCTGCCCTGTGACCGGCGCTGCAGCTCCCCTTCGTCTCGACGACGGTCGCCGTTACCATGTACCCGATACCAGGGTCCTTCGCCATATGAATTGACCTCCTTCCTCATTCCCTCGGAACTTTACTACCTATCATACACCTATTCCGGAAATACGCAACGTTTAGAGGGCGCACCCTCGGGAAGAAACCTTCCCCCGGAGGGGATAATGATCAATGAAAAAGATAATAACCAATTCACCAATAACCAATTGAACAAACAAAGAGAACGGACTGTTTGCATCATTTTGGTTATTGGCTATTGTCTGTTTATCTGGTCATTGATTATTCCGGGGTTCTCACGCACCGGCCCGTATGGAGATGATGTCCCCGTCCTGAACGATGTATGTCTTTCCCTCAAGGCGCCACACCCCGGCCTTCTTGCATTCTGCCATGCCGCCGTACTTCATGAAATCGGCATAGGAGACGGTCTCGGCACGGATGAATTTTGAGGCAAGGTCCGTATGGATGGCACCAGCCGCCTCCTGTGCATTCATGCCTCTCAGGATGGGCCACGCCCGGCATTCATCCTCTCCGACGGTGAGGAAGGAGATGAGCCCCAGGGTGTCGAAGGCGAGGCGTATCATGCGGCCCCTTATGGATTCCTTGACGGAGAACTCCTCCATAAAGGCAGCTCGTTCAGCCTCCTCCATCATGGCCAGTTCGCACTCCAGGCTCGCGCAGACGTAGATAACGGGGCAGCCCTCCATGTCCCCGGCGCCTTCCTCCTGCCCGGACACATCGACTATCCGGTCCTCGGAGCAGTTGATCGCGACCATCATGGGTTTCCGTGAGAGGAACCTGAAGCCCCTCAGGGCCTTGTCGTCACTCGCCGTGAGCTCAAGCGTCCTTAGCGGTCTGCCCTCCCCCACGTGGGCGAGGCAGCGCTCAAGGAGCTCTTCCTCCAGGAGAAGGGCGGTGTTCTCCTTTTTCCCGGCCTGTTTCCTGATGCGCTCGATGCGTCCTTCGATGAGGACCATGTCGGCGAGTATAAACTCGCTCATTATGCCGTGGAATTCCTTCACGAGTCCCGTCGTGCCGGCCCCCTCAAAACTGTTGAGGGTGAGGATGAAGGCGTCGCTCATGCGCATTTTCTGGAGTGTTTTCGCGTTGATGGTGGAATCCTTGACGTTGCCCTCCGATATGGCGACGGTGTCAGCGAGCTCTATCCGTGCATACGTGGTCTTCTTCGGCTTGTAGATGCTCGACAGCCTGTCGACGCGTTCATCCGGTACATCGATGGAGATGATGCTGTCTCCATCGGAGAACCCCCTCGCACTCTCTACACCGCTTAGCGCCTGGAAAAGTGTTGTCTTGCCGGATAGGGCCGGCCCGATGACGGAAATATACAATCTTCTTCTCCCCTGTCTCCTATCTCAGGAAGCCATCGCGGCCCGACCATCGACTGTCACGGGACTCTACCGGTGACCCTGAACGCCCGTAATGCTAACCTGGGTCACTATTATACTGTAACGGGCGTTAAAAGGAAACAGCCACGCACACGGGCACACGGGCACACGGGCACACGGGCACACGGGGAAAGACGTGCTCGGGCCAGCCCTGCGGACAAACGGGAACAGGGGGAGACGACCCTGGTCCGTCTTCTCCTGCCTCTTTATCCTTACCCCGTCTGCTCGTTTGCGCGTCAGCGCAGACCCGTGTGCCCGTCTACGTTACCAGTCTCTTGTCAAGGGCACGGTATCTGATGGCCTCGGCTATGTGAGTTTCGGCTATGTCGGCGCTCGCGTCAAGATCGGCTATTGTGCGGGCTACCTTTAGGATCCGGTGGTAGGCCCGCGGGGAGAGGGCCCATTTGTCGACGGCGGCTTCCAGCATCTCGCGGGCCGGGGTGTCGAGGGGGCAGTGCTTGCGTATCGCCCGGGCGGACATCTGCGCGTTGGCGTGGATGTTCTTTCCGTTGAACCGGCATTGCTGGACGTCGCGGGCTCCGGCCACCCTTTCGCGGATGGCTGCCGAAGGCTCCTCCGGGCGGTCGCGGGAGAGCTCGCCTATGCTTACGGGAGGGACCTCGATGTGAATGTCTATCCTGTCGAGCAGCGGCCCCGATATACGGGAGCGGTACTTGTAGATCTGGGGGCCGGTGCACGTGCAAGAGCGTTTCGGGTCGCCGAAGTGGCCGCAGGGACAAGGGTTCATGGCCGCGACGAGCATGAACCTGGCAGGGAAGGTGATGGCGTGGTTCACGCGGGAGATCGTGACCTTGCCGTCCTCCAGGGGTTGGCGAAGGGCATCGAGAACGTGGCGGCGGAACTCCGGGAACTCATCGAGGAAGAGGACGCCATTGTGGGCGAGACTGACCTCGCCGGGCCGCGGAACATGGCCGCCGCCTATGAGGCCGGCGTCGGATATGCTGTGATGGGGGGACCGGAAGGGCCTTGTTGTTATGAGAGCCCTGTCGGGGCCGAGAAGGCCGGCGATGGAGTGGATCTTCGTGGTCTCCACGGCCTCGGCCTGCCCGAGGCGGGGCATGATGGTAGGGAGGCACCGGGAGAGCATCGTCTTGCCGGAGCCCGGGGGGCCGACCATGATGATATTGTGCGCCCCGGCTGCTGCCACCTCCAGGGCCCTCTTGGCCTGACCCTGGTCCCTGATGTCGGAGAAATCAACGTCATCGTGTTCTCTCCCATCCCCCGCCTCGCACCCGTCCTTGGGATAGGCCAGGAGCTCGCCCTCTCCCTTGAAATAGTGGAAGATCTGCAGGAGATGGTCTGCACCGAGAACGGTGACGCCCCGCACCACGGATGCCTCCCGGCCGTTGCCCGCGGGGACGACGATGGTGCCCATGCCTTCCTCGCGCGTGAGAAGAGCAACGGGGAGGATGCCCCGGACAGGTTTCACGGAGCCGTCGAGGGAAAGCTCGCCCGCTATGAGATGACCATCGAGGGCCTCCATCTTCAGGGCTCCCATGGCGGCTAGGATGCCCACGGCTATGGGCAGGTCAAAGGACGACCCCTCCTTGCGGACGTCGGCCGGGGCAAGGTTGACCGTTATGCGGTCCCCGGGAAACTCGAAGCCGGCATTCCTTATGGCGGACCTCACCCGTTCCTTACTCTCCTTCACCGACGCCTCGGGCAGCCCGACGATATTGAATGCCGGCAGCCCGTAAGCGATATCCACCTCCACATCGATTTTGATCCCGTCGATCCCGTAAACGGTAGCAGTAGGAATCCGTGCGATCAAAGCATACCTCCTTCCATGATATGCGGACGAAAGCGTTCGCTACCGTGTATTACTTCTCGTGAAGCATAAAGTGAGAAAAAAAGTGCGAATTGCCGCCAGCCCGGCAGGAGCGGGAGATAAGGTCTTTATTACTTCTTCCCCAGCGCCTTTGCTATCTGGCGGACGTCCTGGGCCCGGGAGGCGTCGCAGATGAGGATGCCGTTCTTCGAGGCGATTATGACGAGGTCGGAGACGCCGAGGGTGGCGACGGGGGTGGTGTCGGCTATGATGACGCAGTTGTCCGTGTCGAGGGCAAGAGCTTTGCCGCGAAGGACGTTCCCATCATCATTTCCGGGAAGGACGCGAAGGAGGGAGGTCCAGGTTCCGACGTCATCCCACGTGAAAGGAGCGGGCATCATAAGGACGTTTGTTGCCTTCTCCATGAGGCCGTAGTCGATGGATACCCTCGGCAGGCGCGCGAATATCGCATCGGCACTGTCGTGTCCGCCCGCGGCGAGGACCCTGCAAAAGTCGGTGAGGCCCGCGTGGAGGTCCGGCATGTGGGTTCTGAGGCCTTCGAGAAGAACTTCGGCTCGCCAGACGAAGATGCCGGCATTCCAGAAGTAGCCGCCTTCCCGGAGGTATCGGCGGGCCTTCGACAGGTTTGGTTTTTCGACATACCGCGCCACCTCAAAGCAATCGGCGTCGCGCGGTGTCGAGACCTTCCTCCCCGTCTTGATGTAGCCGTATCCCGTCTCCGGCCGGGAGGGAGGGATACCGATGGTGACAAGGTGATCGCCGCGGCGTGCCGCCTTCACCGTTTCCCTGATGCATCGGGAAAAGGCAGCGGGATCGGGGACATAGTGATCGGAGGGCAGGACGACCATGACGGCATCGGGGTCACGCCCGTGGAGCCTCATGGCTGCCAGCCCCACGCAGGGCGCCGTGTCGCGGCCGACGGGTTCGATGATGAAATTGCTGTGAGGCAGACGGGGGAGACATCTTCGTGCAGCCGGAAGATGTTCCCTGCCAAGAACGACGAAAATCCGCTCCAGGGGAGCTATCCTCAGGGCCCTCTCGACGGTGAGTTCTATGAGCGTCTTCTTCCCGGTGATGGAGACGAAAGGCTTGGGTACGAGTTCGGTGCTGAGAGGCCAGAAACGTTCCCCCTTTCCTCCGGCCATTATCACGAAATAGGTGTCGTCAGAGACCCTTCTCTTCCGGGAAGCTCCCTTGCTCTCCGCCTTTTCTTTCCTGTTCATAGCGCGCCAACCTTTTCAGAGGTGCCTGAGTATCTCGGGGAGGATCTCCGACGCCGTGCCCTTGAGAAAATGGTCCGTGATGGATGAGGTGAAAGGTGTCCTTTCGACGTTTATCTCCACGATGACCGCGCCCTTTGATTTTGCGCGGTAGGGTATGTCGGCGGCAGGGTAGACCACCCCCGACGTGCCTATGATGAGCATGACCTTGCACCTTCCCGCCTCTTCGTTGGCCCTGGCCATTTCCATCATGGGAATACCCTCGCCGAAGAAGACAACATCGGGTTTCAGAGGCGCGCTGCACCTGTCGCATTGCGGGAAGGGGTGGATGGTGGCGGCCTCCGGTGTGAAGGGCAGGCGCGTGTGGCAGTTCATGCACACGAGCCACCGGTGATTGCCGTGGTATTCGATGACGTTGCTGTTGCCGGCTTCCTGGTGGAGGCCGTCGACGTTCTGGGTGATGACCGCTTTCAGGTAGCCCATGGTCTCGAGCGTGCCCAGCGCCCGGTGCGCCTCAGAGGGGGTCGATGCAAATATCACAGCAGCCATCTCCCGGAGCATTACCCAGACCTTCTCGGGCCGTCTCACGAAGGAGCTTATCTCGGCGTACTCCATGGGGTCGTACTTTTCCCACAGGCCCTGACCTCCGCGGAACGCCGGTATCCCGGCATCAACGGATATTCCGGCACCCGTGAATGCCACGACGTATTTCCGCTCTTTGATGATATCGGCTATCGCGCTGTAGTCTTCCATTCTACCCTCCGCGTCAGCCCGCTTTCCAGCCCTTGTTGATGTCCCTGAAGGCAGGGATGATGCCGAATCCGTCCGCCTTCTTGATCGCCCTCTTGATGGCCTCGGAAAGGACGAATTCGGCGAGAACGCCGACCTTGTTGATGTCCGCCTCGATATCTCCCATCGAGAGGGCGAATACAAGGTCCCCGTCAAAGGTTGTATGGACGGGATTGATCGTCTTTATGAGGCCTCCCTGGGCCATCTGCGCGACCTTGGTGATATCCCTCTTGGTGAACTTCGCGTTTGTGGCGACAACACCAAGGGTCGTATTCACGATACCGAATTGTTTCTTCACAATGCCCTGTTTCAGGCAGTTCGTCGTATTGGCGAATTCCAGGCTATCCTCGGTCTTTCTCAGGCCTGCTATGATCCTGCCCGTCACGTTGTCGACGATATCGCCGAAGGCGTTGACGACAACGAGGGCGCCCACCTTGAGGCCGTCGGGCATGGCGACGCTGCATGTCCCCAGTCCGCCCTTCATCGCCCGGGATATCTCGAAGAGCTTGCCGACGACTGCCCCCGTGCCGGCTCCCACGCTCCCTTCCGCGACCTCTTCCCCGGCGTTGAGACAGGCCTCGTAGCCCATCTGAGCGTTGGGACGGATCCTGTGGTCGCCGAAAAGAAGGTCGAAGATGACGGCCGTGGGAACGATGGGAATGCGGGTTATCCCCACATCGAAACCAATGCCTTTTTCCTCCAGGTAGCGCGATACGCCCGATGCGGCGTCGAGACCGAAAGAGCTTCCGCCGCAGAGCAGGATGGCGTGCACCTTCTCGACGATGTGCCCCACGTTCAGTGCGTCCACCTGCCGGGTTCCGGAAGCGCTCCCGCGAACATCGATGCCGGCAACGGCACCCTCTTGGCAGAGTATGGCAGTACACCCCGTCCGACCGGCGAGATCGGTGGCATGCCCCACCTTGATGCCCGGAATATCAGTTATGGAATTGAACATAGATGATCACCCTTCAATGATGAAATCGTATCAACTGCTCAGTTTGTTCCGAATATTCAAGGATTTCTGTTCGTTTTCCCGCTTGAGGTCTGTCTTCAGTTCTGTGAGCGCCTTCGCAACGGAATCGTACTTGATTGAGAGTATCTCGCAGGCGAGTATCGCCGCGTTCCTGCCGGCATCGATCCCGACGGAGGCGACGGGGACGCCCTTGGGCATCTGCACAATGGAGTAGAGCGCGTCCTTTCCCTTGAGGATGCCGCCGCTCGCAGGAACGCCGATGACGGGCAATGTCGTGTGGGACGCGATCACGCCTGGCAGGTGGGCCGCCATCCCCGCGACGGCGATGATGACCTCGATGCCCTCCTGTCGGGCATTCTTGGCGTAATTCACGGTCTTCTCGGGATCCCGGTGCGCCGACGAGATATCGACAGTGTGGGGAACCCCCGTCTTCCTGAGAAAGGCGAGCCCGTCCTCGATGACGCCGAGATCGCTGTCGCTGCCGAGCAGCACCAAAACCTTTGGTTTCTCCATACTTATCCCTCCGGCCCCGTCTTTTTGGTCACCACAGTTTGTAACTAATACCATATTTTAGCATGTGAATACATCCGTTTTGTAGTCTCCGCCGCGATGGTGTTGTCTTTTCGCCGCGAATATGCGAATCATATTAGCACACATGCAGAGAATAGACACGATGGCGGGGGTGCCCCTTTTCAAGGGTCTCTCGGGGAAGCAGCTTGACGATTTGGCCCGTGCATTTCCACGCCGCTCCTACGGACCGGGGGAGACCATCTTCCGGGAGGGGGAGCCCGCCGAAGGCTTCTACATCCTCCTTTCGGGAAGACTGAAGATATACAAACTCTCGATGGAGGGGAAAGAGCAGATCCTGCACATCATCGAAGCAGGAGAGCCCTTCGCGGAGGTGGCCCTTTTCTCGGAGACCACCTTTCCCGCCTATGCCGAGGCGATCAGGGAGAGCGAGGTGATGTTCTTTTCGAGAAAGGCTTTCCAGCAGCTTGTCAGGGACGACCCCTCCATCATAATGAACATGCTCGCCATCCTGTCCCAGAGGCTGAAGTACTTCACCCGTCTCGTGGAAGACCTGTCTCTCAAGGAGGTTCCCCAGAGACTCGCCGCATATCTCCTGTTCCTCGCCGACCGGGAAGGCTCGCGGCAGGTCTCGCTCGGCATATCGAAGGGGCAACTGGCAAGCCTCCTCGGGACCATACCGGAGACCCTCTCGCGCATCACGGCCAGGATGGCCGGAGGGGGACTCATAGAAATGCAGGGGCGCCGCATCACCATAATCGACCGCGACGGCCTTCAGGCACTCGCCGACGGGATGAAGGGACTGTAAGAAGAAACGGTTCCAGGTTCCAGGTCAAAAACCCCGGAGAAACCTTTCCTGTCCTGCAACCAGCAACCGGTTGTCTGGTATCATGCCGGGATTCCGATGTAAGAGTTCATAATATCAATTAGTTACATGCCTCGGAAAGACCGGTGGGTTGACCTCTGGTAATAGCCTGCTATAATTAATCCAATACGTGTGATTCACGATTCTTATCCGATGAGGAAAGGGAGGTGAGAAGCACATGAGGAAGGAAGTGGAGAAAAAGACGCTCGAAAAGGAGGCCTTGTTCTGGTACGGCATCAAGAAGGCCCTTGCAAAGGACACCACGAAGAGATGCCGCAAGTGAAAGAGCTGAAAGGGTTGACGTTGCAGGTCTGCAACGTGAACGCGAAAGGCAGTGAGGGTCAGGATGCCGTCCCCACTGCCTTTCTTTTGGGTGATGCCCATGAGATCAGGTCCTGAGAACGCTGCCGGCGCCTTCGATTTCTTTGTCCAGATGCACCTGACGGAGAGATGCAACCTGGCGTGCACCCACTGCTACCAGGAGGGCAGGCCCGGGAAGGAAATGACCCTCGAGGAGATAGGCCAGAGCCTTGCCGATGTTTCCGATGCCATTCGGAGCTGGTCAGAGACGTATGAAATTCCCTTCGTCCCGAGTTTCAACGTGACCGGCGGCGAACCCTTTCTCCGGAACGACCTTCCCGACATCCTGCGGGGGATATCCCGATACGGTTTCGCCTGCTACCTTCTCACCAATGGGACCCTCGTCGACAGGGAAAGGGCACGGATGCTCGCCGACCTTGCCGTCCGGGGAGTGCAGGTGAGCGTGGAGGGACCGGAAGACAAACATGAGTCAATTCGCGGAACAGGCAGTTTCTCCGCCGCCATGCGGGGGATCGGCTATCTTCTCGATGCGGGTATAACGGTCACGATGAACGTGACCCTCTCCGAGTTGAACGGGGGCCGTTTTCCCGATATCGTGGCGCTGGCGACCGCCAGCGGCGTGCAGCGCCTCGGTTTCTCCAGGCTTGTGCCTTACGGAAGGGGCGCGGCCCTGACGGGAAAGATGCTCGGAAGCGAAAGGCTCAGGAAGCTCTACGAAGAGATACTCTCACTCACCGTCCCGGGCCTCGAGATCGTAACGGGGGACCCCCTGGCGACGCAGCTCGGTGACGGCGGTGCCGAACTGGACCCTGACGCGCCTGCTCTGGGGGGATGCGCGGCGGGGGTATCGGGGATCACGCTGCTCCCCGACGGGACGCTCACGCCCTGCAGAAGGATAGGCATCCCCATCGGCAATATCCTGAGAGAGGGCTTGAGGGAGGTGTGGGCGAATTCGGAGGTCCTCGTTGCCCTTCGTGACAGGAATTCCTACAGCGGCAAATGCCGCCCCTGTCCCCGATGGCCGGGATGCCGAGGGTGCCGGGCCATCGCCTATGCCCATGCTCTCTCCCAGGGCAGGAACGATTTCCTGGGAGAAGACCCGCAGTGCTTTTTAGAGACGGCTTGAGCCGCTTGAATGGCTTGAACCGCTTGAGCGCCAAAACCTTCATGAATGCCTGGCTTTGAAGTCATGGCGACTTTCCGTTGAATATTCGATGGACATGTCCGATAATGAGCGTGGGTGTCCGGCATGAAGACAAGGGAACGCGTGCCGGGACGGGTCCACGGGGGTTTGTTTGAGCGAAAACGACCTGCAGAGGCTCCTCACGTATCTGGCCGGAGCGGCGAAGGAAGTGTCACGGGGGGAGTACCGCTCCGCCGCGGAGATATTCGAGCTCACGAAATCCGGGAAGTACCCCGCGGATATAACGGAACTCGCCGAGGCCTTCGGCATGATGATGGTGATGGTCGAGGCCCGCGAAGAGCGGCTCGAAAGGCTGATCGGGGACCTTCAGGAGCAGAAGCTCGTCCTGGAGAATACCTCGCGGGCCCTGCACCAGGCCAACATAGGGGTTCTTGAGGTCCTCGGGAGTGCCATCGCGAAAAGGGACCACGGGACGAGCGCCCACAACTACCGCGTCACCCTGTACGCATTGCAGATAGCTGCCGCCCTGGGCCAGGGGGAAGAACATGTGAGAAGCCTCGTTAAGGGGTCCTTTCTCCATGATGTGGGCAAGATAGGCATCAGCGACACCATCCTTCTCAAGGAAGGAAGCCTGACGGGCGGGGAATTCGAGACCATGAAGGGCCACGTGCGACACGGCTCCGATATCATCGCCAGCTATGCCTGGCTGGGTGACTGCCTCGACGTCGTCCTCTATCATCATGAGAAGTTCGACGGCAGCGGGTACCTGTCGGGGCTCAGGGAAGGCGAGATCCCCCTCAATGCGCGGATCTTTGCCGTCGCCGATGTCTTCGACGCGCTGACCAGCGCCCGACCGTACAAGACTCCCCTGCCCTACGAAGAGGCAATGGACATGATGCAGAAGGCGAGGGGGTCGCATTTCGACCCCGAGGTCGTCGACGGCCTGTGCAGGGTAGGAGATGTCCTCTACCGGGAGGTATACTTCGCGGACGAGAATAGGCTGCGGAACACCTTGAAGCAACACATACACGAGCTTTTCAAAGAAGATAGCGACGTGTGATGGATCTGTCAGCTGGAAGATCCTTCCGGCAGGAAGCCGCGAACTGGTTCACGATCGTCGGTCCCCGCTTTTCCGTTCGCCCCTCTAAAGTTTGGTTATTTCCTTTTTATCCGGTTATTCCAACCTGATCATTGTTCTGCGTTGTCTGCCTTGTATCTCTCCTCTTCGGAGTACCGGAAGATGTCGAAGACGGAGATGAAGAGGGCGAGGACCAGGGGGCCCAGGATGAACCCTATGAAACCGAAGAACTTGATGCCCCCGAGGATGGCGAAGAATATGGCGACCGTCGGCATCTTCATCTTGCCCTTGATGATAAGCGGTCTCAGGATGTTGTCGACGGAGCTTATGGCAAGGATTCCGACGAGAATGAGGATGATGCCCTTCAGATATTGGGCTTCAAAGAAGAGATAGATGACCATGGGGCCCCAGACGATGAAGGTCCCCACCACGGGAATGAAGGACGCCACGAACATGGCAAGACCCCAGACCATGGGGGAGTGGATGCTGAGAAGGGCAAAGGTGATGCCGCCGATGATCGCCTGCGACATGGCGACGACGACACCTCCGTAGATGGTGGAAACGACAATGTCCTTCGTCTGCTTCAGGAGCCGCGCGCGCTGCTTCCGGGAGAAGGGCATGAAGCTCTCCAGCTTTTCAATGAGGGCAGGGCCGTCCTCAAGGAAAAAGAAGGCGCAGAGGAACATGAAGATGAAATTGATGCCGCCGGCGACGATATTGCCGAAGCCTGTCTTTATAAGTCCCGTCGAGGCCTTTGCCACGTTCAGGATACCCTCTGTGACAGCCTCGTATAACTCCACTTCCGTCATGTGGAGGATGACGAGAAGCTTTTGTACCAGGGGATTGACCGCCGGGTGGCCGAGAAAGCTCTGGAGCAGGTTGCCCTCGCTCACCTGGATGCGGTTCACCAGGGTGACCGTCTCCAGAGTCAGGAGATAGGCGAAATAGGAGAAGGGTCCGATGATGACAAGAAAGATGGCCAGGAGCGTGAGCACGGATGCCATTGCCCTGTACTTGACGTACCTGAGGATAAAGACATACAGGGGATAGAATACGAGGGAAAAGACGATAGCCCACATAATGGGGGATAGAAAGGGGTCGAGGATCCTGTATGTCAGGTACCCCAGTACCGCAACTATGAAGATGAGGACGAGATTGTAGAACCTGTTCCCGGTGATCATTGACCCGCCCGAACAAGAATAAGGCCGTCCCCCCTTCGGGAGACAGCCTTAAAGAATGATGTCAGAGCATCGATGGTATTTCAGCCCTGTTTTTCTCTTTCGTAGGCTTCCTTGCCGGCCTCCACGGCCTTGCTGATAATGTTCTTCTCCTTGTCGAGGAAATCCTTGCCCTTGTCGACAATGCCCGATGCTCTTTCCTTTACCTGACCTACATACTCCTCAGCCTTATCTCTCGCGTCCTCAGCGAATTCCCTGATCATCTTCCTTGTCTCCGGCCCGGTTTTCGGTGCCGTGAGAAGGGCCACTCCTGCGCCAATTATTCCGCCGACGAAGAAAGAGAGAAGAACCGTTCCCGCACTGAAACCGCTGTCCTGCTGTCCCATACACTACCTCCTTTTGCTGTTTTTACCGCGTACCGCCCCTCGCGCAGACATTCCTCAGAAAATAACTCACGCCTGCCCTGATCCCGGCTTTCAGCCCGCGTGTTTCGCTGATAGACGCGTCAGCCGCGCTCTTCACCGCATAACTCACCTGGTCCACTGTTTCTCCGATATTTCTCACGGAACCCGAGATGTGCCGGATGTCGTCTGTCAGGGTACCCACGTCATCGGTGACCTTCCTGACGCTCTTCAGGGTCGCCTGCAACTCCTCCAACGCAGGCTGGAGGGTCGTCTCCGTAGTTTCGATGAACCTGTCCAGAGAGGCGAGGGTCCTCTTGAGATTCAGTATCATATAAATGACGTAGGCAACGAGAACAACGGCCGCCAGAGTTATGATACCCAGAAAGATGTTATTCATGGCACCCCCTCTTTGTCGGGATCAACCGCGGAGCCGGATACGTATTTTATGCCCTATCCCGTAAACGAATTGCATACATTATAACCTCTATAAAGCCGTAAGACAAGGTTTCAGGGAGAAAAACCGTGAAACTTGAAACTTGGAACCGTCTGTCCTTATAATTAGGGCAACGAAACAGAGATAGCGGAAGGTGGTTTCGGTGACCCATCACCTGTCTCTCAAGGAGGATGCAATGAAGAATGCGGTTATCCTTTTCGGGAGTCCCCGCAAGAGGGGCAATACCGTCGAGCTGGCCCGGACGATGTCTGCCGCGTTGAAGGATAGCGGGTGGGGCGTGAGGATGCTCTATCTCAACGACCTCAATATCCGGCCCTGCCAGGGCTGCTACGTCTGCCTGCCGGGCGGGGTTTGCAGGATCAATGACGACATGAAGGACGTCCGCAAGTACATCATGGAATCGGACCTCATCGTCTACGCAACCCCCATATACTGGTTCGGCCCCTCGGGGCAGCTCAAGCTCGTCATGGACCGGTCCATCGCCTTCATGGACGAGAACTATGGTTCCCGCATAGAGGGAAAGAAGGCCGTCACCCTGACGACCTTTGCCGACGAGGATATGGATTCCTGCCGTCCCGCCATCGATATCTTCCGGAAGACCTTCGACCTTCTCAAGGTTGCCTATGCCGGACAGGTAAACGCGCCGGGCTGCCAGCCGCAGGGAGGCGTGAGGCAGGAATACATAGACAAGGCGAGGGAACTCGCCGAATCGCTGGCATGAACATCCGGGGCCCCTTCTACTTTACCACCAAGAAAGCGGGCAAGGCGATCTGGGACTACAGGATGCTCTCCGACGGAGACAAGGTGATCGTCGCCGTCTCGGGCGGCAAGGACAGCCTGTGCCTTCTCAAGATCATGCAGGAGAGGCTCAAGTTCGTGCCCATCGACTACGAGCTTATCGCATGTCACGTGGACATGGGTTTCCCCTGGGTCAACGCGGATGTGCTCGCCGACTATTTCGAAAGAGAAGGCCTTTCCTACGTCATCGCCAGCCCCCCCGAGGACTGGACGGGAGACATCGAGAGCCTCGACTGCTTCTGGTGCAGCTGGAACAGGCGCAAGGCGATCTTTGACCTCGCGGGAGACATAGGCGCCAACAAGATTGCCTTCGCCCACCACATGGACGACATCATCGAGACGATGCTCCTCAACCTCTTCTTTCAGGGCGAGATAGGCACCATGATGCCATACCAGGAGATGTTCGACGGAGAACTTGCCATCATCCGCCCCCTTGCCTACGTCGAAGAGAAGGAGCTCGCCCGTCTCGCAACGATCCTCAACCTGCCCGTCATCGCCTCGGAATGTCCCCGCGGCGACGTGTCGAAACGGAGCCTCGTGAAAGGCATCGTCTCCGACCTCAAGAAACACAACCGCAACGTGAAAAAGAACATCTTCAGAAGCCTCGCCAAGATCCGGCAGGAATACCTTCCCGAAAAGGCACCAAGGTAAGAAGACGGTTTAAGCCGCCTTTAGGCGGTTAGTGCCGGCAGCAGTCTGTCGAATACCCAGAAGGTGATGACGAGGGTTAGGATTACCGCGTAGGTGCGCGGCAGGATGGCTCGAACGGCGGTGGGTGTCCTGACGAGCCAGCGGCGGGGCAGGATGCTGGCCGTGACGAGGGCGAGGAGCAGGAAGGAGAAGGGGTTGTAGAGGAGGGCATCGGAGGGGTTGCCCGCGATGAGGCAGAGGATGGCGCGAGTCATGCCGCAGCCGGGGCAGGGGATGCCCGTGAGAAGCTCGAAGGGGCAGAAGACGGGGATGGCCCCGGCGAGTCTGCCGACGGGCAGCATGCCTGTGACGTGTACGCCGGCGAGGACGAGAAGAAAGGCGGCGAAGCCCGAGGCTATCTTCCGGGGGATAAGGTAATAGTCCATCCTACTTGCCGAAGATCTTGTTGATCTCGTTCTGCTGAATCGCATCGGTCACGATGTTGAGTCCGATTATCGTGAGAATGAGGCTCAAGACGGGGAGGTCCTTGGACCTCGGGTAGTTGCGCGCATCCTGGGCCTCGACGATGCCCTGGGCCATGTAATACTCATAATAGATGTTATAGAGACCGCAGGTGATGAGGGTCAGGAAGAACCAGAGCCAGAAGTTGTACCTTTCCTGTCCGAGAAGGTAGTTGATGGCCCGCATCTGCCGGGCTTGCCAGAAGAACCAGTAGATCCCGCACGTTATGACGGAGAGGACGACGTCGAGGGCGATGTTCGACGTGAGAGTGCCCGTGGGAGGCTCCGGAAGAGGGGACTGTGGCGAACTGCCCTGGTTCACGTTCCCGTACGGGGCGCCTATGGACTTCCCGCAGGCGGCGCAGAACAGTGAGCCCGGTGCGACCTCAGCGCCGCAATGAGGGCAGACCGTTGTCCCTGCACCGGAAGCACCGAGTTCCTTCCCGCATTTTATGCAGAAATGTGACCCTTCGGGACTCTCGTTGCCGCACCTCTCACAGCGCATGGTGTACCTCCTCCGGAATTTTCCCGATTGTATCAGCGGTCCGAAGAATTGTAAAGGGAAAGTGCGGGTAGGTCCAAGGGTTCAAGGGGAGAGGTTGAAAGGGCCTGATACCGGAGGGTTCCGGGATCAGGCCCTGTTTTCTTACGGGAAGCCGATCTCTTCTACGTGAAGAGGTGGCCGATCATTCTGTTCAGCATGGGGCCGCCCTTGACCTCCGTTTCCAGGAGGGGTATGGTCGCCCTTACCCCGTCGCCGAAGATGTTCCATATCTCTTCCATGTGCTCGTCCTGCATTGTGACGCGATGGCGGACGAATTCCGCCGCGTCGGCCCCCACCTGTTCCTTCTGGATGATGCCGTTGACGACGACGCCGCCGACGGGGATGCCGAACTCGATGAACCAGTTTATGAACCTGGTGATAACGGCGATGGGGAGGCTTTCAGGCAACGTGACGAAGAAGAATGCCGTCAGCGCGTTATCAGTGAGGAGCGACTGGGCCCGGGCCATCCTGTCCTTGAAGTTCAGGAGATAATCCATAAGGGGGTCCTGCTCTTCCTTCTTCGAGAAGGAGAGCATCTCCCTCAAGGACTTCGCCTCCTCCCTGCTCTTGAGCATCTTGTCCACCCAGAGGGAGTAGACCTTCGACATGCCGAGCAGACGGCGGGCATTGGCCGTGGGGGCAGTGTCGAAGACGTAGAAGTCGTATTCGTCCTTGAACATGATGTCCGTCATGTTCTCGAACATCGCCGATTCTTCAAACGCGGGGTTCATTGTGGCCGATTCGACGAATTCATCGGCCTTGGTGGTGATATCGGCGAACTTGAGGAACCAGTTTATCTTTTCCCTTATCTCCTGCTTGGAGCGCTCTATCGTGTCCTTCGTGTCTATCTCGAAGGCGTGGCACAGGGCCTCGTCGCAGACGACGGCCGTTTTGCCGAAGACGTCCTGCCCGAGGAGGTTCGACAGGCTGTGGACGGGGTTTGTCGATGCCAGCAGGGTCTTCTTCCCCTGTTTCGCCGCCCAGAGCGCGGCAGTCCCGGCCATCACCGTCTTGCCGACGCCGCCTTTCCCTCCGAAGAAAATGTATTTCAGATCGGGATGGTCCTGCATGAAAGTGGTCATGCTTGTCGTTATCTGGCCCATTGAAGAATCCCTCCCTTAACCAAACATGGTGTTTGACAACTTCTCGATCATCTCGAGACCGGTAACATCCCGTTCCATCTCCGGTACCCAGGCATGTATCTGGTCCTTGAAGATCTCGTCGATCACCTTCAGGTAATGGTCCTGCATCTCGATGCGATGCTTGAGATACTCGGGGATGTTCTGCCCTTTCAGTTCGGCGGGGAGGACCCTGTTGACAATGTAGCCGCTCAAGGGCACGTCGAACTTCGCGAAAAGGTCGGCGGCCTTCAGAGTATCGTTGATGATCATCTCCTCGGGGGTGAGAACGAAGAAGAACGCCGTCTTCTGCTTGTCCGTGAGGATGCTCGAGGACTTGTTGATGCGGTCCTTGATGTAGAGGAGTTCGTTGAGGATGGCGTCCTCGTCGAGATCCTTGTCCCTGCGTATCGTCGCGGCCACCTGGTCATACTCGCGCATCTGCTGGCGAAGACCGGTGATCTTTCCTATCCAGGCGTCATAGACCGAGGCCATGCTGAGGTAATAGAGGGCGTGACCGAGGGGTACGAGGTCGTAGATGTAGTAATCGTAGCCGCCCTTGACGACGATGTCGACGACCTCGTCGAAGATGGCGCTTTCCTCCATGGCCGGCTCCGCAGCGGCGGCCTGGATGTAGCTCTCGATCTCTTCGGGCATCTTGTCCATACCGTACATGTCGAGGATCTTCTGGCGGATCTCCTGCTGGTATTCCCTGACACGGCGGTCCGCGTCGATCTCCTGTGCATACAGGTTGGGCATGATCTCCGTCGGACCCTTGCCGAAGATATCCTTCTTGAAGATATCACTTAAGGATGCCTGGGGATCGACGGAAAAGACGAGCACCTTCTTCCCCTGTTTCGCGAGGTAATAGGCCGCCGCCGCGGAAAACGTGGTCTTGCCCAGGCCTCCCTTGCCGCCGAACATGATATAATGCCGGTCCGGATACTGTTCGAATATCTTTGCGAGTGAAATGGGAACCACCCCCTTGTCTTGAATTAGAATGAACTTCTCAAACCTTTATCCGGCAGAGAGGAATTGCCATATCGCCGCAGCCTCATGCCAGGGCGTCCGTCAGGTCCTTTTCCCGTAGCATCCTGCGCTTCCAGGTGGATATCTGCGGGACGACGTAGGGCAGGAGCCTCAATGAATAGTAAGGGGGCAGGATCGGCACCCCCAGCATGTCACCCATGGTGATGAGGATGAACAGGTGCTCCATGCTTGCCCGCGATTTCAGGGCGAAACGTGCGGAATCGTGTGCAGCGACGCCGTAAACGAACTCCTTCACCGCCCCGAAAAAACCGCCTTTCTTCTTCTCTCTTCCTTCCTTCTCACCCATGTCTTCCTATATCTCCTTAATGACTACGGTTTTGTGCTCTCTCACCTCAATCTCAAGCCTCAGCCGATTCGGCCAGTTTTCCGTTCTTCAGGGCCCGGTACCTGTTGAATGCCTTGATTCCCTCGATGCCGAGGACGATCGCCGCGACGACGAGGAATATGCCCACGAGCCCCATGAGGGTATTGCCTATGATGGCCTGCCCCTTCACGGCTCCCGTGAACACCTTGCTGAGAAGGCTGTAGGACGTATAGAGCAGGGCGGCGATGGTGGTGATGAACATGAATATCATCGGCCAGAGGGCCCAGGAATAGGACTTTCCTTCCGACATGAGCCACGCCGCGATGAGCATGAGCGCGAGCGAAGCCATGAGCTGGTTGGCGCCTCCGAAGAGCACCCAGAGATATTGCCACCAGCCGGTGAGGACAAGCAGGATGCCGAGGACACTGGCAATGAAGGTGCCCACGTGGGCGTTGCGGAAAACGGGATGCCAGCCGGCGAGGAGTTCCGACGTGGCGACCCTCATGAAGCGCACGACGAGTTGCATGATCGTGATGGCCAGCACCACCATCATGACGCTTCCGTAGGACCTGCCGATAGCCGTCGGAAGACCCACGGCGTTGAGGAACTTTGCGACCCCGGCCGCGAAGACCCCGCCCGGACCGAGCTTGATGGCCGCCCCGTAGTCAGCGGGGGAGGCGTAAATAGTGCCCGCTATGATGAGGGCGAAGGCCGCCAGCATCATTTCCACGAACATGACGCCGGCGCCGACGGGCCGCGCGTCGAGTTCGTTCTCAAGTTGCCGTGCCGTGCCCGAGCTCGATACGATGCTGTGCCACCCCGAGATCGCCCCGCAGGCAATGGTGACGAACATGATGGGCCATATGGGGCCGATGGGGATGGAAAAGCTCGTAAAGGCGGGCAGGGTAAAATCGGGATGCAGGATGAAGATCCCGATTATCCCGACGAAAAGGCCGATGAAGACGATGTAGGCCGCCACGTAGTTGACGGGCAGCGCGAACTTCCAGATGGGCAGGACAGCGGCGAAGTAGCAGAAGACAAAGGCCGCGACCGCCCAGAGGAGCCGGTTGTTCGAAAGGGTCTCGCCCATTATGAGATTGGAGGGCGCTATCGTGCCGACCCAGATCCCGGCCATGGCGATGACGACGGTGACCACCGTCGTGAGGATGATGTCCCGTTTCCACCTGTAGATCATCTGTCCGGCGATGATGCCGGCAACGGTCAGGAAAAGCCAGGCCATGGGTGCCGGCTTCAGCCGTATGGCAGTGTCGACGACGACGTTCCCGAAGGCTCCGACGATGAGAAGCAGGTAGAAATATACGAAAGACAGGAGGATCGTTCGCGCCCGCGGGCTGATGAGTTTGTGGCTCAGGCCCCCGAAAGAGGCCCCTTCGTGGCGCATCGCCATCATGGCACTGCCGTAATCCTGGACCCAGCCGATGAAAAAGGTCCCCAGCAGTATCCAGACGAGGGCGGGAAGCCATCCCCACTGGATGGCGATAATGGGCCCGATGATCGGCCCCGCGCCCGCAATCGATTTGAACTGGTACCCGAAGAGGACGTTTTTGCTCGTGGGCATGAATTCCACGCCGTCCATATACATCCTGGCGGGTGTTGCCCTCCTGGGGTCCGCCTTGATGACCTTTCTGTCGATGTACCCGGCATAAAGGCGGTAACCGACAAAGAACACAACCAGACTTATGATCAGGACAACCACCGAATTCATAGAGCTCACCTCCGTGCCGCATTGGAATGGTGTTGTGCGTTCACAAGCTGTTGCCCCATCCTCTTTTTGTGGTCTGATTCACTTCATTCTCCTCCTATTGAAACCGTTTTGCAAGAAGGAAGTTGCGTGGGTCATGGCGGCATACCGATTTATCCTCCTTTTGGGAAGGAACATCCCATTTCCGTCGTAAGGAACCTTGTCCTTTTCTGGTGCACCATCTATAATTGTCTCAGGAGAGGTGGAGATGGCGGAAGACGGAACATGCCGCGGCAGGACCTTGCTTGTGAAGCCTCTGATCGCCATCGTCGTTCTGATATGTCTTTTCATCGGGGTCTTCCTCCTCGTGACGCAGTATTACACAAATGTCCTTTTCGAGGGTGTCGAAAGAGAGTATCGACAGGGCCTGATCAACACCGTCTCCGTCGCCCGCAACACCATAGAACCGATACTGGCGAAGGTGCGTTCCGGCACGATCAGCCCCGAGGAGGCTCTGCGGCGGATACGGCCTGTCGTCCGCGCCATGACGTACGAGGACCGCAACGGGAAAAACTACGTCTTCATGTCGTCCTACAGAGGCATCATGCTTGTGCAGCCCTTTGAGCCGGACAGGGAACTCACGGACCAGTGGGACCTCCGGGATGTCAGGGGGACATACATCATCAGGGAACTGGCGAGGGCAGCGAGAGAGCACCCGAAGGGGTCCTTTGTCCGATACTATTACTATACGCTCCCCACGGTCCACGATGTTCAGGAGAAGCTTGCCTATGTGGTCGGATTACCCGAGATAGAATCCTACATGGGTACCGGCATGTACATGAGCTCCATACTCGAGGACCAGCGAAGGATAGTGGCAAAGATCAGGTACGTCTCGATCGGGCTTCTGGTCATGTTTCTCGTGCCTGTTTGTATCGCCGCCTTTGTCATTCTCAACAGGAACAGGCGGCTTATCGAGGAGAGGGAGAGCCGTGCGAAGGCCGAGGAGAGTCTGAAGGCAAGCGAGGCGAAATACCGTTCCATCTTCGAGAACTCCGTCATGGGCATCTTCCAGTCTTCTCCCGATGGCCGGGTTCTCGGGGGCAATCCGGCCTTCAGCCGCATACTGGGTTATGCTGCGCCGGAAGAGATGGTGGAGGCCCTCACCGACGTTACCCGCCAGTTATACGTATCGCCATGCGAGCGGGGGAGGTTTCGAAACGCTCTCGCTGAACAGGGACATGTGGAGGGGTTCGAAACCGAGTTCTACAGGAAGGACGGGGCGAAGGTCTGGGCCTCGGTGAATGCCCGCGCCGTCCGGGATGCCGGCGGGAACATCGCATACTACGAAGGCACCGTGGAGGATATCACGGAGCGGAAGAAATCGGAAGAGGCCCTGCGCACCAGCCAGCTACAACTCTCTGAGGCGATGGACCTTGCAAGCATCGTGTACTGGGAAGTGGACCTTCCGGAAGAGGTCTTCGTGTTCAACGACCCTTTCTATGCGTTCTGCGGCACTAGCGCCGAGCGGGAGGGAGGGTACCGCATGACGAGGGAGGAATATGCGGTGCGGTTTCTGGTCCCCGAGGACCGGCCATTGTTCCACAGGACGGTGGAGGCGAACAGGGTCCTCGGAGGTCCAGCCGGGTCGCCTGCCGACTCCGAGCACCGCATCATCCGGCGCGACGGTGAGGTGAGGAACGTGCTGGTGCGGACAAGGATCGTGAGGGATGACAAGGGTCAGGTCGTCAAGATATACGGGGCGATCCAGGACATTACTGAACGCAAGCTGGCGGAGAGGGCCCTTGTCGACTCGGAGGAGAAGTACAGAAATGTTGTCGAGAACTCCCTGATCGGTTTCTATATCATAAAGGACGGGCTATTTCGGTACGCGAACAGGCAGTTCTGCGAGATCGTCGGATATGGCTATGACGAGATCGTCGACAGGTTGGGTCCGCTGGACATAGTCCACCCCGATGACGTGGAAATGGTGGCGGAGAACATCAGGAAGAGGACGGCCGGTGAGGCGGAACGCATCGAGTACGATTTCAGGACTGTCCGGAGGGACGGCAGGGTCGTCAACCTGAGGGTCATCGGGGCGACTACTGTCTATCAGGGCGAGCGGGTGCCCTCGGGGAGCATCATAGATGTGACGAGGGAGAAGACCCTTGAAGGCCAGCTCCTCCACTCCCAGAAGATGGAGGCCGTGGGTACTCTGGCGGGAGGCATAGCACATGATTTCAACAACATCCTCACCGCTCTTGTCGGCTATGCGGACCTCCTGAAAATGACGACGAGGGACGAGGCCCTGCTCCCATACGTGGACCAGATCCTGTCCGCCTCGCAGAAGGCGACGGACCTCGTCAGGGGCCTTCTGGCCTTCAGCAGGCAGCAGGCGATCATCCTGAAGCCCGTCGGCATGAACACCATCGTGAAGCGGACGGAAAGGCTCCTGAGAAGGCTTGTCACCGAGGATATCGAGGTGAAGGTCTCTCTTGCCCCCGAGGAGATCACCATCACCGCTGACACCACCCAGATCGACCAGATACTCTTCAACCTTGCGACCAACGCGAGGGACGCCATGCCCGGCGGTGGGACCCTCACCATTGAGACGCGGGCCGTGGAACTCACGGAGGAGTTCCGCCATCTCCACGGCTATGGCGAACCGGGGAGATACGCCCTTCTTTGCGTTTCCGACACCGGTGTGGGTATGGACAGGAAGACGGTGGAGAGGGCCTTTGAGCCCTTCTTTACCACGAAGGAAGTGGGGAAAGGCACGGGGCTCGGGCTTTCGACGGTCTACGGGATCGTGAAACAGCACAACGGATACGTTTCCCTGTACAGCGAGCCCGGCGAGGGAACGACCTTCCACATCTATCTTCCCGCGGTGACAGGCGCCGGCAGAGAGGAGGAACAGGCGCCCCCGCCCGTGGCCGAGGGGGGTCATGAGATCATCCTTATCGCGGAGGACAACGACATGGTCCGGGAACTCATCGGCCAGGTGCTCACCCGGCATGGGTATACCATCATCAAGGCCGTCGACGGGGCCGACGCCGTGGAACAGTTCAGGAAAGCGGGCAACATCGACCTGCTCATCCTCGATTCCGTGATGCCCGGAATGAACGGGCGGCAAGCCTACAACGAGATACAGAAGCTGAAGCCCGACGTCAGGGTGATCTTCACAAGCGGGTACACGAGGGACGTTTTTCTCGACAAGGGTATCGAGGATGGCGATCTCAATTTTCTCCAAAAACCCATCATGCCTGACATCCTTCTCAAGAAAGTGAGGGAAGTGCTGCGCGACGGCAAGGACCCGCCGTAAAGGGCGACGGGCTCTCGCCCATTATCGCCGGTGTACCGATTCAGCCGAACCGGTCCTTCCGCGGGCCGTCGCAGTTCTTCATCAGCGGTCTGCGGGTACCGGGGGTTGCGCTTGCCGAAACGTGTATTATACTTGTCTGTAAGGTAAGCTTGCCTCGCCACTTTGGTACGAAGGGTTCCGGTCCCCAACCGGAGTGAAGGCGCCCCAGTCTTCACCGCCCTTCACCAAGGTGGTTTTTCTGTTTGGCGCTCCGGCTTGCCCGGAAGACCTGCCTTGATATCAACGAGGAGTACCCTATTTTCTTGTTCCGTCAATCCATGTAGCGCCCGCGAAATCGGCATTATCCAGTTTGGCGCGGGAGAGATTCGCGCCGGTGAGATTGGCCTCGGAGAGATTCGCACCGGTGAGATTGGCCTCACAAAGGTCGGCGCCGGTGAGGTCGGTCTCGAAGAGATCCGCGCGGGCCAGATAAGCACGGGAGAGGTCCGCGCGAGCGAGGATGGCAGCCGTAAGGTCCGCGCGAGCGAGGATGGCATCGGCGAGGGCAGCGCCGGACAGATCCGTGTTGGACAGATCCGTGTTGGACAGATTGATGCCTGTGAGGTTGGCGCCGATCAGATTAGCCTCGGAGATGTTGGCGCGGACGAGATTGACATCGGATAGATTGGCCTCGGAGAGATTCGCGCCGGCGAGGTCCGCGCGCGCCAGGTATGCCCGGGAGAGGTTGGCCCGGGAAAGGTTGGCGCCTGAAAGGTCGGCCCCGCTCAAACGGGCATCATAGAGGTTCGCCCCACGCAGGTCCGCGCGAGTGAGATCGGCACGGGACAAATTGGCCCCGGCAAGATTGGCCCCGGCAAGATTGGCCCCGGAGAGATCTACGCCGGAAAGATCGGCACATTCCCCCCTCTCGTCCACTGAGAGCCATTGCTTGTGTCTCAGCAGGACATCCTTCAGTTCTTCTTTCGTGATATTCATAAGACTCCCTCATCGATGTGTACGAATTGAGATACTACTAACGAATAGGCCATTAATCAAATGAATTCGGAAAGACAACCCCTCCGCCTGACTGCCCCAATGCTCCTAAACCCCTGTGGTTCTACGCGCAGGGCTCTAAAGTCACAGGAGTGTTCCCCGATAAAAACTATAGACAGGACAGGAATTGCCCTCCCGCGGGAGGAGATGACAAAGGAAAGGTTGACCCGGCAGATGATACGCACCTCTGTTTTTGAGCTTTTCAAGATAGGTCCCGGCCCTTCGAGTTCCCACACGATAGGTCCCATGAGGGCAGGGAGGGATTTTCTCGACCGTATCCGCGCGCTGCCCCTTGACGACCTCAGCGGAGCGCGGTCCATCGAGGTCAGGCTCTTCGGGAGTCTGAGCGCCACCGGCAAGGGGCACGGTACGGACCGGGCTGTGCTGGCCGGTATACTGGGCCGGACGCCGGAAGAGTGTCCCCCGGATTTCCTCGACGACCTTCTCGGGGACGCGGGCCATGTCTACGAGAGTGATGTCAACGGACGAAGGATACCGATAACAGCCGACGGCATCATATTCGACAGCGTGACGCACGATTTCCCTTTCAACAATACCCTTGTCATCCGGGTGATGGGCGACAGGGGGCCTCTCTTTGAAAAGGAATACTACTCGGTAGGGGGAGGCTTTATACAATGGAAGGGCTGGGAGGAACCGGCCCGTGGTACCCCCCTGTACCCCTACGCGACGATGGCCGAAGTGAAGGCTCACATGGTGAGGGAGAGATTGGAGCTGGTTCAGCTCATCATGGCCAACGAAAGGTCGATAACGGGGGCCGGGGAAGAGGAGATCAACGCCGGGCTCGACGGGATCATTGACGCGATGGAGAATGCCGTCAGCAGGGGGATCGAGACGGAAGGCTGTCTGCCCGGGCCTCTTGGACTTCACCGCAAGGCACCGCACCTGTATCGGAGGGCCGTCGAGCTTCCCACGAGTCCCGACAGATTCCTCCTCTTTCTTGCCGCCTACGCCTTCGCCGGGGCCGAGGAGAACGGCGCCGGGCACCCTGTTGTCACCGCGCCCACGGGCGGCAGTGCGGGGGTTCTCCCCGCCCTTCTCTACGGGATGAAAAAACACTACCGCATGCCCCGGGATGTTCTCCGGAGATCGCTTCTGGCCGCGTCCGTCGTCGGGTTCCTTGCAAAGCAAAACGCGAGTATCTCCGGCGCCGAAGGCGGCTGCCAGGCCGAGATAGGCGTCGCCTCGGCCATGGGCGCGGCCATGGTGGCCCATGCCCGTGGATGCACGATCGATATCATCGAACATTCCGCCGAAACGGCCCTGGAGCACCATCTGGGCATGACCTGCGACCCCATCGGAGGCTACGTGCAGGTGCCGTGCATCGAGCGCAACGCCATGGGTGCCGTCAAGGCGTACACGTCATACCTTATCGCAAACACGGAGGTTCCGGAGTGGCACCTGGTGGACCTCGACCGGTGCATCAGGGCGATGGCGGAAACGGGTCGGGATATGTGCGGCAAATACAAGGAAACATCCGAGGGCGGTCTGGCCGTCTGCATGGTCAACTGTTAAGGAAGGGGTCGGAATGAGCAACAAGGTGTCGCCACTACAGATCATCAGCATCGGCTTTCTCATCGTCGGTAACCTTATCGGAGCCGGCATACTGGCTCTGCCCATCAACACGGGACTGGCGGGGTTTCTGCCGTCATTCCTCGGCCTCATGCTCACCAGCGCGGCCATGTTCTATTCCTCCATCGTCCTCAGCAGGGAAGCGACGGAGCGCCGGGAAAGCACGTTCAACTACCCGAGCCTGTACCGGCTGTACCTCGGCGAAGCCGGCAAGTGGGTGGCCGTCGCGGCGAACCTGGTGATCCTTTACGGCCTGCTCACGGCATACCTGACGGGCATAACGTCCATTGTAGCTAACCTCTTCAGTCTCTCCATCTCTCCGGTTCTCCTCATGCTCACCTTCTTTGTCGTCGTAACGGTTATTTCCATGGCGGGCATCGGCAAGATACAGAAGTATATCGCCATTCTCGTCGTCGTGAAATGCGCGGCCTTCGTCGTCATTGTTTTCATGGCGGGGGGAGATGTGAAGGCACAGAACCTCTCACACGTGAACTGGCCTCTTTTTGTCTGCGGCATCCCTATTCTTGTCACGGCCTTCCACTTCCACAACATCATACCGGCGATCTGCGAGTCGCTGAACTGGAACCAGAAGGTGGTCGGGAGGACCATGCTCGTCGGGATGGCCATGGGGTTTATCATGAATGCCACATGGCTTTTCATCGGGATAGGCGTTCTTCCCCTCGATTCAAGTCCCGTCGGTCTCATAACCGCCTTCACGAAGAACCTGCCTGCGACTGTTCCCCTGGCGGAGATCATGGCTTCGAAAACGTTTCTCGTCGTAACCATGTTCTTCGCCATGATCGCCATAACCACGGCCTACCTGGCCAACGGAATGGGGCTCATCGGTTTCATGGACGACCTCACCTCACAGTACCTGGGAAAGGCAAATCCCGTTCTCAGCCGCGTGCTTGCCTTTACCCCTCCGCTCATCATCGCGCTCGTGTACCCCGACGTATTTCTCAAGGCGATCGATTTTGCCGGAGGATTCGGCATTGTCACGCTCTTCGGCATCCTGCCGAGCATCATAGCGATCCGCAAGGCAGCCACGCCCGCCGGCCGCGTCCTTGCCTTCATCATGCTCGCCCTTTTCAGCCTCTTCTTCCTTTTCGAGGCGGCCCAGGAGCTTGGCATGCTGAAGATATCTCCCGACACGGAGTACTGGAAGTAGATGCGCGCCGAACCTTGATGGGAAAGATCGAAGGGCCCACAAGTGCGGTATCCCGGTAAAGCATCAAAGCGGTCTTATGGCCCGTGGCGTTCCCGATGAAGAAGTCTTGCGCGTTATCGCCCAACATCCCGAATGCCATCTTTTGTCAAGAGATAGTGACTTTCACAAGAATCCCGGCGTAAGAGACGCCCTCATTGAACACGGCGTTGGAGCTTTCGGGTCTTCCGGGGCGGCTTCTTTCGGATTGACGAGCCTGTATGCATATCTTATACTCCTCAATACCTGACCAATCCTGAGAAGTCAAAAAAATAGGGGGACGAGCAGATGAGGACCGCCGAAGACCTGTCAAGGGTTGCTTTTCTCCATTACCTGTTTCTCGTGTGTCTTGCGGTGATCGTGTTCACTCCCGCGCCGCTGCACTGCACGGACCTTCCTTACACGGCCACGATCGCCGAAGGACGGACGGCGATCAAGGAAGTCATGGAGCGGACCGGCGCGTCTTCTGTCTCCGTGGCCTTTACCGACGGTGACAGGCTTGTCTGGACCGAGACCTTTGGCCATGCCGACCGGGCGTCAGGGACGCCGCCAACGAGGGAAACGATGTATTGCATCGGGTCGACGAGCAAGATGTTCGCCACCGTTGCCGTCATGAAACTCGTGGACAGGGGGTTGATCTCGCTTGATGAGCCCGTCGTGAAGCATCTCAAGTCTTTCCGGATGCTTTCTCCCGAATACCGGCAGATCACGGTTCGGATGCTGCTCAATCATTCGTCGGGATTTCCGGGAACCGACTATCGCAATGGCTTTACAACGGCGCCTTTCAAGGACTATTCGGCACAGGTCCTCGAGACACTTGCCGCCGAGCGGCTCAAGCACCCGCCGGGATATCTCAGCGTCTACTGCAACGACGGTTTCACCGTCGCGGAGCAGCTCATCGCGTCTGTGACGGGAAAGAGCTATGCCCGGTTCGTTGAAGATGAGATCTTGAAGCCTCTCGGCATGAAGAACTCGAGGTATATGCTCGACTATCCCCCCGAAGGGAGCACCGCGAAACGCTACGACGAGAAAGGCAGGGAGCTGCCCTTCATGTTCGTCAACATCCTCGCCTCGGGCGGCCTGTACTCAACACCCTCCGACATGGCCAGATTCGCCATGATGCTCATCGGAAAGGGCAGGCTTGGCGACACCCGCATCCTGTCGGAAAAGGCAGTCGCCGAAATGGCCAGGGACCAGACCCTGGCGAGCTTCAACCCCGTCAAATCCAATATGGTCAGCTATGGGCTCGGATGGGACACGGTGCGCCAGCCGGGATTGGGGGCCGTCGGCGTAACGGCCTGGCAGAAGGGCGGGGCCATCCCGTACATGAAGGCGCTCTTCACCGTTGTTCCGGACGAGGGGCTGGCGGCCTTCGTCGTCGGCGCGTCGGGAAAGTTCGGCTCAGATGACACCATCGTGCTGATGGAGAGACTCCTCCTTAACGCCCTCGTCGAGAAGGGCCGCATCGCGTCGGTCCCTTCCCCTCTGAAAGGAAAAACCCTGGCGGTAAAGACGGTCTCCTATGCCGAGCTTCGGTCCTTCGCCGGCTACTACGGGCGCAGCGATTCCTTGCTGCGCGTCAGCAGAGGTCGTGGTCAAAGCCTCAACATCTACCGCTACGATCCCGAAAAGAAGAGATGGGGCGTCTGGGAGAAGGGACTCACGATGCGCCCCGACGGTTATTTCGCGTCGACGGCCAATCCGCTGCAGGCCTTTGCCTTCAGGATCGCGGACGGACGACAGTACCTGGTCAGCCGCTCTGTTGCCGGATACGGCCATTACCAGGACAATGAGGTCATTGGCCAGAAGATCCCGGTTACCGCCGCCCTGCCGCACTCGTGGAAGAAGCGTTTGGCACGGCATTGGCTCATGTCCAACGACAACCCCACTTCCGACGAATGGGAAGCCCCCGTCGCCGACCTTGGGAACTACAGGGGTCTGCTCCTTTTGAGCGGTTCGCAGGTCGTCGACCCGACTTTAAGCGATTCCCGGGCCGGCATGATGCTCGTTATTCCTCAATTGAAAGGCAGGGACCTAAACGATCTTGTCATCGAGAACCGGGGCGGCGACGAATGGCTGCGCCTGGGCAGCTACCTTTACCGGCCCCGCGAGACCGTTGAGAAACTCGCCCGGGGCGAGACGACGATCATGCTCGGTCGGGATGGAAATAGTGAGTGGCGTGTCATCGACCGGCTGAACAAGACGAAGACGCTGACCATTTCCCCTGACCGCCCCGACGGCTCCTGGAGACTCTACGATGCCAGGCTGAAACAGATCGAGAGGGGAAAGGGAAAGAAGAGCCTGCCTCTTGCCGGCGGCACGTATTACCTGCTCTTCCACGATAATGCCAGGGTGTTCTTTTGATAGCGACATCGTGAGTTCAGCCACAAGATGAAGCGCGTCCGAGTCCTATCGCAAATCATCACGCCGACCACAAAAAAGCATTGGGTTTGTCATGGTCTAAACCATGGAATAGCTGGAAATCATTGTAAATGCGAGAGAGGGGACTTGAACCCCTATGGTTTAACCCGCTGGACCCTAAGGGCATAAATCAGCAAATCTCGCATTGCTTGCCAGTCCTTGAAATCACGCGTAACTTAATAATTATCAAGAGCTTTCCGGTTTCTCTCATGTCGGCAGGAGTCGGAGCAAATCGGCTGCAGTCGGAGCGCCACGGGCATAATATGGACATAACTGTGCTGTGCAAAGGTTACCATTGTTGGCTGTTTGTCCGAACACCTATGCCGATTTATGTTCCGATGGTTTACGAGCGGTACAGCCGTATCATCGAAGGGCTCACAAGTGCCGGTATGCCGGGGCCGCGTGGCGGCAGGGGTTACAGATCATGTGTGGGAAACAAGTAAGTTCACTTCCAAAATGAGTCGCTACCTGAAGTCACCATTCATCGATAACATTCGGGATGTTGGACGATAATACTCAAGAGCTCTCCATGTCCTGAAATTCGGCACATGTCTTGCCGATGTCAGGAACGAATTCGAGAACAGTACTGAAGGCCACATCGCATATTCTTGCGGCAGCCCGAAGACTGTTGCCCTCAACGAGTACAGCGAGTATTTGCGCCGTTTCTTGTTATCTAATCTATTCATATTAGGATTATGCTTAAGCGGATAAAGCATATCAGTGCAATTCGTTATTAAGACACAAAAAAAGGTGTGAATTTAACTACATACAGTTTGCTTATTGACATGCACTGTATTTTGCGCTAATATTATTAGCAGGAATTACACATCAATACAAAGGGGGGAATTTAGTGACGACAATTCAAAGAGTTATTCCACAACCCGACGCAGCTTTAAATGATCTGTTTCCTATTTTGGTAAATTGCTGTGAAGCGCTAGAATTGGGTACATTTGAGGGACGAGATTACTTTGGGCAAAGAAAAGAACAGATCGAACCTCTCTTGTTTGCCCACATAGCTCGCTATACCGCCCTTCAAGTTCTCAAAGAACGGATAGCCACTGGAAAGGATGAAAATGGCCATTGTGAATGGGAGCTAAAAAACCTGGCCAATAGTGGAATATATCTAGCATATCGTCAGTATAGGGTAAGAGCCCTGAAGTTCAAGCGTGAAGTTCTCTATCCCGGCCGTTCTCAGAGTCGGCAGAGGTTTTATGAGCAAGAGATCGAGCAAATGCAGATTGACTTTCCAGATTATGACTACTCTCAGGACTATATTAATCTGCTCTTGCTATGGAGAGTTGACGACGATCATGCTCTCAAATCGTTCTATCTAGCCTGTCCTTATGGAGCAACAAGAAGCTCGGTTAAGTTGCTTTGGAATAAAATGGTTCCAATCGAATACTTACAAAATGCTTTAGTTGTTTCTTCGCCCGAGTCGTCCATCCCACCGGAGGACTTGCCCATAGAAGAGGATATAGAGATTGAGATAGAGAGGGACTTGGAATAATGGTGAATGGTGACAGAGTTAGACAAGCCCGAGAGTTGAGAGGGCTTACCCAAATTAAGCTTGCTGAATCTGTTGGGGTCCATCAATCAGAAATAGCACAGATCGAGAGTGGTAAGGTTACTCCAAGCGATACGATAGTGGAGCGGATTTCGTTCAAAACCGGCTTCCCTATAGGATTTTTTAAACAACCAACAGCCTTTGAATTTCCCCTTGGATCTTTACTATATCGGGCTAGGATGTCTGTTCCTGCGAAAAAGAAAAATGAGGCGTATCAATTCGCAAGGACTGTTTTTGAGGTCCTCCATACCTTCCAGAATCACAGGAAAATAGTAAGCAAGATACCTTTGAACGTACCTCGTCTGGATGATGCCCCCGCTGACGCCGCTACACAAATCCGATCTGCTTTCGGTTTGTCTCCTGATACCCCAATTGATAATTTAATAAATATCGCTGAAAAAAATGGCGTTGTGGCTATGGCGCTACCCATTTCGATTGATAAGATGGACGCGTTTTCATTGTGGTTTGGAGAAGGCAAACAACAACCAATAATAGCGTTAACTAACAACGATACACCTGGTGATAGACTCCGCTTAAGCATCTGTCATGAATTAGGGCATCTCGTAATGCATCATCCTCCTAAGAGCGATAATAAGAAAATGGAGGATGAAGCTAACGCATTTGCGAGCGAATTTCTCATGCCAAAACGGGCTATGCTGGAGGAACTTTCCCTGCCTCTTACAATAATGAAACTGATGCAATTGAAAAGTAAATGGAAGGTCTCAATGCGAGCCTTAATAGTAAGGGCTGATCGACTCAAAATAATAAACCCGGTTCAATACCGATATCTCATGTATCAAATGAATAGTCGTTATGGGGGGAAGAATGAACCGGTTGAGATACCCGTTGAAAAACCTAGATTGCTTGGACAATTAGCGGAGATTTTGTACGGTACGCCAATCGATTATAAGCTTCTCGCTTCCCATATGAATTTGCCTATGCAACTAATTAGGGAAACCATCGAAGCACATGCTCTTAAGTCTGCAACACCACCGCCAGAACCACAGCAACCCGGAAGACGATTGAGAGTTGTCCGTAGGCCGGTAGATTAGTCGTCCTTCTTCTCCCATCTTTTCTGCGCGGCTTGCCGGGCTATCTCTTTGCGTCGTTTGGGCGTCAAGCGTTGTGCGCGAATTTTTCCGCCCTTCAACCCACCCCTGCGCCCGATCTCTGCGAGGTATTCAGATATGGGCGACCTTTCCTTATTTGGCTGTTCCTTAGGCTTATCCTCCGGTTCTTCGGTGGACATACGAACGATTTCATGAGCAAGTTTATTCCGGTCTTCGGGGAGCCTCTTCGGCTTCTTCACAGAATCAGTATAGCCGATCTACTAAAGCCGGTCAAGCATAGGAGAAATTGAGAATTAGTCATTACTTAATTCCCATAGAAAACCTGTCGTAAGAGGCACCCTGGTTAGAAATAGAGCCGTCCAATCATCCTATATTTTTTGTCGATACACTCCTATTTACAGTCTGAAGCATTGTTCATATAATAGATCTCATGGTTGATCCTAAAATTTATCGGATGGTTCACGTGGACAATCTTCATATACTCCTTCGCCGTAACGGACTCCATGCCCCCAACCATACCCCTGCGGATGGCCTTCAATATAAGACAATTCATAATATTGATATACAGAAGCAAAGAAGGCTGAAAAGAATACCTTGCGGCCCTTGTGGCAATGTTCACGATTACGTTCCGTTTTATTTCGGCTATCTGACTCCCATGCTGCTCCAACTCAAGAGCGGCAGGGTCGAGGGATATAACGAGGGACAAGCACCGTTGTTGTACCTAGTTTCATCAGTCAAACGAGTCGTCGCTTCCGGTGCCACTTATGTCTTCTCAGACGGGCACGGTATAGCCGTTTACACACAATGGTACGATAATCTTGCAGATCTTGACAAGGTCGACTGGGAGATGGTTTCACAGCGCTACTGGGCCGATAATGTTGATGATATGGATCGACAACGGCGTAAGCAAGCTGAGTTTCTAGTACACCGGTTTTGCGACTGGAAATTAATAGACAAAATAGTCGTCTACAATGATAGAATGAAGGAGAGAGTCGAACAGATATTAAACAAGTTCTCTTCCGGACTTCGTCGACCGGTATATATAGAGGCAGGTTGGTACTACTATTGATTAAGAATGTTAAAGGTAATATTGTTAAGTTCCAGACTGAGGCGCTGGTTAATACGGTGAACTGCGTCGGTCATATGGGCAAAGGCATAGCTCTTCAGTTCAAAAAAGCTTATCCAGACAATTATGAAGCGTATCGAAAGGTCTGCAATGCCAAAGAATTAAGACCAGGGAAAATGTTTGTCTACAAACTGGATACTCTTGTTAATCCAAAATACATTATTAATTTTCCAACGAAACGCCACTGGAGAGAAAAATCACGTATTGAGTATATTGAATCAGGCCTAAAAGAATTGCTGAAAGTGATCCGTGAATTTGGAATTAAATCAATAGCTGTACCCCCCTTAGGGTGCGGTCTTGGCGGACTCGACTGGGATACAGTAAAACCTATGATTGTAAGTGCTTTTCGGGAACTGCCCGAAGTAGAGGTTCTACTTTTTGAACCAGCGGGAACGCCGGATCCGAAAACAATGCCGATCCATACCAAGCGGCCAGTGCTAACCGTCTACAGGGCTCTTTTTATTAAATTGATGCATCAGTACGCTGAGTTATCGTATCGGCTTACACTCCTCGAAATTCAGAAATTAGCCTATTTTCTACAGGAATCGGGCGAACCCATGAGGCTTCGTTACGAAACAGGGCTTTATGGGCCCTATGCACATAATCTTAACAAGGTTCTGGAAATTCTCGAAGGGCATTTCACCAGAGGTTATGGTGATAACCAACGGCCAGATGTTGAGATAGAGCTTCTACCAGGGGCCGCGACAGAAGCTGAACGATTCCTATCGGATTATCCGGATACTCTGCCTTATCTCGAACGGACCTCAGCATTAATTGAAGGATTCGAAACGCCTTATGGGATGGAACTGCTTGCCTCAGTTCACTGGGTAGCTACGCATTGGGAACCCAAGGCCACCAACTGTGATTCCGCTATACAGTCAATACAGGAATGGAGCGAGCGCAAAAAGCAAATGTTCCGACCTGAACACATTCGCGTTGCTTGGGATCGTTTGAAAGAAGATTCTTGGTTATCCTCTCCGTAGGGAGATATAACGTTATGCAACGCTCATCCGCTTTCACTTTGTTCCCCGCAGAAATGCCAAGGCAGCCTGTACTTCGCGCCCGAGAGCTTCTATGGTGTCAAGAATCTCCTCAGGGGACCGTTCGTCCACTTCAATCTTGCGGTTTGGATTCACCGCCTTAAGGTCAAACCCGCGGGCTTCAATCTCCCGTCTTTCTACCGTCCAACTGCGGTCGCTATCTCCTTTTTCCGGCAGAAGACGGAAGAATTCCTCGAAATGCGCGGCAGTGAGCGGGGTCTTTTTGCCGACTTTTACATCCGACAGATCATAGTACCAGACCCGCTCGGTGGGCTTTCCGCGGGTAAAGAAAAGCAGGTTTGTCTTGACGCTGTCATTTTTCAAGATAATTCACCCACCCCCTTTTCATGTTAATTCACCCGGGGGCGGCGCAATATCCTCAGTCTTCTACCATGACCATTTCCTCATGTTCAATTCTTTTCGGTTATCCTTTTGGTT
>Ga0228535_1000484_pt1 | contig 107625 bp, 103 predicted proteins | sample SJ1metagenome_FD_168457 | JGI IMG/M metagenome (GOLD analysis project Ga0228535, IMG submission 168457) | Enriched culture of PCE-dechlorinating microbial communities from Ithaca, New York, USA - SJ1 | ecosystem: Engineered > Modeled > Simulated communities (microbial... > Unclassified... | reverse complement strand
TATTTCATACAAATAACTACGTATTCAAGGTAATATGTTTGGAGGTATTACGTGATTAACAGGTCTGCTGAGAAAAGAGAGCGACAGAACAGCGTCAGGAGAATGAGGAACCGTGCAGCCAAGAGTACTATGCGCACCGCAATTAAGAAGTTTGAAGCCGCTGTGGTCTCCAATGACAAGGATACTGCTGCTTCTGCCCTGGCGCTAAGTCTCCAACTGCTTGACTCAACTGCAAGCAAGGGAATTATCCATCAGAACACCGCCAGCCGCAAGAAATCCAGATTGCAGGCCAGGTTCAACAAGCTGAACAACCAGGCTGCCGTCCAGGCATAACGGCCACTTGAAATCAGGCCGATTGTGGTATCGGCTTACGTTCTTTTGCAAATATTGTGTGTTAAGGAGTTACCATGGCAGGACCAAAATTGACAAAAGCAGCCATTATTGAGAGTCTCCATGAGAAGCATGGACTGAATAGAGCCGATATCCATAAGATCATCGATGAATTCTTCGAAGAAGTGAAAGAAGGTCTGAAGAACGACCAAGTCATCGAACTCCGTGGATTTGGAACCTTTGAGGTTCGTACCCGCAAGGGCAGGGAGAAAGCTCGCAACCCCAAGACTGGTGCCATTGTTGCCGTCGAGACACACGGGGTCGCAATTTTCCGTCCTGGCAAAGAGCTCAAGGATTATGTATGGGAATTGCGTGACAACAAGCCGGAGAACGACTGAACTTTCACGCGTTTACAGTAGGAGAGCATCTCTTGGTTGATTTGTATCCCAGACGGAACCTCGGAACGGTTTGTTCTGAGGTTTTTGTGTTATTGGCATCGGCGTTTGTGTACTCATTTGCCTTCCCGGGGCTCGTATCGGCCAATGGGTTGGGTTTCATCGGGTTCATTGCCCTGATTCCGGTTTTTGCTGTTATTCGTAATACCAGCTGGAAGCTTACGCCTGTATACGGCTTCTTCTATGGTTTCATGTTCTACCTGTTCTTCAACTACTGGCTGAAGACCTTCCATCCGCTTGCCATCCTGATCGTTCCCATCATCAAGGGCGGCGAGATGGTTGTCCTGTTTCCTCTATTGAAGGCAGCACAGAAGTTGTTCAAGAAGTATGGGTATATCGTCGAGGGCATCATCTGGGTAGCGTACTCCTATGTCAGCCAGGATTGGTTTGCCGGATACCCCTATGGAACCCTGGGGTCGGCTGCCTACGAATATCTTGCGTTCATCCAGATTGCCGAATTCACCGGCATCTGGGGGGTTACTTTCTTGATGGTACTGCCCCAAACATTCCTGGCTTTCATTCTGTTCGAGAAATACCGAAGCCGTCCGGAGCGTTTTGCAACGTACCTGAAGCAGCATCTGCTCTTCTTGGCTGCCTATGCCGTTATGTTGCTGGCGACATTGGTGTACGGCTTTGCCAGCATCTCCTACTGGAAGTCACAAGAACCTGAGAAAATTTGGAAAGTCGCCACCATCCAGCACAGCGCCGATACCTGGAAGGGCGGGTATACCACATACAAGAATAACTTCAACAACCTGCGCCGCATGAGCCTGGAGGCCCTGCAAGCTGATCCCGACATCATACTTTGGTCAGAGACCGCATTTGTTCCCTCGGTTGCATGGCATGAGAATTATCCCTCCGATCCGGCCACTTCGGCTTTGGTCGAAGAGTTCGTTGCATTCGGCAAGTCCCTGCCCATTCCGTTGGTGACAGGAAACCCCGAAGGAGTGATCGACGATCCATCCCAGCCGGCTTTGCTCTCAGATGGAAGTTGGAACCGCAAGGATTACAACACGGTCATTTTCTTTGAGGACGGCAAGATCAAGAATACATACCGCAAACAGCACCTTGTCCCGTTCACCGAACACTTCCCCTATGAGAAGCAACTGCCTCTGCTCTACAATCTGTTGTTGGCCAATGACTACAACTGGTGGGAGAAGGGGTACGAGAGTGTGGTCTTCGAAACCGAGGAAGGCGTGAAGTTCTCCACTCCGATTTGTTTTGAGGATGTGTTCGGCTATTTGAATGCCGGCTTTGTAGCCAACGGCGCCGATGTCATCGTCAATATGACCAACGACGGCTGGTCGAAGGCCGTCTCGGCCGAGATGCAGCACCTGGGTCTGGCTGTGTTCCGTTCCATCGAGAATCGACGTACCACCGTTCGTGGTACGAACAGCGGCATGACCTGCGTCATCGATGTAACCGGAAAGATCATCGACCCCATGGAGCCCTTCAAGGTAGGTTGGCATATCTATGACGTTCCCGTATTCACCGGAGAAAGTCATGGAACAACCTTCTATACCAGGCACATCGACTGGTTCGCCTTTTTGACCATTTACCTTTCGTACCTATTGCTTGGTTTTGGAGCTCTCAATCACCTACTACACTTTATTCGAAAGAGAAGGCAGAACAGAACATGACCTACATCAGTGCAGCACTCTTCATTATCGGGACTGAATTGACCCGCGGCGTCATTGCGGATAAACACTGCCAGGTCCTTGCCAGCCAGCTGACGCAGCTGGGGTATCGGGTTGATCGCATGGTCCTGGTTCCCGATGACGGGACCATCGGCGAAGTGCTGCAGGAGTGCATCGATACGTGTGACATTGTCATTCTTACCGGAGGCCTTGGACCCACCAGCGACGATTTGACCCGCAGCATTGTCGCCCGAATGGCAAATGTACCTTTGGTACGTGACCAGGCAACCTTTGACACGCTGTATGCGCGCATCGGCGAGCGTATCTGGGGAGCCAATGAGCAACAGACCATGATACCCCAGGGCTTTGCCGCAATCCCCAATCCGTATGGAACGGCAGCCGGCTTCCGGGGCATCATACCCGAAGGGGACCGCGAGATTGTCTGCATCGCCATGCCCGGTCCGCCCAGGGAGATGGATCCGATGTTCTTCGACCAGGTGCTGCCCTATCTGGCTCAGCTGATCGGTCATGATGATTTTGCGCGCAGCGAATACTCCACCTTCCTGATTCCAGAAGCAAAACTCGATGAGCTCTGCAGGCAGGCAACCTTCAATGGTCTGCAGTGGGGTACACGGTTCCAGGATTTGAAGATCAGCCTGTATCTGGTGGGAGGTGATGATCAAGAGCGTGTAGAGATGGCAAAGCGCCTTGAGTCTCTTGTCGGCCCTTCCTTGCTGGTAGAGGGTGATGTCATGCCCGCTCAGCTGTTGACGGATCTGCTTGTGGCCAGGGGTGAGACGATCAGCTGTGCAGAGAGCTGCACCTCGGGCTTTATTGCAAAGCTGCTTACCGACCAAAGCGGAAGTTCAGCTTGGTTCTATGGAGGGGCTGTCACCTATGCAAATGAAGCAAAAATGGCTATGCTTGGGGTGAACGAAGAGACCTTGCAAATCCACGGAGCAGTCAGCGAGGCTTGTGTGCTTGAAATGGCCGAGGGTATGCTCAATCGTTCAAACACCGATTGGGCGTTGTCAGTCAGTGGTATCGCCGGGCCCGACGGCGGCAGCAACGAGAAACCGGTGGGAACCGTATGGTTTGGATTCGCCTCCAAACATCGTTCAAGCATGGCAGTGAAGGTGCAACTTACTTCCTATGGTCGTGATTCGGTAAGAAGAAAGGCTTCGGTTGTCGCCTTGATTCTTGCAAGTCAGTATATCAAAGGAGCTTGCTTGCTTGACACTGTGAAGAAGTGGCAATATATTTAGAGTATCAATCGCGGGACGTTATCAGAATTTCGTTAATTGTATTCCCGCATATTCTTACATCCTGTATCACAGTTTAGGAGTCGGGTTGTCATTGTACCTTATCGGTACGTATAATTCCCTGTTCCGTTGGAGTTTATCCTATGTCTTCCGAAGAATTAGTGCAAACTGAAGCTGCGTTGTCAGTACCTTCCGAGTCTGAAAAGGCGAAGAAACCGGTACGGCGTATCACCCGAAAAAAAAGCCCTGTGGCTGTAAAAGCGTCAGAGAATGCTGCTGATCAGAGTGCCGAGCAACAAGAGGCGACAGACGAGTCCTCACAGCAGAAAAAACGAAGAGGTAGGCCAAAGAAAACCAGCGTGAGGCAGCGAGATGAAAAATCTCAGATGCTTGACGAGCAGCAACCGCAGCTCGACTTGCACGTTGAGCAGCAGGACCAGCCGGTCAAGGAAGAAGCTCCCGCTGTTGTACCGCAGCCCCATGCTATTCCACAAGACGAGACTCAACCGACTCAGAAGCAGGGCCAGGCCGAGCAGAAGAGCCAGAATCAGAATCCGAACCAGAATTCCTATAGAAAGAACCCCCAATTCAACAAAGGCAACAACCGCAATCAGCAAAACCGCCATCCAAAGGGCTCCTTCCAGAAGAGCCAAAGCTTTGGTCCGAACCGCTCAATGCGCCAGAACCAGAATGAAGAGCCCTCTTTTGACTTGAATATTGAAGAGCATCCTGAAGCACCCGTTCTCCAGCTTGAACTGTATACCAATATGTCCATCGATGAGCTGCGCAAGGTTGGAATAGAGAAGGGCTTGAATGCAGATACCATTCTCGATTTGCGCAAGCAGGAAATCGTAGCTGAAATTCTGAGGATCCACACTGCAAGCGGCGGCGTTATTGTAGGGACCGGCACCCTTGAGATTCTTCCCGACGGTTTTGGATTCCTTCGTTCACCGTCAAACAGCTATCTCTCCGGACTCGAGGACGTCTATGTTTCTCCCGCCCAGATCAAGAGCCTGTATTTGAAAACCGGGGATGTTGTCTACGGACAGGTACGAACACCCCGTGAGAGCGAACGCTTTTTTGCGATTCTCAAAATCCTCAAGGTCAACGGCGATGAGCCCATCGTAGCAAAGATGCGTGTTCCTTTTGACAGTCTGACCCCGCTTTTTCCCGATCAGCGATTGAAATTGGAGACTGCTGAAGAGGATATGTCGGTGCGTATCATTGATATGTTCTGCCCGATCGGAAAGGGTCAGCGCTCCTTGATCGTTGCACCCCCGAGAACCGGTAAAACCGTCCTGCTTCAGAAAATCGCCAACTCCATCAGTACCAATCATCCCGAGGTGGTTCTCATGGTTCTTTTGGTGGATGAACGACCCGAGGAAGTGACCGACATGCGCCGTCACGTCAAGGGAGAGGTAATCGCCTCCACCTTCGACGAGCAGGCAAGTCGTCACGTCCAGGTCGCGGAGATGGTCATTGAGAAGGCCAAGCGTCTTGTTGAGCACAAGAAGGATGTCGTCATTCTGCTTGACTCGATCACCCGTCTCGCCCGCGCCTACAACCAGACGGTTCCTGCGAGCGGGAAAATCCTCAGCGGTGGTGTCGACTCCAATGCCCTGCATAAACCCAAACGGTTCTTTGGAGCTGCCCGTAACATTGAGTTCGGCGGAAGCCTCACCATTATTGCAACTGGCTTGATCGAAACCGGTTCGAGGATGGACGAGGTTATTTTTGAAGAGTTCAAGGGTACCGGAAACAACGAGATCATTCTCGACCGCAGGCTCGCAGACAAACGACTCTTCCCGGCCATCAACATCAAGAAAAGTGGAACCAGGCGTGAGGACCTCTTGCTGCCTCCTGATGAAGCTGCCAGGATCTGGCTCACCCGTAATGCTGTCAATGATATGGACGACCAAGAGATGACTCCGTTCCTCATTGACAAAATCCGGAAGACAAAGGATAATGAGGCGTTCTTACGCTCTATTAATACCGGGATTCCTACGAACTCTGCAGGCTATTAGGACCAAGAGAATTTGAAACCAGTCTGCTGCGTACAGCCAGCAGATTACATATTCCTGGAGGAATTTGAACATGAAAGACGGAATTCACCCCCGCTATGAATTGGTTGAAATTCGTTGCTCTTGCGGCAACGTGATCAAGACCAAGACAACTGCCAAGAGCCTGGAGCTGGAAATTTGCTCTGCTTGCCACCCCTTCTTCACCGGTACCCAGAAAATGGTTGACACCGCTGGACGTATCGAACGCTTTAAGAAGCGCTACGGCCTGGAAAAATAATCATGCACAAGGAAGCCGCCAGCAATGGTGGCTTTTTTTAAGGTATTTGCAACACAGTTCGTGCATCTATCGAGTGGGTTGAGAAATGCTCGGTCAGCAAACTATACAAAAGTAGGTTTTTTGTTGCATTATGCCGCCAAGTATCCTAAAATTGACCCATAAAAATTAGGTTGGGGCATGGATAACGTCATCAAACAACATAGTAAAGAGTACGGAGAGACTCCTCTCGTAATAGCTCAAGTGCCGGGTACGTGTACCCTGCTGGGTAGCTATGCGGATGCATGCAAGGGATGGTCTTTGGTCGGTACTGATGCCTCGACGCTTTTTGTAGCAGTCTCGTTGCGTGACGACCAGCTGGTAAGGCTGACGAATGCCACGCTCAACGACCGCAAACGCTTCTCCTTGGGGAATATCAAGTACCGGAAGGAAGACCGATGGGGCAACTACCTCAAGGGTGTCATCGCTGTTCTGGCCAACGAAGGCGTCTCCTTCACCGGATTGAACATAACGGTGGAGGGAAACCTTCTGTATAGTGACAACCAGATGGTCAGCACCGCCTGCTCGCTTGGGACTGTCATCGCCCTCGATGCATTATTGGGCCTTGCCCTCAGTATGACTTCCATGATCAGGGTAGCCTACCAAGCCAGTACCACCTTCAACAATGAGAGCTGCAGGGTCAGCGACCTCTTGACGATGCTCAACGGGAAGCCTTCCAAGATACTCTTTTTCGACCTGCAGCATGTGACTTATAAGGAGATTTCCTTTCCCTTTACCGAAGAAAATGACGAGTATGTCGCCATTGTGGTGGACAGCAAGATATCCCCCAATGCAATGAGGGAGGAGATCAACAGCAAAAAGCGAGCCATCGAGCGTGCATTCGGCAAGCTCAAGGAGCTGAAAAGCGGAGGCTTTTTGCGAGACTTCCCGGAAAGTGAGCTCTCGGCACGAATCGTTCCCCTTGATGAGGAAGCCCGCCATATCTGTGAGTATGTCCTGATGGAGTCTCATCTGGCCAATGACGCGGCATCGTTGCTGACCTCCAAGGACGCCTCTCTGTACGGCAAGCTGATGAACCGTGTCCAGGCGGGTCTGAGGGACCTGCTTGAGGTCACCTGCCCGGAAGTCGACTGGCTTACCAAGCGTGCTTCAGAGCTCAATGGATGTCTAGGCTCGGTGCAGATTTCCAATGGCTTTTCCGGCAACATCATGGTCCTCTTGAGTAAACAGGCGCTTCCAAGTTATATTAGCCGTCTGGAGGACTACGAGCATATCTTTGGTTTCCACCCACGCTGGTATATCTATGGTGGGCATGAAGCTGCAAAAGTTGTGCTTCCTGAGCATAGATGAGAATACTGCTGACGAATGACGATGGGTATCGAAGTGAAGGACTGGCTGCGCTGTCCGATGCTTTGGTGAAGGCCGGCCACGATGTCTGGATCTGCGCTCCCTCATCCGAGCGAAGCGCCAGCAGCCACTCCATGACACTCCGTGGAGAGATTGTCATTACCGAGTATGCAAAGAATCGGTATCACTGCAGCGGCACTCCTGCCGATTGCATTCTCTATGCTTCCAAAGGGAAGATTTTCCCCATGACCCCCGATTTGGTCATCAGCGGAATCAATCACGGCTACAATATATCCACCGATATTCTCTATTCAGGAACCGTCGGGGCAGCTCGTGAAGCAGCCTTGACAGGGCTTCCCTCGATGGCTGTCAGCTGCAGCCGTGACAAAGAGGGCTCCTTTCCCTTTGCCCGTTCGGCAGCCTTTGTGGTAGAGCACTTGGATGAGTTTTATCCACTGACCAGCAGAGAGTGCATCATCAATATCAATGTCCCCGGGGATGGAAACGGCAAGTGGAAGAGCGGGGTGCTCAGCTATCTTGAGTACCATGATGCAGTAGAGACCAAGCGTGAGCAGGAGAATCGATATTTCGATACTGCTTCAGTACGCTTTGGAACCTCGGTGGTACTCTCCCTTAAAGGGGGAGTGCAACCGATACAACGCTGTGATACACAGTTCTCCGATTTCCAGGCTGTCCGCAGCGGCTACATCAGTGTAACCGCCCTTTCCATTCTTCCCCCGGTGCACCAGAAGGTGCAACAAGCCCTCGACGCCATGAGCGAGGAGGTCGATTGTGGGTAAGTGTTGGGAAGATAAATGCACCAAATGCGGGCTCTGCTGCCATGAGAAGGCTGTGTACGGCCGTAATCTTGTCATAGACCTGGATTCCTGGTGTGAATTTTTCGACCCGGCGACCAAACAATGCAAGGTATATTCCGAGCGGTTTGTCCGTTGCGCCCGCTGCCAGAAGATGACACGGCTCAGGGCAATGTTCGCCTCCTACCTGCCCGAGACCTGCGGCTACGTGGCTTGGGCCAGAAAGCATCACCTTCGATTCGCCGAGCGGCGTTTCATCCGCTTCATCCATAGCAAGACCTGTCCTTCCGAGGACTCGGACGAACCTCTATACGATACATTTCGCGCATGAAATGTGTGCGGCTTGACCCTTCGGGCCGTGCTTCACTATGTTGTATATGAGGTTATTTCATGGAACAGAACATTATCTATCTGGATAACAATGCGACTACTGCGATGCATGAAGATGTCATCGAAGCCGTGCATCAATCCAATATGCTATACGGAAATGCTTCCAGCATGCACATGGCCGGGCGCCAGGCTGCACTTGCCATCGAACAGAGCAGGCAGGCTCTTGCCTCTCTCATCGATGAGGAGAGCTCGTCGATTGTCTTCACCAGCGGTGCAAGCGAAGCAAACAATACCGTATTCAATATCTTCAAGGAGCGCATCGACCGTGGTTCGAAGCGCAATCGAATTGTGACAACCACCATCGAACACCCTTCGATCATCGAGACCGTCAAATACCTGAGACAACTCGGCTACAACGTCGATGAATGTCCGGTCGACAGTACCGGTCTGGTGAAGATGGACGTGATGAAAAAGCTGCTTGGCGATGATGTCGCCTTGGTTTCGGTGATGCTGGGGAATAATGAGATAGGGACCATCCAGCCGGTTGCAGAGATTGCTCGGCTCGCCCATCAGGCAGGTGCCTTCATGCATACCGATGCTACGCAGGCAATCGGGAAAATCCCTGTTTCAATGAGGGAGCTTGGGGTGGACTACCTCAGTCTCTCCGCCCATAAGTTTTATGGGCCCAAGGGTGTCGGAGCATTGGTCGTGAAGGCCAAGGCCCCTTATGCCCCGTTGGTGCATGGAGGCCATCAGGAAGGCGGCAAGCGTGCCGGCACGTACAATACCGCTTCCATTGTAGGAATGGGTGTTGCCGCCGGTATCGCGCAACGTGAACAGCAAGCGGAGCAGCAGAAGCTTTGGAAACTCAGGGAGATGCTGAGAGTCGGGATTCTTGAGCGTATCAGCAATGTTGTGGTCAACGGGAATCAGGAGCACTGCCTGCCCGGCACCCTTGATGTCTCCTTCCCTCATGCAGAAGGGGAGTCCATTCTGCTTTATCTCGATATGGAAGGAATTATGGTTTCCACCGGGAGTGCCTGTGCCAGCGGGTCGCTTGAGCCCAGCTACGTACTGCTGGCCTCCGGGGTGGATATCGAGCTTGCCCACGGCTCCATCCGGTTCAGTTTCGGTCGATACAATACCGAGCAGGACGTTGCATATGTCCTGGAGAAGCTGCCGCCGATTATCAAGCGTTTAAGGGAGATGTCAACACGATGACCAATTTTATGAGTCAATGGGTCTATACCCCGGTGGTGAAGGACCATTTTATGAATCCCAGGAATACCCTCAAAGAGGATGAACAGTTCGATTATGATGGTATTGGAGATGTTGGATCGCTTGCATGCGGGGATCAGATGCAAATCTTGATTAAAGTCAAGGACGACAGAATCCTCGACCTGAGATGGCTTACCTACGGCTGCGCATCGGCCATTGCAAGCACTTCCATGATGAGTGAAATGGCCATCGGCCTCACCCTTGAGGAGGCGTACCACCTCACCCCGGCCATGATCACCGACGCTTTGGGAGGGCTTCCCGAGCACAAGTTCCACTGCTCCGTTCTTGGGGACAAGGCTCTTCGTGCCGCCATAGACGACTATCTGGAGAAGCAGGGAAGGGAGAATCCCTTCAAGAAGCACGTGGCCAAGGTTATTTGTGAGTGCAAGAGCGTCACCGATGTCCAGATTGAGGATCTGGTGAAGTCCGGGCAGGCGAAAACGCTCGAACAACTGCAGGAGATTACCGAATACGGTACGGTCTGCGGAAAGTGCAAGCAAGCGGTAAGCGAACTCTTTGACGAGTTCAAGCACATCTACAACGTATGAAGAAGCAAGGCGGCCGAAAGGCCGCCTTATCCTTGTCCTACTTGGAGAATCCCAATAAGGAAAGATGCTTGCCGATATGCTTGGCAAGCAGGGTCTGATAAAGCTCTTCCTCACGTGCAAGCAGGCCGAATAGATCATCGCCGAGCAATTTTGCTCCCGTATAGTTCTCATCCCGCAGCAGGTAGCCGTAGGTTATGTGCAGAAGCTGTCGTGCATTGTCATCCTCCAGATAGCGCCACAGCTCACTGTCTTCCACCTCCTGCAAAGTGCTGATGCGGTCGAGTCTGGTCGTAACATGGTAGAATTTCTTGGCATCGGGGAACCTCTTCAGGGCATGCTCGTGCATCCTGCGGTAGAGTGAAGGATCTTTCAGTGCGACAAGCCTGACGGCTTCAAGCCAGTTCGTCCCTGCCGTCTTGACATGGAAGCTTCCCTTGATTGTTTTTGCAAGGATGGGGAAGATGCTGAACTTGTCGCTGCCTGAGTGAATGCTCAGTCGGTACCCATAGTGGTCGGCTATGGCTGCATGCTGGGCAAGGTCTGCAGTAAAGAGGTCCAGGTCCCCGATATAGTCGATTCCTTTCTGGAACTCACCGATGAAGCGGGGGGCCAATGTAGAAACCAACACCTGCCTTCGTTTCAGCTCCAAGGCGATGAATACATGGCTTTTGGGATCGGTCGGGGTGTCGGTCTCATCGATGGAGATCTCAAAATCAATCGGCCTTGACGAGGTGCAAATATAGCTTTCATACACCATCTGGATGAAGTCCAATGCCTTGTGATAGGTCAGTACGTCCTGCATCAGATGCGTGCGGTCGAGTTTATACATCTCATCGCCTATGGTGATCAACTGCTCCTGATAGAGCTTTTCATACATTGTCCGGGTCTCTTCTCCAAGCTGTTGATAGCGAGCAAGCAATGCATCCGTATCCAGACCTTGGATGGAGTTGTCGATCTGCTCCGAGGAGTCGAGGGTGATCATCGTAGCGCCTTGCTTGAGAGACTTCTCAATATCCTCACACTTCTTCAGGTGATCGCCGTCTGCACCGTATCCGGTGGTATACCCCTCCTGAAAGACTGCATAGGCAGCAGCATCGATGACATCGTCGAAGCTTCGACCGGTGAAGTTGAGCTCCCTGATCGACTGCTGGGCGAAAAACGGGAACACCTTGGTTCCACTCAACGCCTGGATATGACCGGCCGTCGCCTCGCCGAGCCTGTCCCCCAAGCCGAGTGAAGGCCGTCTGCTTGTATTGGCCACCGGTGTCGTGTAGGGCAGATACTTGTTCAGGACAAGCCGGTTTGCATGGTCGGCAGGGCAGATTTTGCATGTTTGGGCGACATCACCTGTCAATTCATCAAACACAGGCCCGCTGCCTTGGGCGACCAGGTATTTGTCTTTCTCAGAGCGGATCAGTGCGATGATGCACTCTCCAAGGCTCGTCACCGATTTCTCGTAGAGCTTGACCGGCTTTCCCAGTCTTCTCTCCAATGCAAGCGTATCTATCTGTCTGGAATCGTAGAGTTCCATATGTTGACTCCTTCGTCAAACGACGTCAAATTCACTCCCACCGATGAACTCCCTGAGCAGGGAATCGGGTGGTACAAGCGTGTCGGGGATGGGATTCACATGCTCCAGGAACCTCAGCAGCCTGCGGGCCGTCTCATAGGCCGCACCTGCTGATGGCTTTACCATCTTCAACAACGGTTGGGCGTAGGTGGTCAGCACCCCCAGTTCATAATCGAGGGCACTGTTTATCAGAACATTCGCGTTGTTCTGGTAGGGGAAAATGTAGCGGTCTTCACCGCGCTGTACCGACGGCCACATATTGAGGGTGGTCTCGGCATTCGTACCGCGGGTTCGATTGTCTCTGATCATACGCCGGATGATGCGATTGTCCGTGGTGCTGATGCGATTGTGGTCGTCGAGATTCAGCTGCGTAAGAGCTGAGATGTAGACTCGGAATAGCAGGTCGCTTTCCAGCGAGGCTGTGAGCTCGGGATTCATTCCGTGAATGCCTTCAATAACCAGAAGCGTGCGCTTGTCCATCTGCACCGGTTCGGATTCATAACTGCGCTTCGCCGTCTTGAAATCGAATTTGCACAATCGAACCGGTTCTCCTCTGAACAGGCTGGCAAGGTCCTCTTGGAACTTGGCCACATCGAGTGCTTCAAGCGCTTCCAGATCGGGCTTGTTGAACTCGTCCTTGGGGGCTTGGCTGGGGGGAAGATAGTAGCTGTCCAGCGAGATTTTAATCGTTTTCTTCCCCAATACCTGAAGCTGTATTCCCAGTTTGTGGGCGAAGGTTGTCTTGCCTGATGAGGAGGGGCCTGCTATGAGGACAGCCTTGACGCTGCTGTGCAGATTTATCTGGTCTGCAATGCTGGCAATCTTCTTCTGTTGTAGAGCCTCGGCGAGGCGGATGAATGACTCAACCGTATTCTGGTTGCCCATCCGGTTCAATTGCCCCAGAGACTGGACGCCCAGTATGCTCCCCCACGCCTTGTACTCCTTGAAGACGGAGAAGAGCAGGGGGTTGTCCACAAACGGGTCCAGCGCCTTGATATTGTGTGATCTGGGGTAACGCAGCAACATGCCCCTCTCTTGGTACGGTTTTAGCTCCCATACCTTCATCAGGCCGGTGTTGCCCAGCAGCGGTTCATAGGAGATGTCCAGGTACCCGCTGAGCCGGTATAGGTTCACCTTTGGTTCATTGCGGGTCGACAGGAGTGCCGCCGTTTGGTCGAAGTGGTTCTGTTCGAAATAAGCGAGGGCGTTCTCGTAGGTGAGGGTGACCTCCTCGATATCCAGTTTCTGTTCGACCAAAGAACGCATCGCTTCCTCGATGGCAAGGATATCGCTGCCAGCGAGCATCAATTCGTCGTCGAAACTGAAATAGTAGCCGTCTCCGAGTGAGTGTCCGATAACCAGACGGCGTTGGGGGTAGAGCATGGAAACAGCGGCACACAAGAGATAACAGAGGGAGTGGCGGTAGATGCGTTTGCCCATGTCGCCGAACAGGCGAACAGGTTCAACGGTGCAGTCGGCAACCAAGGAGCGCGAACAGGAGTGCAGCTCATGATTGACCAAAGCACCCACAAAGGGGTTGTCCTCGTAGACAGGATCGTTGCATGATCCTTCGATGTCAGCCATGAGCAGTACATCCTCTACAGTAGTGCCTATCGGCAAGGATAGATTTTGGCCATGGATTTTCACACTAATCTGTTTCATGCATCTATAATACCGGCAGGTGAAACCGGCGGCAAGGGGAAAGCATTTTTTGTAAATCCATGCTATACTTGTTACTTCAGTATAGAGACTGGAATTTTGATTGACAGCAACGTGTGAGGTAGGTACCCTTTGTATATGAAAAAGAAGCGTACATTAGCGTTCCCCTATCGGCAACGCTCGGTATTGCATATAGATATAGCATCTGAATCATTCGAAGTCATCCCCTTGTCGGAATCCGATGCAAAAGCGTACCTTGGGGGGAGACTTCTTGCCCTCGAGCTATGGAAACGGTTTGCAGTGTTTACAGAGCTCGGGGCGAAATACTATGAGAGCGGCAACCCGATTGTCTTTGCACCCGGTGCCGCCTCCGACCTGTCCATGCCTTGTCCCACCTCCTACACCATGGTTACGAAAAGCCCGATAACGGGCAGGATTGCCGTTGGGAGTGCTGCATCATCCCTGGCAGGGGCCATCGCAGGATCCGGCTATAGCGCCTTGGTCATCACCGGCCGCGCACGAAGGCTTTTGGGCTTCTCCATCCATGACGGCGGGGTGAGCTTTACTGCAGCCGAAGAGTTGCACAACATGACTACCGTAGAGGTTGCCAGACGGGTAGGTTCCAAGCATGTGGTCTCCATCGGCCCTGCGGGTGAGCATCTGGTTGCCCATGCCTCGCTTGTCGCCGACAACCAAAACATCCGCTGCGGTGGCATCGCCATGGTGTTCGGCCTGAAAAACATCAAATATTTCTCCCTCGATATGTCTTCAACCGGCAGGGAATCCTACGATCCTCATCGGTTCGGCTTGCTTGTCCAATCATCGTTACAGGCAATGAGCAAGAGCCGAATCAGCCGGACGGTAGCCAAGGAAGGTACTCTGGCGCTGCTTGCAAAGGCGAATCACCATGGTTGGGCCGCTATCGACAACTATTCGATGCGAATCGATGGGCGCCTCTGGGGACTCTGTCCGCGCTCGAGCGAGGAAGAAGTACGGAAAGAGGATGTCTCCTGTCCTGTATGTGAGGAGAAGTCGGCTATGGACCTTCAGAGTGCCATGGCCTTGGGGTCCAACCTGGAACTCTTCGACAGCCGCAGTGTCCAGCAGCTGGTCGCCCGATGCCTGGAAAACGGACTCGATCCGATAAGTGCCGGTGCGGTCCTCTCTTGGGCACGCAAAAGCCGAATGGACGGTCTTTTAGGCTTTCTGCCCGATATGCAGCGCTCCTCTGCCATGCTCTATCTCAGGCTTCTCGATGCCATGGCCTACCAGCGAGGGACCGGCGAGCAGTTGGGGAAGACGATGGAAGAGTTGGTTGCCACCTATGGTGGAGCAGACCATGCCTTCGAAGTCGACAATCTGCCGCTCCCTCCCTTCGATTATCGGGCGCTTCCTGTGCAAGCCCTGCTCGCTTCTCTCGGGGATGAGCGAATGGTATATGGTGAATTGCTCTGGGGGAACCGTTATCGCAGAGGAAATGAGCGGACTCTTGCCTCCTGGGCCCTCTATGTCCAGCAACTTTCATCCGCCTTGGAGAGTGTCGGACTCTGTCCACTGGTGTTGCTGCCCTCGTTCGCCCATCCGCTTCTACACTTCCCTCGGTGGAAGAACAAGCACAAGAATTTTACAATGCTTGCCTCTTTCGCCTCGCTGGGCGAAGGGTATGAGATATCAGCACAGCAGATGATGGAATTCGGGAAAAAGGCTCAAGCGTTGCAACAGCAAATCAACGACAAGCTGCTTGAGAAGCGGAAAGGCCGACTTCCTGATCAGCTTCTGGTGAATGGAAAGAGCAATTACCAAAGGGCGCAGGTTGTTCCGCTTGCCAGGCTGCTGGATGCCTACCAGCATCTTTCTCGTTACAAGAAATAGTACTGCAGTGAATGCAAAGGCCGATCGTCGTCAAGGCTTCTGATGCTTGCTCCATCCTCAAAAAGCAGTGCATAGGTAGGACCCAAGGCCGTTCTCGGGAAGGTGGTCGAGCCAGGGTTTATGTGGAGAATACCATCCTCCTGCATCACCAGACGGGGTGAGTGTGTGTGCCCGGAGATGAAGATGTCACCACTTTGCATATCCAAACCGTAGGGAGAGGGAAACCTGTCGCCGTGGGTCATGACCACTGAGTGTTCGCCCCACTTCAGCCGTTGCACCAAGGGAGGGAGATTGATGCCGGCGGCACTGAAATCATACGAGCTGTCGCAATTGCCCCGGACCAGGATAGTATCGGTATGCTGACTGAGCAGCTCCTTGAAAGCAGGTGATGAAGGAGGACAGATGTCTCCTGCAATGAGAATATGTTGCGCCTGATAGTGCTTGGCGTATTGCAGCAACAGACGGAGAGCTGCAGTTGATCCATGAATATCACTGGCCAGAATCAGAGTCGGATGCATGAGTTCATATTCTCCTACAGCAATTTCCCAAAGAGAGGAAATTTGGTTCTTGTGATGTGCACACAATATTGCTATCATGATACGGGAATTATATAAAAATAAACAAGACGGGGAGGGGCCTATGACTACAATCAGGGAGTTGGATTGCAGCGATGGGAAAACGGTACAATATCGCGTTTGGATTCCTGATGAGAGGCAGATAGAGGGTGTTCTCCTTATCTTGCATGGCATGGCCGAGCACAGTCTCCGCTATCAACGATTCGCCTTGTTTCTCAACTCCAAAGGCATCGCCGTGTATGCTCCCGACCACCGGGGGCATGGTCTGACCGGTCAGCAGGAAGGGGATACGTTGGGCTATTTCGCCGAACGGGAAGGGTGGCAGCGTGTGGTGGAGGATGCGTACGAGCTGAGCAATATCATTCTTTCCGATTTTCCAAAGAAACCCCTCTTTTTGCTGGGCCACAGCATGGGATCCTTTCTCGCCCGCTCCCTGATCGTCGACCACTCCGACCTCTTTGACGGGGTGATCATCATGGGTACCGGCTCCTCACAGGGCCTTCTTGGCAAGGTCGGGAAAATGATCGCCCGTTCCCATGTTTCCAAGCATGGCTCCAAGTATCCCGACGCCCTTTTGGATAAAATGAGTTTTGGTTCCTACAACAAGAAAATTCCCAATGCCCAGACCCCCTTTGATTGGCTTTCCAGAGATAAGGAGCAGGTTGCCGCCTATATTGAGGATCCGTTGTGTGGTTTTGTCTGTACTTCCAAATTCTTTGAGGACCTGCTTGACGGGGTTCAGATGGCCAATGACCCCCTCAAGGCCAGAAAACTGCCGGTTGACCTGCCTTTATTGATTATCAGCGGTGCAAAAGATCCGGTGGGGGGATACGGCAAGGGAGTTCGCAGGGTGTATGAGCTCTATCGTGACAGCAATATCTCCGACATCACGCTCTCCTTGGTTCCCGAGGCACGGCATGAGTTGTTGCAGGAGACGAACCGTCTTTCGACCAAGGAATACCTGTATAATTGGATGAAACGAAGGATATGAAAACAACGCTTTGGAGCGTAGTGCAGCAGAACCTCAAACGATTGGGTAAGTTTCTCTCCACCGTCTTCAGACAGGCGATGAAGGATAATATTCTCAACTCGGCCTCTGGTTTGGTGTATTCTACGCTCCTTGCCATTGTTCCGGCCCTGACTTTCATCTTCACGTTCTTCAACATCCTTGGGGTCCTTGAGCCTCTGACCGACTTCATCTCCCAATGGCTTGGCGAACTTGCAGGGCCTCAGGCGGGAAGTGAGTTGATGGTCCTGCTGAATCGTTACACCCGCAATGCAACGAGTCTTGGTGTGGTTGGATTGGTCTCCTTCCTGATCACCATGGTCCTGCTCATCAACAAGGTCTGGTCGGTGATCAACCAGATTTACCGGTCGTCGCGCAGCCGCAACCCCCTCAAGCGCTTTGCAGGGTATGTCACCTTCCTCATTGTAGCCAGCCTTTTATTGGCTGCCTATGTGAGCGTACAGTCGGTGATGGCCTCGTGGTATCTGGACCTGCTGGGGGTTTCCATCGGCCGCTGGTCGAGTGTACTCAGAACGATCGCCCCCTCGCTCATTGTAGCCCTTGTTCTCTTTATGCTCATCTATTTTGTTCCCAATACCAAAGTCAGGTTCGATGCCGCCTTCCTTGGCAGCCTCGCCGGTCTGCTGTTCATCAGCATATTCAGCAAGTTCACCACCATCCTTACCTCGATGGCCACCAACTTCTCGGTCATCTACGGTTCGTTCGCCGCAGTCTTTTTATTCTTGTTTTTCTGTTACGTATTCTGGGCTACGGTTTTCTTCAGTGTCGAGCTGGCGTATGTCCACCAGTTTCGACCAGATGCTTCCAGCTTCATAGGCCTTCCTCAGAGCCCTGCCTTGCAGCTTTCGGAGGGGACCAATATCATGATGCTCATCGGAAGCAACTTCCGGGACGGCAAGGGGGCGACCTCGGTTCGGGAGATGCTCGACCGCCTTGCAATTCCCTACAATCGCCTGCAAGGCTTTCTATCCCTGTTGACCCAACTGGATTTCATCACTCCCACCAACAACAGCCATACGAGCTTTATTCCGAAGCGACCGCTGGAAAGTCTGCGTCTTCAGGACTTGGTGATAGGCCTGTACGGACTTGAGACCATGGATGAGGTGGAGCACGATACGGCCGGAGAGGCTGTCGCCCTACAGGTCCAGGACCGGGGTATTGCCAGTCTTGGGTCGCTGACCATCGAGAACCTGTTGCAGCGCATCTAGCCCAGGGCAACATCCAAAATCATCATGACTGCGAAACCAAGCATCGTCCCCAAGGTGGCGTAATGGGTCCCCTTGTGATCGTCCGAGGCCCCCTGGGCTTCGGGGATCAGCTCCTCAACCACCACATAGATCATCGCCCCTGCCGCAAAGGCAAGTGCATAGGGAAGAATCGGCGTCACCTGGGTGACCAGAAGGGCTCCCAATACCCCTGCAATGGGTTCAACGATACCTGATGCCTGTCCATAGAAAAAGCTTTTGGTCCGGCTCAGTCCCTCCCTGCGCAGGGGAATGGAGACGGCCGCCCCTTCAGGCAGGTTCTGAAGCCCGATGCCGATGGCTACGGCCAGGGCTGCGCTCATGTTCCCTCCGCTCATGGCCGCCGATCCGATGGCAACTCCTACCGCCAAACCTTCAGGAAAGTTGTGCAAGGTGATGGAAAGGACCAACAGGATGGACCTGCGAAGATGGGTTGGGATTCCTTCCTCCTCTCCTTCCTTCGAGCCGATGTGGGTGTGGGGCAGCAGATGGTCGCTTACATAGAGAAAGAGGCCTCCAAGCAGAAATCCTATGGTAGCCGCAATGTAGGCTGGAACCGGACCGTCCTCGGCCAACTCGATGGCAGGGGCGAGCAACGACCAGAACGATGCTGCGATCATAATGCCGCTGGCAAACCCCAAGAGCGCGTTCATCACATGCTTTTGGATTGTCTTGAAAAAAAATACGAACGCCGCTCCGAGGGCTGTCATAGCCCAGGTACCCATCGTAGCCAGGAAAGCCAGAAAGATTGGATTGCTGCTCATGCCCTTACAATACGAAGCCGGACTTGAACGGTCAAGATGGGAAACCCCTTGCCTAGGTGCAAGATGAAAGGCTAATGTGGAAGACGGAGGCTCTTATGTTGTTAGACCCTGTAAGCCAAGCTGCGATCGATCCGCTTATCTGGCACTCTTTTCCCGATGAGAACGATGGTATTCTTGCCGATGAAATATGGAAGTGCGGTACGTTGGTATGTACCATGCTCAAGAACCCTGCCTGCAAGAGCGGGGAGGATTTGGTGAATATTCCCTACTCGATGATCGTCAAGCGCGGCAAAAAGGTGATTCTTGCCGTCTCCCTCGAACAGGAGGACCTGCGCTCCCTCTCCTACAAGCTGGGGTGTTCGCTTCGTGAGCTGCAGGAGGATTATCAAACCAAAGGATACTTCTCCGAGCTGCGCGGTTATGTCTACACCAATGAGGTGCGTGAGGATCTCGGCCCGTACGAGGGTGGCATGGATATGCAAAGCATCAGGATTTTCCTGCTGGAAACCGTCTGCGATACCTTTGACATTCTCTCCGAGCCTGTACAACTACAGGGTGAAGACAAAGTTGCCCGAAAAACTCACTGACGATTGTGTTCTCTCCTGTTGCGGTCGGTAGGGAATGATCAGGCCCGAGCTTCCCTGCCTGATTGCGGTGGGAGTGTAGAGAACCGAGTTGGTCGGACCTGCCACCAAGGTTGTAGTTTGTTGTGAGGCACTGTCCGAAAGCAGTGCCTTTATCAACATTCCATCAAGTTCGATGAGCACCCGATCGCCGTTTTTGTAGCCTGCTTGGTACAAGTCGTTCTCGCTTATCGAGAGCACCAGCAACGGTGAATTCACAGCCTCGGTCACCTTGACTGCGAGAGGGCCGGGTGTACGGGATGTGCTCGCACAGGAAGTGAGCAGCATCAAAGCCGATAGTGCTGAAAGTAGTAGGAATCGTTTCATTTACTCCTCCTCGTATAGGGTGAAGGTACTCTTCTGATACTCCAACAAACCTTCGCTGCGCATTTTGGAGAGCTCGCTGGACATTGCGCTGCGCTCGACACAGAGATAGTCGGCCAGCTGCTGGCGGTCGAAAGGAATGGTGAAGGTCCGGCTGCTGCGTTTCTTTGCCTCCTCGGATAGGTAGGACAGCAGTTTTTCCCTGGTACTTCGCTTGGTGATGTGGTTCATTTTCTTCATCAGTTCCAGATTCTTCTGCGAGAGCAGTCGTACCATGTTTTCGATGAGTCCTTGATGATGCACGCATCCTCTTTGGCAGGTCGTGATGACTTGGTGAATATTCAAAAAGAGTACGGTTGTCGGCTCACAGGTGATGACAACCACCTCGCTGGGCAGCTGGGTGCAGGCGATCGTTTCGGCAAAGCTGTCTGCAACACCGAGGTTTGCGACGACCGTCCGATTGCCCCAGAAATCGTGGCGGACGATGTTCGCCGACCCCGAGAGGATGATTCCCATCTCATCGGTATACTCCCCCTCATCGATGATGGTGTATTCCTTGGGGAAGGTTGACGTTCTAGCCTTCAGGCAGGAGAGCAGCCCCTCGATGTTCTCATCTTGAATTCGGGTAAACAATACCGATTGCAACAGAATTTGTACTACATCCATAGGATTCCCTCTTCTGTTGTAAAAACAACATAATAAAACTGAGCCCCATGGTACCATACCCTTCGATTCGAGACAATGGAGGATATTATGATCAGACAGATGATTACTATAGATGAAGAGAAGTGCAACGGTTGCGGCCTGTGTGTCAGCGCTTGCCAGGAAGGAGCCATCGGCCTGGTCAACGGTAAGGCGGTTCTTTTGCGCGAAGACTATTGTGATGGACTGGGCAACTGCCTCCCGGTATGTCCTACCGGAGCCATCACCTTTGAAGAGCGGGAAGCCCCTGCCTTCAACCACGAGGCGGTCGAAGAGTTCATGCAAGCCAACAAGCCTGTGTTCAGCTGTCCCGGCAGCCAGATCAAGGTCATGAAGGAGACTCAGCGTCAGAGTGTGCCTTCCAGCACCGCTGCACCATCTGTAAGCCAACTGAGGCAGTGGCCGGTACAGATCAAGCTTGCAGCCCCCAATGCAGCCTTCTTCAACAATTGCGATCTGCTCATCGCCGCCGACTGTGCAGCGTATGCGCATGGGGACTTTCACAATACATTCATCCGTAACCGAGTCACCCTCATTGGTTGCCCCAAGCTCGATGAGGGCGATTATGCACAGAAGCTCACCCAGATATTCTCAAGTCACGATATTCGAAGCATTACGGTGGCACGAATGGAAGTCCCTTGCTGCGGAGGTCTGGATTCAGCGGTCAAACGCGCCATCGCCGCAAGCGGCAAGATCATCCCCCTTGCAGTGGTGACCATCTCCACCGAAGGGGAAATCCTGCGCTAATAGATCCAGGAGGCTCCCAAGGTCAACGCTGCTGCACTTGCTCCATCCCAGTTGAACAGATCGCCGCTCTATCCAAAGGGGGCGGCGATGTTTGCGATCAGGGCGAAGCCTTCAAACACCGACCAGGATGCGCCTGCAGAGAGCATGGTGCTGAGATCAAGCGGTGAGAGTATCGCCCTGAGGCTGAATGATAGCGTGCTGGTCGGACTGTATACGACCTCCGGATAGAGAAGCAGTGCACAGGAGGCTTCGCTCTGGCTCTCAAATTTCCACGTGCCGAAAGGCCGACTGAGCATTTCAAGGCGAAGGGACAGGTTTCTCTCTCCGCTGAGATACTGCATATGAAAGAGGCCGCCGCTGATCAGCCATGACTTTTGGATATCGGAGGCACTGGGATTGCTCTGGTCGATGGTAATCGAGGAGGCCAGATACCAGTCGGGTCCGATGTTTCCTTGCAGGCTTGTGTAGAGCTTGTGAACCCGCGTGGTTTCCTTCTTGGTAAGGTAGCCGCCTTCGACTTTCGTCTCTCCCGCATTGGTATAGAAGCGACCACCCACTCCCATGTCCTGGACCTCTCCTGTCATGCTCGGCAGAAAAACCGCCTCGGCGAAGCTGAAGAAGCCCAGCGGGTAGTTTACGCTTACCATCCAATCGGTCTTGGAACGTAACTCCGCTTGGGTGAGGTCCACCGAAACAGAGGAGCTGCCGTAGAGGATGTCTGCTGCATTGAAGAGTATGCCGTCCCCCCAGCTGAGGCGGGTCTTGCCAGCTGTCAGACGGAAGGAGGGGAATCGGGCACGCAGATAGGCTTTGTAAATGACATCGTCGACAGACGTGATGGGAGTCGGTACCAAAGAATTATAGGTGGTTCTAAAAGCAACCTCTCCCCGTACATTGCCTGAGTTTTCTGAGGGAAGTGAAATTTTCAAATCCATTCCCATGCCCTGCATGAGATCTTGTGAATCCAGCATATAGGCTGTTGAGGATAAAAGATTCATCTCCACCACAGGATTCTGTGCCGCCCCGATGCCAAAGAGGAAGCACGCGATGAGAGTCGATACCAGTAGCAGTCGTCTTCCTACCATGTCAGGTTCTCCAAGGTAAAGATCTTTCGGTCGAGCGGGATGTTTACTTCCAAGGTATCCAAGGCCATGATGGTGGAGCTGTCGCGCTTCATCTTGTCCTCGATCTTGGTTTGTTTAGGAAGGGTTCTTCCATCAACCACGATGGTATCGAGGACCTCCATCTCCTTGAGCAGCCTGCCTTGAGCAGTCGAGTAAGCGGCTTTCCACACCAGGTATGTCTCCTTGTCCACCCAGATTTTCTGGATGGGATAGGCGACCTGACGTGTTTTGGCAGTCAAGGTCAGGACATGGCAGTCGTGTCCGTTGACAATCTGGCTGCCATCGAGGCGGACGGTATAATCGTCCAGGGTGTTCTTCTCCTCGGTCATATCCTCATACGAGAGGTCCGAACCGAGCAGTGACTGTCTCAGTGCAGCCCCCTGGAGTCTGATCAACTCCTCGGCATCAGGATAGAAGAGGTACAGGCTGCCCTTGGTCCGAAGGATCTTCTGCCCGCGTTCGGCAACGCTGGTGAACTCTATCAGGGAGTCGCTTGAACCCTGTGCCCATGCCTTGAAGGTACTCTCCTTCACACCGAAGCGGTCGGTTGTCTTGATGGACCCATTCGAATAGGAGGTGTCGAAGGTTTGCATCCCGTCCATGGTGTTGATGATCTCTTCTGCCGTGATTGCACTCAGGTTGAAGGGAATAATGAGCAGAAAGAGCAGGGTTGTTGTGATGATGCGAGTACGGTTAGACATAGCGCAGTGCCTCCACGATTTGGATTTTTGATGCTCTTCTGGAGGGAATGAGCGTGGAAAGGGTAGCAGTGAGAATGGCATAGAACCAGACAAAGAGGGCGATCCACCAGTTGACCTGTGGATAGAGGATGGAAGAGATTTCCATATCCACCCCGCTCATCGCCTCGGTGAAATTCAGGCCTACCTTGCCCAGAACAGCGATGATGATGAGCCCGGCGATGGTCCCGAGCGTAGAGCCGGCGATACTGATGAACGACCCTTCCAGCAGGAAGAGCCGGGTGAGCTCCTTGCCCTGCATGCCCAAGGCAGCGAGCGTACCGATCTCCCGTATCCGCTCATAAATTACCATCATGGTGGTATTGATGATGACGGTGCTTCCAAGCACAAAGAATACTCCGGCCATGACGTAGTAGATGAACTTGGCGATGGAGAGCAGGGAATACATCATGTTCAGGTCCTTCCAAGCCTTGGTCTCGGTGGCAAGCCCCAAGGAGGCCTGAAGCTCAGCCTTCACCGATTGAGCGACATCCGCTTCCTTGTACCCATCGGCGACCTGCAGGAGAATTTCCTGGGTCTGCCCTTCCATGCGCAGCATGTACTGCGCCCGGTCCAAGGGAATATAGAGGGTTTTGGAACTCAAGCCGCCGACTGGAAACGATGCTATGCCGACTATCTCGAACGTCATGGCATTCGATCCGCGCAGGGCGGTGGATGTCAAAACAGTTATTTTATCCCCGACTTCCAGTTGAAGTTCATGAGCCAGAATGGCTCCGATGAGCAGCTCGTTCTTTCCCGCTTGTGGAATGCTGCCCTTGGTCACCAAGGAGGGAAAGTCGATGAATGCCGCTTCACGTGCAAAATCGACACCGACGCCGAGGGCTCCGTTGTTCTTGCCGTTGAGATAGAGATTTGCCGGGAAGTTGATACGGCTGGTTGCCGCCTCAACGCCATCGACGGATGTTGCAACGCCAAGCACTGCCTCCACATCAAGACTGAGATGCAGAGGATTGTAACGTTCATACTTCTCGAACGACTCGTGCCGGATTCGTATCTCACCGGTATAATAGGAGGTCAGGTTTGTCTCCATATCCGCTTCCATGCACTCAAGCAGGGCCAACAGGGCCATGATTGCCATTGCTGATACTGCTATCGCTATAGCTGAGAGCGAAGAGCGACGAAGATTGCGAAAAATATTGCGAAATGCTACTGCTGGTAGTTTAGTCGTCATTGCCGATTCTCCTATTGATGATGCAAACAGGTTGGGATGTCCAGCTTCAGGGCTCTTCGAATGGGTAAAAATGCAACGATCATGGAGAGACCGATGCCGCTGAGGAAAGCCTTGATTAGAGTCGGAATGCTCCAGGCACCCCGCATGACGTTCTGGATTCTGAAACCGATGTCCATATCCCTCAACATGAAACCGAAATCGAAGCCTACATTCACCAAATATAGATTGGCAAGACAACCCAATAGAATGCCGACCACCGAACCAAGCAGTCCGATGCCGCCGGCCTCGAAGAGGAAAGCCAGCAGAATATCGCGGTCGCGCATGCCCAGGGCACGCATCATGCCCAGCTCGCGCATCCGTTCATACATGGCCATCAACATGGTATTGGAAACACCGACGGCTGCGATGATGAACACAAGAAAGAGGATCATGCCGGTGCCTCCTTGCTTGGCTTTAAGAATCGCCAGATAGTCGCGTGCAAGGTCCTCCCAGGTATAAAGCGTCAGGTCGGCATCGATGGCTTGAAGCTTTGGTTGAAGACTTTGCACAACCTCGTTGAGGTTGCTTTTCTCTCCCAGCACGATGTCGATGCTCGAAATCGAACCATCCATGGCGAGGTAGAGGTCGGCGGCTTGGATGTCCATCATCACCAATGAACGATTCACATTGGGATTGGGGCAGTTGATGATGCCGACAATCTCCATGTCGAAGGCTTCATAGAACCCTCCCTTTCCACGGGTGACCAGGGTGACCCAATAACCCACCTTCGCCCCGATGTCCTCGGCAAACCAGCTGCCCAGAACGATGCCGTCCATCTCCCCGCTCTGGAGAAACCGGCCTTCGATGAGTGTATTCTCAAAGCGATAAACATCAAAGTCGGTAGCCGGATTGATGGCTGTCACCTGTACGCTCATATTGCCGTCCTCTCCGAAGTCATCCTGATAGAGAATCATATCGGCGGCAAAGGAAGTACGCGCGGTTGCGGTAATTCCTTCAGTCTTGAGCAGGTCGAGGATTGGTTGAGGACTCTCGATCGATGCATCCAAGGGGAGGAAATAGCGGTCCTCCCAGTAAGCGGAATCGTGGACCCTCAGCGATGCCGTCTCATACCAGCGAAGGTTTCTCATCGACTCAAGCTCTGCTCCAAGCAGCAGTGAGTCTACGAATACGTACATCATCAATCCGAAAGCGATGGCAACAGCGGTTATGGCGGTCCTGCGCTTGTAACGCATCAAATTTTTTGCTGCCAGTTGCAGGATGAATTTCATCACTGCCTCCTTTCATCGCTCACGATGGAGCCGTCATGCAGTTGCACCAGCCGGCTGGCATACTCCATGACCATCTTGTCATGGGTGGAGAAGATGAAGGTCGTGCCGAATTTCTCGTTCATCCGCTTCATCAGCTTGAGGATCTCCTCACCGGTCTTGGAGTCAAGATTGGCCGTCGGCTCATCGGCCAGGATAATCTGCGGGCGTTTCACCAACGCCCTGGCGATGGCTATTCTCTGCTGTTGTCCTCCGCTGAGCCTTGAAGGGCGACGGTTCTCCATGCCTTCCAGCCCGACTTCCTTCAGGATCTCATAGGTGCGCTGCCTCACTTCTGCTTCAGGAACATCGAGCAGGGAGAGGACGAATGAGACATTCTCATAGGCGGAGAGAACCGGAATAAGGTTGTAGGTCTGAAAGATGAATCCAAGGTTCTGTCTTCTGAACGAAGTCTTCTCCTCCTTGTTCATGGTGCTGACCTTCTGCCCGTTGATGCTGATCTCCCCGTCATCGATAGCGTCTATGCACCCGATGAGGTTGAGCAATGTGGTCTTTCCCGAGCCCGAGGGCCCGGCGATGGAGAGGAACTCCCCGTCCTGTATCTCCAGCGAGACTTGCCTCAATGCACGAACAACACTCTCACCCGTCTTATAATTGCGACTTACCTTCTCAACCTTGATCATTTCTCAGTATCTCCCTCGTCGGTCTTTGACTGTGTATGTGTAAGTTCCTCCACCTTCTGCATGGCGGCCGTGCCCATGACAGAGCCGAAATCCATATGGTCGAGGATGGAAGCAGGCATGAGCATCATGGAATTGTTCTGCCTGATGCCTTCATAGATCATATTCATCGAGCGCAGCTGCAAGGCGATCGGGTCGCTCGCGTATTGGGCGGAGGCCTCGGTGAACTTCTTCGCTATCTCCACCTCTGCGGCCCCGAGGATGATGCGCGACTCCTTCTCCCGTTCAGCCTGAGCCTGCTTGCTCAGCGAATTCTCCAACTCCTTGGGAATGATGATATCGGTGATCTCCACCGAGAGAATCGAAACACCCCAGGGATTTGTCTTTGCATCGAGGGCCTGCTGGATCTCCCGTCCCAACTCCTCGCGCTCGCTGAGCAGACTCGAGAGAGGATGCTTGCCGATTGAATCGCGCAGAGCGGTCTGGGCGGATAGGATGACGGCCTCGGTGTAGTCTTCCACCTCCAGGATTGCCCGTTTTGCATCCCAGATCATCCAGAAGGAGAGGGCGTCCACATGTACCGGCACTGTATCCTTGGTAAGGGTTTTCTCCGCACTGAAATCGGTTGCCCTGATTCTCATGTCGATGAACTCTGCAATACGGTCGACCAGTGGAATGAGAAAGAACAATCCGGGTCCGCGGACCTTATGGAACTTGCCAAGCCTCAGGACCAGGACCTTGTCCCAGTGATACACCAACTGGAAACATGCCGAGAGCAATAGCCCTAAGGTTGATAGAAGCGTGATGGGGTAGAGGTATATGGACAGACCGCCCACAATGCCGACCCACAGCATGAGAACGAGTGCCATCACAACAGCCCAGATGGGAAAGATTGCTACAGCCAAAGCCGCCACAAAAGTCGCTGCACTCACCGATACGATGGCCTCAAGATGTGTGTAGGGGTAGAGCGACAGTTGTAAAACCGCTCCAAGGGCCAGAAAGATGGCAAGACACAAAAACGAGATCGAGCCATAGCTGAAGTCCCGCTTGAGAACAAACCCCTTCATGTTCTTGATTCGTTCAATTTTCTTCTGATACAGGTTCATACTGTTCCCTCTTTTTTCTGAGCTTCTGCGCCCAGGTCTTCAATGACTTGTTGGATTTCCTCCAACGTGAAGCCGTAGCTGGAAGCTTTTGTAAGATACTCCTTGGTGATTTGGGAGAGGATGCGCTCGCGTTCAATTGCATCAAGGGTTACCTTCTTGTCGCTGATGAAGGTTCCCGAGCCCTGTTGGGTGACCACGATGTTCCGTATTTCCATTTCAGCATACGCTCGGGCGACTGTATTGGGGTTGATGCTCAAATCGACGGCAAGGCTGCGGACAGTGGGTAGCTGTGCACCTTTTTCAAGCCTCCCGTCGGCGATGGCCATCTCCACCTGGAAGATGATTTGCTTGTAGAACGGAACCCCGCTCTTTACATCCAGGCTGAACTCCAATGCAGGTTCCTCTTTCAGCTTTGCCACATAGCGCTCCTTTCTTGTACTATTGTACTGGTGTATTAGTACAATGTCAACAAAAGCCTCGTGGTGTCTATGGGAAAAAAATTGCTACCCTCGCATGGGTAGCAAAAAAGGAGGAGCAGAAAATCTTATGCGTGTTTGATGAAAGTTCCTTCACGCAACTCACGCTGGGCGAGGGAGAGCTCTTCACGGGTATTCATGACAATGGGGCCTGCCCAGGCGATCGGCTCTCCAAGTGGTTTTGCACTGTAGAGGAAAATGCGCGCGCCCTCTGAACCTGCCTTCAACGAAAGGGTGTCTCCTTCGCCGAAGAGCACCGCCCTGTGATAGGGGACTTCTTGGTTGTCGGTATGCACCGAACCCCGTACGATGTAGATGAACAGGGTGTTCCCGGGATTGACCGAAAGGTCCCATGATGCATCGGGCTCGAGCTTGATGTCCAGATAAAGCGTCTTTACATAGTCACCCTGCTCCGGCCCGGCCTTGCCCTCATAGAAGCCGCTGATGATCCTGACCTCCGAACCCTCTCCCTGTATGACTGGAATCTGATGCTCTCTGATATCGCGATACGCAGGATCGGTCATCTTGTCCTTCTTGGGAAGGTTGATCCACAGCTGGGTGCCAAGCATGAGCCTGCTCTCCTGCGGCATCTCTTGATGTATTATGCCGCTGCCGCCGGTCATCCACTGGCAGCACCCGTCGTTGATCGAACCCTTGTTTCCCATGCTGTCCCCATGCTCGATCTCCCCCTCGATGAGGTAGGTGACTGTTTCGATGCCTCGGTGGGGATGCCAGGGAAATCCTGCAACATAGTCCTTCGGATCGACAGAGTCAAAGGCATCCAACATAAGGAAGGGATCGAACTCCTGGACATCATTGTAGCCGATGACCCGGACCAGTTTTACACCGGCTCCGTCATACTGGACAGCTCCTCCGGTGATGCGTTTGATGGGCTTTACGTGCATGGAAACTCCTTTGTTTGCTTAAAGAACAGACTACCCGCCTTTTTGCAAAAGGGCGGGTAGATTCATACGCAGGATATTACAGAACGAGAGAGGGCGGTGCGAAGGTTCTGGCTGCAAGCTCCTGGTTGAGCAGGTACAGGCCGCGTGCATCGGATCCGAAGACTTCGAACTTCTGGATATTCTCCTGGGCGTTCATCTCCTCTTCTCCCTGCTCCTTGATGAACCAGTCCAGAAACTGCTGGGTCCTGAAATCCTTCACCTTGATGGCTTCCTCGTAGATGGTATTGATGGATGCTGTCACATATTCCTCATGCTTGAGGGCCTCCACAAGCGGGGCTTTAAGGTCGGCATAGGGCTTGGACGGGTCTGCAAGGGCGCTCAATTTTACGAAATGCCCATTGTTCTGCAGATACTGGCGCATCAGCATGGCATGGCTCATCTCCTCCTGGGCCTGAACCTTGAACCAGTTCTCATAGCCCAACAGGCCTTTGTCAGCATAGTAGTTTGCCATATCCAGATAGAGGTAGGCAGAGTAGAACTCTTTGTTGATTTGTTCGGTGATCAATTTTGCAATGGTAGGTGCAAGCATGGTTGGTTCTCCTTTAGTCGAGATGCGTGATATAAGAATAGTATACAATTAAGATTGTGTATCGACAATGGTAATCGCGCAGGGGGGGGAGTTGCATCGCAGAAAAGAGTTGGAGTAGACTTTTGCTCATGAAAAAACCAAAGGGCAAACGCTTGGAGCCGAATCATCTGCTGCTTATCGGCTTTTTGGCGATCATCCTGATGGGTTCGATGCTGCTGAGCCTGCCTGTCGCCCATAACAGCGGCCAAGATGTTGCCTACATCGATGCCCTATTCATCTCTGCAAGCGCCGTCTGCGTCACCGGCCTTGTCACCGTCGATGTCGCCCTGACGTTCTCATTGTTCGGACGAACGGTTATCGCCATCCTGATACTCCTTGGAGGCTTGGGTTTTGCCTCCATCGTCATCTCCTTCAGTCTGCTCTTGGGCATGAACGTCAACCTGTCCAAACGCCTGTTCATCAAGGAGGCGTACAACCTCTCATCGATAAAGGGGACGCTGGGCATCGTCCGTGCAGTCCTGATATCCTCCTTTGTAATCCAGGCCCTGGGGACTGTCGTAGAGTACTTTGTGTTCCGCCAAGCCTATACGCCTTTGGACGCCTTCGGTCACGCCCTTTTCAATACCATCAGTGCATTCAACAATGCCGGGTTTGATTTGATGGGCGGCTATCGCAGTCTGACAGCCTACCAAGCAAGTGCGGTAATGAACCTGACCACCGCTGTTCTCATCATTCTCGGAGGGACCGGTTTCTTTGTACTTGCCGACATAGCCAGAAGCCGAACATGGTCGAGCTTGAGCATGCACAGCAGGATCGTGATCCTGATGAACGGAACGCTCATTACCCTGGGCTTCCTTTTCTTCATGGCCGTCGAGCACCTATCCCCGCTTGCCGCCTTCTTCCAAAGCGTAACAACCCGAACCGCGGGCTTCAATACCGTCGATATCGCCTCCTTCTCCCAAGCCGGTCTGTTCTTTGCAATGCTGCTCATGTTCATCGGGGCCTCCCCGGGTTCCACCGGCGGCGGCATCAAGACCACGACGACCTTCGCCCTGTTGCTCAGCCTGGGGTCGTTGATGTTCCGCCGTGAGAGTGCGGCATTCAAACGCAAGGTGGGCGGTGAGAGTATCCTCAAGGCCTTTCAGGTGCTTCTGCTCTCCTTCCTGGTTGTCCTGTTCGGATCTTTGTCGCTGTTGTTGATCGAAGGTGAAACCTATGACTTCATGGCGGTGTTGTTCGAGACCGTCTCCGCCTTTGCCACTGTCGGTCTTTCCTGCGGTATCACCCCGACGTTGTCAACACTCTCGAAGGTGGTCATTGTGCTTATTATGTTTGCCGGAAGGGTAGGGCCCATCACAATCGCCACCAGCCTCAAGGCGAAGAGTTCCCATCTGGGCTATATTGAAGAACAAGTATTCATCGGTTGATGCAAGGAGCTGGAGCATATGAAGAAAGAGTTTGACCCCAATGCATTTGGAATCATCGGACTGGGACGTTTCGGTCTGGCCCTGGCCCTTGAGTTGACTGCGGCGGGAAAGCATGTGATAGTCCTTGAAGTCGAGGCGGAAAAGTTGGATGCGGTCAAGGACCAGATAGAGAACATCTATCCGATCAAGTCGATCACACCCGAGGTATTGGAGGAGTCCGGCATATCCCATTGCCACACCGCCATCGTCTGCATCGGCAAGGACATCGAGTCCAATATTCTGGTTACAATGAGTCTGGTGGAGCTGGGGATTCCCAGGGTCATCGCCAAGGCCACGAGCACCAACCATGGAAAGGTGCTTCAGCGCATCGGTGCCGAGGCGGTGTTCCCCGAGGTCGAGATGGGGACGAGGCTTGCCCATTCACTGGTCAGCACCGGTACCTTGGACTTTTTGGAGCTGTGTGAGGACTTTTCCATTGCGAACATCGAGCTATCTTCCAAATTCGCCGATCAGAGTGTGGCTCAGCTGAACTTGAGGAAACGCTATCACCTGAACATCATCGTAGTCATACGCAACGAGAAAGCCATCAGCGATATTGCCCCCGATCTTGTGCTCGAGGAGGCGGATGTGCTGGTCGTCGGCGGCTCGAATGAGGCGATCAAGAAGTTCGAGCAGGCAAACGAGCTCTAGCCGATAGTCTGTCTGCCTTCACATAAATCCACACCGAAGTGCCAGTACTCAAGGGTGTTCTGCTTCATGTGCAGCAGTTCCTCCTCGGTGAGTTGGCGGATGGCTCTGGCAGGGGAGCCTATGATCAGGCTGTGTGGTGGATAGGTCTTGTTGGGAGGAACCACTGAACCGGCCCCGACCAAGCATTGTGTTCCGATGTGGCTGCCGTCCAGCACGATCGAACCCATTCCTATCAGACAGTCATCCTCGATCGTGCAGGCATGCAGGATCGCCCCATGACCGATGGTGCACCGTTTGCCCACCGCCATGGCTTGAGCCTTGGTCACATGCAGCACGCAATTGTCCTGGATGTTTGTCTGCTCACCGATGGTGATGCTGTTTACGTCGGCTCTGAGCGTAGCATGAAACCATATGCCGACCCCATCGCCGAGCTTGGCATCCCCGATGATATCGGCCGTCGGTGCAACATAACAGTGTCGTCCAATTGTAGGCTGGGTCCCATTGTATCCTGCTATCATGCAAATGCTCCTTTGTTATGGATTGAACCATATTCAGTGATTTCTGTATAGTGATTGATTTGCGAATGACTTGCAAATTACAGTACATTTCACTATCTTGTACCTACCTTATGAGGAGGTGCCATGCGTACTCGTATTCTTGTCATATTCGCTCTTCTTTCATCCGCTCTGCTCTTTGGCAGCGGGACAAAAGAAGCAACCGATAGGGATTCCAAGCCGGTTGTAGTGGTGAGCATCCTGCCGCACGCCTATTTTGTCGATCAATTGACCCAAGGCTTGGTCGAGGTTGTCACCTTGGTGGGTGAGGGGCAGAACCCGCACTCCTACGAACCGTCCCCCTCGCAGATGGCGCAGTTGGCGAAAGCCAAGCTCTGGATTCTCAGCGGAACCGATTTTGAGCTCGCCCTTCGACAAAAAGTGACCGGTCTCTATCCAAACCTAGTTGTAGTGGATGGAACTAGGGGAATGACATTCCGGATGATAGAGGAGCATGACCATGAGGCCGAAGGCCATGATGAGCACGATGATGGGCACGATCTGAACATCGACCGCCATACCTGGCTCGGTCATGAACAGGTCAAGGTTCTGCTTGCCAACACAAAAGAAGCCCTTTTGCCCGTACTGAGTGCTGAGAGCAAGGCGGTCGTCGAGAGCCGATACCAAGACCAGATTTCAAAGATTGACGTGCTGTTTGCATCGCTTACCGACCAACTCGAGCCGCTGGCCGGTTCCACCGTCTTTGTCTACCACAACTCCTTCGGCTATTTCCTCGACTCCTTCTCAATCGCCCAGGAAGCCGTAGAGACCGGGGGAAAGGAGCCTACCGCCAAAGCCTTGTCCGCCTTGATCGAGAAGGCCAAGGCACAGCAGCCAAAGGTAATCTTTGTCCAGAAGCAGTTCCCCGTAGCCAGTGCCAAGACGGTAGCCGAAGCCGTAGGAGCAGAGGTGGTGAGCCTCGATCCGCTTGCCTATAACTGGATGGAGAGCATCCAAACCATGGCTGATGCGCTGATGAAGGTGCGGTAAAACCATGGTGGATGTACCAATTGCACTCCAGTTTGTATCGGTCTCGTTCTCCTATCCGGCTTTGGATGTACTCGAGGATGTGAGCTTCCACTTTCATAGCGGAGAGTTCATAGCCCTTGTCGGTCCCAACGGATCGGGCAAGACCACACTGCTCAAGCTGATCCTGGGTCTGGAGCAACCACAGAAGGGAGCCATCACCTTGCTCGGCCAGAATCCTAAAAAGAGCAGCAGCCTCATCGGCTATGTCCCTCAGCACGCGTCCTATGACCCGACATTCCCAATCACGGTGCAGGAGGTTGTCAGAATGGGTATGGTGGCATCTACAGGGCGCGGCCAGCGCAAGCAGGAGCTGGAGCAAGCCCTATGGGCTCTTGGGCAAGTGGAGCTAGCCCATCTGGCATCCCGCCCTTACAGCGATCTCAGCGGCGGGCAGCGCCGCCGTGTCCTGGTAGCAAGGGCGCTGTGTGCCAAGCCGAGCATGCTCATCCTCGACGAACCGGCTGCCAATATGGACAAGGAGAGCGAGAGAAGGCTTTATGCCACGCTGGCCAACCTCAAGGGAGAGACTACGATTCTCATCGTCACTCACGATATGCGTCAAGTTTCCGACCTCACCGACCGGGTGTTCTGCATCGATGCCCACAAGCAGGGAAAAGTGGGCCGCACCGTGGTGCAGCATGCGTTGGAAGACTATGAGGATGGGACCAAGCGCATCCGTCACGATGTGCATCTCTCGGGTGACCAGTGCCAGAAGGAGGGTCTTGATGGATAGTCTTGCAAGCTTTTTCAGTGCGTTGGTCTCAGCCGACTTTCCCTTTGTCAGGAATGCCTTTCTGGCTGGTCTGCTCTCTTCTGTTCTCTTCGGGGTGCTCGGCTCGGTAGTCACCGTCAAACGCATTGCAGGCCTCGCCGGGGCGATCAGCCACGCGGTGCTGGGAGGAATCGGGATCGCCCTGTACCTTAGTGCAACCGGCAAGGTTCCTGGCCTCAGTCCGATGGTGGGTGCGGTTGTATTCGCCCTGCTCTCTGCAATTATCATAGGAACGGTCTCACTGAAGTCCAAGCAGCGCGAGGATACCGTCATCCAAGCCATTTGGGCGATCGGGATGAGCATCGGGGTGCTCTTCATGGCAAAGACTCCCGGATACACCGATCCCTCCAGTTACCTGTTCGGCAACATCCTCTTGATTTCCAATCAAGATTTGGTGTTGCTTCTTCTGCTTGACGTGGTGGTGGTCTTTCTCGCCTGGCGCTTCTACCCCCAGATCGAGGCTTCGGCCTTCGATGAGGAGTTCGCCCAGGTACGGGGTATTCACACCCGCTCGGTATTTCTGATCATCCTCTCGGTGACCGCCGTTGCGGTGGTGCTTTTACAAACATTCGTAGGGATTGTCATGGTGATAGCCATGCTGACCCTGCCGGCGGGGACGGCCGGCTATACAGCAAAGAACCTGGCATCGATGATGGTCGGTGCCACCCTCTATGCCTTCTTCTTCTCCTTTTCGGGTTTGGCGGTGGGTTGGGTCGTCGACGTTCCGGTGGGGGCAATGGTGGTTGTCATCGCTGGAGCCTTCTTTTTAGGCAAGGCGGCAGGGAATCTCATTACGAAGCGAAGGAGGGGCCATGACCAAGTCGCGAAAAGCACTTCTTGAGGTACTGAGGATGAGCAATGAACCGGTCTCGGCTTCCCACTTGCTGCAGCATCCCTCCATTCGGTTCGACCAGGCCACCGTCTATCGGAACCTTCATTACCTGGAGGAGAAAGGGATGGCCGACTCATTCATTCTTCACTGCACCGAGCATGGCACGGAGCGTTACTACAGCTATCGAAGCTGTGAGGATGGTGTGCATCACCACTGGTTTCACTGCCGGACCTGTCATCGGTTCATAGACCTTGGAGACTGCCAATATGATGAACAATTGGCAAGGTGGGAACAGGCCTATGGCTTCACCGTCAGCGACCATACCTTTTTTCTGACCGGCCAGTGCAAGAATTGCAAGGATGCTACTGCTTCAACAAATTGAAGAGCTGCAGGCGGTTGCTCACCCCCAGTTTCGTATAAATGTTCTTGATGTGGGTCTTTACGGTATTGGGGGAGATGAAGAGTTCCTTCGCAATCTCCTGATTGCTCAATCCCTCGACCAGGAGGTTGATGATCTGTGCCTCCCGTTCCGAGACTCCAAGCTGCTTCACCTTGGCATCAGGAAGTCCGCTTGTCATCTCATAGGTGAGGAAGTAACGGCGGCTGATGAAGTAGTACAGGTACACCGAGAGGACGGCGAAGCTGAGATACACAAGCTTGAATGCCACCTGCCTGAAGAAAAGGATGTCCAAAGGGAACAGGATGATCAGGGGCAGGAAGGTGTAGCAGATGCCTTTCAGCAGCCGCTCCTCCTCCCAGGTGGTCGCTTTTTTTGCGTAGAGGCACCCCAGCACTCCATGAATGACCAGAAACATGCTTGCACTGAAGAAATGGTACCGCATGGTGTCGTGCAAAGCCTTGATCCAGTCTCCTCCGCTCTTTGCAAAAATGATGTAGAGGCTGAGGATGAAAAAGACAAGAATCAAAAGGGTGAGAATGCGGTTGCCCAGATGCTTCTGCTCCTCGGTCGCCCTGATCAACTTGATCAAGTACCTGCTGAACATCAAAAGCAGGAGCGTGGTCAGCAATACGGAGAGAAGGGTCGCTCCCAGGGCATAGGTCTCATAGAAACGTGAAAGCAGGTGCTGCTCATCCAAAACCCTGCTCAGGTAGGTGGTCAACAAAGTCAGGCACATCTGAAAACTCAACGGGGTGAGCACGGTGAGAAACGAGCCGGTATAGGCATCACTCATACGAACGCGAAGCAACACGCACAAGCAGGTAATCGAGACTACCAAGGCTGTCGTCAAGAAGAGCAGGATGTCGGATAGAATCACCATAGAGACCCTCTTGGAGAATCCTATCACACCCGGCGATCTAGAACCATGCCTTCATGCCGACCTGCAGCGAATCATTGTCATCCCAACTCTTATACAGACTGCTCTTGGTGCCGGCAGCCCCATACACCGTACCCTTGAGAAATACATTCAGGTTATCCTCAAGCGCATAGGAAAGAGAAGTGAGGACGGCATACCCTTCGCTCTCGATGTTGTAGGTGACAGCGGCCCTGGCTGTGAGCCGTTGTTGCATGAACGGATACTCCACGACCATCAGGAGGGTGTTCTCATACGCCTTGCCATCGAAGGAGGCCAAATAATCCACATCAACGGGGTTTGCGCTGCTGTAGTCCAATATATACCTGCCCTGATAGGCGAGGGCCAGGAAGGCCGAGCTTGCCGGGTGAGTATAGGAAAGCTCTGCAAGATAGGCGAACCTGCTGTTGTAGAGACTGCTGTCAGTTCCATCCTTGTCTTCACTGAGAAGGAAGCCTCCTTCAAGGGCAAGGGTGAATGGGTCGAAGAGCAGGCTGCCTTCCATGCCGAAGAGTTGGTAGCGGGTATAGGTCAGGTTCAAAGAAGTTGGCGCAAATGTTACTGGATCGAATGCTGTAATGGTGAACCCAGGATCCGAGTGATGTCCGTTGAAGTACAACAGGCCCATATCCAGGTTTCCAAGGGAGGTGCGATACCGGCCGCCGGCTTCCCATGAGCCAAGGTTTGAGGTGTCCGGCTCGGTGATGGTTGCACTTCCAAAGGCCGTAGGAACGAGGCTGTATCGGCCTTCGGTGACCAAATAGGAGGGTGAAAAGCCCGGCTTGAAAGCCAGGTCCAGCGAACTGTTCTTGAAGTATGAGGATGCAAGCAGCATCGCAGATGGGCGTTTCATCGCCTCAAGGTCGTCCACAAAGCCGTCTCTGAGGTCACGGGAGGAGAGCACATCGACTACATGGGAGGTGGAAGCGCTTCCCCACGGGTGGGTGAACAGGCCCCCCTTGATCGTCAGATTCCCCGCAAAGAGGGAGATCGAGAGTTCGTCCGCCTCCAACCGGTTTTCCAGCACATCGTATGAGAGTTGGGCGACTGAACGGTAACGCTGACCGTTCTGCTCGGCGGCGAAAGAGAGCTTCGAGTCAGTAAGAAACTGCTCGTCCCGATAGAGTCCTCCACCGGCTTTTACCGTGAAGGTGGTGATTCTGCTTGGCTGCTCCTCCAAGAACAGGTCGAAGCTGTACAGCGCCGGCAAGAGAAGACTGAATGCGAGTATAAGGAGTATGCGTTTCATTAGAGCCTCCCGGTTTCCAAGAATTTCAAGGTGAAATATCCACTGCTGAGGGGGATGTCGAAGCGGGTCTGCAGCATCTCAAGGCGTGTGGCATGGCCGCTGGCCTCTGTTTTCATCGTCAGGATTTTAGTGATGGGTTTTCCCTCGACGGTATCGGTCTCTTCGGTGACCAAGGTTTTTACCAGGGTTTTTCCATCGAGGTCGTAGAACTCGACCCGCAAAGGAAGGTACGTCGCCTTTTCGACTACCGTAATGGTTTTTCCATAGGTCTTTTGCGCAAAGGGAGTGGATTGGATGCGCCAGATTGTTGCATCCTCATCCAGCAGCAGATGTTCTGCCTCCTTTTCGTCATAGGTGGTCGAGGCCATGTCCGAATACGAGAAGTCACTGCCCATGAACGAGCCTCCCTCCTCCGATGAACCTATGCGCCGGCTTCGCTTCAAGGCAGGCAGATAGATCCACTGTTCGGTCCTCCCCCCTTGCTGCTCGATGGAGAGAAACCGTGTGTTGCGCACATTTTCAGGGGAGAGAAAGACTGTCAGCGAAGATGTCAATCCATCCTTGGTTTGGCTGAGGGTTTGAATCCTTCGTTCACGCATCTGACCGTTGGGTTCGATGAGGGTGAGTCTGAGATCGAGTGCGGATGTATCGGAACTCTGGATCTCCATTACCTTGGCCATCACGTGGCCGGCCGGTACGGCCGCCAGGACAAGGCTGCAGGTGAACAGGACAAGGATAAGGCTGGTGAGCATTCGTTTCATAAAGGCCTCCTGGTAATAAGAGAGCTGTAATGTAGTTTTATCGCTCCAAGAATCAGCAGGGCGGAAAGTGCGGCACTGATCATGGCGATGGAGAAGAGCAGGCCCATGTTGGCAATGGGAACGAAGCGACTGAAGAGCAGGCCCGAGAACCCCAAGGCAACCGAGGCTGCATTCGCCATGATCGCCTTGCCGGTTGTCTGCATGACTTCGGTTACGCTCTGATCGTTGCGTTGGAATGCCGAAATCAAGTGAATGGCATAATCCACTCCGACTCCGATGCACAGTGCTGCAAGCAGGCTGGTAATAATGTCCAACTTGATATGGAAAATGACCATGACACCGAATACCGAGGAAAGGGCGAAGAGGCAGGGAATGAGGCTGAGCGTGGCTAGCTTTGCCGACTTGAAGGTCAAGAGAACCAAGAGCCACACTGCAAGAAGTGAACTGAAGAGGGAGATGACCTGGCTTTTGGTCACCAAATCGGTGAGTGCAAGGCTTACCGCTTCCCCGCCGCCGATCTCCACCGACCAATCTTCAGGAAAGAGGGTGGGGATCAGGGAGGTGAGGTTTCGCAGCGTCCGTGTATCGGAATCCTTGAGAAGAATGGTTATGAGCATGGCATCGGGCTCAAGCGGGTCGTTGATGAAGGTGTCCAGCGATGAACTGTACAGCAACAGGTATTGGGCGATGAGGGCGGCCAACTGCTCTTCTGTCTCAAGCCCATAGCGGGAGGGGTCGAGAGGAATCTCATAGCTTCCCATTCCCCCCGCTTGTTCACGTAACGGCTCGTATGCTTGCCCGCCGGCCTGTTCATCGGACAGGTCTGTGAAAAAATCAAAAACGAGCTCCGGTTCGTCGGATTGTACGGTACTCTCTTCATCTCCCGGGCCGAGCAGCTCATTCATCCGCTTCACAAACGGCAGGATGGACTGCACCCCTCCTACGTGGTTTTCTCCTTCCAAGGTTGAAATTGCCTTCTCAACGATGGTGAGGGTGCTTGGCAGCAGCACCTCTTCGGAGGGTTTGACCATGACCGAGAGTGAGAAGCTCCCCTGCATGCGCTGATTGTATGATCGGGTATCCTGGACCAGGTCCGAGCCTTTCTTGAAGAAGGCAAGGATGTTCGTTCCCTCTTCAAGCTTGCTGTAGGAGAGCGGCAGGATGATTACTAAAAGCAGCAGGGAGGCAAACAGTATTACTTTCCCGTAGTGGTTGGAGAGGGTGTTCCCCATCGCAACCCACAGGCCCCTTGCTGCTCTCTTTCGTGCTTGCATGCGAATAGGTTCCTTGTAGACCAGACGTATCAGGGCCGGCAGCAGGATCAGAGAACTTGCGGCACAGACCACCACTCCTATGAAACTGAGCAAGCCGAAGGTGCGAAACGGCAACAACGGGCTGGAGAGCTGGGCGAGAAAGCCGAAGGCGGTCGTAGCCGCTGCGCTAAGAATGGGATAGGTGTTTTTCTTGACCACTTTCTTCAAGGCGTTTTCTACTCCCAGGCTCTCGTACTCCTCAAAGAAGTGGCTGAAAATATGGATGGTGTAGGCGCTGCCGACGATAAGCAGCAATACCGGCACCAGCATTGTGGCCATGGTGAAGGTGATGCCGGTGATACTCATGATTCCCAAAGCCAGCGAGCTGCTGAAAACCAGAGGAACAAGGCACAGAAGGGTTGCCTTGAAACTTCTAAGGAAGAGATAAAGAACAAGCATGATCAAGGCCGCAACAATCGGGACCAAAAAAGCGAGATCGGCGAGCAGGCTTATTCGAATCTGCTCGGTAACCACAGGAAGCCCCAGGATGGAAGACTCCAAACCAGAGAGGGGGGCGAGGATGGCGCGCAGCGAGCTGAGCAGCGCTGCCTGGTTGTAATCGAGCTGTGTCTGGATGAGGATCGAGGCGCTTGTCCGGTCCTCACTGAGAAAGGTTCCCTCGTAGAAACCCGGCCAGCTTGCAATATGGGTCTCAAGCGCTTCTACGTTCCCTTCATACAGTGAAACCACTTCCACCCCATCGGGTGCAGGCTCCAGATGCTTCAAGTTGGTGATCGAGCTGGCCTGCTTGACACCCTCCAGTTTTCCTATCTCATCGGTGAGAGAGGCTATGAGTGCAAGGTTTTCTCCACTGAGGATGCCCTTTTCGTCATACAGGCTGACAACGAGGGCATCGAGGGAACCGAACCGCTCTTCGATCCGGTTGTTCGTCTCCACGACCGGAGCCTTGGTGGGAATGAAGGCATCGGTCGAGGAATCGATTTTCAATCTTCCGATTCCAAGCAGGCTGAGAAAAGAGAGAAGCAGGCAGACTATGACGATCAATGTGTCGCGACTTCGTTGGTGTTCCATACCATCACTGTAGCCGTTTCAAGCATCTCTGCAATCGCCTATGCAGAGCATATTGCCTCACCTTTGCGGGTGAGTCCCAATCACCCGATAGGTAATACCTGCTTTACAAAAACCGGTACATCCATGATGATTGCCTTAGGGGGAATACTATGAACTATACCAAGATTGTCGCCACACTCGGTCCTGCTAGTGAGAGCTATGAGATGATCAAGACCATCCTTGAGGCAGGTTGCAGGGTCATAAGGCTGAATTTCAGCCACGGCTCGCACGAGGAGCAACAGAAGCGTCACGACAACGTACGCAAAGCCAGCGAGGAGCTGGGTTTCCCCGTCACAGTCCTCATGGACCTGCAGGGGCCGAAAATTCGACTGGGCAGCCTGGAGGATCCCTCCTATACCCTGAAGAAGGACGAGAAGCTGATCATCACCACCGAAGTCTGCGTGGGAAACCGCCGGCGTATCAGCATCGACTATCCGAACCTGCACGAAGAGATACTCATCGGTCAGCGAATTCTCATCAACGATGGCCTGGTAAGCCTGGTTGTGGAGAGTATCGAGGGCCGGGACATCCATTGCAGGATGCTGGAGGAAGGAACCTTGCTGCCCCGAAAAGGAGTGAACCTGCCTCAAGTCCCGCTGAAGCATCTCAGTTCCTTCACCAAGAAGGATGAAGCGGACCTTGCCTTCGCCTTTGCCAACAACCTCGATTATGTAGCCCTTTCCTTTGTCCGCAGCGGCGATGATGTGAGAGCCTTGAAGGCTCATATGAAAGCTGTGTACGGCAGGACCATTCCCATCATCAGCAAAATCGAGAAACCCGAAGCTGTGGAGAACCTTGCCGATATCATCGGTGAGTCCAGTGTCATCATGATCGCCCGTGGGGATTTGGGGGTGGAGGTTCCTGCCGAAGAGGTTCCCCTGATTCAGAAAGCCATCATCCGCAGCTGCATCGATGCCGGTATTCCGGTGATTACCGCCACGCAGATGCTTGAGTCGATGATGCACAACCCCCGGCCCACCCGAGCCGAGACAAACGACGTTGCCAATGCAGTGCTCGACGGCACCAGTGCTGTTATGCTCAGCGGTGAGACTGCGGCAGGGGAGTATCCGCTTCAGGCGGTGACCACCATGGCCCGTATTGCAAGCCTGGCCGAGCGCAGCAGTGCTTTCCGCAGGCAGGTATTCAATCAGATCAGCACCCTCGATCCGCACCGCAAGCAATCCAAGACCGAGGCGGTGGGTCTCGCTACACGTGAACTCGCCCTCTCTATAGGAGCCTCCTACATCGCCTGTTTCACCCAATCCGGATCAACGGCCCGCCTGATTGCCAAATTTCGTCCCTCGGTGCCCATCATCGCCTTCTCCCCCTTGAAGGAAGTCGTGCAATACCTTGCACTCTCCTGGGGCGTCACCCCCATACTCATCGAGCCTCAGGATTCAGTGGACCAGTTGTTGGCCTATGCACCCTGGTACCTTAGTGAGCACAAGTTGGTGGAGAGAGGGCAGTCAGTGGTGATCACCGCCGGGGTGCCGGTGGGCAGCTCGGGCAAGACCAACATGATCAAGGTGGTGGAGATCGAGTAGTACTACGGCCTGAAGGAGATGGAAGCGCCCAGACTCAGGGCTCTTCCCTGATGGTCGAAGAGATCCAGGGCACGGATGTCCACTGAGATGAAGGTCGACTTGAGAAACTCGATGGGCAGCAGCCGTATTCCTACATTGACCAACCCCCGGTTGTCGGCATTGCCGGCCGATGGGGTTGCACTGTAGCTTACATTGCCGAAATCCATGAGGAAGTCGACCTTCCCCTTGAAGGTTTTCTCCAAAAGCGGAGTCTGGAAGGCGAGGGCGAAGTTGATGTCGCTGTTCATGCCCTTCATCAGTGAGTACCCCACCAAGAGCGTGGTCTTGGATGGATGGTCCATGATGGAACTGTCGAAGGTGGAGACAAGGTACAGCTGCGTCGATATCTGGTTGGTATCCGACACCCCGCTCCATTGGCCAAGCAATCCGGCAGCAAGACTGGTGGTTCCCTTTTTGCTGAACCGCCACTTTACATTGAGCAGGAGGTCTGTGTTACCGGCGATGTCAACGGCAAGACTCGTCTCAAACGTGTCCTTGAAAGCCAATTGAAGGGCGGGTATATGGAGAGCACCGCTGGTGCTGAACGTTGCACTGTAGGCGGTGGTGACCGCACTTGCACTGGTGCTGGGTGTTACCTCAGCGCTGGGGACGACAATATATCCCGACGTTCCTGCAAGGGTGGTGTTTGCAGACAACGAAACCGAGCATGCAAGCAGGATCAAGGAAACAGCAAGGAATTTTTTCATACAATTCTCCTATGCTTAGGGTGCCGAAATAGTTCGAGCAGGTCAAGAATCACGCCTTCTTTGCCTTCATCGCACTCTTGCATCGATACATGGCTGCATCGGCTCGGCTGACTACCTGTGCAAACTTCTCCTTCTTCTTGGGTATGTACACAGCATAGCCTACGGCAACATCGTAGTCGACTTTGCCTGATGAGCTGAAGAAGTCAAGCACCGTATCGGCAAGCTTGGCAATCTGGTCCTCATCGACTTTTGGAATGAGCGCTATGAACTCATCGCCTCCGTAACGATACAGGCTTGCCGAGGCCGGCAACAACCGTGAGAGTCGTTGGCCGAAGTCCCGCAGTACATTGTCTCCGGCCTTATGGCCCTGTGCATCGTTGATCTGTTTGAGATTGTTGACATCCATCATCAGGATCCCAAGCACCTCTAATTTCCCTGCGTTGCAGATCCGCTCCACTTCCATGTCGTAGGAAGCCCTGTTTCCTACCCCGGTCAGTGCATCGGTGTAGGCAATCTGCTGTAAAAGTTGTTCTTTGCTCAGCTGCTGTGTTTTCTGCCTGACAAGGGTGATGCTGTGCCAAAAGAGAATGACTGCCGAAAGGGCCATGCCGAAGTGCAGGAGGACTGCACTGTCGAGCTGAATGTTCATTGCAAGCAGAACGACTTCGGCGAGAATGGATGCAAGCAGGCAGGAGAAGGCGAGCAAAAAGGAGCTGAGCCGGCTGTTTCCTTTTATATACTCACACCCGAGGTTGGTGAACAGTGCAATCAAGAAGAGGGCCAGGGCCAAGCCCGAATAGAGAAGGAGGTCGGTATACTGAGCTATACCCGTCATCTGCAGCAGGCCTCCGATGATGTACATCAGCAAAAAGAGCATCGAGATGCGCTTGAAGTGCTTGATTCTTCGATGTACCGGATAGGAATGGATGACATAATTGGTCAGGAAGGTCGGGAGCGTGTAGAGGGCTGCAAAACTGAAATTCATCGGAAGGACAGGGTTGCGCCAGAGCATGAACTTGCTCGGAGTCTGACTGAATACCCACCCGCCGAGGGCGAGCAGAATCATGGCCAGGTAGAAGAAGCTCTTTTGCTCCTCCTTGGTCTGGATTGCAAACGAGAAGAGGGCGATGAGTGTTCCCAACAACAGCAGTGAGAAGCCGAAGAACAATGACGGCCACTCTTTGAATTCTGTAAGGATGAGGGATGCCTTGCTGCCGGCACGTACTTCGTGGATATAGCCGGCAAATGCGTTGTTGGAGGTGTATTCGAACGTCAGAGAAAGGGTTTTGCCCTGATAGGCATCATCAAGGCGGATGAAATGGGGTGTCGAGCCCCCGAAAACCGGGCGCGCCCAACCTTGCTTGGGTCCCTCGAACCGATAGATGCTGGTCCCGTCGACCGAGACGATAAGGCTGCTCATGCTGGTATTGACTGCGATGGCGGTATTGTGGTTGGGAAACGAGGAGGGTAGACGGTAGGCAGCGGTGAAGGTCTTTCCCAATAAGGGGCCTTCAATGGAGTAGGGAAGCTTGACGTCTTTTGCAATGGCTGTTTCCCCTTCGTAGATTGTCCAAGGGCCTTCCCATTCGGTGGTCGGTTCATTGTCCAACGCGGGTATGGGCAGAAACGAGTCGAGGAAACAGGCCATGCAGAGCATGACTACGACCAGTAACAACAAAATCCGTTGCATGCGATGTTCAGCAGAGAAGTCCAGCATTATACCTTCCTATGCATGGTTTGCTTGAGATGCCTTGCGAATCTCCGGATGTCCCTTCTCATTGAGCTTTCGTTCGATGAAGCGTTCCTGCTCCAGTTTGGACAACAAGTTGCCGAGGCTGCGATAACTGCTGCGCTCGATCATCCGGCTCTTATCCATTTGATGAAACTTTACCCCTGCATAGCTGACCAGTTGCCAGGCATCAGGGTCGAAGGATTCAACAACCTTTCTCATCAAGTCCTCGACCAGAATGTCCATTTTCTTGGTATGGGCGGCGTCGGGTTTCTCAACCTTTTTGGCCTTGTCCTTCTCGGCTCCCTTCGGCTCTTCGGCCTTGGGTTTGGGCATGAATGTTTCGATGATCAGGATTTCATCACAACAGTTGTTGAAAATGGGTTTGTCGCTCACCGCCTCCTTGGTCACCAGATAGACTTCCTTTCCGTATTTTCTCAGGGCTTCCATAATGACAGTGAAATCACTGTCGCTGGTGATGAAGACGTACCGGTCGATCACCGGAGTGTTGATGATGATGGTCTCCAATGCTTCAAGACTGATGATCAGGTCGGCCCGATTCTTGTAATTGGTGGTGATCGACGGGGTGTCGCGGATGGTGAAATTATACTCGGCCAGCTGTTTCTCGAGTTTCTTGATTGACTTGGAATTTCCGCAAGCCATCTTGATGACGAAGATGTTCTCTTCCTCGGGGCTGTCATTGTGCTTGAGTGTAAGCTCCTCGAAGAGCATCTTCAGATCGAGACCGGAAGGGATATTCTCCAGATCGATGTAAATGGCATTGTTCTTTCTCCGCATGTAGTGCCCCCTGTCTACCTACTATACACCAGCATTGGTGGTCAAGAAAGTACGAAGTAAGAAGTATGTGCTGCTTAAAAAGGTGTTTCGGTGCTGAAGGTCATCAGTATTCCGGTTGCAGGATGCGCGAACTTGATCATCTGTGCATGCAGGTAGAGGCGGTCCTGCATCCCGCTGCCGTACAGCCGGTCTCCGACGATAGGAAGGCCCAGACCCTTGGGATGGGAGCTGTGGAGCCTGAGTTGATGGGTTCTTCCCGTCTTGGGTTCAAACTGGACACGGGTGACCAACCTGTCATCGGCAGTACGTTCCACTCGCAGGCGTTTATAGACCGTGGTTCCCCATTTGCCATGAACCTCATCATAGATTTGATGCGGTCGATTGGTGATGTCGGCACGGAAAGGCAGGGTGATGGTCCCGCTTTCAACTTTCAATACACCTTCCAACAGGGCTGTGTAGCACTTCTTCACCTGTTGGTCGCGGAACAGCTGGTGCATCCTGCGGTGTGCCTGCTTGTTCAGGGCAACCACCAATAGGCCGGAGGTGTCCATATCGAGGCGATGGGTGGCACACTGAAGCGGGGCGTCGGGAAAGAGGCGGCGGATTCTTGTCTCCACTGAATCGACCTTGTCCTCCGTCCGGCCGGGAACCGAGAGCAGCCCGGCTTGTTTGTTGACCACTGCAATGTGCTCGTCCCGATAGACAATGTCGAGACCCAGCATGTATTGCAATATGGGTTTGCATTTCTCGTCACAGGGGCCGTAGAAGGCCGAATGTGTGCGGTTGGGACTATTGCCGAAAAAGAATTCGGCCATGCTGATCGGTTGCAGACCTCGGGAAAACGCTTCATGAAGCAGTTTTATCGCACAACAATCCCCGCTGCCGGTAGGGATGTTGGGAGTAGAAAAACATGAGGTGAGAGGAATCCGGGTACCGTCGATGGCCGCCAGGTTGTAGAGGTTGTAGTAGTGGGAAAGGGCTTTCTGGGAGAGGGTGGCCTGCTGTGCCCTTCCTGCAAGCTTCTTGATGTTCTGGTCGTACTGCTTCATATACACATCGTAGTCTTGGTCGTTGACTACATGGGGGGCCCAGTGGGGTAGGTTGCGCCTTCCCCCCAGGCTTCCGGAAAAGGCTTTGAGCAGCACCTCGTTTCCCGCTTGGTCGCACGCTGTGAGCACACCGAACATAAGGCCGCCACCGCTTTCGAAGAGCCGGTCGGTGGAGTAAGCGGACTCTGAATCGAAATCGATGGCTTTTCTTGTTGTCAGCAGGTGCTGCAAGTACAGAGCGTGCAACATGGCCGGATACTGAGGAAGGGGTGGATGCATAGGGCTATAGTACGCAAGAGAAGCCGCTGTGGCAACCTTTCCCCTAGGCAAAGGCAAATGGCTGTGTCATCATACGAAGCAAGGGTAACGATATGCAAGCGACGTTGGAACTGGACATGCTTTCCGTTGTTATGATGTTCTTCGCCATAGCCTTGGCCAGCAGAAGCGTACAGACCAATCCCCGAAACCGGTGGTACATTCTCTCTGCATTCTCGTTGCTCGTATTACTCGGAACCGAGTTGTTCGCCTATCAGGTGGATGATGTGGGAGTGGCCGGCCAGATATTTCTCCATAGGGCGACCAATGTGTTGGGCTTCTCCCTCTCCCCTGTGGTCTGCTTCTTTTTACTGCATTTCATCGGGTACTACAGAGTACGGAAACTCAGCCCCGTTATGGTGCTGCCTCTCATTCTCAATGCGATGTTCAGTCTGGCGAGCTATTGGACGGGGTGGGCCTTCTTTGTTGACGAACAGAATATCTACCGGCGCGGCCCATTCTTTTTTGTCTCCACCTCCATTACGCTTTTCTACTATGGCTTGAGCATTCTGTACCTTGCAAAGTCGCTGCCGCGTTACAATAATTCCGATCGATTGCTGCTGATCTGCATCCTCACCACCCCGATTATAGGCTATGTTGTCCAAGTGCTCTTTCCATGGGTGCTTACCCTCTGGCCGGGCATCGCCCTCTCTCTTCTGCTCTTCTACCTCTTCTTCCTGGAACAACGCTACTCGATCGACACATTGACCGGACTCAGAAACCGAACCATGTTCATGCATGATATCCTGGACTTGCAGCATGGCAGCAGGGATGCAGCAGCAATCGTAGTGCTTGATGTCAACTATCTGAAGAAAGCAAATGATACCTATGGGCATAAGGCCGGAGATGAGCTGTTGGTGCATGCCGGTTCTCTGATCGAGCGGTGTTTCAGGGGGTTGGGCAAGGTCTATCGGGTCGGAGGCGATGAGTTCGCCGTTGTCAGCACGAAAATCGACGATAAGGAAATCAAGCGCGCGCTTGTGCTTTTGGACGTACAGATTCAGCTGGCAAATACGACGAGAACGATCAAACTCTCGTTGGCATCGGGCACCTCCTGGTGTGAGTCGTGCATCGATAATTTGTTCAATACCTATGTTGCTGCAGACAATGCCATGTACCGCAACAAGGAGGCGATGAAACGGAGGCCCTCGGATGGATGAGTGTGTACACTATGCCAGGTTGAGTGTTCCCTCGTTCACCAAACGGTTGAAAGAGCACCCGGTGGGCTACATACCCTTGGGGACGCTTGAATGGCACGGGCTCCACAATGTATTGGGAGCCGACGCCCTGCAGGCTGACGGCATCTTCACCCGTGCAGCGCAACGATTCGGGGGGATCGTGTTTCCTCCTCTCTACCTCGGACCGGACCGTATTGAGGCCGGGCCTGAGGGCACAAATCTGATAGGCATGGACTATAGCGATGCAACCAAGCCCCACCAAAGGCTTGAGGGGAGTTGCTACTGGGTTGCGGACGGCTTGTTTCTGATGATGCTCGAGGCGCTCGTGGTTCAGGCGAAACGGGCTGGATTCATCTGTCTCTTAGCCGACGGGCATGGGCCCTCACGCAAAGCATGGGCCCACATGGCCGGGCAATGGGAGAAACAGTACGACATCATCCTCCTCTCATCTATCAATGACTTTGATGCACAATCCTTTGTGACCCAGCAGGACCACGCAGGCCGAAATGAGACATCGGTCATGATGGCCCTTCATCCTGATTTGGTGGACCTCAGTCGCATCGAGGATTCCTCCGGAGCATGGCCGCTGGGGGTGAAGGGCGAAGATCCACGTCTTTCCACAGCCGCATACGGGGAGTACTTGATTGAAACCACCGTTGAGGCAATAGGACGCAAATTGCTGGAATTGGGCCTGTAGATAAAGCAATTTTTGTCATCTGCCTCTCCGGTTTTGTCATGGTTTTCCCCCACAAGGCAGTTCATGCTCAGATCAGGAGGACTAACTATGGAAATTTCCTGTACCGTAATTGGTAACGTCGAGCAGCGCGATGGGTGTCGGATTGTACTCCAGGCTCCCTACAAGCATGGCTTGAAGGGCCTTGCAGGCTTTGGTCATGTACAAGTTGTCTGGTTTGCCGACCAAGCGGGCAATGCCGGTTCGGCCTTTACCGTCATCCCCAAGCCGTATGCCAAGGGGCCTGAACAGATCGGGGTTTTCGCAACCCGTTCTCCCTACCGACCCAACTCACTGTGCATCAGTACAGCCTGCGTAGTGGATGTTGATGAGGAGCAGGGTATTCTACAGCTTGGATACATCGATGCAGAAGATGGAACGCCGGTGCTGGACATCAAGCCGTACCACGGCAGCGAGGACCGGGTTCGTGAATACAAGACTCCGGTTTGGTGTGCCCATTGGCCGCAATGGATCGAGGACAGCGAGCACTTCAGTTGGGAAGAGGAGTTTCTGTTCTGACGGGAATGTAGATTTCGATCACCGATTGTCCCTTCGGATACCGTTGGAACTCCCAGTTGCCCAGAGGATGCAGGGGACTTTGGGCAAAATAGGTACCGTAGATGTACTGGTACGCGTCCCTTATACGCGTTACATCTTCTGAGTGGATGAATCGTATGTACGAGGCTGCAGGAACTCTTCGAACGGTGAAGAGTTCCTCTCCTGTCCAGCCTTGGTTCACAGATTTTGCACAAAGCACACTCATGCCCGGCAGTTCCTCGTCGGTCCAAGCGCTGTATTGATAGGTCGTCCCCTCTTGTAGAGCATGCCTGATCAGATGCTCGTAACGGCCGAACTGTGCCCAAATGGTGTGGAATGTTTTCGTTTCAGGCCCTAGAAAGAAGTTCAGACCACAAAGCGTGAAGGCTTCCTTATGAACAAGCTCTCCTGTCAGGATGCAGGACGTTTCTTTTCGTCGAGGATGGATGCGCTCTTGTTTCTCCTCATCGCCGAGTCCCCTCTCCCGCATCCGGGAGGGATTCTTGTTCCAGCGGTTTTTGCAGGCACGGTAGAATGTTTCGTAGTCACGAAACCCGTAGCGGGAGGCAAGAACAGCAAAGCTGATGTCGCAACGCGCAGCTTCCATCATCAGGCTGGTCAGAAGCCTGCCTTGCAGGTACTCCTTCAGGTGAAGCGCTGTATGAGAATAGAAGAGCCTGGAAAAGTGGTGGGCACTGTAGCCGCTGGTTTGAGCCAACTCGGCGACCGTGGTAATGGGGGTGGCGGAATCAAGGCTTCTCTCAAACCGATTCAATGTCTCAATCAGGGTATCGTATCCATCCATGGCAACAGCATATCACAGTGTGCTATGCTTTCGATATGAAGAAGCTCCCGCTTGTAATCAGCGCATGTCTTGCCGGCAGATGCTGCCGGTATGACGGCAGTTCGGCCCTGCTTTCCTGTTTGAATGCGTTGGATGAGGTTTTTGAGCTCATCGCCTTGTGCCCCGAGCAGCTTGGAGGCCTTCCCACCCCGCGTAGCTGTGCGGAATTGGTGAACAGGCGGGTGCTGACAAAGGAAGGCTTGGATCTGACCGAGCCCTTTGTGGAAGGATCACGCAAGGCTTTGGCTCTTGCTCGAGCTCAAGGATGCAGTATTGCGCTGCTCATGGAACGCAACCCATCCTGCGGCTCGACATGCGTATATGATGGAACCTTCAGCGGTACCTTGATCGAAGGAGAAGGCGTATTTGCAAACCTGCTCAGGGAGCAGGGTTTTACGCTCTATACACCAAAAAACATCGATGCTCTTATGAAAGCCAATACTGTTTCGTACGAATCAGAGCATCGGTGACAGCCTTCCAATTATCAGCATCCTTGAACATCCAACTGCCGGTCATGCCCAGCACGTGAGGGTGGTTCAGATAGTGGTTCATCATCGACTCATCGATATGTCCGGCGACAAAGAAGGAGAAGTCGCCTTCGGCGGCCATCCTGTCGATGAAGGAAAGCCCTCCCAGCTCTTCCACCGGATAGCAGCCAAGGACCTTCAACTGATGCAACACAGCCAGATTTGCCTGGGTGGTGACCGGATAGATGGGAACACGGCGGTTGTGGCACAGCTCGATCATGCGCTCGTCAAAGAGGGGGGAGAAGATAAATGCCGCCCCGGCATGAATCGCCCGCTCTGCTTGTTCATAGGTCTGCACATTGCCCGCTCCTACCAAGAGAGTCTCCTCCTTTGACAGGATCTTGAGGAGAGCCGGCCCGTCGCCTCCCTGCTGGCTGACATTGACGGCCCTGACCCCGCTGTCCCTGAGGGCTTGGATGAGCTTTGGAGCCTGGCTCTGTGTGTACAGCTTGACCATGGGGATGCATCGTACTTTTGAGAGGGTGAAGGTAGTCGTATCCATGAGAACCTCCTATCGGTGGTTCCAGTTTACTTGGTTTGGCGCATCCAGTCGACCGAAAAATAGTAGATGACGAAGATTACCGCGCTGATCGTCCACGTGACCGGGTAGGCCCAGTACACAACGCGGATGTCCATGACGATGGAGAGCCCCACCTGAATGAAGATAATGCGGAAAATGCACCAGATTGCGAGCATGACGCTCATCGGGACGATGGACCTGCCCGCCCCCCGGAAGATGCCGGTCATCGCATGGCTGAGGGCGAGTGACCAAAGAAACAGGCTGGCGATGTGGGACTTCTGCACTCCAAAGGACAGGACCTCCGGATCGCGGCTGAACAGGGCGATCAAGGGTTCGGAGCCGAAGTACATCAACAAGCCGATGGTTTCGGCCAGCACCATGGCAAAAATCACCCCGAAGCGGGCTCCCTTGCGTACCCGCTCATACTCTCCGGCTCCCAGGTTCTGGCCGGTGAAGGTGGTTAGTGCGAGGGCGAAAGCGGTGATGGGGATGAATGCAAAGCCTTGGATGCGCATGAACGCCCCGTTGCCAGCCATGGCGGAAGGGCCGAAGAGGTTGATCGAGGACTGAAGGATGACATTGGCGAAGCTTGTCACCGAGTTCTGGATTCCCGAGGGAATGCCGAGTCTGAGGATGGGGCCGAGATACCCTTTGTGGAAACGAACATGCCACAAGCGCACCTTGATGATGTCATTCGTGGTGATAAGCAGGCGGAAACTCAGGATGGCACTCACCGCCTGGGCGATGATCGTAGCATAGGCGGTTCCTGCAATCCCCATCTGAAATACTGCGACGAAGACCAAATCCAGGACGATGTTGATGACCGAGGCGATGATGAGGAAGTACAGTGGGTGTCGGCTGTCTCCGACGGCCTGCAGGATGCCGCTGGCGGTATTGTAGAGAATGAGGGTGCTGATTCCCAGAAAATAGATGCGTATGTAGAGCTCTGCGTCGTCGAAAACACTGGGCGGCGTCTGCATCCAGACAAGCATGATCGGGGCAAAAAAATACCCGAGCAGCGTAAGAAGTACACCGCCGGAAAGCCCGAGGGCGACGGTGGTATGGACAGCTTTTTGCACTGCAGCCTTATCGCCTTCCCCAAAGGCTTTGGAGATGACGACCCCTGCCCCAACGAAGATGCCCTGAAAGAGTCCTATCAACAGCATGGTCAGCGACCCGATGGAGGAGATGGCCGCCAGCGACTCCTTGCCGACGAAATTCCCTACGACCAGGGAGTCGGCGGTGTGGTAGAGTTGTTGAAAAAGATTGCCTAGGAATATGGGTATCGCAAAGGAGAGCAGATTCCTTTGGATGGAGCCGGTGGTCATGAGTTTTGTATGCGTTCCCATATGAAGTAGTACTCTAGTCCATCACAGCCAATCATGCAAGTTGCAATCTGCGCCAAGGTATGCAACGATACTCTGCATCGGGAGGAGAGGCAATGCAGGATCTATGGGAATTGTGTCATCAGGGTGAGGGACCGGCACTGTTTGATATGGACGGTACGCTGTTCGCCGGGGATCTGGGGGAGACCTCGTTTTTCGTCCTGCTTGCATGCGAGCTGCTGCACAAGGAGCCTCAGGCCATCAACGCTTCCGATGTCACCTTGCTTGAACAGTCGAAAGGCACAGGCTTGGAGCATATCCTCGGTTCGTACAGCAGTGCCGTCAGGCAAGGTCTTATGAAGGAGGCCTATGCAATCACCGCCGACTATGTCCAGACTCTTCCATACGCTAAAGTGCTGTCCGCCAGCATCCGCTGCTTTGAAGCCTTTGGCGACAATAGTTGTTCCTTTCTGTTCGATGGCGTAAAGCACAGTCTGTTTGTCAAGAAAGAGCAGCACATGCTTGCTTTTCTGCAAGCCTGCCTTCACGCTAAAAAGGCAGTATTCCTTGTCTCGGCAAGCCCCTTGCAGGTGGTGATTGCGTTCTGCGAAATGTTTGCACTTTCAGGCATCACCCCCATTGCGGCTGATACAAGACATGAGCTGCCCTACGGCCCGGGTAAAGTCGAACGCCTTGCTCAGGCTGGTGTTCTTGCTGCACAGCTTGCATTTGGAAACAGCATCGGGGATAGGGAGATGCTGCAGTTGGCCCGGTTTGGAGTACTCAGGAATCCAGGCGATGATACCGTATTGCGTACCCTTGCCCAAGAGAAGGCTTGGATGATCGTCGATTGAATAACGCGGCAAGCAGGTGTGCTTGTATGCAAGTGGTAAAATGTTCCCTCTCGGGGGCAGGCATCGTGTATACTGCATACCATAAGCAAGGAGAGCAACCGTGGGCGATAACATACTGGTAGTCGGGTCTTCCCAGGATGACTGGGCAACGATACGAGCGGCGCTTGCTGCGTATAATGTCATTCTTGCCAAGGACGGCAGGCAGGCCTTGGAGTATGTTGCAAATCTCTCCGATCTGGTGTTGATCATCGTCGATGCTGTTTCCAATACCCTGGAGGCGCTTTTACTGCTCCACACCTTGCAAAACGACCATCGTATTGCGGTTATGGTGATTAGTGAACAAGGAGAAGGCGAATCCATCCTTCGTCCCCCGCTGACTGCCTCAACGGTTGTAAAGCAAATTGAAGAAGTGCTGCATAACGATGGAACCAAGCAGCTCAATGAACAGTCGTTCCTCTTCAACGCCATCTTCTGGCAGGCCCCCATCGGCATCACCATCTCCCATGGCATCGGGCCGCTCGATGGTACCATAAACGAGGTGTTCAGCGTGAACCCCCGGTTTGAGGAGATAACCGGAAGAACCAGGGCGGAGCTGAAGGCTATCGGGTGGGCCTCGATCACGCATCCCGACGACCTTGAAGCGGACCTTGTACAATTTAAGAGACTGCAGGCGGGCGAAATCCAAAGTTATTCGATGGAAAAACGATATATCAAGAGCGATGGTTCCTGGGTATGGGTTTCCATGGTGGTGGCTTCCTTGCAAATTCAGAGCAATCACTCGTACAGCCATATCTGCCTGGTGCAGGACATATCACAGCGCAAGCAGGCAGAGCAGCAGCTCGCCGAGAGCGAACGCAGCAAGTCTGTGTTGCTCTCCCATTTGCCGGGCCTTGCCTACCGTACCAAGTTCGATCCTGATTGGACGGTGCTCTACGTTTCCGACGGCTGTAAGAATCTGACCGGGTATGAACCGGCGAGTTTGGTGGGTAATCGTGATATCAGCTTCAACGAGCTCATCGTCCCTTTCTATAGGCAGGCCATCAGAGAGGAGTGGGAACGTGTGTTGCCCTTGCACCAGACGTTCACTTATGAGTATGAGATCATCAAAGCTGATGGACAGCGTGTGTGGGTGTGGGAGACCGGGCAGGGATACTACACCCACAGAGGCGAAGTACAGGAGCTGGAGGGCATCATTCTCGATATCTCCGATCGTAAGAAGGTTGAACAGGAACTGACGTTTCACAACGAACATGACTTGTTGACGGGTCTGTACAACCGCCGGCATTTGGAAAATATCTTGCATGAGGATATCCAACTGCATGCATGTTTGAAGCGGGCTGTGGTCGCAGTCAATCTGAGTGCCCTGCATACGGCGAGCATGACCTACGGTTTTCAGTATACACAAGAGATCATTAAAAAGGTTGCCACTGCCTTGCTTGTACTCAGCAACGAGCAGTGTCTCTTATGCAAAACTCATGAGTATCGCTTTTCCTTTTATGTAAAAAACTACCGTGAGAAACAGGATTTGATAGACTTCTGTAAGAGAATCTCATCTCTTTTAGAGACCTTTCTCATTATTGAGGGTATCAATTGGGGTATTGGCATTGTTGAAATCGGCAGGGATGCCACCAAGGATGTGGAGCAACTGCTCAGGAATCTCCTGGTTGCTTCAGAGCAGGCTCTGCAGCAATTGCATGGACAATCCAGCTATTGCTTCTTTGATACTGAGATGGAGGAGCGGCTCTACCGGGAGGAGGAGATAACCGCAGAGCTCAGCCGCATCGCCGCCGGTGAGGGAAGCGGTTCGCTGTTTCTCAACTATCAACCAATTTTTGAACTTGCGAGCAACAAGATTGTCGGATTCGAGGCGTTGGCACGCCTTCAGATTTCCTCCCTCGGCCTCATATCCCCCTTGCAATTCATTCCGATCACCGAGAAAACCAAGCTCATCATTCCCCTCGGTGATTCAATCATCCTGCAGGCTCTGAGGTTTCTGAACACCTTGCACAGCAAGGGGTATCACAGCATTGTGATGTCCATCAACATCTCGGCCATCCAGTTGCTCAAACATGATTTCACCGCCAATCTTTTGCGGATGATCAAGGCGATGCAGGTCGATCCCCGCTGCATCTGCCTGGAGATCACCGAATCGGTGTTTGCTTCCAACTATCAGGACATCAACAGGGTTCTTGGACAACTGCAGAGCATGGGTATCCAGATTGCAATCGATGACTTCGGCACCGGGTATTCCTCCCTCGCCCGGGAACGGGAGCTCAATATCAACTGTTTGAAGATCGACAAGTTTTTCATCGATAAACTGATGACACTCACCGACGAAGAAGCAATAACCGGTGACATCATAAGCCTTGCGCACAAGCTCGGCCACTGTGTCGTAGCCGAAGGCATCGAGCATGAAAGGCAGCTGCAGTACTTACGGAAATTCGGCTGTGACAAGATTCAGGGCTACCTGATCAGCAGACCGGTGGATGAGAAAGCCGCCCTCTCGCTTTTAGAAGCTCAAGCTCACATACCCAGTAAAGACTGAAGCTGGAGCATTCGGTCGGAGCTGTACGCTCCTTTGACAAAACCCTCAATGGAACCGGTGGCTGAGAGCACCACGAGGGTAGGCTCTCCATCGATGGGGATGCGTGCATCGGAGGCGAACCGTTCGGACTTGGAGAGGTAGAGCACCCCTCCCTGTGTCTCCTTTACAAGGTCGCCATACTCCTTTGCAATGCCGTTTCTGATTGCACCCCGCACAAAGAAGGGAGCCCCGTCGATCACCGAAATATGATAGACGGTAATTGAGTTCAGTTTTGATGACGTTTCTTTCAGCTTTTTCTGCCACTCAATGAAGTGCTTTTGTTGTTCCTCTCCGTTCTTACGGGATGAACTGAGGGTGAGGGCGATGATGACAGACCTCTCTTCAAGCAAATCATCGGGAAAGATGAATGACTTGTCGTTGAAGAGCTTTCCTTCCACCGAGGAAAAGGATGCAGCAAACACCATACTGCAAGCGAGCATGCATACCACAATACTGATAATCTTTCTCACATGGGATTGACTATACTATAGAACTTGTCGACTTGATAGCTCCCCGTGTCTTTCTTAAGGAACAGTTACTTGTTTGTGTTATAATTCCTCCATTGGAGATACAAGCTTTCTCTCAGGGGTGGTTCATGCATTATGTTACAGTCGCACTGCTTTCGAGCATCCTGATGCTTTCGATTCTCATCGATGTTCTCAGGTTCCCGCTTTTACGCAAGGATAGGGGAAGCAGGTTCTTCTCGGAGTTGACCATCACCTATTCGTTGTACATCATCCTCACGTTGCTGCTGGTATCGGCACAACAAGGTCTTGTAATCTACCCGGTTCTCATCCATCGGCTTGTTTGGACCTTGCATGCGCTGGCGATTCCCTTTCTCCTCTCTGCCTGGATGCACTTCAATGCAGTCAATGTGATGGATGATCCCAAATTAGTTGGCATCCTCTCCCTGATCCACGACATTCCCCTCGCTGTTTTGACTGTTCTTGCATTTCGGGACATTCCCAGGCAACAGTTCTATCCTTTGAATCAGGCGTTCGTGCATCTGCTTCCTTCTTCTGGAAACACGTATATCATTGCACTCTCCTGGTTCTTTTGTTTTGCCATGCTCATGCCAACCCTGGGCCATCGCAAGAACCTCCAAGGGTCGTTTCTGTTCATCTCCCTGCTGTTGCCCTTGTGCTTCGGAGTCTCCTTGATATCGCTTCAGACGACCCATTCCCCCTTGATGTTCATGCTGGTTAATGCATTCATGCTGGTGTTGTACTACTTGATAGGCCAACGGGACTCAGTCACCTTCGACAGTCTTTCCGGCCTTCCCAACGAAGCATTGCTTCAGCGTAAACTCATCCGCATCTTCCGCTTTCAATCACCTCATACGCTCATCTTTTTGGATATCGAGAACTTCGAGTATTTCAGCTCGCTCCATGGAGCCCCGGCAGCCGAGCAAGTGCTTGTCGGGATTGGTGCATTTCTGAAAACCATGGCTGCTTCGAATGAGGCGTTCCGACTGGAAGGCAGCAGGTTTTGTCTTTGTCTTCCATCGAAGGACGGCAGGCTTGCCGGCTCGGTGGTTCAGGCGGTCAGACAGCGCATGACCCAAGGTTGGCAGGTGGAGGGAGAGCTGCTGTTCGTACAAGTCAACTTCGGTGTGCTGCACATCCCAAGCCATGCTTCTACGCTTGCAGAGTACGATCAGGCACGCAAACGGGTGCTCTCCGAAATAACTTCGGTACGCAAGCAGCCCGTATTCATCTTTACCAAGCAGGATGCTTTCGACCAGCAACGTCGGATGAACGTCTTGTCCGCACTCCGATCCTCGATCCGCAATCCCGAGCAGGTGATGGTGCACTACCAACCCATCTACGATGTTGCAACAGGCCGGATGGTTTCGGCTGAAGCATTGATGAGGATCAAGGATGAACATCTGGGGTTTTTGCCTCCCTCCCAGTTCATCAGCCTTGCCGAACAATCGGGGTTGATCGTTCATCTTACCAAGATTCTCCTCTCGAAAGTCTGCACCTTGGTCAGGAAAAATCTGGGCGAGTGTGCTTTGGAGTACATTTCGGTGAATTTGAGCGGCGAGGATTTCAATTCGAGCCATATTGCAGGTTCATTGATCTCCATTATCGAGCAAGAGCAAATCGCCCCCAAAAAGATCGGCTTTGAGATCACCGAATCGGTGGCCCTCCGCTCATATGAAAAAGTTTCACAGGTGATGCTTGAGCTCTCGCTTAGGGACATCAAGTTCGCCCTTGACGATTTCGGTACGGGGTATTCCAACCTGAAGGCGTTGATGGACCTGCCGTACGCCTATGTGAAATTCGATAAGAGCGTCATCCATGCAGCCATGGCCGATCCTGCCATGCTTGCCTTGCTTGTCGATATGCTGCACACCTTGGGCAAGGTGCTTATCGCCGAAGGAGTGGAAACCGAACAGCAGTTGGAAATGGTCAAGAGCGTGGGTATCGAGCGTGTACAGGGATTTTACTACGCAAAACCCATGGAGGAGCAAGCGTTCCTGGAGATGGTAGGATAGCCGAGTCGCTCGAAATCCAATCGTAAAGCAATAGAGAAGTCGGGAGCTCACCGTCATGATGAATATCATCGTTGCAGGGAGGAATATCTTGGTCTATACTTTCTATAGAATCAAAAAAGATTCTAAAGAAATAAGGAGGGCTTGAATGAAAACAAGCAAGAACTGGATGTTGCTCTATCTGGCGATCATACTCATGGTTGGCGGTAGTCTGGTAGGAGCATGGGTGAATGCAGGGTTTGGGAGTGTGAAAGTCGAAGAGGTCTCCATTTGGCATGCACCGGGCTTCAAGGTAAGCGCCTACCTGTATACGCCCAAGGCCAATACCGGAAAAGCCCCGGCAATCCTTGCCATTCATGGGTTGAATAATCAAAAGAACCATATGGCGAATACTGCACTGGAATTTGCGCGAAGAGGATATGTGGTTCTCTCCATGGATATGAGCGGTCATGGAAGATCCACCGCTAAGAATCTCGACCATGGGGCCGGAGGTCCCGCCGGCCTTGCATATCTTCGAAGCCTGCCGAATGTTGATACGCAGAATATCGGTATAGTCGGGATGTCCCAAGGAGGGTTTGCAGGAGCGATGGGTGCAATCTCCTCGAATCCCGATGGCTACTCATCGGTGTTCTTCATGGAGTCCGAGGTGAATGCACCGGGGTCCATGGACCTCTCGGCCGCCCCCTTGGTCAAAAATGCAGCCTTCAATATTGGAACGGTTACCGAGCTTGGCGTGATGATATTCATCGGCAAGGGTTCTGATGCTCCCGTATCACCGGTATTGCAGCCGTTGTTCAATACTACCGATCCCATCGAGGTCGGAAAGGTGTATGGGTCCATCGAAGAAGGAACAGCAAGAATACTCTATCAGCCTTGGGAGAACCATGCAGGTGCTACAGATTCCATTCCGGCTATTGCAAATGCCTTGGAGTGGATGCAACTGACGCTTGAAGGTGGGAACGGGCTCTCTGCGCGCAATCAGATTTGGCCTGTCAAGCTTATCGGTACGGCCCTTGCATTATTTGGTGCAATGCTGTTCCTCTTTCCGATGGGTTCATTGCTTCTTGAAACCCGGTATTTCAACGATTTGAAGGAGAAACTCCCGGAGTACCGCGGGTATGAGGGCAGAAGTTGGTGGATCGGTGCGTTGCTCACCACCGCCATCGGGCCACTGCTGTATCTGTTTGTTTGGAATCACATGTTTTTTGTGCCTTGGATTACTCCAAACAGACTCTGGCCTCAGAATTTCACCAATGTATATATGGTTTGGTCGATGCTCTGCGGCGGTATAGCCGTTGTTCTCATGATATTGGGGCATTACACCCAATTGAAGAAGAAAGGAGCTACAGTCGCGCACTATGGATTGACCGACTCTTCACGTACATTCGACGGGATGAAAATCTTGAAATCCCTAGGCTTTGCAATATGCACCCTCCTGCCTGTTTACCTGATTCTCGTATTCGTTGACGGGGTATGGAAGGTGGATTTCAGGGCTTGGGTTGTCACCCTGCTTCCTTTCACTGGGAAACGGTTTTTGGCCTTTCTTGGATACTTGGTGCCTTTTGCCGTCTATTTCATACCGCAAGGAATCGTGTTGGCTGGTTTCCAAAGACCGAAGCAGGGCAAGCTTGGTTTAGGCAGGGAGATGGCGATCAATGCCGTTGTGATGACATTGGGAGCGGTTGTTTGGCTGCTCTTCCTGTATGTACCGCTTATGGCCGGCGGGTCCATCATTTTCGGCTCGAATCCTCTGATTCAGACTGCTGCCGGGATGGGAGGAATTTATTATCTTCCCTTGTTGGTTCTCTGGCCGCTTGTTGCCTGCATCTACACGTATTTCTTCCGCAAGACCGGCAGGGTGTATGCAGGGGCCGGCATCGCAACGCTGTTCATCGTCTGGTACCTGAGTGCAGCCGGTTCCTTTGCTGTCATGCTGTAGTCGCTTGTCCATTTGCCAGGTGTCATCAAAAACCGCTTTCGCCGATGTCACCTGGTTCTGTTTTCACCCTTCCAAGATGTGCTATACTCACACTACTTTGAGAGTAGGCTGGAGTGCTTCATGGAATTGAGCTGGATGGGGCGGTATAGGAATCTCGTAGGCCAGTTGACCAGATATGCCAACATCTATGTCCGTGGCTATAATATTGAGCTGGGAGGGGAGGATGGAGTGTTTCTCTCCGCCCAGAGCTGGCAGGTCTTGGAGTGCATCATCGAACATGAGGATGAAGTTCTGAAGATGGCGGAACTTTCCCGTTGTCTCGGTATGCCTCAGAGCACGTTTTCCAAATATGTGAAACGCCTTGTACAGCAACATCTGGTTGAACGGTACAAAAAAACGGATAACCAAAAAGAAATCATCCTGCGGCCGTCGGCTTTTGGCAGGGAGTTCTACAGCAGCAAGAGCAAGGTGCTGCTGGAACTCGGGTACAAACAGATGTTCGGCCTCTTGGAGAATCTTTCGGACGATGATCTCGAAGCAGTGGTTGCAGCCGTGCAGAATCTCGCCGATCATTTGGACCGTGATACCGACGATTTTTCCAAAACCCGTTTGATCAAGCTCTGAGAACAAGCCCCATGGCCTCTTCGGCCACGGGGCAGACAATCCTGTTACACAAGGTCCGAGAGAAGCAGATCCTTGATATCACGAAGCTTGCCATCGGTGGTATATTGGTAGACTCCCACCTGATTGGAAGGACCGGTGGTGACTACTGCAAAGGTTCTGGCGAGGTAGCTGCCGTCTACCTCCTTGTAATTGACGTTGTGGTCGATCCAGGTACCGGTGTTTACATAGTAGTGGTTGTTGCCGTAGTCGTAGAACGCAGGAATATGAGAGTGGCCGAAGAGCACGACACTGGTATCGCTATGGGCCTTGTCGACTTCGAATTGCAGGCGTGCCTGGGTCTCGATGTAATCGCCCCCGAGTGCTCCGAGTGCTGCTTCAATGAAACTGGCCTTCTTTTGAACACCGTTCGCCTGCTGACGGGCATCCCACGTCCTCTGATAGTTTGGAAACAAAACCGGTGCAGAAATCTCGCCTTGTTCATTGAGGACCGGAAACATATCCTTAACGGAGTACACATCGTTGTACCCATCGATGCGGATATCGAACAGCGCATCACCGAATGCATTGCCCAAGGTAATACGATTGAACTCCGTAGCAAGAGTCCTGTAATAGGCATAAGCGGCAAACTGGTCGGGATTCGTCGTTCGGTCTGGAACTGTTGATATGATGGGAAGATCGGCTGCGAAGGACGGCTTGCCGGAGATCACCCAATCGGCTGCATACCGGGCATAGAAGTATCCGGGAGGAAACATCGTGGGACCACTTACCAGATGAGAATTGGTGATGGTATCCGGGGCTGAGAATACGTCGTAGCGATGTCCATGCTCGATGACTATCTCGCTTCGGTCCCCGGTTCTGTAGAGACCGAGGCCGAGGCGGTCGGAGCAGACAACAATGCCGGGGATTGCCTCTTCGATGCTCGCCGGTGTAATGGACATATCGTGATTCCCTACTACGTACACCAGCTTGATTCCTGCATCCATAATGTTCTTGAACGCAGCGAGCACCCCCCGGTTGTTCTCGAGAATTTCCTGATAGAAGGCATCACGGTCGGTCTCGTTGAAGGAGAGAGGCAGGTACCACTCATCCAGGATATCACCGTTGAGCACCACTTCCCGTACATCTGCTGTAGCGGCGATTCGATTGAGGAATTCGATCAGATGGGAACGGTTTTCCAGAATTTCAGCATATGCATCCTCAATGCCGAGGTGAATATCGCTGAGAACAATGATTTTATCGCGGGTATTTCCCGCATCCCAGAGCGGATGGACACCTGCCTTAGTCGTTGTAGTGGTCGTACAGCCCACTACCAGCGCAAGCAATGCAGTAATAAGCCCCATGTAAAACCTTTTTCTCATGCTGCCTCCTCGGGCAGGCCTGGTTTTAGGTAAACCAAACTACGCCCTACAGGCAAAACTAGTGCATGATAGGTTTTATACGGACCATTGTTACTTACTATGATGCATTTTCACCTTAAAAAAGTGTCCACACGAGCCGGGAATCGTTTCATCGGCTGAACTGTTTATGTTGCATCGCTGGATTGGTCTGTTTTGGTGAATCGGCTGAGAAACTCTTTCAGCTGGGGACTCTTTGGACGAGAGAAGAGATTCTTCGGCTCCCCTTCCTCCTCAATTTTCCCATCATACATGTAGACGATATGGTTGGAGACATCCCGTGCAAAGGCCATCTCGTGGGTGACGACCAGCATGGTGGTTCCCTCCTTGGCCAAAGCCTTCATGACGTCCAGTACCTCACCGACCATCTCGGGGTCGAGAGCTGAGGTGGGTTCATCAAAGAGCAGGATCTCAGGCTGCATCGCCAGGGCGCGGGCGATGGCAACACGTTGTTTCTGACCGCCGCTGAGCTGATGAGGCTTGGCATTGATGTGGCTGGTCATGCCTACCTTGTCAAGATAGAGCAGTGCTGCATCATACGCCTCTTCCTTCGGTTTCTTCAACACCTTGATTTGGCCGACCATGCAGTTGCTGAGCACTGTATGGTTGTTGAAGAGATTGAAGGATTGGAAGACCATACCTACTTTCGCACGATATTTCGCCTCGTTGACATGGTCTGAGAGGATGTTCTGTCCGTGGAAAAGAATCTTGCCGGAAGTGGCGCTCTCCAGAAGGTTGATGCATCGAAGCAGCGTGGATTTTCCCGAACCCGAGGCTCCGATGATCGAAGTTACATCCCCGGGTCGAACTTGAAAATTGATGTCCTTGAGAACCTCGTTCTCGCCGAAGCGTTTTGAAAGATGCTCGATGCTAAGAATTTCAGACATCATTTCCTCCTCTTCGCCTTGCGCGGGAAGTGTACCATGCCGCTGGTGAAGGCCAGGGTATCGGTTGTAGCAAGGTCGAAATTGACAGGGCCGTCCATTCGGTTCTCCCATGCAAGCAGGATTCGCGATGAGACGAAGGTCAGGATGAAATATATGATGAGAATGACCGTGGCAGCTTCAAAATAGGTATACAAAGCCCCTGAAATGCTCTTGAAGGTGAAGAAGAGCTCGACGGTTCCGATGATGGACAATACACAGGTATCCTTGATGTTGATGATCAAGTTGTTGCCGATCTGGGGCATGATGTTTCTCAGTGCCTGGGGGAGAATGACGGACAACATTGTCTGGAAGTGATTCATGCCGATGGCCTTTGCACCCTCGGTTTGGCCGATGTCGACGGACAGGATGCCCCCGCGGACCGTCTCAGCCATATAGGCTCCCGTGTTGATGGAGACGATCAGGATCGCCGCCTGCCACATGCCGAGGTTGAGGCCGAAGACCTGGCTTGCACCATAGTAGATGAACGCAGCCTGCAGCATCATCGGTGTTCCGCGGAAGAGTTCGACATAGGCGGTGAGCAGCAGTTTGATGACTTTCAAGATAATCTTATAGGCGATATTATCCTTCTTCCTTGGCTCGAGTGTCTGGACGATACCGACTGCAAAACCGATTACGCATCCCAAGGCCGTACAGACGATGGCGATTACCATGGTGGTAGCGGCCCCTTTTGCAAGGGAGCCGCTGTACTGCTCGAGGATGTAGAGCATCCTCTGCAAGAAATTCATTTCAGATATCGACATTCCATTTCCTTCAGGTTAGTTGGACAGAGGCTGAACGGCGATGGCGCTCTCCATCATGGCATTGAAGTCATCGACGGTAAGGGTGTCCAGTACGCTGTTGATTGCCTTGGTCAGCTCAGGGTTCTTCTTGGAGACGGAAATACCGATGTTGATTTCCTCTTCACTGACAGCAAAATCATCATTTGAGCCAGCGAAATCGAGAATCTTCATGTTCGGGTAAGCAACAATGGCGGCTTTGGCAGTAGGCATATCGGTACAGATGAAGTCCACGCGCTTGCTGTTCAGGGCAACCAGCATGGCAGGTGCAGACTCCTGGGCCGGGAGGATCTTTGCATTGGGAATCTGAGGCAGACAGGTGTCGTACCAGATGGTCCCGAGCTGACTGGTGCAGGCGCCTCCCGCCAGATCGCTGATGCCCTTTGCCGAGGCGTACTTGCTGTCACCGTTCGTCAGGCAGACGATCGAGGCATAGTAGTACGGAGAGGTGAAATCAACCATCTGCATGCGGTCGGAGGTGATCGACTGACCGGCGATGACGCAGTCCACCGTACCGGACTGCACTGCAGGCACGAGCGAATCCCAGTCCAGCTTTACAATCTCAAGGTCATAGCCCAGGCGCTCGGTGATCAGCTTGGCCATCATTACATCATAGCCGTATGCGAACTCCTTCGAACCGGAGATGGGTACAGCCCCGTTCGCATTGGTGGTCTGGGTCCAGTTGTACGGTGCATAGCCGCACTCCATGGCGACTCTCAGCACCTTTGCTTGTGAAGCGGGGGCTTCCTGCTTCCCTTGGGCGAACAGCATTCCGGTCAGACAGAGCAGCACGACCAAAACAGCAACAGTTTTCTTCATTGGTATCCTTCCTTTCTCTCTATAAGGCAACAGAGCCCCAATAGGGTATGTGAATGTTAATAAGGATACAACCATTGAAGCAACGTGTCAATTTGTTATAAAAACATTTTACTTGTTATATAAATAACAGAACCATGGATAGTTGAAGGTACCTGCAACAAAAACCTCCCCATCCGATTCAGAAGGGGAGGCTTTTGTGCATAGGGAGAGAACCGAGAGTTAGAGCTTTCGCACCGAATCGCGTATCTGCAGATATATCGGCAACGTAACCCTCGGCTGCTCGACTTCTTCTCCACGGAGCAGGCGCATCAACATCTCGATGGCAAGCCTCCCTTTTCTGCTCGAATCCTGATGGACGGTGGTCAACCTGGGTGTTACCAGACGAGAGAAGATATTATCGTCAAAACCGGTGATGGAGATGTCATCGGGAACATTGATGCCCTGTTCCTGCAAGAAAGTGAGCGCTTCGGAAGCGTAGTAATCGGAAGAGAACACCAAAGCCGTATAACCCGCATCCTTTCCCGTGATTTCAAGATAGATCTTCTCCCGCTTTGCACGATCGTACGGCAGGGGCCGCTTTGCTTCATCAGTGAGAACCAAGCCGTGTTCAGTAAAAGCCTCCTTGCATCCGGAAAACCGCTCTGAATCGCCGCCGGGAAAAATGGGGTTGCATGGGAGGAACAGTATGTTGGTGTGCCCCATCGAGAGGAGGTACTTCGTCACCTCATACCCCCCTCGTCTGTCTTCCAGCCCGATATTATAATACGTGTGATCGTCGTCATTGAAAAAGCAGTCAATGTAGACCAAGGGAACATCGACGCTTGAGCTGATGATGCTGCAAATCTTGCCCGGGACCCAGACAAGAATCAGGCCGTCCATCTTCCAAGCCTTGGAAAGACGGACAACCTCCTCCTCGTCGCTGGAGACATAGAGCATCATGTAGTAGCCGGCGGCTCGAATATCACGCTCCATTGCCCCGAGGATGGCCGAGGAGAACGGGTCTTCCAACACGGTTTCGTTATGCCGGGGCTCGGTGAACATGATCACGCCGATGATTCGTGAGTTGTTGCCCAGCAACATCATGGCGCCCATATTGGGGGCATACTTTTCCGATTCAATAATCGCCTGCACTTTGTGCAGGGTGGCAGGGGAGACTTTGCTGGTGCGGCCGTGAATGACATTTGCAACCGTAGTAGCACTCACCCCGGCCTTACGGGAGATTTCCTTGATTGTAGCCATATCCGCCCATTCTACAAAATTCAACGGATGGAAGTACACTCCCATCCGTTGTTGGTTCGCCTACTTCAGATATCCCAGCCAACGTTCCTGCTTGCTGATCATTCGATCGACCAATTCCTCCAATGAAGAGGCTTGGTGGACCACCGGATTGGCCAGCAGGGCCTGAATTGCATACTCCTTGCTTTTATGGATGATTGCCTCGGCCGTCATGTCATAGACACCGGCGTACGAGCGCAACAGAGCCAGATATCCCTTGGGCAGCTGCCCCATCCTGATTCCTGTGATGCCGTTCTTGTCGATCATTGCAGGAACCTCCACCACCAACCAGGACGGCAGGTCGTCAATGAGTCCTGTATTGAGGATATTGACGGCGGCTTCCTCGCTCTTGGCGTCGGTAATGATCCCGTCGATGATGGGAATGACACGCTCTGATGTCTCCAGCCGAATCTCATGGGGGACTTCCTGGGAGAGCATGACCTTGTATACATCATAGAAATCGAGTATGCCCCGATGGTCCACTACGTCCCAGGCCCAGCTGAGGTATTCACCAAAATGGCTGTCCGTGGTGATGGGCAGCAGCTTGTAGTTCTTCAGCATGAACTGCACCAGCTTGCGGTCGGCCCACGTATAAGCACTCTTTAGATTCGTCTCCCCTTTATCGAATTTCTCAGCTGCTGCAAGTGAACCCGTGCGCCTGTACGAATCGTACAAGTCGCTGTACCCGGGCTCCTGTTCGAAGAACCGATCGGCTCTCGCCAGCACTTCGGGATAGAGGTTCTCTCCTGTCTTTCTGTCGGTCAGGCTGATCATGCAGCTGAAATGGTTCAATCCTGCAGCTCGGTAGTGGAGGTCCTCATGGGCTCTGCCCAGCATCTTGGGCAACCAGCGGCCCAGCCAGCCGATTTCATGGCACATACCCACAAACTTTGCCTGGGGATACATGCGTTTGACGGTGGTGCAGATGGCAGTCATCGGGTTGGAGTAGTTGAATATCCAGGCATCGGGACAAATCTCCATGGCATCCTTGACGATGTCCAAAATCACCTTGCCGATGCGAAGTGAATGAAAAACACCCCCCGGGCCGCCGTTTTCACCGTACACCTGATGCACCCCGTACTGCAGGGGAACCTTCCAATCCTCGTCCCACATCTGGAATCGGTTGCCCACCTCGATGGAGGAGATGATGAAATCGGCACCGGCAAAGGCGCTCCTTCGGTCGATGGTCGCATTCACCGTATATGGCAGGTCGTGCGCCTGTATGAATGCCTGCGTTGTTTGCAGGACGATGTCCAACGACTGTATATTGATGTCGAGCAGTGTTATCTCGCTGCCCTTGAGTGCTTTGCTGGTAAAGATATCGCCCAGCGTACCCAAGCCAAACTGGATGCTTCCAGCACCAACCAGTACAATTTTCATGTTTTCTCTCCCTCTATTTAATTGAACCTTCAACCATGCCCTTGATGATGTATCGTTGAGCGAAAATATATAAGACAATAATCGGAAGCATGGCTATCAACGTTGAGGTGAGAATCAGATCCCATTGCTTGAGATATGCGCCTGCGAAGGCCGTTACAGCGATGGGGATCGTCTGCACCCTCCCGTTGGAGCCAAGCACCAACAGGGGCAACAGATAGTCGTTCCAGATCCAGATCCCGTTGAGAATGAGAACGGTGATGATGATCGGCTGCAGCAAGGGGAATACAATCCTGAAGAATACCGTACTCTTCGGACAGCCGTCGATGGTCGCCGACTCCTCGATCTCCAAGGGGATGTTCTTGATGAATCCGTGAAAGATGAAGATCGACAGGGGACTTCCGAATCCGAGGTATGCGAATACAATGCCCCCTACGGTTCCGAGCAGGCGGAAATGCAGGAACTCCCCGATCACCCGCATCCAACGGACCAAGGGGTACATCAGGACCTGGAAAGGAATGACCATTGCCGAAACAAAGGCCATGAAGAGGATGGTCGACCACAGGGTCTTGTTCCGCACCAGAATCCATGCCGCCATGGAGGAACAGATCGATATGACCAGAAGCGATAACACCGTAATGACGATGCTGTCGACGAAGGCGCCCAGATAGTCGACCGTCGGATTGTTGAAGATGAGTCCGACGTTCACCCACAGCTGGTTCCAGTTTGCAGGAAGGGCTATTGCATCGAAAATGATTTCCCGCGATGTCTTGGCGGAGTTCAACACCACCATGATGAAGGGGAACATGAAAAGGATGAAGAGCAGGATCGTCACCAGTTCCAGCAGCAGCAGATCGGGTTTCAGGGAGCGGTTGTTTTTTCCCAAGCGTAGTGGTTTCATCACATCTCCACCTCTTTCTTCTTATTCACTGATACCTGGATCAGGGAGACGATCAACAAGGCAATAAACAGAACCACTGCCTTGGCCTGGGCTTCCGCCATCCGGTTTGCCGTGGCGGTATTGAATATATTCATGGCCAACAACTGACTGGCCTTGACCGGTGCGTCCATGAAACGTGTTGCAGGACCCCCGTTGGTCAGTGTCATGTTCATATCGAATTGTTTGAATGATGTAGTAAGGGTCAAAAAGATGGAGATGGTGAACGCGTTCGCCATCATCGGTATGAGTATGTGGATGACCCGATGAAAATAGCTGGCCCCGTCGACATTCGCAGCCTCCATGAGAGAGGATGGGATGCTTTGGATGGCTGCCACAAAAATCAGCATGATGTAACCGGCATACTGCCAGGTGTTGACTACAGCCATCGTCCAGATAACGGTATGCGGCATGCTGAGAAAGGATGTCTCCAAGAAGGCGATGGAGTAGGTGGTTCCGATTTTCACCAGGATGTTGTTCAGAATGAACTGCCAGATGTAACCCAGTACGATTCCTCCGATCAGGTAGGGGACGAAGAATCCCGAGCGGTAGAAATTCCGCCTTTTGATCTTGCTGGTTACAATCAAGGAAAGGACGAAGCTGACGATGTTGATGAAAACAATATTGATCAGCGTATAGGCGATGGTGATCAAGAACGAATAGATGAAATCCGGAGACGACATGAGGTTGCTGAAGTTCTTCAGCCCGACGAAGGCGACATCATTACGTACTCCGTTCCAGTCAGTCACTGAATAGTAGAGACCGAAGAAGAAGGGAATGATGATGACCATGACGAAGGTCAGGACGCATGGTGCGACAAATACAATATTGACGGCACGGTTCTTTTTCATTGGTGTTCGCCCCCCGGAAAGCTCCTGCACAGGATGAGACCTGTGCAGGAAACGAGTAGTGTATTACATCTTGGGAAGATCGGCGACAGCCTTCTTCATGTCTGCGATGAACTGATTGATATTGTTCTGGTTCTGGGCAAACAGGTCGAAGATCGGGCCGAAGACGTTCTGGCCGGCTCCATCGGGCAGCATGCCGAAGAAGACGCCATAGTTGCCGCCCTTGGCATTTGCCGCCATCAAGGCTTGGCTGAGCTGGCCGGCCGGCTTGAGCGTGACCGACTTGAAGGCGGGAATCATACCGGCCTTGTTGACCATGTAGTCATGACCTTCAGCTGTGGTGGCCATGGCATTGAGAAATGCCTTTGCAGCCTCGGCATTGGGGCTCTTGGCATTGACGCAGTACCATGAGGGAGCGAAGAGGTACAGGCCCTTCTGCTCGGTGTCGAGGAAGGCATGCGGGGCGTAGCCGATCGGGAAGGTGACACCAAGCTGTTTCAGGTTGGGATCGACCCAGTTGCCCTGATGCAGGAATGCAGTCTTGCCCTGGGCGAAGGCTCCGACCTGATCGTCATAGCTGCCGTTGAGCAGGATCTTCTGGTCGGCATACTTGAACAGCAGTTGCAGATACTTGGCATACTGAAGGAAGCGGGCATCGTCAAGCTTGCCTTGCAGGGCCATGTCGATGATGCGGGTGTCGGTAAAGTCAAGTCCGCCGCCCCAATAGGTAGCGAGGTTGTGCTGTGCCGCAACCCACCACATGCCGCCTGCAACCGATGCAGCCATGGAAACCGGGGCATCAATGCCTAACTCGGCTTTCTTTGCTTCGAGTGTCTTGAATGCCTGCTCGTATGCCGCACGAGTGGTCAGCTTAGCCGGATCGATGCCTGCTTTTGCAAGAATGTCGGCGTTGTATGCCAGACCGTAGCCTTCAATGGCGACGGGGAAGCCGTAGACCTTTCCATCCACCTTGAAAGCCAGGTCCGTGTCTGCAACCCATGCCTGGTCGCCGAGATCGGCGATGTAGTCTTTCCAGATGTCATAGCCGCCGCGGCCTTCGATCACAAAGATGTCGGGCATTTGGCCGGCTTGCGCTTTTGCCTTCAGGGCCCCGCCGTAGTCGGCACCGCCGCCGAGGGTTTCGACCTTGACCGTCACACCGGGTGTGGCTGCAGAGTAGGCTGCAGCATAGCCGTCGATGGCGTCCTTGATCTCAACCTTGAGCTGGAACATATTGACGGTTGTTTCTTTTGCAGCTTCCTGTGTGCCTGCTCCAAATACGGTGCCGGCTGCCAGGACAAGCATGAGGCTGAATGCCACCATGTTCAACAGATGTTTCCTCATTTAAAAATCCTCCTTCGTACATTCGTGATACAACCTGCCTTTTTGGGCAGGTGTTACGTAACACCTGCTTCTAGTGTAGCACGCTATAGCCACCTGTCAATCCTGTAATTATATGTTGTGAGAAACAAAAGACGTGAATACTTGTTATTCTCGGCATTGCATCCTGTATACCGGATTTACTTGACTGGATACGGTGGAGTGCTTTACAAAGATTTTCACTTGTGCTCATAGTAGCGTATGAAACCATACAAATACGTTGCATGCATATGCATGTTGCTTTTTGCACTCGGCATCTCTCTCTTTGCCGATGAAGCTTCCACCTTGGAAAGCCTGTTCACCAAAGGTCCTGAAAGCGTTGACTATGCCGCGCAGTTTGAACGTGCTGTTCCGCTTGCTGTGATGCACCAGATTCTCGACCAATTTTCGGCGCAACTGGGTCCCTTCAAGCAGGTGAAGGGTAGTACCAATCCGTACACACTGGTCTTTGATGAAGGAACCGTAACCGCCTATATCAGCCTGGACGGGTCGAATCAAGTGGCCGGTCTGCAATTCACCGAAGTGATCAGAGCCCGCCTTACCCTCGCCGATGCAGTGAAGCAGATCATCGACCTCGATGCAGATACTGCTATCCTGATTCGTAAGAACGCAGAGACCGTGGTCGCCCACAATGCCGACATTCCCCTGGCCGTGGGCTCTTCCTTCAAGCTGGGCATCCTTGCCGCCGTTGAGGATGCCGTGCGAGAAAACAAGCTGCAGTGGTTTCAGAGTGTTCGGCTCCTCTCCATGTGGAAGAGTCTTCCAACAGGAATCCTGCAGGACTGGCCGACCGGCTCGCGTCTTACCATTGAGACGCTGGCGACCTTGATGATCAGCCAGAGCGACAACACCGCCACCGATGCCCTCATGTCGTTGGTTGGAAGAAACAGTGTGGGTTCATACCTGTCGAACAGCAGGCCCGTGCTCTCTACAGCAGAAGCGTTTCGGTTGAAGAATCCTGCGAACAGCGACCTGCTTGCGCGGTACCGAACAGGTTCAACTGCAGAAAAGGAAAAGGTTCTGGACCAGATCAAGAGCCGTCCTCTTATGGAGCCCGGCCTCCTTTCGGGTAATCCTGTTGCCATTGACATTGAGTGGTTCATGACAGCACATGAGCTTGCCTCCCTGATCGAGCGCCTGCAGGTTCTGCCTCTTATGACCGTCAACGCAGGCCTTGCAACCAAGGAGCGCTGGCATCGGGTGGCCTATAAGGGAGGCAGCGAGCCGGGAGTGCTCAACCTGACCACCTATCTGGAGGATGAGGAGCACAATCGCCATACCGTAGTGGTCACCGTCAATAATGCTCAGAGCCCTCTTGATGAGAAGTTCATCATGGAGACGTATCAGGCGATTTTGAACCTCCTGGAATAGGACTCAACCTTGCTGGGGCAACACCTGCTTGAGGAAGGCCAAGGTCCGTTCTTCCTTCGGGGACGAAAACATGTCCTTCGGGTTCGCCTCTTCAAGGATGAAGCCCTCATCCATGAATATCACCCGGTCGGCTACCTCCTTGGCGAACCACATTTCATGAGTGACCACCAGCATGGTCATTCCTTTCTTGGCAAGATTCGTCATTACCGAAAGGACTTCCCCGACCAGTTCGGGGTCGAGTGCACTGGTGGGTTCGTCGAAGAGCATGATTTTCGGGTTCATCGCCAAAGCGCGGGCGATGGCGACGCGTTGTTTCTGTCCGCCGCTGAGCATCGCAGGATAGACGTCGGCCTTCTCTGCCAGACCGACTTGATCAAGGAGGTCCGAGGCTGCCTTGCGGGCCTTCTCCCTGGGGAATTTCTTCACCTGTACCATCCCCTCCATCACATTCTGTATAACTGTCATGTGAGGGAAGAGATTGAAGTGCTGAAACACCATGCCGAGCTCCTGCCGTACCTTGTTCAGCTGCTTCTCGCTCTGCTTCACCAGTTTTCCGTTGATGAAAATCTTTCCTTTCTGCGCCTTCTCAAGGAAGTTCACACATCGCAGCAAGGTGCTTTTTCCACTGCCCGAGGCTCCGATGATGACCACCACCTCCCCGCGTTTGACTTCGAGATTGATGTCCTTGAGCACCTCCAATTCCCCGAACCGTTTTACCAGATGCTCGATTCTCAGAATGGTTTCGTCGGTTTTCTTTGTTTCGTTAGTCACGGTCGCTCACCTTTAGTCTTTGTTCGATACGATGCATCACAAATGAGAGCACGCTGGTCATGATCAGGTACCAGATGCCGACGATCAGAAACATCTCCATATACATGAATGAGGATGAACCCATCTGCCTTCCCTTCAGCATGAGTTCGGGAACTGCGATGGTCGAAGCGAGCGAGCTGTCCTTGAGTGCAATGATCAGCTGGTTTCCAAGCGGGGGTACGGCTCGCTTGAAGGCCTGAGGCAGGATGATTCGCTGCATGGCTTTCGAGCGGGGCATGCCCAGGCTTCGCGCCGCTTCCATCTGGCCTATATCGATCGACTGGATGGACCCTCTGAATATCTCTGCAATATATGCCCCGTTATGGAAACCCAGGGCTATGACCGCCGAGGGAATCGGGGCGATGGTGACCAGGCTTGTCAGCCCGTAGTAGACGATGAACAGCTGCACCAAAAGTGGAGTCCCCCGCACCAGAAAAATGTACGACCTGCAGACAGCCGAGAGCCAAGAGCGATGGGAGAGGCGGCCGAGGGCGGCCACCAATCCAATCATGAGACCGAGCAGGATCCCGAAGAAGGTAATCTGCAACGTGTATTGAGCGGCTTCGGCGAACAGAAAAAACTTCGACGGGATGACTGTGAGATCCCAAGGTAGTATATGCATGGTAGGATGCTCCCTTATTCGACGGTGATGTCTTCTCCGCCGAACCACTTCTCACTGATCGCCTTCATGGTTCCATCGGCGAACATTGATGAGAGTATGTCATTGACCTGGTTCTTCAGCTCAGTGTTGTCCTTATGGAAGGCAATGGCCATCACCTCGCTTCTCAGCACCGAGCCGACCAAGGTGAGCCTGTCTCCTTCCTTGAGTTCTGCGATGGCATTGAGGCCGACGATCCTGTCGGTGAGCACTCCATCGATCCTGCCGTTGAGCAGCTCGATCAAGGTCTGGTTGTCGTCCTCGTAGAGCTTGACCTGGGTGCCCAGCTGTTCAGCATCCCGTTCGAAGGTGGTACCGGTCACCAAACCCAGGAGATGGCTTGCCTTCAGGTCCTCCACCTGCTTGATGGTGCTGTCCTTGCGGGTGATCAACTGCGGTCCGCTATAGTAGTAGGGCTGTGAGAAATCAACGACTTTCTGTCTCTCCTCCGTAATCCCCATGCTTCCCAGGATGCCGTCATAGCGTTTTGCACGCAAACCTTCGACAATGCCGTCCCAGCTGGTGGTTACGTAGGTGAGTTCCTTTCCCATTCGGTCGGCGATTTCTTGGGCGACATCCACGTCAAAGCCGGCAACCTCGCCGGTTTCGGTCAGGTAGTTGAATGGGGGATACCCTCCAGAGCCTGCAAATGAGATGGTATTGTTGCTTTCTTTCTGTCCCTGGCCGACCAAGGAAGGCAGGACGAGCAAGGCCAAAAGACCAACAAGCAGCATAATACGATACAACTTTTTAGTTATGTTCACATGTATCTCCTTTAAGAACGTGATAGGAAATTGTAACAAAATTGTATGATCAAGAACAATAACAAGTACTCTATTTGTTATAATATATATGTTTGTAACTAAAGTTCAGTTATAACATGGTGTTGATTAATTAATTGGGAGGCTATGATTTACCCTTGAGATTGAGGAGTAGGAATGCTATAAATTATAACATGGAAGCTACACTTTCTCCTCCAAAAGTCATTGAAATTACCAATAAAAAGAACAACGTTACCTATCTCTACGAGGACCAACACTATTGGGACCCGCACAAGAAACAAACACGCCATAAGCGTCGATGCATTGGAAAGCTGGATCGTGTGACAGGCCAGCGTGTCTATAATCCAGCATATCGGGAAAAAATCTCCCGGCAGGAAGATGCCGGGATGCAGGTGATTCCCATCTTCACCTCGCCGGGTCTTGCCCGCCTGCAGGACTATGTTCAGCAACACTGTCGACCAATTCAGGAGCTTGCTTCCCTGCTCGGTCCCGATGCGACCGACCGGCTTCTGCATCTGGCCTGGTTTCTCCTCTGTAACAGAAGGCCTTTGTCCTTCGCCTTGTTGTGGGAACAAGGGAAGTCGGGTCTCCATCAGGGGCCTGCCGACCTTCAGGCGGTGCGAGACCTGCTGAGATTGCTCGATGTGGAGCTGCTGCGGACATGGCAGGCCAAACTGACGCAAGGCGGGCAGAAGTATGCGGTTTTCGACCTGTGTGCAATCGCCAGTTATGAGAATCACAATCCATACCTGCAGTATGGGTACAATCGAGACAGCGAGGCGCTCGAACAGAATACCATCGTACTGCTGACCACCTATGAGAGGTTTCACCCCATCTCCTTCCAAATCCTGCCCGGCACCATGCTAGACTGCAAGACGGTAGACGAGACCCTGTCGTTTCTCGATGCGGACGATGCAAGCATTCTCATGCTCAACCGCAGGTTCTTCTCATTATCGAGGATTGAACAGTTGCTGCAACAGAACAGATCCTTCCTTTTCCGGGTTCCTACCAGACAAGGATGGCTCGATGAATTGATCGCAAGCAACCGGCAGGCAATCGAAACGGGTATTGGCCTGGTTGATTCACAAAAACGAAATATACGGAGCCTTCGCCTCCATGCTCCATTTTTCGGGAACCAATCTCTCTATGTGCATCTGTTTTATGATGAGCTCTGGCGGACCAATCAAAGGGAGAATCTCTTTTCCTTGTTGGGCCGATGCAAGCGGGAGCTTGAAACCGGCCAGCATGTCGAGGAGCATGCAAGGTTGTATGAGACGTACTTCAGAGTCCGAAAGCGCAGCAAAGCCTTGCATCATGTACAGCTTGCATCCGATCCCGTACAGCGTTTCGAAGCCTCCCATGCCGGATTCTGGGCCTTGGTGACCAATACGGAACTTTCGAGCCAGGAAGCACTGGATATGTACGAGAAACGCAATGCGTTCGAACGAAGATTCGATAACCTCATGAACTTCGAGGATTGTCAAAACCTGCAGGTCCAAAGCCCGCAATACTTCCTTGGCAGGGTATTTCTGCAACTGATCAGTGAGACGATCAGGGCTGTGCTCCACGAGGCTCTGGAAGGAAGTGGACTTTCCGTGGAAGAGGTGCTCTTCTCCCTCAGTGACTTGCGGAATGTCTCATTCAGCGAACAGGGGACCTGCTATTACGGCCGACTTACCTCAGTACAGAAGAAAGTCAATGAACTGCTGCATCTGGGATTGGAGACCTAACGCCTAATCGCCCTTACAAACAAGAAGAGGGGAAACTTCATCAGTTTTTCGTATCCCTTGGGATCGGCGGCTTCAAACTCCTTGGCAGGATAGGGTTCGATGATGCGTTCTATAAGAAATCCGGAAGACGAAAGGGCTTCAGTAATTGCACTCAAACTGTGGTAATAGCTGTCCATGACCACCTCGACGCTGAACCCTTTCCAGGGAATATGCAACTCCTGCGTCTCATAATAGGACTGGAGATTGTTGTTCCTGTAAGCAAAAAAGGGGTGCTCGGTGGAGAATACCAGCCACCCTTGGGGCTTGAGTACTCGTGAGAACTCGGTAAATACCGGCAGCAGGTCCTTGCAGTACGTGATGGTCAAGGCACTGAGAATGCCGTCAAAGGAAGAAGATTGCAGAAAGGGCATCGGTTCCTCAAGATTTGCCTGCACGAATTCGGCTTTGTCCCCGATTCGGTCCCGGGCATGGGCAAGCATGGCTTCATTGGCATCGAGTGCAACAACACGTGCGCCCTCCTGCAGCAGCCACTGGGTGTAGGCCCCTGTTCCACATCCAGCATCCAAGATGTGCCGCCCACCAAGAGAACCCACCAGGGATTTGACCGCCGGCCGGTCGTAGAAAGCGTTGTGGGGCTTCGTGTCGATGGCTGCAGCATACGCAGCGCTGAGCTTGGTATAGGCTTGGTGGGGAAACGATTCTTTCATGGACGGGCCTCGATTTTCCTTTTTGCATTCAAAGCACATAGTGCACCATCAAGTATAGTTCCGGTAACAGCTTGGCAACAACAAAAAGTTGGTCTGCATCTGCTGACAGCCCGATATTTTCTGGTATTATGAAACTAGGAGCAAACGCTATGAGACGTGGTACCAGGAACATCCCCAATATTCTGTCCCTTTCACGAATCGTATTGTCTTTCGGCATGTTCTTCGTTGCCCAAAAGCCCCGAGTCTTGTTCTGGGTCATCGTCGTCTGCGGCATCACCGATGCACTGGATGGATTTTTGGCTCGCCGATTGCATTGTGAAAGCGACTTGGGAGCCCGCCTTGACTCCCTGGGTGACCTGCTGTTCTTCAGCGCCCTGGTTCTGTATGTCGTTCGGTACCAGATGGACGCAATTCAGAAGTACCTGCTCGGTATCTATGCGATATTCTTGATCAAAACCATCTCGCTGGTTGTCTGTACCATCAAGAACCATACCACCTACTCACTGCATACCTATGGAAACAAACTCACCGGCATCCTGGTGGTGGTATCCATCTGCCTGATCCTGCTGACCGGAGATGGTATGTTTACGGCGGTGCTGGTCGTCATAGGCATTCTCAGCGCCCTTGAGGAGCTGCTGATCATGAGCCTGTATAAGAATCCCGACGTAAATATCCGAAGCATGCTTTGGGGCAGGAAGACTCAGCAATGATCGGTACGTTTCCTACACCTATGGTCTAAAAAGACTTAAACTGATCCTTGTTGTTGTTTATTGACAAATATAAACAAATAGTGATAAATATTTATATTAATTGATGGTTATTAATATTTATTGATTGACAATAAGGCCTATTTGTGTGATGATATAGGTAGGGAAGGTGTCATTGAAGTATCGGGCCCCTCCCTCAGTAGGCTTGCGCATCTTGGCGTAGGACCAACCAACATTCTTTCTGGAAATGCAAGGACTTTGCACGGAATACGTTGGTACTTATACCGAAAAACATCGAACTTCTTCCCCAGTGAAAGTACCCATTTACAGGTGTATCGGAAATCGTGCTCGAAGAGGAGCCGCTTTTCTACCGATGCATCATCTGTGAGCATGTGCACTTCAAATCAGCAGCCAACAGAGTACGGCGAGAAGCCGTACATCGAAACAAGAGATCCGGAGGATTTCAATAAAAAAAACCAAATATGTAAGAAATGTTCTCGTTGCAATGTTTGCAATCATCGTGATTGCAGGCTCGTTTATAGCTTGTGATGGGGGAGTTTCTTCTCCAGCCAGTACTGGCATCGGGGCCACAGTAGTTGACCTGGGTACTGCAGGTGACTTTGTAATCCTGTCAAAAACCGGAGTTGCGACAACTCCCACTTCTGCTATTACCGGCGATCTGGGGCTTAGCCCGGCTGCCAGAACCTATTATACAGGATTCTCTGAAACTCTTATTGGAACCTATGCAACCTCTACGCAGGTAACCGGCAATCTCTATGCCGCCAACATGACTTCGCCTACACCTTCGAATTTGACTACGGCGATATCGGATATGGAGACAGCATACAATTTTGCAGCCGGTCGAACCGAGCCCGATGAGCTGAACCTCATGTCTGGAGCAATCGGTGGGCAGACTCTCGCTCCTGGTCTCTATAAATGGACAAGTTCAGTGAATATCAGTGGAGCCAATCTCATCATCAGCGGCACCGCTACAGACACATGGATTTTCCAAGTTGATGGCGATCTTTCCCTGGCAAGCGCAATCCAGGTGACTCTTGCCGGTGGAGCATTGGCAAAGAACATTTTCTGGCAGGTGGCAGGTTCGGTGACCATGGGGGCGAACTCTCACTTTGAGGGTGTCGTACTGTGCATGACGAATATCAACATGCAAACCAGTTCCAGCATGAACGGAAGATTGTTGGCCCAAACCTCTGTTGCGCTGGACCAAGCTACGGTGACACAGCCCGCTCAGTAAACCGTTGCGCTTCAGATAGTCAAACTCACCCAGTGTCGGGGTGATTCCTTCTCCTTGGCCGTATGCACCCTCAGAGCGTGTATGCGGCCAAGCTTTATGTAGACCCACTGGATTTGGATTGAAGAATGACTTGAGCCAATAGAAACAGAAAAGCCGTTGCTTTCGCAACGACTTTTTCTAGTGGAGGTAAGGGGAATTGAACCCCTGACCTTTTGAATGCCATTCAAACGCTCTAGCCAACTGAGCTACACCCCCAAGGCAATAACAGAAGGTATCATACGAATTGAAAACCAATAAGTCAAGTAGGTATAAAAAGAATTATATTTTTGACTGCTTGACCTTTTTTCTCGTACAGAGTAATAATTCTTTGTATAATTATAATATAAAGTATCTCATTCCACTGAGGAAAGTTCCGATTCCCAGCACAAGGAGGATTGCATGGAGTTGCTAAGGAAATTCAAGGAAGTCGGGTCTTCCATCGGTCCGATCCTTGTTCTTGTAACCCTCATGCATTTCTTTCTTACTCCCTTGCCGGAAGGCTCTCTCGTCTCCTTCATCATCGGAGGTTTCTCCATCATTGCAGGACTCTCCCTGTTCCTGTTGGGAACCGAAATCGGCCTGCTTCCCATCGGCGAGAAGATCGGCTCGGCGGCAACACGGTCCAAGCATCTCATTGTTCTGCTTGGAACCGGCTTTGTCGTCGGTGTTGTCATCATTCTTGCAGAGCCCAACATCGCGGTGTTGGTCGAGCAGATAAAAGGAGTGAATCCCTTGCTCTCTTCCACCGCTCTGGTGGCGATGATAGCCCTCGGAGTGGGCCTGTATCTTATGATCGGCATAGTGCGGGTGGTGTTTCATCTCTCGTTGCGGTGGATCTACCTGATCAGTTATGCTCTGATATTCACCCTGTTCTTTTTCGGGCCTGACGAGATGATGGGTATCGCGTTTGACAGCGGGGGTGCTGCAACCGGCCCGCTGTCCGTTCCCTTCATCATCGCCATCGGCGTCGGTATCGCACGTGTACAGAAAAAGCAAAACGATGCTGACAACTTCGGTTATGTCTCCCTTGCCCTCATCGGCCCTACGCTTGCCATCGCAATCCTTGCACTCTTCACCCAAGGAGGCGGCTCGGCGGCACCGGGTGAAGTCAGTATTGTCGACGATGGAGCCTTCCTCTCTCTGCTGGTGCCGAGCCTCATTATGACGGCCAAGGCGCTTGTGCCTCTGCTGCTGCTCTGTCTCTTTTATCAAGTGGCTCTTCTGAAGATGCCCTTCGGACAGCTTGTTCGTCTGGGGATCGGATTCATCTACCTCTTTCTGGGCCTTACGCTGTTCTTTGTCGGGTCCAACGGAGGCTTCATTCCTGTCGGCTATCAAATCGGGTACAGCATAGGGATGTTCAATCCGAATCTGCTTCTGGTGGTGGGAGCGGTCATAGGAGCCATCACCGTGCTCTCCGAGCCATCGGTCTGGGTTCTGGTGGACCAGGTGCAGGTCATCACCCAAGGTCACCTGAAGAAACCCATCATGCTCGGTGCCTTGGCCATCGGGGTGGGGCTTTCGGGTTTTCTCTCCATGGTGAGAGTGATAACAGGCCTTTCCATCTGGTATTTCGTACTTCCTACCTATGCAATAGCAGTATTGCTCTCATGGTGGGTGCCCGACTTGTTTGTGGGGCTGTCGTTCGACAGCGGCAGCGTCTCTTCCGGGCCCATGGCCTCAACATTCATACTCTCGTTTGCCATCGGCTCGTCGGTGGCCATGGGAGGCAATCCTGCCTCCGATGCCTTCGGTGTGATCATATTCGTTTCGATGACACCTGTGGTCATTGTTGAGCTTCTGGGCCTTGTCTACAAACGAACGCAAAAGAAGATGGCCGCAGCAAAAGGAGGAAAGGGCATATGAGCAATACCTTGTTGTTTGCAATCGTAGAAGAGGGGAAGGCCGATGCCCTGATGCAGACCGCCAAAAAAGCGGGGAGTACCGGAGGCACTATTCTCATCGGGCGTGGAACTGCTTCCAGTTCACTCTTGTGCCTGCTCGGCCTCGGTGACTCACATAAGGAAATTCTCATGACTCTGGTCTCTGATGCAGTCAAGGATGCGGTATGGAAAGCCATCGCTTCCGATCGGCATGTGCACGGAGTTCTTGCTGCAGTCTCTGCTTCTTGGGAAGGTGCCGACCCTGCTCCGCACAAGAGCGGTGAATGGGACCTTATCAATGTCATCTGCAGCAGTGGATGCGGTGACGACATCATGAGTGCGGCAAGGAAGGCGGGAGCCGGTGGAGGAACGATCATCGATGGCCGGGGGACGGCTCTTCCCGGAGATATTGCTTTTTTCGGTTCGACTCTGGTCGCAGAGAAAGAACTCTTGCTTATGTTTGTGAAACACGAGAACACCGAGAATATACTCAGTGCAATTCAGGGTCTTCCCTGCATGCAAAAGAGCGGCAGTGGAATCGCCTTTACCTTCGCAGTGCAAGGAGTTGTAAAGCTTGGGAGGTAGGTTCCTCCTAGGCAGAATCACATGAATTTGCTATGCTTTTGCTGGTGCTGAGGAGTTCAGTATGATGAAACTCTGTGTTAATATAATAACAATTTGTTAAAATTATCAATTATTTGTTACCAAACACTTGAAAAACTCACGTAAAAACAGTACCGTACGGATACTTTATCGTACATGAACGGCCTTTTGCCGTTTGGGAGAACCGTAGATGGACAAGAAAATTAAAGTTGCCGTAATGGGTGCCACTGGCGCAGTTGGCCAGGTGTTTATGTGGATGCTGGCCGATCATCCTTGGTTTGAATTGGCATACGCCACAGCTTCAGCTTCCCGCGTTGGCTTGAAATATGCTTCGACCGTACATTGGGTCATGCCTTTTGAGATGCCGAAGAATGTACGTGACGTGGAAGTGAAAGAGTTCAACATGGAAGCGATGAAGGAAGCAGGAGTCAAGATCGTCTTCTCTGCTCTTCCTGCAGAAGTCGCACGTGAAGCCGAGCCCCAGCTGCGTGACAACGGCTTTTATGTCTTCTCCAACGCCGCTTCCATGCGCTATGAGAGCAATGTTCCCATTCTCATTCCCGAGACCAACGTCGAACAGCTCGACTTGATCAAGGACCAGGGATATCCGGATAAGGGTTTCGTGGTTACCAATGCCAACTGTGTGACAACCGGCTTGGCCATGGCCCTCGCCCCGCTTCGCAAGTACGGGATCAAGAACATTATGCTTCACAGCTATCAGAGTGTCAGCGGTGCAGGATACCCTGGTCTTTCCTCTTTTGACATCACCGACAACTGCATTCCTTTCATCAAGGGTGAGGAAGAGAAAATCGAGAAAGAGATCAAGAAGATTCTCACCATCAATCCGGAAGTGTATTGCTACACCGTGCGCGTACCGGTCATGTTCGGACACCTTGAGGCTGTCTGGCTTGATCTCGAGCAGGACGTTGAGGTCGAGGACATCATCGCCGATTGGGCGTCTTTCAAGGAAGTCTCCGACCTGCCCTCCACTCCTGAATTGCCGGTCGAGTATGGCAGCGACAACACCTTCCCTCAGCCCAAGTATGCCTTCTGGGGAAACCCCAGCGGAATGGTTGTCTATACCGGCCGCCTCAAGAAAAAGAACAACAAGATCGGGTTCCTCCTGCTGGTCAACAACATCGTCAAGGGCGCTGCCGGCGGGTCGATTCAGAATGCCGAAGCCTTTGTAAAGCGGTTCGGCCTCATCTAAACAAGACCATCATGCACTCCGGGGCTTTCAATCTCTGTCAGGGATTGGAAGCCCTGCTTTTTATGGGTATAGTGCATGCATCGAGGAGCATCCATGGCAGAGTACTGGGATCTGTATGACAATGAACGCAATGCTTTGGGCAGAACGCACCTTCGCGGCCGCCCCCTTCCAGAGAATACCTACCATGTGGTGGTCTCGGTGTGGACGGTCAACCAGGACAACAAGCTGCTGTTGACTCTCCGTTCCGAGGAGAAGGAGCTCTACCCAAACCTTTGGGAGAACACCTCCGGTTCGGTGGTCAGCGGAGAGACCAGTGCCCAGGCGGCCCTGAGGGAGCTTGAGGAGGAGACCGGCATCGTTGCGACCGAGGACGAATTGGTCTTCCTTGGAACGGCACGCAAAGTGTTCTCCTTCGTGGATATCTATCTGGTCAGAAAGACGATGAAGGACTCGGCAATTCGTCTGCAGCAGGGAGAAACCACCGCTTACCGGTGGGTGACCCTCCCTGAACTGGAACACATCCACCGGCAAGGCAAGCTTGCCTTCCCTGTAGCCTATCGATTCGAGCAGTTCAGAACATTATTTGAATCTATGCTCTCACCAAATACGTAATGCAATCCTCGACCAGGACCTTGTAACGCTCCTTGTCCCCCTTGACGTACCAGGAGCCCCTATGAGGGCAATGCTCGCAGCTTTGCATCAACGAATCGCGGCGGAAACACGAACGGCTGATGAAGAGCGGCGGCTTGAAAGATTCCTCCACGATGGCAGGGATGAACGGCCATGAGGAGAAATCGCCTTCATGCCGTTCCATCCAAAGGTATCCTCCCTTGAGATTGAGGCCCATCGAAAGAGCCCGGTTTGCAGCTTCGCTGTTGGCAAGGTAGAGGTAGATGTCAAAGAAGCAGGCAAGCTGCCGCTCCTTGATATAAGAAACCTGGCCGATATTGTTCAGTCCGAAGCGTACCTGCTGGAGTACTCCTTCATTACGCAGCGCCTCGATCAGCTCATCGAGGTCGGCGTTGAACTGCCGCTCGTCGAACATCACCGGACTGAGAGGAAGGAATAATCGGTCTTCAAAGGTGAAGAGCAAGGAAGAGGGGGAGGCTCCCTCCTCTACCTTCCGCCTCAATACTTTCAGGTCAAGAAAGGGGAGGGGGGCGTCGGTTTGCAGTGCTGAGCGGGGAGGAAGGGTTTCCATCTCCTGCTTGTCAGCAACAATCTTATGCTCCTCGGTGGAGGTGAAGAACCGGGCAAGGTTCCTGTCCAGGCTCTCATACCATGCCCTTCTGGCCGCTTTGAGCGATGAGAGCGGTAAGAACAGCTCATCCAGACCATACTGGGTACGATTTTCCAGAGTCAGTGATCCCAGGGTGAAGTACGAGGTATCGCTCTGGCTGAAAATCTGCGTAAGATTTGCCTTTGTTTCCTGCTTCTTGTTCGCCTTGGAGACCTGGAGCGCGAAGAATTGGGTGCCCTGGCTTGATGAGAGGGTAAGGCCTTCGTCGGTGATGGTTATACTCATGTCGATGGGTTTCTTGACAGGGGGGAGGGCTTCACTGAGCAGGGCGGTATTCTGGTCGTGGCGGCTTATGACCATGATCAGCTCCCCCGCCTTCGGTACTGCAGACGAGGCGGGCAGATTGATTTGCACCGAATCACCCTTATAGGCTTCGGTGATGCTTCTCCCTCGCTGATCGATGAGCTGGGAAAGCCCGAACTTCACCGTCTCGATCGGTTCCCGCGTTCCTTTGGTAAAATACATCAGGCCGTCACGGAGGCTGAGCTTGCGTTCAAGTCGGACCAAAGCCCTTCCTTCCTTGACCAGAAGAACAGTTCCGGCCTTCAAGCCGCGGTGGGAGGGGAAGCTGGTGCTTCCCAAGGTGGGCGTTCTTCTGATGGAGAAGTCCTGTTTTGTTCTTCCATACCCAGCCAGCCAGCCGCCTGTCTGCCTGCGGGAAAAGACGATGCTCAAAGCCTCGTCCAGCTCTTCGGTATCACTCTGACCATCAAGGACAGCACGATAGTAACGGGCTGCAAGGGAGGTATAGGCAGGGCTTTTCATTCTCCCCTCGACTTTCAGGCTCTCGATGCCGAGGTCCTGAAGCTGCTTTGCCACCGGTCCCGCCTTCAGGTCGCTCATGGAGAAAAACCACCCGTCTCGCTGGCCCTCGGGAATCGGGCTGAGTACTTCGCTCACCGCAGGATCGGCAGAGACGGAGAAGTAGTTGCGGCAGATTTGGGCGCAGGCGCCGCAGTTTGCACTGCGTCCGCACAGTTGCTCGCTTGCCGTGCAAAGGCCTGAGAAGCTGTAGCACAAGGCCCCATGGATGAACACCTTCAGCTGCACATCGGGGCAGGCCTCACGGATGTACTTGATCTCCTCGAAGGTAAGTTCACGGGCGAGAACCACCCGCTCAAAGCCAAGACGAACCAACTCGCGTACACCGCCGACCGTATGCACAGCCAGCTGGGTGCTTGCATGAAGAGAAAGGGAGGGAAACAGGGTCCTGATGATCTGAACAAGCCCCAAATCCTGGACGATGATGCCGTCGCAGCCGATGAATGCAATCTGCTTGAGGGTTTGCACAACCTCACCAAGCTGTGAGTCGTCGATGAGGGTGTTCACGGTTACGTATATTTTCTTGTCCTGAGTAAGCGCAACCTGCTTGAGTTTTGCGAGGTCCTCAAAACTGAAGTTGGTGGCCATCTTCCGGGCGGAGAAACTTTTCATGCCGAGGTAAACGGCATCGGCGCCTTCGGCGAAAGCCGTAAGGGCGGCTTGCAGGGAACCTGCAGGGAGAGCGAGTTCTGTCATGGCTTAAGGGTAGTGGGGCACTGCATCTCTGTCAATCCAGCCTGTACAACGTAAAAACCCCGGGCATGTGGCCTACCCTTGTTCTCAGCTCGGCCCTCAGCGTATACTAAAGAGGTGAAGGAGGCAGCCTATGACTATGAAACATGACGCTGGAAATCCTGTATTGGAAGTTCCCAAGGGGACGGTAATCTACGAGCAGGGCTCTCCTTGTTCCACGATGTTTTTGCTTCGCAGCGGGAGTGTCGGATTGTTTCTCAACTATCACACGCCACAGCAGTTCGAACTGTTTGTGATATCCAAACCCGGTTCTAGCCTGGGGGAGATGGGATTGTTTGACAAGGAGCCAAGAAACGCTACTGCAGTCGCCCTCTCCGATTGTGTTCTGGTGGAAATTTCCCAACAGAATTTTCCAGCATTCATTGCAGCCCATCCCGAGGAGACGACACAGATTGTCCTGGATTTGAGCCAGCGATTCAAGTCGGCCATCCAGGAGGTGAAGAACAGCCATCAAATCGTTGCAGAGTGTCTGGAGGCCCTCAAGGAGGCCCAAGCGAATAAAAAGGATACACTCAAGGAACGGATTCGTAAAATTTCGGATTATTTGTTGGACATACCCCAGGATGTTCCGCCCGAGCTGTATATCAGCTTCAATTCGCGGTTCCACGGGACGATGTTCTAGATTGCGTGGTTTCAACCAATAATAGATACAGCACGCGGGATTTGGTTCCTGCGTGCTGTATTCACAAATAGAGAACTCAAGGCCTAACCCTTGAACGCTCCGGGGAGAATCAGGTCCCCATACGTATCCCTTGCCTTGGAAATTCTTGCAATGGTCTCATCCCAGTAGTCGAAGATCTCCTTCGGGGTATTGGGGTCCATTTTCTTGTAATAAGCCTTGGTTCTCTCCAGTTTCTCAATCCACTTGGTGCAGCGGAAGGTAAACAAATAGTCGTACTTCTCCTTGGGGAATTCCTCGTTCAGGTGCTTTGCAAAGAGGACCTTCAGGTCCGCGTAGCGGGGAATCTTTCCGGTGGGGGTGTCGTAGGCTTCATATTCACCATGGATTCGGCCCTCGGCCCAATGCAGCCACACTTTCTTTGCAAGCTTGCTGGTCATGAAACGGCCGTTCTCATCACGCATGAAGTAGTTGTTGCTGAAAATTCTCGGGGGCTTCTTCACCGATTCGCCGAACCTGATGTTGTTCATGGTATAGGTTCCAAGCGGATAGGAGACAAAGTCCATGTTGGCCATGGGACTGGGCGTTCTCACCCCTTCCTTGCCCAAGGTGGCGCTGGTGGTTTCCGATTCAAGGGTGGCTGCCTTGATGAGGATGCCGTCTTTCCAGTCAGGTGACTCCTCGACCGGAACGGTGATGTCGCTGTCCCTTCCGCCATAGAGCACTCCATCCACCTTGACGCCGTCTTTTGCCTCGAAGCCCTGCTTGTCGATGTTGTCCAGGTAGTCCAGGCGCATGGTGTACCGTGCATTGCCGTGGGCGACGCCCACTTCCTTTCCGGTTGCATCCTGCAATCCCTTTCTCCACTGTCCGAAATGGTTGCGGCCCTCTTCAGGGGCCTCAACGCCCATACCAAGCCAATAGGGTCTGTTGTCGGGGCCGCACAGGACGTTGGAGAAAATCACTTCCTGATTCATCATCAGGTTCTTGAAAATGACCGGGTCGTCCTGCTCGTTGACATCCTTGATGATGCCGAACATGCCGAACTCAACATTGACCGCCCTGAATTCTCCGTTGATGTTCCTGAAATAGGCAATGTCATCACCAACGATTTGTTCGCCGGGAATCATGGCGGTGGAAGTCTTGCCGCATGCAGAAGGGTAGGCGCCGCAGAAATATGTCTTGCGGTTCTTCCCCTTGTCCAGGGCTGCCATGACGAACATGTGTTCACACAGCCATCCTTCCTTGCCGGACTTGTTGATCGCCAGGCGCATGGAGTGCTTTTTCAGTCCCACGGAATTGCCGGCGTATTGGTTGTTCATGGAGTATACGATGTTGTTCCGGGTATCCATGTAGATTCTTCGGTTTTCCAAGTCGGCCGAACAATTGTTTTCATCAAGCGGGCCTGCAGAGTGGATGAACCTGAAGAAATCACCTTTCTCCGTCTTCTTCATGTTCAAAAAGTGTGTATAGGCGGTGCGATACAAAATATTCTCGGAGTGGGCGACGTACCAGCTGTCGGTAAACTGGATGCAGGGGATGGTGAACGGGCTTTGGGTAGGCCCTTCAGAATAGAACAACACCACTGCTTCCTTTCCCTTCATGATGCCTTTTGCAATACTCATGATCTCAGCGTAGCCCTGCTCGTATTCAACCGAGTTCAGCGTTGCCATTTCTGCCATGTTTTCCTTGTAGACCATGAAACGGGTGTTCTTCTTGTCACGTGCCTGATCACCGTAGCCGTCCCAGTGAATGGTCTGCTTGGAGTGTGCCAACGTGAATTCTTCACCGAGTGCGAGGGCCTTGTCCCTGACGTATTGGGTATCCTTCTCACTGTCATCGCATACATAGATGCTTGTGGGATCACAGTGCTCGGCGAATGTTCCTACGAACTGCAGAACCTTCTCATTTTGCAAGGCCATGAGCTTGGCCAGGCTCTCTGCACTCATTTTTTCTGTAAGAATGGCTTCAAACTTTGTCATATCTCCTCCTCAAGGACAATATTGCAATATCCATTCTCTTCCTTTTGTTTTGATTGTTCAAGTGTTGGATGGATGCGTGCAACATTATGAGCGATAAGCTTATAATTACTTATATTATAGAAAAATAATTACCTAATTCAGGAGCATCCTCCATGTCTTCGATGTACCTTGCAGGTAAGCTGGCTGTGTCAAAATGATACAAAAATATGACAAAATAGTGCTAAAATTTGTATTATTTCCTAAATATCTTATAACTTTGCTAGATTAAATAAGAGTTCATTAAATCGCTTACTTTTCCTCCCTCCAATTCTCTGTTTGAAACCATGTTTAAATCCTCTGTATGACCATGGGTGCAACTTATTTTGAGGGAGACTTGCCTTGGATAATCAGTAATTACACTAAGTATATGCAATAAATAGATATATTATTATATGAATACACAAGAATGTGACTTATGGTACAGATTGTACATGCCGACCGTTCAGGATTTCTCATGCAGGCCTTTCTCTTGAAAAGAGATACGATAGAAGACAATCAGGGCTTGGAAATGCCCAAAACTTAGGGATAGACTTGATTTTAATTGTCGTCTCTGATAAAAGTGTAGGGTGAACTGTAACATATAAATTTTAATTTTGCAGTATTTTTTTCTAAGAGGAGAACCCCATGAACGTCAATGACATCAAGCATGCTGGGCTCAAGAAATGGATCTTGGATTTTGCAGCGCTTACGACCCCTGAAGAGATCGTGATCGCAGACGGAAGTTCCGCACAGTATGACGAATTGGTAGCTGGTCAGCTTGCCGGCGGCTATTGTGTCGAACTGAATCCTGAAAAGAGACCCGGTAGTATTGCTTACAACTCTGATCCTTCAGACGTAGCACGCGTTGAGAACAGAACCTACATTGCTGCCCGGTCCAAGGAAGCAGCTGGTCCCACCAATAACTGGATTGATCCCACTGAGCTTAAGAAGACCATGACCGGCCTGTACAAAGGCTGCATGAAAGGTCGCACCCTGTACGTCATTCCGTTCTCCATGGGCCCCATCGGCTCACCCATCGCCAAGATCGGTGTAGAGCTGACCGACAGCGCCTATGTTGTCATCAACATGATGATCATGACCCGTGTCGGTCTGAAGGTCCTCGATGTTCTTGGCACCGACGGTGAGTACGTACCCTGCTACCACTCCGTCGGCAAGCCTCTTGCCGAAGGCCAGAGCGACAACGGCAAGTGGCCCTGCGCTCCGCTTGAGGACAAGTACATCTCCCACTTCCCCGAAACCCGTGAGATTTGGTCCTACGGTTCCGGTTACGGTGGAAACGCCCTGCTTGGAAAGAAGTGCCTTGCCCTGCGCATCGCTTCGGTCCTTGCCCATGATGAAGGCTGGCTTGCCGAGCATATGCTCATTCTCAAGATTACCAATCCCGAAGGCAGAAGCATATTCGTCACCGGTGCATTCCCGTCCGCTTGCGGCAAGACCAACCTGGCCATGCTCGTACCCACCATCCCCGGATGGAAGGTTGAGACCGTCGGTGATGACATTGCCTGGATGAAGTACGGCGCCGACGGCAGACTGTATGCCATCAACCCGGAAGCCGGTTTCTTCGGTGTTGCCCCCGGTACCTCCAATGACTCCAACTACAACGCCATGGTCAGTGCTTCCAAGAACAGCATTTTCACCAACTGCGCCCTCACCGAGGACAATGATGTATGGTGGGAAGGCATCGGCTACGATGCTCCCGGCAAGCTGATCGACTGGAACGGCAACGAGTGGGTGCAGAACAAGGGTGACAAGACCCAGAAGCCTGCAGCACACCCCAATGCCCGTTTCACCGCTCCGGCCGCCCAGTGCCCCAGCATTGCTTCCGAGTGGGAAGATCCGAAGGGTGTGCCCATCAGTGCAATCCTGTTCGGCGGACGCCGTCCGAAAACCATCCCCTTGGTGCACCAGAGCCATGACTGGAACCATGGTGTATTCCTTGGTTCGATCGTCGGTTCGGAAATCACCGCCGCCGCTCTCGACCTCAAGGTCGGCACCATCAGACGTGACCCGTTTGCCATGCTTCCCTTCTGTGGCTACCACATGGGCGAGTATTTCCAGCACTGGATCAACGTCGGTAAGGCTGCCAAGGATCAGAGCAAGCTTCCCAAGATTTTCTACGTCAACTGGTTCCGCAAGACTGACGAAGGCAAGTGGCTCTGGCCCGGCTTCGGTGAGAACAGCCGTGTCCTGAAGTGGGTCTTCGAGGCCTGTGAAGGTACTGCAAAGACCATCGACACCCCGATCGGCGTCATGCCCACCGCAGATGCAATCGATCGCCCCGAAGGTGTGAGCATCGAGGATATGCAGGAGCTGTTGGCTGTTGACATCGATGGCTGGTTGAAGGAAGTCGAAGACATCCGCGCCAACCACTATCCGAAGTTCGGCGACAAGCTTCCCAAGGAACTTGCAACCTTCCTTGATCAGCTCGAGGCAAACCTCAAGGCTGCCAAGTAAGTAGCGTTTCATAAGCATTTTATACTGCGGCTCTCCTTCACGGGAGAGCCGTTTTGTGTATACTGGACGTATGAGCCAGATAGAACGCATCGTTTTCATCAACCGTACCATCGAGGAAGATGGCGGGGTCCGGACCGCCCGGATCATGAGCGAGTTCTCCCTATCCCGCAGACAGGTGCTTAGGGACATCGACTTCATGCGTGACCAACTCAAGGCGCCCATCGCCTATGATCCTGAAAAACGATGGTATGGATATACCGAAAGCTTCACTCTTTTTTCGAACTCCAATGAGCGGATGCTGGTGCTCAATGCAATCTTTCGCAGCCTCGCCCAGTCGCAGGGGCTCATGGGAACCCTGACGGAGATGATCAGCGAAGGAATCGACAGCGGACTGGAAAAGAGCTATCGATCCCTCTCGGACAAGATTGTATTCATCACCCCGGTCCAGGACTGGCCGGACTATGAGGTCTTCAACAGGATTTGTGCGGCCATGAAGAGCGGGGAGCGGATGACCATGCACTATAAAAATGCAGCAGGGCAGCTCTCCAAGCGGCATATCGAGCCATTGAGGTTGATCAACTACAGCGGTCGCTGGTACCTGGTCTCCTATGACCTGCAGCACAAGGAGCTCAGGACCTTTCACCTCAGCAGAATCATCGAGCTCGCCCAGATTGCGGGAGATAGGATGAAACAACGTTACAGCGACGCCGAGCTCGATGCCTTCATTCACTCCGGCTATGGCATATTCATGGGCAAAGAGGTGACCTATGTGACTTTTCGTGCCTACGGCTGGGCGATACACACGCTGGCCACCCAGACCTGGCATGCACAGCAGAAGCAGCGTATCATCAAGGAAGCAGGGGAGGATGTCCTTGAGGTGACGCTGCCGGTTGCAAACCTGCATGAAATTCTCTCGGCGCTTCTTTTCTTCGGGGCCCAAGCCCGACCGATCGATCCCCCGGAGTTTGTTGCTTTGTACGAACAAGCAGTTGAGGCGATGCATAATCGCATAAAATCTTCTTACTGAGACATTCTATGTCACACCCCTTGTCGTATGCTGGAATCAGAAACGAGGAGGGAGTATATGCGTGAACAGACAAAAAACCTACCAGTGTGGTATGACAGGATGCTCTCATCGGTGCCTCTTATGGTGCTCTTTGTGCTTTGCGTCCTGATCTCTTCACCCATATTGCTGCTCTACGGGGCGCTCTCCCCCCTCTTCAGGAGGTAGCATGCACACACAAGAAAAAAGAACGGAACGACCGGGTAGGAAAATCGGGGCCGAGCGCAGGCGCATCGCCCGCATGATTCTTCGTGACTTCTACGAAAGCGAGCAGTTTTCCATGTTGAATCGTATGGTTCAGCTTGCCATGCTGGAGCTCTGTCCTGCTCAGGAGCGGATAGGCGACCAAGAGGACGGAGTACGCAGATTGGCATGATGTTGCAACTTGGTGCTGTTTTTGCACATATTTTGCATATTCATGCAACAATGCACTTCCCATGCTCCTTGAATTCTCGGTAGGATGGAGAGACTTCCTGCAAGTCATCATCCCCCCCTGCCTGTTGTTTGTACCAAGAGCCTAGGTTCTTTGTGTGCACAGGTTCAAGGAGCTCTCTGATGGCAAACCACCCATCCAGCTTTGTAAAGTATGGTCCGGCCGATAAGCCGCCATTGGGACAGTGGATACCCTTGAGTATCCAACATGTCTTCGCGATGTTCGGTGCGACCATTCTCGTACCCATCCTCACCGGGTTGAGCCCCAGTACGGCGCTCTTCACCGCTGGTACGGGAACCCTGCTCTACATCTTGATCACCGGTGCCAAGGTTCCGGCGTTCCTGGGTTCCTCGTTTGCCTTCATTCCTGCATTGATAGCCATCAGCAGCAGCTATGGCGTCGCGTATGCAATGGGAGGTGCCTTCGTCTCAGGCTTGTTCTACACCCTGGTGGCCTTCATCATCAAGAAAGCAGGCTACTCGTGGTTGAACAAGGCCCTGCCTCCGGTGGTTATCGGGTCGGTCATCGTTGTCATCGGTCTTAATCTTGCCCCCACTGCGATGGGCATGGCAATGAACGATGCAAACGGCAACTACAGCCTCTTCCTGTTGACGATTGCCGCAGTCACCTTGACCCTCACCATCGTTGCCAACATCTTCTCCAAGGGATTTTTCAGCATCATCCCGATTCTGCTCGGCTTGCTTGGCGGATACTTCTTCGCCCTTATCATCGGCCTCATCTTCCCCCAGTACGCCTTGATCAGCTTTGCAGCAGTCAAGGATGCGGCATGGTTCGGTCTGCCGACTTTTGCACTTCCAAAATTCAATGTGGTTGCGGCTGTAACCTTCATCGTGGTATCGCTGGCAACCATTTGCGAGCATCTCGGGGACACCCTGACCATCTCCAAGGTCGTTGGCAAGGATTTCTACAAGGATCCGGGTCTCGATCGGACCATCGCCGGTGACGGTCTGGCCACTCTTTGGGCTTCCTTCTGGGGCGGACCTCCCAACACCACCTATGGTGAGAACATCGGTGTTTTGGCACTTACCCGCGTCTACAGCGTTTGGGTGACCGGAGGCGCTGCAGTAGTTGCCATTTTCCTCTCCTTCTTCCCCAAGTTCGGCGCTCTCATCCAGACGATTCCCAATCCGGTGCTTGGGGGAATTTCCATGCTGCTGTTCGGCACCATCGCCTCCAGCGGCCTGAGAACTTTGGTTGATGCAGGCGTCAACTACGAGGACAAGCGCAACCTGACGATCAGCAGCGTAATTCTGGTGATCGGCATAGGTGGAGGGACCCTCTCCTTCGCAATGGGAAAGAACCTTACGTTCTCTCTCGCCGGTGTTGCTCTTGCCACACTGGTCGGCATCCTGTTGAATCTGGTTCTGCCCAAGACCAAGGAATAAGTGCACCTGCAGGGTATTGGAAAGAGAAAGACCGCTCCATCGAGCGGTCTTTCTTCAATCTCAAGCAATGGTTACTCCACGGCCTTGCCATAGTAGGCGGCCTCGAAGAGCATCTTCACATCCAAGGCGGTAGGCTTTCCAGGGTTGGTAAGCGTGCAGGGATCCTCCCATGCATGCTCACTCATACGGTCCAGTACTTCCTTGAATTTGGCCTCGTTGAAGTCGACCTCGGTGCAATCCTTGAAGCAGGATGGAATGTCCATCTTCCTGTTCATCTCCTCGATTGCCTTGGAAAGGTCCGCAAGGCCAAGCATCTTCTCGGCATAGGCATACTTGTCGCTGACTTTGCGGTTGTAGGCGATGACATAGGGGAGCAGGATGGCATTGGCGAGACCGTGGGTGACACCGAATTCACCACCGATCTTGTGAGCCATCGAATGGACCAGGCCCAGGGATGCGTTGGTGAAGGCCATGCCTGCAAGAGCGGAGGCTTCGTGCATTGCTTCACGAGCTGCGAGATTCTTCGGTTCGGCATAAGCGACCGGCAGGCTCTGAAGCACCATCTTGATGGCCTGCACGGCATACGGATCGGTGAAGGCGGTTGCAGCGGTGGAAGCGAGTGCCTCAACTGCATGCGCCATGACGTCCATGCCGGTATTTGCGGTGATATGCTTGGGCATGGTCATCGGAAGGGCCGGGTCGAGAATGGCGATATCAGGAACCATGTCCGCTGCGACGATGGGGTACTTGATGTGCTTGGCCGTATCGGTGATGACACTGAAGGCGGTAATTTCACTTGCGGTACCACTGGTTGAGGGAATGGCGATGAACTGTGCTTTGTTGCGAAGTGAAGGCATGCTTCCGGGTGTGATGATATCCTCGAAGCTGAGCTCGGGATGCTCATAGAAGCACCACATGACTTTTGCTGCATCCAGAGCCGACCCGCCGCCGATGGCCACGATCCAATCAGGACCAAAGTCAAGCATGGCCTTGCCACCCTTGACGACAGTCTCCACCGAGGGGTTCGGCTCCACACCGTCGATGATGATCGACTCGATGCCGGCTTTCTGCAGCAGGGCCGCAGCTTGGTCGAGGAAGCCGAATTTCTTCATGGAGTTGCCGCCGGTTACAATGGCAGCGCGCTTGCCTTTCAACAGGGAAAGTTTTTCAAGGGAACCTTCTCCGTAGTAGATGGTTCGGGGAATGGAAAAACTCATGGTACTCATAACTCATCTCCTTGGGGTCTTCTGTATGAGTACAAGATATCGATATTTATTTATCGTGTTAAGAGTGTAGTATAAAATGTATAAAGATTTGCAGGAAAAGCAAAAGTATTGCATAATAAGTAGTAAATAATATCTATAGAGGAATATATAAAAAGAAAATAGTATAAAAATAGATACTTTAATGTAAATAATATCTTTTTAAAGCTGTTAATTAGAATATTAATCGTATATACAGCTTCTCTGCTTTCTCAAGTACACAGTCCCAAGAGGTTCTCTCTTTCTCCGCTATTTGGTATGCTGTCTCCCTATGCGTATGTACACCATGATTGATTCCGATGCAAAGCTGGCAGACCTGCAGTCCCAGTGGAAAGAGAAGGGCATCAGTATTGTTGCCATGGATTTTGAAGGTGAATTCAACCTGCATATTTACGGGGAGCATCTCTGCCTCATCCAGCTTTTTGATGGATCGGCCTATGCGTTGGTCGACCCCTTTACCATCTCCAAGGATGCCTTGAAGGCTTTCTTGGAGGACGGCTCCCTGTTGAAGGTGATGTTCGACTGTGCGAGCGATTCGGCCTTGGTACGCAAGCAGTACGGCATCCTGCTCGAAGGCGTCTATGACATTCGCCTTTCCGCTCTTGCCCTTGGGTATACCGGCAATCTTACCGGGCTGGTGGAGCGCTACATTCCTGAAGCAGAAAAACCCAATCTTTCCAGCAAGAAGAAGAATCAGATGACCAATTGGCTTGTGCGTCCGCTGAAGGCCGACCAGATCGAGTATGCACTTTCGGATGTTGAACACCTCTTGGTGCTCAAGGACATCCTCGATGCCGAGGTTGCAGAGAAAGGCCTGACAGAGAAAGTGAATCTGGAAATGCAGCAGGCAGGCAGGAGCAAGGGACCCGATAAACCGGGTTGGACCAAGTTCTCGTCGTGGAAGTACCTCTCCCGTGAGGAGAAGGTGTTCCTCAAGCACTTCTTCCTTGCCCGCGATGAATTGGCCCGCAAGTATAACGTACCTGCAGTCAGGATACTGGAAAAGCATGTGCTGTTGCAGATGGCCAAGGATGTACCCTCGTCGGATGCAGACTTCCATGTGTACTGCAACAATTGCACCGCCAGGAAACTTGGCGAGCTGACAGCCAAGCTCAAGAGCGCAAAAACCAACGCACTCGCTGAACTCAGCCGTTGAGCAGCATATGCTCCTTGGCCTGAACCAATAGCGATAGTGCCTGGCAGGTGGGAGTACTGACGCCGTGCTTTTCACCCAGCTTGATCACCGTACCGCAGAACCACTGGTTCTCCGTTCTTCTCCCGGCTTCCATATCCTGACACATCGAGGTCTTGCCCTCCGAGCCGAGGCTGCAGACGATTCTGTGGTTCTGTTCGATCAGGGAGTCGGGAAGGAGTACTCCTTCCTTTGCTGCCACCATCTGTACTTCCCTGCAGATCAAGCGGGCCAAATCCAGCACTGATGGTTGATCGAAATCAGCATAGGTCGCATAGATAAGACTGCTGATCGTATTGTAGGTGGTATTGAGCATGAACTTGTTCCACAGCTGCAATTGAATGTCCTCGGGAACGACATAGGCGATGAGCGCTTTCTCGAAGAGGTCCTTGAGGGCCATAATCCGCTCGCTGATTGCATTATCCTTCTCTCCAAACACAATACGTCCCTCTGCGGTATAGGTGATGGTATTGCCTGTATGCGTAGAGTTGAGCCCGACGGCAAAACTGTAGAGCACCTTCTCCTGCCCAAACTCCGATGCAAGAAGCTGTTCGCTTTCGATGCCGTTGAGCAATGAGAGAATTGTGGTGTCGGGACCGACCGAAGACTTCATCAACCGGATGGCCTCTGCCAAGTGATGATTCTTCGTTGCCAGAATGACCAGATCGGCTGCCTCGGCCTCGTCGCTCGTACAGTAACGGAAAGGAGCCTTCTCGCCGTTGAGAAAGATTCCCTCTCTCTCATAACGCTGCTTGCGCTTCTCATCGACCAGAAAGCAGACCTGCTCTTTTCCCAGCAGATTGTGCAGTCTCAGTCCATAGAGGGCTCCGACAGCCCCGCATCCTATAAGGGTAATGTTCTTCATAGCGTTGCAAGCTCCAGTACCAAGGAGCCCAGACGCTCCAGTTCTTCAATGGGGATATACTCATTGGTCGTATGTGCTTCTTCGTAGCCGATGCTGCATACCAAGGTGGGGATGCCCATCTCATTGAGAATATTTGCGTCGCTGCCTCCCAGGGTGGGCTCCTCACGGTAGGGGAGTCCCAGCTTGGTGCACGCGTGCTTGAAGGTTTTCATCACCGGGCTGTCCTGTTGGTGGCGGTAGACCTCATAGAGGTGCTCATGGTGTATTTCAACGCTCCCTCCATGCCTTCGGGCGGCATCCAAGAGCTCTTGTTTCATCCGCTCGGTCTGCTTCTTGAGCTTCTCGTTATCCAGGCTTCGTGCCTCAAAGACGAGCCGGGCCTTGTCACAGACGATGTTCTTCGCCCCTGGCGCGATGAACGAGCCGACATTGGCGGTCGTCTCATGGTCGATGCGCAAGAGCGGCATGGCGCTTATCGCCTCGCTGGCCATTTGGATGGCGCTGATGCCGGATTCGGGTTTGAAGCCTGCATGGGCTCCCTTGCCATGGAAAACGGCCTCGATTTTATCGTAGGAAGGAGCGGCCGTGACGGCCAGTCCTACACTTTGTGATGCGTCGAAGGTGAATCCGTACTGAACACCCTGAAGCTTGTCCGCCTCAAGCTGCTTGGCGCCGATCAGACCCTGCTCCTCGGCGGTGGTGAAGAGAATGACCAGGTTCGGATGGGCCAGCTGTTTCTCCTTGATCGTCCGTAAGGCGAAAAGAATGGCAGCGACGGCCGCCTTGTCATCGGCTCCGAGGGCTGTCGTACCGTCTGTCCTGATGATGCCGTCCTCAACGACCGCTTTAGCCCCGCGTGCCAGCTCGACGGTGTCCATATGGGCGTTGAGCAGGATGGTGCTTCCTTCTCCGTTCAGATAGCCGTAGAGGTTCCCCGCCTCGTCATATTCGGTGTAAAGCCCTGCTTCAAGCAGCGCATGCTCGAGCAGCAGGGAAATCTTCTGCTCCTCGAAAGAGGGGGAATCGAAGGCTACCAGGGAAAGAAATGTATCTACGAGTGTTTGCATGTTCTGACTATAGCACAGGCAAATTTGCTTTGACCACACCCTTGTGTGTTGTATAGTGTAGCTATGAACACCTATACAGCAGCACAGTCACGATACGATGGCATGCAGTACCGCTATGCAGGACACAGCGGTTTGAAACTTCCTGTTCTCTCCTTGGGACTCTGGCACAACTTCGGCGACGGCGTCGACGATGGGGTGTGCAGGCAGATGATCGCAACGGCTTTCGACCACGGGATCACCCATTTCGACCTTGCCAACAACTATGGACCACCGGCCGGCAGTGCAGAAACCCGCTTTGGCAGGATGCTCGCCGACCAATTCGGCTCCTATCGCGATGAGATGATCATCTCCACCAAGGCAGGCTACTACATGTGGCCCGGCCCCTACGGGGAGTGGGGAAGCCGCAAGTACCTGATCGCCAGCTGTGATGCAAGCCTGAAGCGCATGGGCCTTGAGTATGTGGACATTTTCTATCACCACCGCCCCGATCCCAACACCCCGCTTGAGGAGACGATGGGAGCCCTCGCCCAGTTGGTCAGGCAGGGAAAGGCGTTGTATGTAGGGATCTCCAACTACCATAGAACCGATGCACTTAAGGCCATGGCATTGCTCAAGGAGATGGGGTGTCCCTGTGTACTCAATCAGGTCCGTTACTCTATGCTCGACCGATGGGTCGAGGACGACCATCTGTTGGATGGCATGAAAGGCGAGGCGGGAACCATCTGTTTCTCACCGCTTGCCCAAGGCCTGCTCTCCAACCGCTACCTCGATGGCAGCATCCCCCCCGACTCCCGGGCGAGTAAAAGCTATTTCCTCAAGCCTGAGATGATTACTAAGGAGCGGGTGGAGCTTCTCAACGGTTTGAACGCCATTGCCCGGCAACGTGGGCAGAGCTTGTCAGAGATGGCAATTTCCTGGCTTCTGGTGGACAAGCGGGTCACCAGCGTGCTCATCGGCGCCAGCAGTGCCGAGCAACTGAAGGTGAATCTGAAGGCTGTAGAGAATAAGTCCGACTTTACCAATAAGGAGCTCTCGGAGATTGATGCACTGTGCAAAAGGTGGAAGTGAAACAATGAATGAATATGCAACAGAGGTGGATGACTACATCAAGCAATTCGATGACGAGAAGCAACAACGATTGCAAGCAATTCGTGCATTGGTGCATCGGATGGTCCCTTCTGTAAGCGAATGCATTTCGTGGAGAATGCCCACCTTCAGGCTTGCCGAAGGTGGGAACATCATCCAGATGGCAGCGTTCAAGAGCCATATCGGACTCTACCCTGAGCCTGATACAATACAAGCGCTTAAGGCCGAACTGGCAGGGTTTCCCACCAGCAAGGGGGCGATTCAGCTGCCGCTGGAAACTCCGCTGCCCTTGGATTTGATTGAACGCATCGTTGCCTGCCGGTTGTATTTGCTCAAGGTGAAAGCGTAACGTTCGTTTACTGCTCAGACTCAAGATAAGCCAGCACTGCATCACGCAGGAAGGCTGCCTTTCCGAGATAGTAGGCGTTGAAACGCTCATCGTCGACGTACATGCGAACCAGATTTGCATGCGCCTCCTTGTTGTAGGAGGGCCAGGTGTAGGCAAGCCATTGCTTGTGCATCATGGCCACCTCCCGGGCAAGGGGCGAGTAAACGTCTCCCGTTTTTTCCGCCTCGACAAGCTTTTCCAACAACCGGGCGCCCAATTCGTTCATCTCATTGTAGGTCTTCTCATCCATATCCATCATCTGTGCATTCGACTTGGCCACCGTCTCCTCTCCATAGCGCGCTCGAATCTCTTTTCCGAACTTCTTCTCATTCTCCTCGATTACATTTTTCTTTAATCCTTCAAACCGTTCTTTGTCTGTCATGGTTCTTTCTCCTCTCTGTTCTGCGATGGTTGTTTCCAAGGTGCGAAGCAGACTCTCCAAACGGTTGCGTCTTGCCAGCAACCGCTTCCTCTGGTCCTCCAAGGCCTGCAAGGTGGAAAACCCGGGATCTTCCATGATTGCCTTGATGGTTGCCAGGTCGAAGTCCAGCTCCCGATAGAAGAGAACCGTCTGCAGTCGTTTCAAATCTTCTTTCGAATAGAGCCGATAGAGCTGCCCCCTGTCCCGTTTGGGACATACAAGGCCCAGCTCGTCGTAATAGCGCAACGTACGCTCGGAAACCGAGGCAAGCTGTGCGACTTCTCCAATGGTGTAGTCCATGTTTGCACCTCCTGATATGGCTATACACCCTCACGTAACGTGAGGGTCAAGAGGCAGTCAACATTTTTTTACTGTTCGGAATATCGCTGGTCGTACAGCAGTTTGTCAAACGCCCGGTATCCGTGCTTACCACCGCGTTTGGCCTGATACATGGCCCAGTCGGCATACTCGATCAGCTCGAACAGGTTGGTTGTATCACGGTTATAGACGGCAAACCCGACGCTGCAGCTGATTGCAAGCTCCCCTATGGACGTGGAGAGTGGACGCTCGGTGACATATACTTCAAACTTCCGATAAAGTGATGAGAAGATTTCATCATCGACGGATGCAAGATCGTGCATATAGAGACCGAACTCGTCGCCTGCGATGCGCATGGCAATGAGCCTCCCTTCAGACGTGAGAGAAGCAAGACGCTTGGCAAAGGCAACCAAGTACTCATCCCCTACAGCGTGCCCATAGGTATCGTTGACGTGCTTGAAGGCGTCGATGTCGATGAAGGCGAACAGACCGAGGGCTTGGGGATTGGCGTTGATCACACGCTGCATCTCGGAGCGGTACTGGTAGCGGCTGACCAATCCGGTCAGCGGGTCCTTGACCAGGCGGTTGTTCAGATCGAGATTCAACGCTTCAAGCTTCTTATTCGCCCGCTGAAGCTCCCGCTGGGTGTTGACCAGCTGGTTGTTCAGCTTCTGGATCTGCTCGAAATGACTGTAGACCACCTGCGAGTTGTGCAGTGAAAAACGGGAGTGCATCGCCGCAACCTGCTCGATCATTTTGAAGAGCAGGTGTTTCTGACGTTCCTGCAGGTCGGGGGGGAGCTCCATGAGATAATCGACGGCGAGCACCCATACATCCTGGTCCAGGCTGAGGATGAAAAAACAAAGCTCAAGCCGCTCCTCGACGATCACTACATGCGAGCAGAATACCTTGTGTTTCTCCAGCAATGCCGACGTAAAGGTCTTTTCGAATGTTATCCGATTATCCTCGTCAAACAGTTCAGCCAAGGTTGTTTTGTAAGGAATGGCCAAGGAAATCGGGTCGGACCAATAGGCTTCCTGCACGACGCCAAGGGTTGTGGTGCGGACGAAGAAGGAGTTGCTCACGCTACTTCACCACCTTATCGGCCCAGGTGATCAACTCGGTGGCCAGATCGGTATGGATGTCCACCGGCCAACGCTCATAAATTCTATTGCTGGTGCTGAATGCTCTGCCTCCCACCGCTATCAAGATTTCGGGATAGGTCTTGCGGATAGCCAATACGGCCTCATGACAGAGCCCCAGATACTGGGGCATGGTCACCGAAAGTGCGACAAGGTCGGGCTTGTGTTCGCCGATTGCATGCACCAGGGCGTTTGTAGGAACTGCCGAGCCGAGGAAAATGCTTTCCCATCCATGGTATTCGAAGAGGTCGCTGACCATCCTGCCTCCCATCTCATGCAGTTCACTGCCCACGCAGCAGGTCACTATCTTCTTCTCCTTGGATGGCTGGCTGAAAATGACGGGGTAGAAGAGGGAGAGAATCATCTGGGTGGTGGAGGTGCAGTAGTGCTCCTTGTCCACGGTAATCTTGTTCTGGTGCCAAAGCTCTCCGACCTCGAGCATGGTCATGCGGATGATGTCCTCGTAAATCTCCTCGATGGGAATACCGGCAGCCTCTGCATCACGGATGATTTTGGTCGCCTGCGCAGTGTCGCTGCGCAGCAACGCACTCAGGTAGGCCCTCCTGATCGGCACATGCCGACCCTGCAGAAACTGTTCGGACACCTTGATGTTGTCCACCTCATCCTCGGTGACGACAATGGCCCTCTGCAAGTAGCTTTTTGCCAAATCGACCTGCTCATCCTTGTAAAGCTCATCGGCACAGGATGAAAGGATGCGGTAGTGGTCGACCATCTGGTCCTTGATGCGGTCCCGGTCGATGTCCTTCATGAGATTACACAGCAACTCGAAGAGCCAGAGGGCGTAGTTGGAAAAGATCTTCTCATCCTGCAGGTTCACCGCCGTGGTGAGAAAGCTGAAATTGTACAGGATGTCCTGGAACATCAGCTGCTTGCGCCGTTCATCCATTTCGATGACGAGTTTGGAATCGAGTTCGAACTGGCGGTCGAAGATCTTTTGGGCGAGGGTGATAAGCTTGGCTTCGATGCCGGAAAGAAGCAGACTCATGAAGTACTTCCTACCAAGAGCTCACGTGTAAGCATATCAGCAAAAGGTGGTGATGGATATCTGAATCGTCAAGGAGTCTGTTTTTTAGCTGTTGCACCCTGTCGGTCGAAGAACTGGACATTGAGGCTGGAGACCTTCAGGTGTTCGACCATCGCCTGGTGGACCGCCTTTGCATCGCGGTTGAGCAGTGCCTGGTAAATCTCCCGATGGCGCTTGATTGCATCCTCGATGCCGCCTTCGATGAGAATGCCCTTGCCCATGTAGTCGCGCAGCAGGGAGGTGAGCACGCCGACGAACATGCTGAGCAGCTCGTTGCCGGTGGCTTGGGCGATGGCGATATGGAACTGTTCGTCAAGCTTGACCCGTTCCTTGAGCGGAAGGCTCTTGTCCTCGAACTTGGAGAGGATTTCGTCCATCTCCCTCAGCTGCTCGTCGGTGATGCATTGTACCGCCCGGTCGACGGAGCTGAGTTCGAGAATTTCGCGCATCTGTGTCAGGTCGTCGCTCTTGATGCGGTCGACCTGCATGATGCGGTTGATTGCATTCATCACCGTATCGTTCTCAGGTCGGGTGATATAGGCACCGCTGCCGTTCTTCAGGGTGATCAAGCCCCGTTCCTGCAGTAGTTTCAGAGCCTCGCGGATGACAGGACGGCTGACGTTGTACTGCTTGGCAAGTTTCAGCTCGCCGGGTAGTTTCTCAGCTACTTTACTGGTGGGGGAGGAGAGAATGACCTCTTCCAGATGGTCTGCAATCTGTTGGCTGAGGTTTACCCGTGAGAGTGAGAATTGTGATATATCCATGCAGACCTCCTATCGAACCATCTTACCCAATTCGAACCGTTGTATCTAGGTTCTTCCAACCATGATAAAGGTTCGCTTTGCTCCTTGGTGCAAAAACGAGATGTCATCACCGCAGCTGATGAAATCCACCCCCATCTTCTGATAGGTCTTGATCGTCCTCTCATCCGGACCGATCGATACCCCGACCGGCTTTCCTGCCTTCTTCGCAGCATCGATGACGCGCTGTGCGAGCTCAAGCACCTTCTCGTTCAGGCTGTCGCCGAGCAGGCCGATGGAGGCCGACAGGTCGTTCGGTCCGATGATCACCGCATCGAGGGCGGGCAGGGATAGTATTGCCTCAATGCGCTGTACCGCACTGATGTGCTCGATCTGGATGATCCTGACAAAGCTCTCCCTGCTCTGCTGAAGGTATGTCTTCAGGTCAAGCTGGTTGTAGGCTATGGCACGCCTCGGCCCGAAACCCCTCGTTCCCTCGGGCGGATACAGGCAAAGCTCCAAAACCTGCCGGGCTTCAACCTCGTCCATCACCTGGGGAATGATGATGCCGTCGATGCCCATCTCCAACACATACTTGAGATCTTGCATCTGTTGGCCCGGCACCCGCACAAAGGCGGCGGCCCCGCCTGCATTGGCCGCCATGACATGCAGCAGAAGGGTCTGCTTGTCAAACGGCCCGTGTTCGGCGTCGATCCAGATGAAGTCGTAGCCGTAGCGGGCCAGGGCCTCGGTGATGGCAGGGTCGTTGAGAAACACGTGCCCGCCCAAAACTGAACCCGATTTCAATTTGGTGCGAAACTCCGCTCCTCTGTTCATTGCTTCAACCCCAAAAGCGTACGCATTTCCGCTTCCATGCGGATCAAGCTTTGAATCTCAAGTCGTGCGTTCTCGTTCAGCAGGGAAACCGGCTTGGAGCGGGTGACCAGACTCATCGGGATGCCGGTGAGGTCGAAGTGGTACTTGGCATTGACCGGATAGGCTCGGGCTTCGCTGACACCGCTGACGGTGAGGAAGTCCATGACCTTGCGGGCAAGAACCGGCTCTGTCCTGAAGTGCTCATACATCCACTTGTAGATGTCGATGTGAAAGTTCGCCATAACCCCGTTATACCCTTGGTAACCGGCAATCCAGGAGTCCAAAAGAGTGGCGGTGTTTGCATTGAACAGGGCCAGCTTGGTTCCCTTGACCAACTCGACACGGCGTTTCTCGATCTCCAGGGAACAGGACACATCCTTGAGGAAGACCAGCTTGTCTTCCTTTGCTGCCCAGGCGAGAAAGTCGTCGGTAAGCAGTCTCAAATACGGGTAAGGACATTCATACAGGCCGAAGGTGACATCGCTCAGCTGGTCGAAAATGTCCTGGGCGTTGGCGTTGAAGACAGCACTGTCTTCATCGGCTTTTGCCAGACGGTTGGAGACCAGCACCACTGCATCGACTCCCGTTTGGGACATCGCTCCAAGTTCTTCTATTTGGGCTTGGTGGTCGTCGCTGGTGTGTCCGCTTGCAATGACCTTGACACGACCCTCGGCAGCCTCGACGACGGCCTTGGCGATATCGAGTTTCTCCTGTTGGGATAGAAAGAACATCTCACTGGACTGACAGACTGCGAAGATGCCGTCCGCACCCCGGTCGATGTACCAGTTGGTGATTGCCTTGACTGCAGGGAAATCTACCTTGTTGTCAGCGGTAAAAGGGGTGATCATGGTCGGCCAGCAGCCGTTATAGGGTGTTTTCATTGACATAACTCCTTAGATAAGTCCTGCTGCACGGGGCAGGAAGAGGGTGATCTCGGGGATGTAGGTGATCAGGATGAGGACGATCAGCATGACCACTAGCGGCCAGATGATCTCCTTCATGACACCCTTGAGCGGGGTTCCCGATATTCCGCTGGTGATGAAGAGCAGCATGCCGAACGGCGGGGTGGAAAGTCCTACCATCATGTTGAAGGTGACCACGAGTCCGAAGTGAATCATGTCGATGCCCAGGGCGTTGGCCACGGGAATCATGATGGGCACGAAGACCAACTGGATGGTGGAGGTGTCCATGAACATTCCCAGGATCAGGATCACGACGTTGACCAGCAGCATGAAGGTCCATTTGCTACTCGTAATGCCCAAAATCCAATTGCCGATGTTGGTTGCCAGCTGCTCGCGGGCGACGATGTAGCTGATGATGGTGGCAGCCCCGATCATGATGCTGGTTGCCCCGACATCCTTGATCGTCATCTTGATTACTTCATACAAATCCTTGATGCCCATTGCCTTGTATGCAAAGACCGAAATCAGTATTGCATAGAGGCCTGCAATGGCCCCGGCTTCAGTCGGGGTCATGACACCGGTATAGATGCCGACCAACAGGATGACAGGGGTCAACAAGGCGGGAAGCGCCTTGAAGGTGAAGGCCAGGAACGTTATCCAGACGATCTTCTCTCCTCGGGGATAGTTGCGTTTCTTTGCCACGATGGCGACATAAATCATGAGGAAAATAGCCAGCAGAATGGCAGGAACCATTCCTCCCATGAACAGGGCTCCTACCGAGGTGGAGGAGAGCATGGCATAGATGACCAAGGGAATGGACGGGGGGAAGATCGGGCCGATGGTCGCCGATGCTGCGGTGATGGCACAGCTGAACTCCGGGTCGTATCCATCGTCCTTCATTGCCTGGATCTCAATCTTTCCAAGGCCTGCGGCATCGGCGATTGCCGAGCCCGTCATACCGCTGAAGATCAACGAGGCAAGGACGTTCACCTGGCCGAGGGCTCCACGCATACGCCCGGTGAGGCCGCCGGAGAACTTGAAGATCATGTCCGTGACCTTGCCGCTGTTCATGACGTTTGCAGTGAAGATGAAGAGGGGGACGGCTATGATGACATAGTTGGTGTAGTAGGTGTTCATGACCTGGTTGACGACCAGGCTCAGGTCTGCGCCCTTTACCAGCAGGTAACATGCAGCTGAAGCAAGCATGCCCAAGGCGATGGGCATCCTGAGAACGAAGATCAGGATGAAGACGAGCAGGGTAATGAATAAGGGAAAACTCATTTCTTTACCTCCCCGAGCAGTGGGTCGTAGTTGTGGTCGAAACTATCGGAAAGTTTTCCGGTAATGACCTTCCAGTCCTCGATGACCGGCTTGATGCTGTAGCCGATGATCGACAGGAGGAAGTAGGTGAAGGGGAGGAAGATCCAAGTGTACGAGACACGCAGGACCGGGGTTTTCTGGAAACCCAGGAAGAAGGAGTACTTGAAGGAGGGGATGACCATTAGGGCGAAGGTGACGATGATCAGAAGATTGCCCAGCAGTCGTGCAACAGCTGCAACCTTGGGGCTGTAGGCTTCATAGAGCATGGTGAACTGGACGTGTCCCTTGCGACGCATCGTGTAGCAGGCACCGAGGATGACCGACCAGCAAAATCCGATGACAATCACGTCCTGGGTCCAGGTAAGGGGATGGTTGACCACATACCGGAAGAACACCTGCAGGATGAATGCCAGAAACAAGAAGATGAAGGAGATGATCGGAATATAGACTTCCATAATCTCTCTTAAGAGCAACGCTAGTTTTCTCACGTGGTTGGTCTCCTGTTCAATTACAAGAAGAAACCCGGGGCAGGCAGCCCCGGGTTCGTAAGTGATTGCTTACTTTCCAGCAGCTACGACTTTGTCAAACATAGCCTTGTCCCATTTCTGAGCGTAAGGGCTTGCCAGATACTGTGCCAGAACGTGGTCGGCGAATGCATTCAGGTCTGCATTGTAGACCTTCAGGCCTGCGTTTTTGAAGAACTCGACCAGTTCAGCCTCAGCCTTGAGGTTGGTGGTGTCGCAATACTCAATGCCGGCCTTCACCCCTTCCATGACCCAAGCCTTCTGTTGTTCGGTAAGGGACTGCCATTTTGCTTCGTTGATGGCAGGCCATACCGAGTCAACCAAGTGGTTGGTGATGGTGATGGATTTGGTTACTTCATAGAACTTTGCGTTCTTGGTGGATGGAAGCGGATTGTCCTGGCCGTCGACGGTCTTGGTCTGCAGTGCCATATACAGTTCGCTGAAGGAAATCGGGGTCGGGTTGGCTCCCAGAGCCTTGCCCAGGAAAATCCAGGAGTCGGAGTTCGGCATTCTCAGGTTCACACCCTTGAGGTCAGCCGGGGTCTTGATCTCCTTGTCTGCAACGAGGTTGAGCTGGCGGGTTCCCAGGTACTGTGCACCGAGGGGGCGGATTCCCTGCTCCTTGGCGATGCGGTCGAACACCTCAGCACCGATGGGGCCGTTGAGTACGCTGGTCATGTGGTCGTAGCTCTTGAAGATGTAGCCTGCGGTAAACATGGATACCCAGGGGCTTCCATCGGTCAGCCACGAAGCTGCAGTGGCGGTCATGTCGGCCTGGCCGCTCTTGACCGCCGATACTTCCTGCTCCTGCTTGAACAAGGATGCCGAATCGTAGGTGAGAACCTTGATCTGTCCATTGGAAACGCGTTCGACGGTTTCCTTGAAGACGCGCATGGCACCGGCGTGTGCATCGGTGGGGACTGCGGTCATGGTATAGACCAATTCAACGGGCTTGACTTCAGTTGAAGCTTGGGCGAATGCCATGGGAAGTACCAGGGCGGCCAGCAACAGGGTGACGATTACTTTCTTCATTGTTTCCTCCTCAGGACCGCAAAGCGGCTAACAATGTTCGATGCGTTTCCCGGCGTATGCCAGGAATATAAATCTGCTTAGCTGTAAAGCTGTCTTACAGGTTAATGATTGCATGGGTTTTCCCGTCTGTCAAATGGAAAATGTTGCAAATCGAAGAAGAATCCCCCGAGCGCTACGTAGGGTCGGAATTGTAAGTATAAGGCTGTTATATGTCATACAATATGCACAAAGACG
>Ga0228535_1000483_pt1 | contig 107628 bp, 87 predicted proteins | sample SJ1metagenome_FD_168457 | JGI IMG/M metagenome (GOLD analysis project Ga0228535, IMG submission 168457) | Enriched culture of PCE-dechlorinating microbial communities from Ithaca, New York, USA - SJ1 | ecosystem: Engineered > Modeled > Simulated communities (microbial... > Unclassified | place... | reverse complement strand
TGTTCCCCTTTCAGCCTGGTAACTAAAAGGGTATTACATTTTGAGGTGCTTGGCAATGGAGTTCTTTGCTCCTACTGCTTGGTTTCTTATCTTCCGAACTGCTTGGTTTCTAGTTTACCACACACATCTAACCCTACCCGACTATTACAAAAGCCCCGGGAGGCTACGATTACTAAGCCCCACCGACCAGGAACATACCAACCTCTACGCCTTCCCCGATTTACACGACGACGTTGATGTCGCACCCGGTTGGGCATTGTTGGATCCGCGGTGGTAATATAACAATACCCTGTGTTCTAATCGAAGGTCAAAGTTACCTCTCGGTTCGCAACTTAACAAACGTTGACCGCAGTAAGCCGTCTCAGTGGGACAAAACGCGTTTGACAGTAACACTGTATTAACGAGCAAGAAAAAAATGAAAGCAAGAAGTTCGCAGTTTGTTTACAACTGCTGACCTCATGCTTTTTATTGTATGCAATTGTTAACACGCTGCAACATTCTGCGCATGTAGTGTATAGTAAGGTAAAGTAAGGTAATGGTAGTGTAGGGTAAAGGGATAGTAATCCTACGTTCTCGGTATGTACAGCAGGGGACGAAGAAAATCGCAAAGAAGATAGATTTTAGGGGTTGGTACAAAAGATGCAAAAAAACGCTATATCTGGAACCAAAACGGGGCTTTTTTAGGCACCTTTGTACCAAAGAGCGTCTTTTTTAGCCTTTTCTGTATCAAAGCACGACTTGAGACTCCCCGGTCTTTCAAGTATTCTTAAATCAAAAACAGAGAGGGGTTTACACAAATGAGAGAAGGAATCGAATACATGTCTTTGAATGTCAACATGTCTACACCATGGAGATTAGTTTTTGCTGAATTAGGTCATGCCGCTTTAGGAGTTCTGCAACTGACCTATCAGATGATCTATGCAGAAAAGGGGTATTACCTAGAGTGGGATGAGAAAAAGGCAATGCTCTTGACCTTCGGTGGTAAAGGAATGAGCGCCAAGGAAGTAACAGAAATTATTGAATCTGCCGTTGCTAATGACATTTTTGATAAATCCATCTTTGAGCAATACGGAGTTTTAACATCGCAAGAAATCCAACACCATTACTTCCAGGTGGTCAGATGCCGGAAGAGTACCGGTAAACAAATGCCTTATCTCATAAAAGAAGACGAAACTGCACCAGAAATCATAGTCAAACAAGCAGAGAATGAGCAAGAAAAACAGATAACCCTTCCTGAGAACATTGATGCTGAACTCGAAGACTTTTCACCTTTGGGAGAAAACTTTAGCATTTTACCGGAAACTTCACAAGAAAAATCAACGGTTGATGAAAGCAATGAGAACCAACCTACCCACCCCAAAGAAATATTCTTGGCATATCAAAAGTACTGCCCCAAAATGGAGCACGTTATCTCTTATACACAAGAGCGCGAAGAAGCGTGCAAATTGCTATTGGAAAAATATAATTTGAAACAAATCATTGTCGCATTCAAAGCCATGAATGAAAACACCTGGAATCATGGAGAAAATGATTCCAAGTGGATAGCCGGCTTTGATTACTGTATCAACCCGATCAAGGTTGAGACTTATTTAAGCAAAGCAGCTTACGCCAAAGAAGCGAACAAGTATTACTTAAACATTGACCTATTATCTCGAACTCGCCATTGAACTGATATTAACAAATCCAAAATTCGGAATTGGAATCGGATTCTCCGAAAATTGTCTATTTACTTCACAGACAAAGTCCAATCCCATCTGTATTGTAGATGGTTTCAGTTGGTTATGCACAGAGTTCTTTATAGACCTACTTTGGATTCATGAGTGTCAGTTAACCAAAATTCGCTTCAAGCCAATTAGTTAACAATTCAATCGTGTTTATACCCGACTTGACTAAAATATCAATAATATCTCTTCCGGAAATAATGATTATCGGATGTGCATCTTCAATTATCTCTTTATATGCCTGGTCAGCCACATAAGAAGTCGTAACAATAATTCCAAATTCACGATGCTTTATTCTCGATATTAGACGAGATGTTTCCTTGACCCCTACTTTGTTTCCAAAATTGTACTTTTTTGCCTCAAGCGCGAAGTCCAATTCGATTCCATTCGACGTTGGGCCAACTCGATATTTACCTATAGCATCTCTTCCTCCATCCTTATAGGAGCGTGTAGTTTCAATATTGACGATTTTCGAATCCATTAGTTGAACTACTTTACTAGCACAGCCCTCGAATTTATATGGATTATCGAAATATTCAATAATCTTCCTAAGCATTTGGTACTCCGTGCTGTTCAACTCAGGAAGCTGTTCATTCTTAGTTCTAATCTTTGTAGGATTCTTCTCTGTTATAAGAGGTATATACGCACCTTGTTTGATCCATTTTAGCCAAGCCGGAGGTGCGTATTCGCTACTAATCCCATCTCCAGCTATCAAATCCTGTAACCATTGTCGTTTGATAACAGGAATATCCAATATAGTAAAAAGAGCTTTATAGTTTTGATAGCGTCCTTGATTATTTTGTGCCCATATTGAAACTAGTGCTTCTTGCGGATTTATTCTGCCATCCCCAGGAACAGCAAGACCCAAAAATTGAACATCACGTCCAACATATTTTTGAAACACAAAAATTGGAGCTATCTTCTCGCGCTCCTTTTTTGAAAGCATCTCGAAAATTTTCTTAAGAAAGATGTTACCACCGACTTTAGTTTGCTCAATTGGGTTACCTGCACTTCGGTTATCTCCCCAATAAGTAAATCTCCCTAAAGTTCTATCAATTTCGTCACGCCATTCAAGCTCTTCTCCAGTAGTGTAGACACATACATATGCCTCGTTGTTCGTATTTTTTCCGCTAGCCTTTATCATTCTTTTTCTAAAGCCCCCGGCATTCCCTACAACCATGAGCTTAGATAGCACTTCACTTTGTAAGTTATTTATAGTATCGCCTTTATAAACAGCATCAACATAGAAATCGGCTTTCGTAAGTTTTTCAAAAGGAATTTCAAGAATATAATCTGACATCTTTCGTCCTTTCTCTTTGCTTTGAATTGAAACGCAAAGTAACACAAAAACCTTCTTAGTTAACTGATTATGGAGAAGATGCAGGAGTAATGAAAGTGCTTTTTGTCTTCTTCATCATTTGCGAAGCAGACCTGTTTTATCAGTTTTCTATCACAAAGGTAATTCTATACTGCTTATTTCGTAATTTTCCTTAGCAAGAGGGAGGCTACGCATTCACATTGGAGTCATTTTTAGAATAACGAACTTTTCGAATATGAAATGTTTCCGGAATTACTAACCAATCCATTGAGTTTAAAAGAGTATCAGCTGGATTGATTATTATTAAAGGTTCATAGTCTGGATTCTGGATTTCTGATAAATTCACCAAATACAGGCAGTATTCTTGACCCTTTAACTTGGCTACTTCCAACTCATTCCTTGACCAGAAAAACGAATTATCCGCAGTAATTGCTTTGACCTCAATAAAGCGATCATGAAATGCAGAGGTATCGGTTGAAAAAGACACGATATCATAACCCGCAAGAACATCAATTACGGAGATAATGCGTATCTCTTTTGTAAGCAGGTCATTTTTTATCCGCCGTTTCTCAAATTCAAGTACAAATTGTTCGGCTTTTTCGCCTGCAATAGTATTTGCATCAAGTTTTTTTTGTAATTGAGCGAGCGAAAATAATCTTGTAATTTCTTTTACTTCTCGAGCAATTAGTGATTCATATCTGCCTTCTATTTTAAATATATTTGGTAGAACATTCCTTTCCAATATTAAAAAACCCTGACTAAGTAAAACATTTCTAATTACCGAATGACTAAGCGAGAGTCTTTCATTACGGAAAATGTAACTCTTTTTATCACTATTGTAATAAAACATATCCGGGTAAAAAATCTCGTAATGAAATAATTTTCCAACACTAGTTTCTATTAATTTGTCATTTAAGGCGTCTGGTGAACTCAAATCTGTGAACAATTCCGGTGCTAAAGATACATTCCCATCAACTTTAATCCAGTCGAAGAATAAGCAATAATCGATTAAATTATCAACGGACAGCTTATAATTACCAGGAGAGTGGGCACACAAAACACGCAAATCTTCAATAGGAAGTTGCTTGTCCTGAACAATGGAGATTAAAAAAAACAAAATGTCTTCTTTCTGTCCCGGTGAATTAAGTATTTTTAGTTCTCCTAACATAGTCTTTTATCAACGCCTTTATATCTTCATCTCCAAGATCTTCCGTTATGTTACTGAATAAGGGTATGGGCATACTTTCCATAATTTCTGTCATCCGTCGTTCCTTTTCAATCAAGCGAGTATCAATCGTTTCATCAATCGTATCTTGTGAAATCAAATAATAGTAATTTGTAACTATACTCTGCTCTAAGCCATATCTATGAATCCTATCTTTTGATTGGACAAAATGAGCAGCATTGAAAGATCTCTCGATATAAATCGCATTATGGCAAGCTTTATGAAGTGAAATTGATTCAGCTACTGCAAAAGGGTTGGCAATAATTACTTTGTACGGGCATTCGGGTTTCTGAAATTCTTTTACAATACGTTCCCGTGTTAAAACTTGCATTTCGGAATCTTCGGAAATCCCTTCAATCTCTACTGGGATTTCGCCATATAATTCCTGAGATAAAATCCCATTATGCAAAAGAAAATTCTTTAGCTCAAAGATAGTGTGAATAAAAGTTGCCCAAATTACAACTTTTCCATTCTCCGAAATGATTTGGTTGACTAGGGTTTTTACTTCTTCGTATTTTGCTGGGATTTCGTTTTTTTCATAATCCAAAATAGCTTTCAAAATATTGTCATCATTAATAGCACTAATGGCCTCACTTGGACAATCCTCGTCCTCTACAAAATCTTGTAATGGTTTCTTCAACATACTGGGATTAGTAGCAGCTTGCATTAACCTTATAGTACGCGCCTTGGTCAGAAGAACTTTGAAATGAGACGAAGCATCAAAATCTCCTTCCTCAATCATGCTATCAATATATTTCTTTTCAATAAATTCATAAATGCGTTTTTGATACGCACCCATTTCGACAATAATTGGTGGGTGATTAGTTGCCGGTGGAATACCTAAATCGCTTTTCTTGATTCTTATGAAATATGGTGATATGTTTTCAATTAGACTTTCAATTCGCGCTTTTCCTCCCCTAATTGTCATATCTCGTAGCTGATTAACCTCAAAGCCGAGAACATTTTTAGTTGGCCATATGAACTTAAACATGTTATAAATGTCTTCATAACCGTTTGGTGCTGGAGTACCGGTTAAAACAACTCTGGCTGTGCTAAACTTTGAAATATTCAGTACCGCTTGGGCAATCACTCCCCCAGTCGTATTCTTCGCTTTATGCGCCTCATCCAAAACTACCATAACCTTATTGTTGCGCAAAAAAAAGCTAATATCTTCTTGGAGTCCCATTAGCGAAGCATATGATATCAATGTTAATTCAGCTGTCTGAGAAGAATACAAGTAATCTTGCTTATCTTGCCTACTTGTTCCTCCAATTAATCTTTTAGCTTCAGGTTTTCGGCCAAAGCATTCTTCATATTCTAATTCCCACGGTCCAAACGAACTCAAAGGTCCCACAATGAGTAATTTATCTATGTGCTTGGAATTACTGACCGGAAGATTATGCAAATAAGCATATGCTCCATAAACTACACTAGTTTTCCCTGCTCCAGGAACAGAAAAATTACACGCATTCTGAGAAAAAGCTAAATGAAATGCAGAAAGAAGCTGCAAAGGATAAAGAGATCGCGATGCCAGTTTTCTAGCTACCGTCTCTGAGAAAGTTCGAAAATCCATTACATCACACTCGTTATTCCTAATCAGTAATGCCTTTTTGGAAAAATCCGAAAAGTTTCTCTCCTCAATATAAAAGTCTTGGAGAATCTTGTTCGATGTATCAGTAATTACTTCTTGAAAATTATACTTCTGCAGCATAGCTCGAATTTTCGACAACATTTGAGTAATATCGTTGTCACCAACTGGCAAGATAATTCTATTCTCTTCCACTATTGTTGGGTTTAAATAGTCGCGAATATAGCCCCAAGCAAAGCGATTCCTTTTTAGAGCACCAATATCACCAACTAAATATAACTCATTTTTGGAGGAATCAATGTTAATAGAAATTTCCGTCAACTATTTCATCTCCGATCTATGAGTTTTTTCATGTTCCATGTTATTAAACTGATTTCTTTGACCATTTCTGCAATGTGTGAGTCATTATAGAAACTCTCTTGATCATAATCAACTGCTTGCAAAGCACTTAGAGCTCTTTCAATCAATGTAGCCGGCTTATTTGAATCTCTCTTGTCTTCCAGTTTCCTTGAGTGGCGCTGCAAATTGCCTTTTAGATGGCCTTCGGCTTCCTTAACCCAGTCCTGGTCTCTACTCCTAAGTAATTTACTAAGATCTTCACCTGGATATTTCCTTCTAATTTCATCAACTGTTTCAGCATCTACTGGCGTTTTCTCTTGATGCTCCTGTAAAAAGGATGACCATAAATCTCTATGGTGAAATATACTTCCATCTTTACCAGTTTTTGCAATATCACGAAATTCTTTACCCTCATAGCGTGCTCTAATATAATCAAAGCTAACTCTCTTTAAATCTGAGATATCAGACTCTGTGAAGTTCCAGTCAATCCTGGCAGTAGCGGCACCACCTTTTTTATAATTTGAGAGATAATTATCTAAATCAACAAACGGGCCTTCCGTTTTCTCTAGCCGGGTATAAATGCCTTCGTAGTCATACTCACGTAAGTACTCTTCCATTAGTTCCAGTATTGATAGCCAATTTTTTATTTGACTAGGCTTCTCGCTCATAAACTCGGCGATGTTTTTCTCGGAAAAACCCAACCTTTTTAACTCTTTACATTTGAGGTACTTCTCTATTGGATTATAGTCAAGCTTATCGTCTTCACCCATTTGATAAATGGTTTCTAATTGTTGAATATCTCGTTCCTGTGCATCATCGGGTAAAATGATTGCAAGGAAGTATTGACATTTTTCAACTTGATTAAATGAATACCCAAGTTCATCCCGTTTGATAAATAATCTATTAAGAAGCATTGCACGTCTATTACCATCAATAATAATACCGTCCGATGTTACAATACCATATCTCTGCTGTCCCATTTCAACAAGACTTAACATTGTGGTTCTATTTCTATCTTCTTTCGAATATAAAAGAAAATTCTCTATAGTTTTTTTGTCAGTCTCGTTCTCTGCATTTAAAATCCAATGTTGTTTCTCAAATGACAAAACCTCTGAACCAATTCTACCGTTAAGCTTGTTGTATATGAGAAAATCGAGAGGGATTCTATATACATTTTCATACCGTGTAGCACCCTTATACTTTAGTGGAATACCCGTCATTGCAATATTATTCTCATTTTCCATTAATTCCTTTAGTTTGGCCTTCCTCATCAATGCATCCATATTCACTTTCCTCCCATCATATAAAGTAAGTTCTTCAAAATACAATATCCAAATAGTATGCCGAGGGGGAAAGCTCCCAGCGATTCATCAAGCGAAATAGACGAGTTTTGCTCATACTCATTCAAATTTTCATCAATATAACGCTTGATGTCTTCGAGCAGTTCCATCGGCCCAATTTCATTGCTCCGTTTCTTATCCTCAGAAGTCATACAATATATCTGTTGAAATCGGTTGAACGAAGCTACTTTATTTATCTTTAAGTCAAGGTAATTCTTTATAAGGTTACGATATTCTAAATCAAACTGTTCGATCTTGATTAATGGCTCGTACACGGCAGCTCTGTTTTTCCCTTGACTATAATGAATCTCGACATTCCATACGAATTCTCGTTTAGCAAAGTCAGAATTGTAATTTGTTAATTCCACCCTAAATGCTGAAAGAATTAAGTAGGGAATATGATACTTGAATTTCGAAACTTCCCTTTTCGGTTTCTCTTCTTTCTTTAAATATATACGATGGTTCAAGTTAATAAATTCATTATCGATATCATGTAGGATTGGTATATATGAATCTGGCACACACTTCCCGGAATCATTTGCGATAGCCTTTGCGATTGCATACGAAATTTTTGGTGGAACCGCATTTCCAACGAGTTTGTGTTTCATCGCTTTTGTCAAACCATAAAACCAATAATCAATTGGGAAGCTCATCATTGACGCCGCTTCACGAACCGTAGGAAGCCTATACCTATTCTCTCGGTAACTCAGAATCATTGCTTCTCTTGAGCTTGCTGTCATTGTTGCCATTACAGTCCTTGCTGGCTTTTTGGTGTTCTCTGGGAATGACATACGCCCCATATATCCTCGATCTTGTTTCAATCGCTTTGCATTTTTCCATTCGAATTCAGCCAATTCGTAAACATAGTAATGATCAGTAACTTCGATACTTAGAAGCTCTAATTCTGGATAGTTAACATCAACTATCGTTTTCTCCTCACTGCTTTCTGGATCTCCAAGTGAATCCAACACATCTTCAAGTGTGAGAACATTACTATCATTATGAGTTTTCAGCAGTGGAGGAAACTCCCCACATAGATACCGCACTCGATTTGTTGGTGCCCCAAAATACTTGGCATTATAAATACCTGATGAACCTAAGTGAGTACGTAACACAAAATCCCCAGTTAAGCCTAAATCACTGGCAGTATACTCATCCTTTATATATGCGCTGACGTTAGGGACATTCTCGAGTATCCAATATTTCAACACAGAATCCTTCTTGAATTTTTTTCTGGCTATTATTTTCAAAAATGCTTCTATAAGCTCTATACCACCTGTCTTGTCTGCTTTTCCTGACTTATTTGATCTAGAAAATGATTGACATGGGGGTGAGCCAATGATTATTTCTGAATCCGGTACTAAGTCTTCGAACTCATCATCCTGCAAGTTAGATATTCGAATGACGTCATCTTGTACCACATTTACCTCGGGCTTGTTGCCTTGATATGTCCTAACTGCTGGCATCCAGTTATCAACAGCAAAAACAATTTGAAAGCCCGCTTGACGGAACCCTTCAGAGAAACCCCCACCACCACAAAAGAAATCAGCAACTCTCATTATAACCCTCGATTCTTAACGAAATTTTATAGAATCTCCACACACAATCGCCGTTTGTGTCATTAATGTAATAATTTCAGTCGATGGTATACCCGCACAAAGTCTTTATATACCCATACTTCCAAATTCCCCCGTTTTATTTCAACAAGCGAAAAAACAATTCCTTTGCAATAAAAGCAAAAAATATCATTTAATTAATCGATTCTGAAACTTTTCACTGAACTGTGCAGCTTTTTGTAATCTGTGCTGTATTAACTCAGCTTTCCAATGCATAAAGTTGACTCACTCAACTCCTCTCTTCCCCCTCTATCCCATCTATGTTATACTTTACCTCATCAGGAGGTGTTCTGCATGGACGAAAAGATCTATGAATTTGAAGCCGAAATCCAAAAAGGTGCCCGATTTAGACGGAGCTTTTGTGGAAGTACCGTTCAATATCCGTGAAGTCTTTGGCAAAGGCCGAGTTAAGGTTACAGCGACATTCAATAACGAGCCGTATGAGGGCAGTATTGTCAACATGGGGTTGAAGGATGCCGAGGGCTCCATTTGCTACATCATTGGTATTCGTAAAGATATTCGAGCTAAAATCGGCAAACAACCCGGAGATTGTATTCGGGTCACGATAAAGGAACGAGCATAATTGGTGAGGAGTGATTGAGTTGCCCGCTCTCGATTTTAAAAAAGAATACAAAGACCAATATCTCCCAAAGACCACACCCAGTCTTATTGAAGTGCCCGCTTTGTCTTTCCTAATGATCAACGGCAGGGGCAACCCAAATACAGAGCCGAGTTATAAACGTTCGGTAGAATCTCTCTACAGTTTAGCCTACGCCATTAAGATGAGCAAAATGGGTAATCAGCAGCCGACAGGCTATTTTGATTTTGTGGTTCCTCCGTTAGAGGGGTTATGGTGGTTGGAGGGGCTTCCCTTTGACGGCACTGTGATTGATCGCAAAGATGATTTTCAGTGGATCATGATGCTGCGCCAACCAGAGTTTGTTACGGCTGAGGTTGTTGAAGACACCAAGTTGACTGTCCTCAAGAAAAAGCCGGGGTTGGATCTAAGCGGGGTTCGCCTACAGTCTTTTACGGAAGGCCTTTGTGCTCAGGTTATGCATATAGGACCGTATGACACAGAACCGGCAACCATTGCTCAGTTAGAAGCCTTTGTTTTAGAACAAGGCTACCGAACCGCTATGCACGGCATGCGCCAACACCACGAGATTTATTTGAGTGACCCCAATAAGACAGCCCCCGAAAAATTGAAAACGGTGATTCGACATCCCATTGACAAATCTAGAAACAAGTGATACACTCACAAAAAATAAGCAAAGGGGGCAAGAGCCAACCATGAGGACTATCTGCAATTCATATATGAATACTCAACAGCAACAACTCGTAGTCATACATGGCGACGGGCTTTTGCTGTTATGGTCATAAGCATATAGAGCGATCTATTCTTACGAACAAAACGGACTGTGGCTCAAAGCCATAGTCCGTTTTTTATTTAGAAGGAGGATTTTTAGTTATGAAAAGTATCGACAAGGGTGTTCTCGCCGGTTACAATGCTGGAATTGAGAGAGATAGGTTACGCAAGGGGCTTGGGCTTATTGAATTTGAAAGAACCAAGGAAATCCTTTCACAACAACTTCCCGGGCCGGTTCAGCCCAATGGTTCCTCTACAGTAATCTATGATATCGGCGGTGGCTATGGAGAGTATTCTTTCTTTTTAACTGCTCTTGGTTATGAAGTGCACTTGTTTGACATCTCAGAAAAGAATATTGAAATGTCCCATGAATTAGGTCGCGAATGCGGTCTTTCTCTAAAGGCTGCCGAGGTAGCCGATGCTCGAAGTATAAGCCTTCCGGATAACAGTGCTGATGCTATCCTTCTATTGGGGCCGTTGTATCATATTGTTGAATACAGAGAAAGGCAATTGTGTCTCAAAGAATGCTTCCGTTTATTAAAGCCAAATGGGCTTTTATTTACAGCGGCCATTACTAGATATGCCACCACTCTATGGGCTTTAACTACCTACAATAAGAATTCGCTCTTAGATGAAGCTAGTTTCTTTAAGATGATCGAACGAGAAATCAAAACGGGGGACCATAGTATTGAACCCAATTCAAGGTATAAAGGTATGGGGAAATCTTATTTTCATTTACCTAATGAACTGAAAGCCGAACTTGAAATGGCGGGCTTTGGTAATACCGATGTGCGCGGTGTAATAGGTCCTTGCTGGCTTGTTCCCGAATTAGATGAGATTTGGAAAGACGAAGTGAAGCGGGAGAACCTTATGAAAATTGTTCGTCTCTGTGAAAAAGAAGAGAGCATTCTAGGGCTTTCTACTCATTTATTGGGTATCTCAAGAAAGGGGTTACTATGAACCACACTACTTATGATGCAATCGCAAAGTTTTATAGCGAATGTGACGAGGAAAATAGGTTGTCTTCGCGCTGTGGCAGTTTGGAATTCTTAACAACTCTTCATTATATTGAGAAGTATTTGAAACCGGGTATGAGAGTTCTTGAAATCGGAGCCGGAACAGGCGAATATTCGCTTTATTTGGCACACAAGGGGTATTGTGTGGATGCTGTTGAACTTGTGCCACATAACATTGAAGTATTTAAAAAGAGAATCAGTGATTATGACACGATTAGAATTTATGAAGGAAATGCAATGGATCTCTCGTTTCTCAACACTGAGGATTATGATTTGACGCTTTTGCTCGGTCCCATGTATCACTTGTTTGAAGAAGCCGACAAACGAGCTGCGTTATCTGAAGCAGTACGGGTAACAAAGAAGCAAGGCTTGCTTTTCGTAGCTTACTGTATGAATGACGCTGTTATCATTCGGCATGGGTTTATAAAGGGTGACGTTCTTCTAAATGTTAATCCAGAGGTAGGGTTTGCGAAGTTTAAGAGCAAATCGAAAAAACCAAATGTGATTGAGCTTTATACGAAAGAGGAAATCGATGAATTAATCGCATGCTTTCCTTTGAGTAGAAAACACTATGTTGGAACGGATATGCTTGGTGTTTATATGAAAGATACGATTGACCAAATGAGCCCGGAGAGGTTTGGTTTATTTCTCGAATATCATTTGGCAATCTGTGAACGCAAAGATATGGTGGGTATAACAGGGCATAGTCTCGATATTTTAAGAAAAGAGTAAACAAAACCCTCGAGCAAGAGCTCGAGGGTTTTCTATTACCATGGTTTCATAACTTTAATTATTCAATTTCAATCTTACGACTGGAGACCGTTTGAGTTTCTTTGGGCACGGTAATGCAGAGCACTCCTCCTTCGAGTTTCGCCTTGATGTTGCTGGTTTGGGCATTTGCTAAACGAATACTACGGCTCATGGAACCGAAGCGGCGCTCGCGGTGAATAAAGTTTTTGCCGTCTTTGTTCACTTCTTCGTTGCGTTTGACGGTGATACAGAGGCTATCGTTTTCAATTCCTAATTCAATTTCCTCTTTTTTCACACCTGGCAACTCGGCTTCAATACGGTACTCGGAACTAGTCTCTTCAATGTCAATTTTGAAGGTATCTCTAACTAAGCTGCGGCTCGACAGCAGATTGTCGCTGAAAAAGTCGTCAAGCATGTTGTAGAAATCATCAAAACTTGAACCTGTGCGTGCGAGACCGGTGTTCCTTCTGTTAAAGGGAATCAGTCCTGACATGATCAACAACTCCTTTATAAAATGTTTTTGTTAGCACTCTCTCTTGATGAGTGCTAATTATTTTATACCACCAGAGTGCTTATTTGTCAAGATTGTTCACAAAATTTTCAAATTTTCAAAGCCAGCAACGCTTCAACAATATTTGCATCCCATTTGCTACCGGCACCTTGTTTCAATAGGTCTTTCGCTTCATCAATGCTCAGGGCTGCTCGATAAGGTCGGGGGGATGTCATGGCGACATAGGCATCGGCTACGGCAATGATTTTAGAAGCTAGGGGAATCTCACTACCCATTATTTGGCTCGGGTAGCCTTTGCCGTCAATTTGCTCATGATGCGCCAGCACCCATTCGGCAATTTGGTGATATTCTACCGCATTGCTGAGGATTTTAGCACCCTTGACGCTGTGCAATTTCATGATCTCCCATTCGCCTGGGGTCAGTTTAGTGGGTTTGTCGAGGATGATCTCGTCTATGCTGATTTTGCCAATGTCGTGCAGGAAACCGGCGATGCGGATTTCTTCAATCATTTTCGGCTCTAATTGTAAAGTAGTAGCAAGAGCCTGACTGATTTGGCTGACCTGTTCAGCATGATATTTCTCGCGTGGGATTTTTTCAAAGAGTGTCTCCATAATCGAATGAATGGCGCTACTCCTGAAGTTGCGGCTGTTATAGTATTTTCGGCTATACATAAACGCTTCCGATTCTTTCAGGAGCCAATCAAGATTTTGCTCCTTGTTATGCTGAATGCTGTAGCCCAGCGAGATGTTCAAACTGCGCAATTCGGTTTTGGGGTCCTCTTGGCGAAAGAGGCTTCCCAGTTCATTGATCAGTTGCTGCAACTCAGTTTCACTGGTCTTTGGCACCAAAATGGCGAATTCGTCGCCACCAATACGAGCCAATTGATGTTCCGGTCGCAGGTTGGTTTGGATAGTTTGCACCAAGGTACGAATGGCCTCATCCCCTTTATGGTGGCCAAAGGCGTCGTTGTATAATTTCAAGCCGTTGATGTCGCCCATGATCACGCCCAAGGGGAATTGCTGACCGCTGGCGGCCAGTAGCCCAAAGGTTTCTTCAAAGAAGCGGCGATTATAAAGCCCGGTCATATGGTCATGGTAGGCTAAATATTGAATCTGCTGTGTAGCTTTGATTTGCTCGGTGACATCGAAAAGGATAGTGAACAGTCGTGTTTCGCCACCGTACGGTACTGGGCAACTGAAGAGATCGACGTTACGGATTTCGCCATTTTTCAATGTATGTTTGGCGGTGAAACGTCGTTGTTTACTTTCCAGGGCACTGATCCGTAAGCGTTCCGAAACCTCTTTACCCTCGGCATTGATTTCATACATGTATTTTTGCAGCATTTCTTCCTGCGTATATCCATAGAATTTCAAGGCTGCCGGGTTGACATCGAGCACTTTACCCGTAGAAGCTTCCAATAAGAACATTACGGCTTCATGGTTATTGAACATTGCTTCCATGCGTTCTAAGAGGCGGGCGGTGCGGCGTTCTTGCAGGCGTTTATTGATCGCCATCCAGACCCCATTCATCAGAGATGTAATGGCTGCCACGTCGTGTTCGCTGTAGCCGTTTTCTTTATTAGAGAAACCTACTAAGGCCACGATTTTCTCACCCTCAAACATAGGCAAGGTCATTAAGCTTTTCATGGCTGGATGCTCAAAGGGTAGCTTGGTGTTTTCAATAAGAGCAAAGGGTTGCTCGAACACCACGGTTTTTCGTTGACGGATCGATTCCCCCCAAAAACCAGCTTGCTCTAGGGTAAAGCACTTTTCGCTGCCATCTTTGATACGGCAGATTGTATCTTGCGAATAATGCGCGAACATTTCAAATTGAGTACTGGGTTCGTCATAGAGCAGTATGACACCGCATTCGCTTTCGGTTAGCATAAGAGCTTCCGATAAGGCATAATCCACCTGTGCACGCACATTGGTGAAGCTGCGGGTCATGCATTCTGTAACTATTCGGTTGCTTTCGGCCATCTTCTTCAATAATTCTCTCTGATGCGCCGCTTCGGTAATGTCTCGAATAAATCCCCCCACCCCGATTTTGCCATTTCCCAATGGAACCGGGAACTTGCGATTTTCTAAGATGCGTTTACCGGATTGTTCTTCACTGATGACAACTTTTTGCTTTTGCACCACTTCTTGATCTGACCGGAGACGTAAACCTGCCTCTTCTGCTCCCATGAAATTGTGGGCTTGTTTTAAGATGAACTCTTCCTTGCTGAGTCCACGTGCTCTGGCAGCGGTTTCGTTGACAATGATATAGCGAAATTCTTCGTCTTTCAGAAAGATTTTATCATCGCTGGCGTCAATAAAGGTAGCAAAGGTTTGCTTCATTTGCTCAGCTTCCTGCTCATGTTCCACTTGTAAGGAAAGGTCTACGATGGTGGTCAGGTTATGCGAGGTCTTAGTTTCGGGGTTGGTATAGAGCGATACATAGGCTTCTGCCCAAAAGACAGAACCGTCTTTGCGCAAGTAACGTTTGACGAGCCGTCCTGCATTGGTTTTTCCGTCTTCCATGGACTGGATCAATTGCTGTGATTTCTTTAAATCTTCCGGGTGAGTGAGATCACTCCATTGCATGCGTGACAATTCCTCGGCAGTGTAGCCGAACATGTCACACATAGCCTGATTTGGAATCAGTTCGTTGGTAGACAAGGTGAAGGCTTGGCCGATGATCGAGTTGTGGAAAAAACTCTGCACTAAGCTACCGTGAAAGTCGGGGTTTTCACGGATTTTTCTTTCAATAAAGTCTTTCCCGAGCATAGAAACAGCCTCCTCATGGTGAAACAGCACTCGTTGTTACGCTGCTCGTTACAATCTATAAACCTTTTAATTCGCGTTGTTACTCTCATATTCCTTTATTTGGTAGTCGAAATCGACCTTCGCATAAAAAAAGCTCCTTTTAAAAGGAGCTTTTTTTCGATTAGACTTTCACATATTTCTGGTTTGGACTATTTGGCTTATCAGGAAATACCATTTGAACTTGTCCAGATTCCAGAATAGGCTTTAAATATGCTTTACGAAAATGGTCTCGATTCGCAATCCCTATGAACTGCTGCATTTCTCCTCTGGTTCTTGCGAGAGAACAGAATTCAATCAGATCAATATGTCGACTTTCTTGAATGTTAACTTGAATGGTATCTTGGATGGTGCTACCATTCAAGTTATAATTCAAGTTCTTTAAAATGACCTTGAAATCTAATGGACTCGAGACAAACTCAGGCTTTAGGTCATCAGAATAGCCCGGTTGCTTAGCAGTTTCTGTTAAGATTTTTCGCAGGCCACTGCCACGTCGTTCCATGTATTTCATACGATGAAATAAGTCTGCAATTACAGGATTCCTGCGCATGGAGCCAACCGAATCAATATCATATTCCTGTATATTTTTCAACGATCCTTTTGGTTGCTCAACTCAAAAGCCCAGCATGATTTCCATGCTGGGCTTTTTTCCACATTACTAAGCTTTACGTAGATTCAGTTTTAAGTCCTTAGTCTCCGGCTCAATTTTCATGTGTAGCAGCGCCATTTCATCCTCGGTCATGCTGTAATACCAGGGGCTGTAGTCTACCGTACCACCTGTGAGGCCCAGCATTTGGCTGACGCGGTCTGTAAAAAATAAAAGGCCTTCTGCATCTTCAAATTTGAGATCCTCCACCGTAAAGCGGTAACGGCCGTCTTTCTTAGCATATTCTTGGGCTTCATCGCAGAAGCGGTTGTTGATTTGGGAACAGCGCTGTTTTACCAAGGCAAGGCTGGCTTCATCGGTTTGTTCAGGAGTATCGATGTTCACCTGCAATGCGGTACCATGCGAATAAATTGGAAACACCCGCACTTCTTGGGGCTGGACCGGGGTCTCCGGTGCTTCCCCACAGAAAACACCTTCTTCACTTCTGTTGCAACAAAACAAGAACGGCTGAGGCTTTCCTTTTTGGAAGGACAACGCATGGAAGGTGATGTTCTCTGCATCTTCCGAGGTCAGCAACGCAAAGAAAGGAGAAAAGTTTGCTGTTTGTGTCTGAATCGCAAGGTCTAACCAAAGAGAACCCACCGGATTCTCGAGAACAAAGCTTCTCATCTGCGTGAGCATAGCTGTATTTGCTTGCTCTACCACCAAAACATTGGCTTCGTTGGTTGCTTCTAGGTAGATCTCTGCTTCGGGGGTCTTACTTTCCACAAACAGTACTTGCTCGAGTTGCTCGAAGAAGAGACGAAGCAATTCCCGCGTGCGAGGGGTATCGCTCAGAACGGTCAAACGAGCCGTGATTTCATAGGTGGCTACCATGGGTTTACACCAGATAAGCTTTGAGCAACAACCATGTGTTGACCAAGGCATCTATGTGAGTGCGTTCATAACCATGGGTCGCTAAAACACCGGGGCCAATGCAACTGTGTTTGACATCGTAGCCGGCGGTAATCGTAATGTCACTGTCGGAGCCATAGCCGGGTAGATACATATCTAAGGCATAGGCAATACCATTTTGCTCGGCCGCGTTTTTGAGTGCGGTCACTGTTTCGTAGTTATAAGGAAAGCGGGCGTCTTTGACCGCAATCGATACTTTCTTTTCGCTGGAATATTGGTTGGGGCCAACCGGTCCAATATCTAAGGCCATGGCCTCGGTGACATCGGTCGGAATCGCATGGGCTCCACCATGGTTAATCTCTTCAAACATAGTGAAATTCGCCCAGACTTTGCGGGAAAGCGCCACCTGTTCTTCTTTGACATATTTCATATAGGTGAGCAAAATGGCGACCAGGGTTTTATCATCTAAGAAACGGCTTTTAATGTAGCCCGATTCGGTAAAGGTGAGACGAGGTTCTAAGGAAACTGAATCTCCGCAAGCAACTCCCAAAGCAAAGACGTCTGCTGCGGTATGCACATCTTCATCTAAGAAGACAACCACGTTTTTATCGTAATCGGCCAGCGCAGTATGCACGTCCGGGGCGGTAGTGTGTTGGCTGGGGCTATCTTTTTGAATCACGCCAGTGTAGATTTTGCCGCAACGGGTGCGAATGCGCACATTTTCAGTGAGTCCGGAGTAAGCACGTAAGCCACCCACATTGGCGACCACCAGATTCCCATTGGGACGAATGTATTTGACCATTAAACCGATGGTATCGGCATGCGCCATGACACAAACCCCGTTGCCCTCGCCGCCTAAATCGGCTAAGACACCACCTTTTACGGTGTGTTTGGGTTCAAATCCAAGGTTTCGAATCTCTGTGCTCAAATACGCCTCAATCTCGTGGGTAAATCCCGCTACACTGTCAATGGCCATAAGTTGTTTTAATTGCTCTACCATATAGAGCTTGTACTGTTCTTTCAAGGGTTCCACTCTCTCTTTCGTTATTCTCTTATTCTTTAGTCGGTCTTTTGTTTTCCTTCGACTTCGTTCCAGAAGTCACTCCATAGCGTGCGAACCATATCACAATACTCCCCGGTGGTGGTCTCTGCAACCGCCGCCTTGATTTCTTTGATTTGGTTCAGCACCCAAGCTTGCATGCTCTTATTGCTGGGCATATCTTTTGCTTGGCGCAATAACTCAGTAAAAAGCCTCTTCACCTCCTCGATACTCCGTTGATAAGCAGCTGCAATTTGCTGCAAATCTGCTGTCTTTAAGTACCCGGGAATAATCTCCGGACGGATGATATTTGCTTTGATGTTGCTATATTGTTCAAGCTCAAAAACTTGCATTTCAATTAAATTCTCTGCTAAGGTTTCTTGCTTTCCTTTCAAAGGTTGTTGTAGGGTATCCCACGAGATCAGCACCAAACCTGCGCGGTCCAATACCTCTTTTTGACCCAGCACCGCACTTAACCCCAAATTGGCTGCAAATTCTTCTGCGGTTTCCCATTGATAGTCCTCGGCTTCCTCGGTGTATCCCAAGGCTCGCAAGAGCAGGGTCACATATTGTTGCTCAGTCAGAATGTCGTTTGCCCCGAACCGTCCCTCTTCAACACCCTTGATCCACTGCTTTTTGTTGGCAAAGGTCACATAAGGGTCTGCCCAAGGTTGGATGTCAGTAAAAGGATGGTCTTCGGTCTCGGTTAATGCAGCCTCTTCGTTGCCAGTAAGACGAATCAGCATGACCAGCCCTTGGATCCTTGTCGGAAGAGCTTCCAAAGCAAAGCCCTGATCGGTGCCTTTTAACAAATCGAGCTCAGATAACGCCACGGCAACCTCTTCTGCAGCACTGCTTTGTTTGGGTGCGGCAATATGGGTTCCCGTGAACAAAAAGCTGATTATCAAGCACCAAAGCACGAGTTTACGTTTCATTTTGATTCCTCCTTTGCACCAAAGTCAGGTAGCCGCGCTTTTTTCGCTATCAAGATTGCAAATTCCTCCTTTTCCTTCAAAAAGCGAAATGTTTCACAGACGAAGTGTTAAAAAAACCATTTATCTGGTATTTTTTGTGGATTTTGCCCTGCCACATCCTCCTACTCATCCAAAATCATATAACCGGTAGACTTATTTATATTAACCTAACACTTATTATTTTTAACATACCCCTTGACTTCACAAAAAGCGTATGATAAAATGCAGTTGATAAAGAAAGTTCGTGGTTACGAGCTATAAGGAGGAATTGAGAATCATGGAAGAACATGCTTTGGAAGAACAGATTACAGCTGTATCGTTCTCCGAAAACAAGCCCGAAGTGCCAACCAAACGCAACATGTTTAATAAGGATTTTGTGCTGATGTGGCAGGGTGCCTTCGTATCCTATTTCGGTGACATCATCTATGGATTAGCCATTAGCTATTGGGTCTTACAAACAACCGGCTCCACTGCCCTCATGGGAACATCTGCAGCCTTGTCTTCTCTGCCACGGGTTCTCATCTCTCCTTTTGCTGGAGCTTTGGCAGATCGATTAGACCGGAAGAACATTCTGGCCCTTACCAATCTCCTTCGCGGAATCCTCATGTTCGCCATGGCTTTCCTGACTTTCCGCAACCTTCTGTCGGTACAGTTTGTCATGTTCTCAGCCTTCTTTATCTCAGCTGCCGGGGTCTTTGCCAGTCCTTGCATCGTCAGCATCATTCCGGATTTAGTAGAGAAAGAAGATGTGGTTCGAGCGAATTCCATTCGAAGTGCCAGTTTCTCTGTAGTCGACTTAGCCGGGAATGGCGTGGGAGGCTTTTTAGTCAGCATGCTTGGTGTACCGCTTTTGGTTTTGCTAAATGCATTTAGTTTCATCTATTATTATGTGTCTTTACTCTTTGTCAAAGTACCAAAGCGGCACCTCTCTCTTGCACATCAGCAGAAAAATATTTGGGTTGATCTCAAAGAAGGAGTCATTGAGTTCTTCCAAAATATTGGCTTGCGCAACACGTTAGTCGCTTTTATGTTGGCAAACTTCTTCTCGGCAGGAATTTTCAGTCTGGCACTCGCCCTTTTCTTACAAAGAGGATTCAATGTTCAGCAATATGGTATTCTCATGTCCTTTCTTGGCCTAGGAGCCTTTATTGGGATGTTTGCGATTGCTTTTTTGAAAGTTCCGATCAAATACTATTATGCCATTATCACTGGTGGGTTTACCTTCATGGGTTTCTGCATGGTAGGCCTCATGTTTACTCATAATTTTGCTTTGAGTTGCCTGCTCATGTGCTTAGGGATGATTGGAAACAGCATGGCGAACGCAATTTTGAACTCTGTTTTTATTTTAGGCGTTGTGCCCGAGAAGCGCGGTAAGCTTTCCGGTGTGATTACGACAATGAGCAATAGCCTTACCCCGGTATCTTCTATTATGTATGGTGTGCTTGGAGAATTCATCTCATTATCTTTGCTGTTTGGAGTTGGTATCACTTTAGCATGTGCCTCCATTCTAATAGTCATGATGCATCCTAAAGTAAAAGAGTTTATCTTACTAGAACCCGCGAAAGCCGCTTAACCTAGAATATATACTAAAAAAGAGTTCGAATCATCGAACCAAGAGGAGGATTTTATTAATCATGGAAGACAACGCTATTGCTGTTCCACTTTTCGAGGTTGTGCCCACCAAGCGTAGTATGTTTAACAAAGATTTTGTGCTGATGTCACAAGGAGCTTTTCTTTCTTATTTTGGCGATATCATCTACGGCTTGACTATTAGCTACTGGGTCTTGCAAACTACCGGGTCTACTGCACTCATGGGGACCTCTGCTGCTTTAGCTTCCCTTCCCAGGGTGCTGGTTTCTCCCTTTGCAGGTGCTTTGGCCGATAGGCTTGACCGAAAAAACATTCTTGCTCTGACCAATTTGCTTCGAGGTATCCTTATGTTCCTCATGGCATTTTTAACGTATCGCAACTACTTGTCGGTACAGTTTGTCATGTTCTCTGCTTTCTTTTTATCTGCGGCTGGTGTCTTTGCCGGCCCCTGTGTTGTCAGTATCATTCCGGATTTGGTTGAAAAAGAAGATGTAGTCCGCGCCAACTCCATACGGAGTGCCTTATTTTCCATGGTTGAATTGGCAGGTAATGGGGTTGGAGGCTTTTTAGTCAGTACTTTGGGTGTGCCCTTGCTGATCTTATTGAATGCCTTCACTTTCATTTACTATTACATTTCTCTGCTCTTTGTCAAAGTGCCAAGACGATACCTCTCGGTCGAACACCAAAAAAAGAATATTTGGCTCGATCTCAAAGAAGGCGTCATTGAATTCTTCCAAAACATCGGTTTGCGCAATACTCTAATTGGTTTTATGTTAGCAAACTTCTTCAATGCCGGTATTTTCAGTTTAGGGTTAGCAGTATTCTTACAACGAGGATTTACTGTAAAGCAATTTGGCATCCTTATGTCTTTTCTTGGCTTCGGTGCTTTTTTAGGGATGCTCATTATTTCTTTTCTGAAAGTCCCCACCAAACATTACTTAAAAATCATCACCGGTGGCTTTGGCTTCATGGGCGTTTGCTTGATAAGTTTAATGTTTACTCATAATTTTCCCTTGAGTTGTCTGTTGATCAGCTTGGGTATGATCGGTAACAGCATGGCGAATGCTATTTTAAACTCTGTCTTTATCTTAGGCGTTGCTCCCGAAAAGCGCGGAAAGCTTTCCGGAGTCATTACAACTACAAGCAACTGCCTTATTCCGATCTCTTCCATTATCTATGGCATTTTAGGTGAGTTCGTTTCTCTTTCGTTGCTCTTTGTGATCGGTAATACCTTAGCTGTCTCGGCCATTCTTATTGCTATGTCTCATTCAAAGGTGCAGGAGTTCATCCAGCTCGAACCTTTGAAAGTTGCCTAAATACCGGAGGTGTAAGCATGAAAGCTATGATTCTTCCCCAATTGGAATTGATGTTCAGTCTACTGTCTACTGGCCAATATAACGAAAAAAGCCGCAAATACTACGGCACAGAGTTAGTTCGGCTGGATGCTGGTCCATATAGTAAAGCGATTGCCGAATTCTTTGAGCCTCATTTACATCACCCGGTTTATGAACAACTCAGCAGAATGATGGATTTCGGCTTTTTCTTCAGCCGTCCGGTTGAACTCATGCTGGCGGTCAGCGAGCCTCCGGAGTTGGCATGGCGTGAAACCCCTTCCGAAATTTTACTGAAGTATAGCGGCGGTATGGAACAACTGAATCTTCTGTTGGAACTAATGAGAGATTTTGCTCTCCGCACCGATTACATGCTCTTTTTTGAGAACGTGAAGACCTTTTATGAAGAGGATCTACACCTTGTTCAACGTTTTGTTGAGCAATACCCGACAGCGGAGACTATGGAAGCGTTCTTTGGTGAAACGCAAGACAGTTACGCCTACATAATCTCCAAACTACCGGTCGGCAATTTTGGTATTCACTTTCGCGAACCAAGCGGGAAACTTAGACTCTATAGCGTGTTCAATGTGGTGGAACCAAAAAATGACAAACCTCACATTGGCGCGTTGAGCCTCAATACGACCTTTCACGAATTCAGTCATCCCGTGGTCAATCCCTTAACCGAAGCGAATCCCCTATTGATTGAGCAATACAAAGAAGCTTTTGAAAAACTTCAGGCTTATAAGCTCCCCGGAATTGCTTCTGGCTACGGTGATTGGCCCGATTGCATCAACGAGCACCTCGTTCGCAGTGTGGCTTGCTACTTGACTGGAAAATGCGCAGGCGAAGCCGAACGTCAACTTTGGCAAGAAAAAGAGGTTGCGCGAGGATATCGTTTTCTCCCTCATATATTAAAAGCCTTTGAAGTGTACGAGTCTAACCGTGCTCAATACCCCACCTTTGCTACCTATTATCCAACACTTCTACAGATCTTTGAACAAGATATCACTGAATCATAAGAGATTGAGTTCGAAGAATCGAGCCAAGAGGAGAAAAAAACATGGAAGACCAAGTTCTAGCATTGCCTGTTCTCGAGGCTTTACCGAAAAAGCGCAATATGTTTAACAGGGATTTTCTTTTAATGTGGCAAGGTGGCTTCATATCCTTTTTTGGCGATATCATCTACGGATTAGCCATTAGTTATTGGGTCTTGCAGACCACAGGCTCCACAGCACTCATGGGTACTTCGGCAGCACTGGCATCGCTACCGCGAGTCCTCATCTCTCCTTTTGCCGGTGCTTTGGCAGACAGGTTAGACAGAAAAAACATTCTTGCTCTGACCAATTTGCTTAGGGGCATCCTTATGCTGATTATGGCCTTTTTAACCTTTCGCAATTTGTTATCGGTACAGTTTGTCATGTTTTCTGCTTTCTTTATTTCAGCAGCCGGCGTCTTTGCCGGTCCGTGTATTGTTAGCATTGTCCCCGATCTGGTGGAAAAAGAAGACTTGGTTCGAGCGAATTCCATTCGTAGTGCCAGCTTTTCCGTGGCCGATTTAGCTGGCAACGGTGTGGGGGGCTTCTTGATTAGTATTCTTGGCGTTCCCATGCTGATTTTGCTAAATGCTATTAGCTTCATTTATTATTACATATCGCTGTTCTTTGTTAAGGTACCCAAACGAACCCTCTCAGTTGAGCATCTCAAAAAGAACATCTGGGTTGATCTCAAAGAAGGCGTTATTGAGTTCTTCCAAAATATTGGTTTGCGCAACACGATGATTGGCTTTATGTTGGCGAACTTCTTTACTGCCGGCATGTTCAGCTTATCGCTGGCGGTATTCCTACAAAGAGGTTTTACAGTAGAACAATATGGCATCCTGATGTCATTTCTTGGCTTAGGAGCTTTTATGGGTATGTTCGCCATTGCCTTTTTGAAAGTCCCGATTAAGCATTACATAAAAATCATTACCGGTGGCTTTGGTTTCATGGGTGTCTGCACGGTAAGCTTGATGTTTACGCACAATTTTGTTTTAAGTTGTTTGTTAATGTGTCTCGGTATGATTGGCAATAGCATGGCCAATGCCATTATGAATTCCGTTTTCGTCTTAGGTGTCGTGCCTGAAAAGCGCGGGAAACTCTCCGGTGTCATGAACACTATGAGTAACAGTCTTACACCCGTCTCTTCAATAATGTATGGGGTTTTGGGCGAATTTATCTCACTATCCCTACTCTTTGGGGTTGGTATGACATTGGGTGTCTCTTCTATACTCATTGTTATGATGCACCCAAAGGTACAGGAGTTTATTCAGCTCGAGCCTTTAAAAATAGATTAAAGAAAGAGAGAGGTCGTTTTAGCGATCCAAGAGGAGGAATTCAAAGTCATGAATGATCAAATCAGTGCAGTTCCCATTTCCGAGGTTGCGCCAAGCAAGCGCAAAATGTTTAACAAAGATTTTATTCTCATGTGGCAGGGAGGGTTTTTATCTTATTTTGGCGATATCATTTATGGATTAGCCATTAGTTACTGGGTCTTACAAACAACAGGGTCCACCGCGCTGATGGGCACGGCAGCCGCCTTAGCCTCTTTGCCCAGGGTGCTGATTTCTCCCTTTGCCGGTGCCTTGGCAGATCGGTTAGACCGAAAGAATATTTTGGCACTCTCCAATTTAATCCGAGGTATTCTTATGCTCCTCATGGCCTTCCTGACATTTCGAAATATGTTATCGGTGCCATTTGTCATGTTCTCGGCTTTCTTCTTATCGGCTGCAGGCGTCTTTGCGGGTCCCTGTATTGTCAGCATCATACCGGATTTAGTGGAAAAAGAAGATGTGGCCCGCGCTAACTCGATACGAAGTTCTAGTTTTTCCGTGGTTGAATTAGCCGGAAATGGTATTGGTGGCTTTTTGCTTACTCTTCTCGGTGTTCCGCTGCTTATTTTAATAAATGCAGTCAGTTTCATCTATTATTATGTTTCATTGCTTTTTGTAAAAGTTCCCAAGCGCGTGTTGTCGATTGAGCGTAAGAAAAAGAACATCTTTGTTGATCTTAAAGAGGGCATTATTGAGTTTTTCCAAAACATCGGTCTACGCAATTTACTGATTGGTAGCATGTTTCTCAATTTCTTTGTCAATGGTATCTTCAGTCTCGCTTTAGCTTTATTCCTACAAAGAGGCTTTACGGTTGAACAATACGGTATCTTGATGTCTTCTCTCGGTTTAGGAGCTTTCGGCGGAATGTTTTCTATTGCTTTTCTGAAAATCCCCATTAAGCATTACGTAAAAGTTATCAGTGGCGGTTTCTTTTTCATGGGTGTTTGTTTTGTAAGCACGATGTTTACGCATAATTTCGCACTTAGTTGCTTTTTATTCGGAGCCGGCATGGTAGGCAACGGCATGGCCAATGGCATTTTAAATTCCGTTTTTATTTTAGGTGTTGAGCCAGAGAAACGTGGAAGACTGTCTGGGGTTATTGCAACCACGAGCCATTTGCTTAGCCCAGCTGCGGCCATTACCTACGGTATTTTGGGTGAGTTTATCTCTTTATCTCTCCTTTTTGGTGTAGGTATTTCCCTTGGTGTGTCTGCTCTTCTTATAGCGATGTTGAACCCAAAAGTTCGGGCGTATATTTCACTCGAACCTATGAAAGTTGCTTAGAGACTGGAGGCATTCTATGAAAGCAATGATCTTACCCCAATTGGAATTGATGTATGGCTTACTTGCAACCGGTCTATATAACGAAAAAAGCCGCAAATACTACGGCACAGAGTTGGTTCGTCTAGATGCCGGTCAGTACAGCAAAGAAATTGCGAAGTTTTTCAAACCTCATTTACATCACCCGGTCTATGTGCAACTCAGCAAGATGATGAATTTTGGCTTTTTCTTCAGCCGACCGGTAGAACTCATGTTAGCAGTCAGCGAACCACCGGAGTTGGCATGGCAGGAAACCCCTTCCCAAATCTTACTAAAGTATTGCGGTGGTATGGAGCAACTGAATCTTCTGTTAGAACTGATGAGGGATTTTGCTCTCCGTACCAATTACATGCTCTTTTTTGAGAACATGAAGACCCTTTATGAAGAGGATTTACGCCTAGTTCAACCTTTTATTCAACAATACCCTGCGGTGGAGACTATGGAAACATTCTTTGGAGAAACGCAAGACAGTTACGCCTACATAATTTCCAAGCTACCGATCGGTAATTTTGGTATTCACTTTCGCGAGCCCAACGGGAAGCTTAGGCTCTATAGTGTGTTCAATTTGGTGGAACCTAAAAAGGGCAAACTTCGCATTGGTACTTTGAACCTCAATACAACCTTTCGCGAATTCAGCCAACCGGTGGTCAATCCCTTGACAGAGGCGAACCCTTTGTTGATAGAACGTTATCAAAAAGCTTTTGAACAATTACAGGCCTACAAGCTTCCCGGAAATGCTTCCGGATATAAGGATTGGCCCGATTGCATCAATGAGCACCTAGTTCGTAGCCTTGCATGCTACCTGACCGGTAAGTGCACAGGAGAATCCGAATGTCAGCGTTGGCGCGAGGAAGAGGTGGCGCGAGGATATCGTTTTATTCCCCACATCTTAGAAGCTTTTCAGGTTTTCGAGTGCAAACGCGCTCAGTATCCCACCTTTGCTTCCTATTACCCAACACTTTTACAGGTTTTTGAAAAAGAAATCGCTTAAAGCGGTTAATAAAAGTAGAGCCAGGGTTACAACAATTGTAACCCTGGCTCTACTTTTATTTTGGAGGTTTTAAAGAAACTTCAAAGGGTGTGATACTAACACCTGTTCAAGAAAAAGTTGTACAACCGCAGGGTCAAGCTGACTGCCCGCACAACGGTTGAGTTCATTGATGGCTTGTTCCGTCGTCATGGCTTGTTGATACGGCCGTTCATGGGTCATGGCGTCGTAGGAGTCCGCTACTGCAATAATCCGGGCTGCTAGAGGGATCTTATCCCCCGGTCGCTTATTGGGGTAGCCGCTTCCGTCGTAGCGTTCATGATGCGCTAACACCCAATCGGCAATGTCGTGGAACTCCAGCGTATTGCCCAGTATTTTTGCTCCTTTGGCAGAGTGCAGTTTCATGATTTCCCATTCTTTATTATCGAGCTTGCCTGCCTTATTGAGAATACCTTCTTCAATACCGATTTTGCCGATATCGTGCAATAAACCTGCCACACGTATTTTATCGATCATCTCTTTGTCTAACTTCATGGTTTTTGCAATCGCTTCGCTGATTTGGCTGACCCGTTCCGAATGCAGTTTTTCGCGCTCGCTTTTGGTGAATAGGGTTTCTAAAATCACGTGTACAGCACTGCTACGCGAACTGCGGTTGCTGTAATACTTCCGGTTATACATAAAGGCTTCGGCCTCTTTGAGCAGGGAGTCCAAACCATCTTCCGGTTTACGCTGCAGCCCGTAGCCAAAGGAAATACTGACATCGGTGCCCTCGGTGGGGAGATTTAGACTGTCTAGTCTCTGCTCCAAAAGGTCCAAGTAAGCGCGAATTTCCTGTTCATTGGTCTGAGGAAGGATCATGGCAAACTCATCTCCGCCTATACGTGCCAATTTCATTTCGGGGAGCATCGACTGTTTCATGCGTTCGACTAAGGCAATAATGGCGGCATCTCCCTTGGCATGACCAAAGGTATCGTTGTAGAGTTTCAGACCGTTCATGTCACCCATGATTACACCTAAAGGATAAAACTCTCCAGAGTTCGCCAAAGCGTGGAAGGTTTCATCAAAGAAGCGACGGTTATAAATACCGGTCAAATAATCATGATACGCCAAGTAATGAATCTGTTTGGAAGCTTCTTCGCGCTGCGTGACATCGAAGATGATGGAGAACAAAACCATACGGTCTTCATACGGAACTGGGCAGCTGTAGGACTCCAGTACCTTCACTGCTCCATTCTTCAAGCGATATCTTGAGGTGAATTTACTTTGTTTTCGCTCTGCAGCTAATTGACGCATTCTCTCGGATTCTTCGCGCCCAATTATATTGATGTCGTGAATCATCCTTTGTTGAAATTCAGCTAAAGTGTAACCAAAAAAGCGTTCAGCTGCCGGGTTCACTTCAATGATTTGACCTGTATCAATCTCTAAAGCAATGATCATTGCATCATGATTTGCATACATGGCTTTGGTGCGAGTAATCATGGTTTTGAGTTCTTTTTCTTTTGAGGCAATCTCCGTAATATCACGAATGAAAGCACCCACACCAATTCTATCATCTGCCAAAGGTACAGGAAACTTTCTGGTTTCATATACCTTATCACCAATTCTTTCCTCTGAGCGTATTAAAGTGTTTTTACGTAAAACCTCTTTATCTGTACTACGAATTTGCCCGGAAATCACATTGTCTAAAAAATCAATGTCACTGCGGCCTTGGATCTCGCTTTTGTCTTTTCCATATTCCTTGGCCACGGCTGCATTGACCACCAAATAACGAAAAGCTTCATCTTTCAGGATAATTTTATCTTCACTGGCATCTAAAAAGGTGACCAGCATTTTTTTCATATCTTCCAATTCGGTTTCATATTGGACCCGCAAGGAGATATCGATAATAGTCGATAAAAAATAGGGCGCCAATTCAGCTGGTTCATGATAAAGTGTTGTATAAAGCTCCGCCCAGAAGTAGGAGCCATCTTTGCGCAAATAGCGTTTTACGGTTCGGGTGGAAGATTTTTCTCCTTTTAGCATTTGTTCCACATCGAGTTGGGAAGAAGGAAGATCATCTGGATGATTGAGTTCACGCCAATGTTTGCTGGCCAGCTCCTCTTCCGTGTAACCAAGCATTTGACAAAAGGCCTGATTCGCCGCCATATGCCCCGAAGAGAACACGACAACTTGGCCTACCATGGAGTTATCAAAAAAGCCATGGGAGACTTGGTTATTGCCATCCTTTTGCAGTTTCATACTTTGCCGAATAAATTCTTTAAACTTCATTTGATCCCTCTCCGTGTATAACATTCATATCGTAGGTTCGATGCCCTGTAAAAACACACTTCCATATTGTAACAGAAATGGCTGAACTTAACAAACGAAAAATAGTAAATTTTCATTGAAAATTGTTAATTCCATAGTGTGCAAAAAAAGTCGAGAAGGATTTCTGCTTTCACTCTATAATCTTGTTTGTAGGGAGGTGAACAAAGATTGCAGGAACAATTGGACGCGGTTCAACGCATGCAAGACTATATTGCCGAACATTGGGATGAAGAGATAAACTTGGCCGATTTATCTCGCGTATCCTTTTTCTCGCCCTGGTATGCTCATAAGTTATTCGTCAAATTGTTGGGGTTGACCCCGGCAGAGTATATTCGCAAAATGAGGTTGTCCAAATCTGCTTTGAAGTTGCGAGACCAAGCGGTTAAAATCGCCGATGTGGCTTTTGAAATGGGATTTGGCAGTGTCGATGGCTACCAGCGCGCGTTCTTGCGAGAGTTTGGCAGAAATCCAGCCGAGTATGCCGCCCATCCGGTTCCTTTGTATTTGTTCAATCCGTACGGTATTAAATTTAGTAAACCGGAAAGGAGACCGACCATGGAAAATGTAAAACATGTTTTTGTGCAAGTCATAGAAAAACCCCAACGCAAGGTTTTGATCAAGCGTGGGGTGAAGGCGACCCATTATTTTGAGTATTGTGAGGAAATCGGTTGCGATATCTGGGGGTTGTTGTTGAGTATGGCCAGCGAGGGTAACGAGCCGGTGTCGATGTGGCTGCCCGAAAAATACCGAAAACCCGGCACTTCGGAGTATGTGCAAGGGGTTGAAGTGGCCATGGATTATGACGGGGTCGTGCCCGAAGGGTTCGATGTGTTGGAATTGCCGGCAAGCAAATACCTGATGTTCCAGGGAGAGCCATTCCCGGAAGAGGAATACGGCAGAGCGATTACCGAAGTGCAAGATGCGATTGAGAAATACAATCCAAGCTTCATCGGCTATGCTTGGGATGCCGAAAATCCGCGTATTCAATTGGAACCCACCGGCGACCGCGGCTACATTGAATTGGTCGCTGTGAAGTAGTTTTGGTTGGGGACGGTTCTCTCCTCGAAAATCACGAAGGGACGGTTTTGAAAGAACTGTCCCCGTGATTGAATGAGGCGAGAACCGTCCCCAAGTCTTAAATCTTCTTCAACGCTGTATCGAATTCGTCCAAGATGTCATCGATATTTTCGAGGCCTGCCGAGAAGCGTAGCTGTCCGGTGGAGATTCCTACTTGCGCCAGCATTTCAGGGGAATAGGCTCGATGCGAGGTTTTGGCAGGATACGAAATCGTGGAGGAAACCCCAGCCAAACTGGGCACTAATTTAATCGTGGGGCATGCGCTAATGAAGTTGCATGCTCCTTTTTCTCCGCCTGCAATATCGGCCGAGAGCATTCCACCAAAGCGGCCCTCTACAAAAAACTGTTTGGCACGTTCATGGTATGGCGAAGAGGTCAACCCAGGGTAATAGACTCGCTCAATCTTTGGATGCTGTTCAAAGAATTCGGCAATTTTCTGTGCGTTTTTGCAATGTCGCTCCATGCGTAAATCCAGGGTGCGCAAACTGCGGGTCAAGAGCCAAGCATCGAACGGGCTCATAATCGAACCGTAAAGGGTGAAGTAGCGACGCAGATGGGCGATGGTTTCCGCATTTGCTGTCAGTGCCCCACCCAATAAATCGCTGTGCCCACCAAGATATTTGGTAGCACTGTAAACAGCGACATCTACCCCAAGTTTTAGGATTTGAGCGACTGCCGGTGTGGCAAAGGTGTTGTCAACAATCAATTTACACCCGTGAGCGTGGGCGATTTTGGCGAGGTTGGGTAAGTCTTCTACCACCATTAAGGGATTAGAAATGGTTTCGGTATAGATCACCTTGGTGTTGGGACGCAGTAGCGCTTGAACATCCTCTTTCTCAAAATCGGCCAGAGTGATGTCAACGCCAAAGCGCGGTAGTTCATTTTTGAAGAAATCATAGACGCCCCCGTAGAGCACGTTGGAAGAGACTACATGGTCTCCGGTTTTAACGTGGGCTAAAATCGAAGTAATGATTGCCGCCATGCCCGAGGAAAAGACTAAAGCACCATCGCTTTCTTCGGCTTGAGCCAAGACATCTTCCACGGCATCACTGCCCGGGTTCGACATGCGAGAGTAGACATAACCTTGAGCGGAGCCATCGTAGACCGCATCTAAAGAGGCAACATCATCAAAGGAGAAGACGCTGCTCATATAAATAGGGTTCACCTTGGGCACCGAGACCGAGGCGGCAATCTTTTTCGCCAGCGTATTTTCACCAGCGTGGGTCAAACGTGTCATCAACCCTTTTTTCTTCATTGTAATTCCTCCTGAAATTTCATCTTGACAATTCTTAGCTGGACTTTATTTACAGGGTGGGGACTGTCCCCAGCTTGAAAATCCTATCCATTATTTGGCTTTTTCGCCAGATAGAGGTCCATGGTGTCGTAAATCTTCATAATTCCACCATGTTCGGCTATGGTTTGTTTGATCTTTGCGTAAAAGCTGCTTTTTTCCGGCTCCGGCATGCTACGATGGTCCGAATAGGTTTCCAAAAGCGATAGATACTCCTCCGCTGTGAATTGGCGTGTGGCATTGAACAGTGAGCATTCTGCTTCCACAAAACCGTAGCTTTCAAGGGTCAAGAGGTTGTGGACGTAGCGCTCTGCATCCTCTTTGATGTTCGGCTTCACCTCTTTAAACTTACCCACAGCTCGGAATTCGTCGTAGACTTTCTGGATCTCCACATGTAACGGGTCCGTTGGATTATTAGCTCGAGGCCGATTCCAGAAGAGGGCAATCGTGCCACCCGGTTTCAACAAACGTAAGACTTTTGGGTAGCCAACTTCCTCGGCGATCCAATGAAAGGCAGTGGCTGAAAAAACCAGATCCATGGAATCGGCTTCACCCGGGTATTGTTCAAATTCGCCTTGGAAGACGGTGAAGTTTTGCCATCGTTTGAATTTCTCTGCGGTATACGCAGCTAAGTCTTCCCCCAACTCCACAGCGAGCACTTGACAACCGGTTTTGAGGATCGGTTCCGTCGCTTGCCCGGTGCCACTACCGATCTCTAAAGCACGCTTGCCTTCGTGCAATTGAGCTGCGCGAATGATTTGTTCAAACAGTTCCGGACAATACTTCGGGCGCCACTTCTCGTAGTTTTCAACATCTTGGTTGAAAGTTTTGCGAAGATCCACGTTATCAAACCGCCTTTCAGGAACGACTTCCATAATTTTCTTGACCTTGATTCGGAAAAGTATTAAGATAGAGCTGAACCTTGTATAAGGAGTTGATGCTATGCATAAAAAGAAAATGATTGCCCCGGTCGTCATAACACTGTTACTTTTAGCCTATTACTTGTTTTATTTTACGATGATCATTAACACGCCCATGTTGCCGTCCACGGCAAAATTGTTAGGGGGAGTGATTCCCTTATTGCTTGCCGGTGGTAGCGTTTATGTGCTCATGGAACGAATCAAAGAAATAAGGAGTGGTGAAGAAGATGATCTTAGTCAATACTGATTATATCACGGGAAAAGAATTTGAAATGCTTGGTTTAGTCAAAGGAAGCACGATTCAGTCAAAAAACATTGGTCGCGATATCACCCAAGGTTTAAAAACATTGGTTGGCGGTGAATTGACAGCTTATAATGAAATGATGAATGAAGCTCGGGCCATTGCCACTAAACGCATGGTGGTTGAAGCAGAAAGCTTAGGCGCCGATGCCGTAATCAATATTCGATATGCCTCCGCTTCGGTCATGGCCGGAGCCGCAGAAGTCATGGCATATGGAACCGCAGTCAAGTTCAAAGAATAATTTTTTTACAGATATCGGGCTTCTAAATCTTTTATGGTTGCGACAAGCAATTCATGTAAAACCGGAAGCTCGATATCAGTCAAACGGTTGACATAAATACATCCAACCCCGGCACTATGTTTTCCTAATCGGTCTAAAAAAGCTTGCTTTTTATCAGCATCTAACATGGAGTAGATGCTGATTTTTGCTTTTCTTGGAGAGAATCCGACCAAAGCCATATCACCTTCGTGCCCGGTTGGATATTTGTAATGGATCGAGCCAAAACCGATGATGCTGGGCCCCCACATCTTGGCAGGATGACCCGAGGCTTCGCCAAAAAGGCCCAACAACTGATACGCTTCTTTTTTTCTTCTGGGATGATCAATTTTTTCAATAAAATCGAGCACACTTTGCTCGGTTTCTTTTGTTTTTAGCTCGTACATGCACTTTCACCTCTCTCATGTTGCTTCCACAGATATTCTGCATAGAAAGCAAACCTTCCTTTTTTAAAAGAGGAGTAAAAAAGGGGACGGGTTAGCTGCCGGGACAGTTCTTTCAAAACCGTCCCCCGGCAGGATAACCCGTCCCCAAGATACACAAGAAATTTACATCATTCCTAGCCAGTCACCTAGGATTTTGGTAAGTTCACCTAATAAGACCGAGATACGTCCGGCAACCACGTTACCGAAAGCAACACCAAAGGTGACCATCATGATCCATCGACCCGACTTAGAAAATTGTTGTAATCCACCCTTCATCGGGATCGTGAATATGAAATAGCTCAGGACTGCTAAAAGCCCAACCACACTAATAAGTGCATTGACGGTATCGAGTGCTGTATTGCCCGGTATTTTATACATCGCTCCAATACTTTGGTTGATTACTTGCGTCCGTAGCGAGGTATAAATCGATTGACCGGTTCCGACGCCGACCAAGAAGGCGATTGGATAACGACTCAACCAAGCCAGTTTGGGAATGAAACGTGCATAAAGCAGAATACCTAAGACTAACGGAACTAACAACAGCAATTGCTGCTTTTGCACTAAGGGGTTAAAGCCGTAACGATGAATGTTGCCCACGGCCATCCCAATTGCATGCCCCGCCGTACTACCGACAAAAAGGTGCTCTGCTGCTCGGAAAATGGGGTTTTCTTTAATCAGGAAGGTCCACATGGCTAAAATACAAAGCGCTGTGGTCCAAACCCAAATATCGCTTGAAATGCTCACAAAGTCACCTCCTTATGCAGATTTTGCCTTATCTTCATTGCGTTTTACCATAAAATGTCCTAAGTTCCCTAGGAAAATGAAACCGATGATCAATAAGTGAGCCATGGATTGCGCATCCATCATAGCCACTGGTCGTCCCGGTTTATCGATTAACAATTCATATTCTGCAGCTGCCCGCAATCCACCTAATAACCCCACCATTTGTCCGGAATTGTAATAAGGCATGGCAGAGGGGACACTGACCGTGACAACTCCCGCTGCAAATCGGATTCCCATGGGGTCTACGACTTGGCGGATCCAAAGTGCCGGATCTCCCGAAGTAAACTGGTGCACAAAAGCAAAGTCCTTTACAGTCTTAATGTCTTTCATAATCGGAAGTTCGGCAACCGTATTTCCCCGAACATCGGTTGTGATTGTTTGACTATCTAAAGCAAAGAGTCGAATAGCATTTTCTTCCCCAGCCAGATATCCTAAATTAGCAAAATCTGTGCCATAGGTCATGCCTCGCTCTTCCAGCTTTTTGATGATTTGGTCTGCCATCATCGGGCCTTCTGCACTAAAAGAAACACAAACGAATTTTATCCCGCGCATTGCCAAGTGTTCCACAACAGCAACCGGCACCACGTGGGCATCCAATCCCGCACCGGGACCGTAATCAAAGGACAATAGCATAATATCTTTCGCAGGATCGAGCTCTTCGATGATATCGTATACAGCACGAGTTCTGTCACTGATTAAAACCGGTAATCCTATGGGACGAACCAAAGGAACGGCACAGACCACAAGAAGCAAAAGATAGATGATGCGTCTGTCGATTTTTTGTAATCGTTCAAAAATATTCAACCTTGGACACCTCCTTTTCCGGCGTACCTGCGCCTATTGTGCACCACCTAGATGCCCTCTCTCCAAACCGAGTAGAATTCGCAACGCTGTAACAAAGCTTCCCAAAGCCGCGCCGATAACAATACCACGTTGACCGGTCATGTTCGGCACACTCAAGAGCCAGTTTTGGATTGCAGGAAATTTATCCCAAATTTGGGCGCCGATCGGTGCTGCTCCCAACATAACGACAACTGCAGAGACCAGCAATATGGTCGCTTCCAAGTTGCGCGCTCTGAAGGCTCGATATGAGGAAGATGCTACGTAAAAAGCTAAGCACGCCCAAATACCTGAAGATAACGGAGAAAGGATATGATTGTAGATCAAAGCATACCCGTTCACTGAAACCTTATCCAGGGGGTTGATCTCAATGTAAGATTTCCAGATACCGTAGACTGCCATACTGCCCAAAAGGATGATGCTGTTAATCCAGCCTTCACTCTTTCTGGCAATTTTGCGTCCATGAACACGCGATATATTAACGGAAGCTAGGCCCACCGCAAAAGCAGATACTATGGTCATCCATGGACTGATATGATTCTTAAAAACTGCCGGTAACGGGCCGGTCGTGATTTGACTGAGCATAACAGTAATTCCAACAACAAAAGTAATAATAACTGGCAATTGCTTGCGCATGGTTTCCACCTCCTTATTGAATTTAAGTTTTTATGCTGTTAGCGAATTAGCAGGTCTTTCAGTGCGGTACTTCCCATTGATGTTAAAATCGTTCCTAAAATAATGACTGCGATGACCGCTAATTTAAAGTAATCTTGTGTTGCAATACCGCCAAGCTTGATCTTGTTTTGCGAGACGTATGCACCTGCAGCATATAACTCTTCTCCAATAATGGTGTAATCACAAGCGGCTACAAAGAAAGGAAGCTGTGTCGTAGATGCTGTTATGGCAACTTGTATGGCGCCGATTTGTGAACCGGCTTCGGCTAAGAGCAACGATTCCCCCATGAACAAACCTGCCATAATATTGGCAGCCGCTTTTTCACGATGCAGAATACCAACCACACCCGATGTGTAAGCATCTTGGTTGTTAGAGATGAATCGAACTGTGTTTTCCTGATACTTATCAGGATGACCGGCTGCCATGAAACTCTGTTTTACAGATTCTTGTGCCAAGGGGAACACGTTGGGTTGACGAATGGTGACGATCAAACCTGCATCGTATTTCGCTGACAATCCAGCCACATACTGCAACAATTCAATGCCTGCAAAGGTTTCAGCTGCGTTGCTTGCCACAACATCACCTAATCCGGGAGTAAAATGCACCGGTTTACCCATTTCTACCGCACGTCCTACCGCTTCTTCAACAGCATCCATGCCGGCAATGCGACGTAATTTGATATTCATCTTACCACTTCGAGATTGATTCATAACAAAAATAGCAACAGCAGCCCAAATAATGAACATCCAAAATCCAAAAATATTACCTGGAGCGAGACCCATTTTCTTCACCTCCTTTTTGGTCAGTCTATCTACAAAGGCTCGGGGCGTAAAAGCCATAAACCTACTGTATGAATTTGAGTGCCATAATTTGTAACCTAACAATTTACAAATTTTTGGCAAAAAATAATTGTTTGCTTTATAATTATTCGTCATAATAGTGATTTATTAAATTTCCCCCTCTATTCTACTGCTATTTGATAAACTCCTCCTGCCTTTTTAAAATAAAAGAAATATTTCATTAATCCATTTGTAACCAAACAAATCTAAAAAAAGGGGACGGTTTACCTGCCAGGACAGTTCTTTCAAAACCGTCCCCTGGCAGGATAACCCGTCCCCTAGATACCCAAGAAAACTTACTGTATCCCGTGTTTGAGAAGATCGATCAAATTATCGATTTCGGCAATGATATCTTCTTCGCTGCTTTCGGGGTCTATGACTTGGTCAATGGTATTCAGCAATGCCGAAATAATGCTGGCCACCAACACAGTAGACGTCTCTTTGCGAAGCTTACCTTGCGCTTTCGACATTTCGATCATCGCACTTATAGCATCTTGCGACATGCCGCCAAATTCTTCGCGCAATTGGCGTTTGATCTCTTCATCCTCTGCCATATATCTGCGCCATAATCCCAAATAGCGTTGTTCTTTCTGGGCAAAACGCAAGGAAATCAGCGCCAGATTGCGAAAATCTTCAAAAAAATCCGCGCCCATTCCCTGAATATTCTGGGTGGAGATCAAGGCTAACTTCTCCACCGCCATACGCTCCATGAGGGAAAGATAAAGGTCCAACTTGTCGTAAAACCGGTAATAAAAACTACCCTTGTTCATACCCGCTTTGCGTATGATCTCATTCAAAGAAGCTTCGCGAAAAGCTTGGGTCGCAAATGCTTCCAACGCCGCATTCCATAAGCCCTCTTGATTGATTAGCGGATTTTGGGTCTGTTCCGCCTTCCACTTCATCTTACTTGTGCTACTCATTCGTCATCCTTCTCCAGAAGCTTAGCGCGATTAGCTTTCTTGTCTGCTTGTTGTTTTAACCATTTAGGCACATACCAGATCTTAAAAGCCGCTAACAAAACCACGCCAGCAATAATCCAATACCAATAGGTTTCCATGTGTTTCACCTCCATCCCTTCCACAAAGTACGTTTACTAAAGAGCCCAGCCGCAGCCAAAGCCCAAGGAATCCCCACAATAAGAGATAGTAGCATTTGCCCCCACGCATTGCCGCCACTGAAAATCGTCTCGAGCGCTTTGGCTTGCCAATACATGGGAACGGGGTAATAAAAGAACTGCCACTTTTCTGCAACAAAGAAGGCCGTGATCGGCACCATCAGCATCAGCGGCATCAGTAGCTTCATCACTCCAATTGCTGCAATCTGGTTGTTTGCAAAAGCCGGGATCACAAAAATACTAAATCCACACACGCCAATGCCTAACAGTGATAAGAGCACCAAACTGGGCAACTCCTGCCAAGCACCAATCACTATGGCACTAGAGGCGACCCCCACCACACCGATAAGCATGGCCGGCATCCATTTCAAGACCATATATTTCAGCAGCCCCACCGGGCTGACCGTTAGAGCTTGGATCATTCGGCTTTCACGTTCGTCCACTACCGAAAGTCCTAAAGTGGCACCGCCCACAAACAAGGCTAAAAGAAACATGCTCATGCGAGTTAACCGGTACGCCCAGCTCCCTTGGCCAACAACTGTTTCACTTGTAAACGATGGCACTTCTGCCGCGACGACTTTACCCACTAAAGTCTGAACAGCCAGCGCAAAAGATTCGCCCTCATTTCCTTCCACAAGAATTGTTAATTTCTTGTCCTGCCAAATCAGACCGGCAATCGCATCGGGCCCTTCTACCCGCCGAATCACTTCTTCTTGCGTTTTCAGGCGTTCAAGGTCCGCTACCTGTTCCAATTTCATCTGGATTTCTTGCGGGACCTCTTCCATAATCACTAAACGCTGCGTGCTGCTTTGCAAAGTACCGAAAACCATCAGGAAAACCAAGGCTAAGAGCGCCGGCGCGAGGGCCATATACAAAGAGATGCCATTGCGCGAAATGATCACTAACTCTTTACGGATCCCACTCAATAATGAACTCATGCCCACACACCTCCTTTGCGGAAAAAGGCTCGGTGAACTGATAGATAGGCTAGAAATAGTAAGAGAACTGTCCAAATCAGCATCGGCAATAAGCTGCTCCACTGTAAGCCGCTACCGAAGAGAATATCATCATAGGCACTTAAAAAAGGATACGAAGGTAACAGTCTCATCCAAAAAAGCTGCGAAGATGGATTGCTGTAGCCGACGCCGCTGAGCATGTTCAGGGTCAGTAAGACGGCCGTGGAAAAGAACCATCCGTTCATGTCACGGAAAAATGGCGTAATCACCAGACCCATCAGTGCAAAAATCGCACTTCCAAGAGCACTGATCAAGAAAAAGGTCAGCCAATTCAAGGAGAAACCTACCGTAAACAAAGCCATTAGCCCGGCATAGAGACTGCCGATCAGACCAAACAAAACTAGTTTCCCCGTAATATAACGACGCACACTCATAGGAGAGATGCGCATGGCTTTCACAGTTTCTTCCTGCTTTTCTGAAAGCATCAGGGTCCCGGCGAGGATGAAGCTCAGAATCAACGCTTCAAAGGTGATCAGTAGCGGTAGCATTTGTAAGTTAAAGGGGATCGCTTCTTGCGGATGTAGGCTTTCTGTTCGAATCGTCTCATGGCCTGCTTGCAAGGAGACTAATAATGCGGTTACTGTTTTCTCGGAAAACCCCGGGTGTAAAACAACCGTCTGGCCTTGGTCGTCTACCAAAAAGCCAATCGCTTGTTGTTCTGCAACCGCCTCCCGCACTGCCGCTTCACTCTCCATCACTTGGCTGACTTGTGCATACGCCGGAGCTTGGAAAGAGACGAGTAAGGGGGGACTGGCTTCCAAGCTTTTCGGGAAGAGAAAATGGATCGCCAATAAAATCAGAATCAAGGTAGCCGAAACCACCCAAAACAGAGCATTTTTCAAGAGACGACGAAAATCTTGCTGCACTAATGCAAAAATGGCATTCATGCTTTCAACTCCTTACCGGTCACACGCAGGAAGATCTCCTCCAAAGTTGCTTCCATAGAATGGACTTTAATAACCTCATGCTCGCGCAAGAAATCGCTTAAAGCAGCAGGGTATTTTAGATCAAAATAGGTTTCAACTTCTAGACCTTCTTGCAGGGTGATCACCTTCACACCCGTGGTGCCATAGGCCAGTTTCAGCGCGTTGGGTGTATCCATGGCTTGAATGGTTCCGTCCGATAAAAAGGCGACCGTATCACATAGAGTATCGGCCAGTTCCATGTTATGGGTGGTCAAAAAGACGGTAGCCCCACGCTTCGCTTGTTCACGGATCAGTTCCCGAACCAGCAAGGCAGATGAAGGGTCTAAGCCACTAGTGGGTTCATCTAAGAAGAGAAAATCGGCCTGGTTGATCAAAGCTCGCACCAATGTCAGCCGTTGCCTCATGCCCTTGGAATACTCCGATGCCTTTTTATGCGCCGATTCTCGCAAGCCTACTCGGTCAAGTAATTTGAGCGGATCTAAGGTAGGCACAGAAAACTGAGCAGCGAAATAGGCTAAGTTCTCATAGCCGGTCAAACTGCTGTAGACATTGGGTTGCTCAAAGGAGACGCCCACTCTGTTGAAAAAAGAAGTCTTCAAGTCTCGAACCGATTGTGCATCGTATAAGACCTCGCCTTTTTGCAAGGTCAGCAATCCGGTCATGATATTTTGAACGGTTGATTTTCCAGCTCCACTTGGCCCCAGAAAACCGAATATTTTGCCACTCTCTGCAGTAAAAGAAATATCTGACACTGCATAATGGCCCTTGCCTTCGTAATCGTGATATAGATTTTGAACGGTAATCATCTGAACATCCTCCTATTTGACCGACTGGTTTAATTGGATTATACACCTTCTTGACCAGTCAGTCAAGAGCTTTTTAAAAAAAAGTTGGGGACGGTTCTCTCCTTCGCCCACCGGGACAGTTCTTTCAAAACCGTCCCTTGGTGGGCAAAAAGAGGAGAACCGTCCCCAAGAAACCCAAAAAAAAACTATTACTGGATTACTGTTCGGTTGCGACCGGACTCTTTGGCTTTGTAAAGGTTTTGATCGGCATCTTCAATTGCCTTTGTAACCGTGCTGTCTGTATCGTGAATGTAATTCACTCCAAAACTACAAGTAATGTGCAATGTTTTGTCATTGCAGACAAAGGGGTGCTCTTGAATTGTGTTGCGAATCCGCTCGACTGCTTGTATAACCTCTTCTTTTTCCGAGAAGCGCAAAACCAACAAAAACTCTTCCCCGCCGTAGCGAGCTACCCAGTTCACCGGGTCTTGAATCGATTTTTGGAGAAGTGCCGCCAACTCTTTCAGCACGCAATCGCCTACCACATGCCCATAGGTATCGTTAATTTTTTTGAAATGGTCAATGTCGGCCATGATGATTGAAATCGATTGATTATGCAACTTTGCTTGGTACAAATCCGCCGGTAAGCGTTCGGCAATAAAACGGCGATTAAAGAGACCAGTCAATTCATCGGTGACCAGTTTGGCATTAACAATACGTATATATTCGTGCAGATCCATTGTGCCTTGCTCCTCAAAAAGCAAGATCCGATCTTCCGTGATATCTTTAAGCATTTCAACTATAAAGTCTTCTCCCCTTAATTCCATGGGTATTGCTTGCACAAAATAGGTACGTCCTTCTGCAAACTCGATTTTTGATATGACCTTCTTTTCAGTGATAGCGCGCATCGAGACACAGTTCTCGCATGGCACTAGCCGATTCCAAAAGGCATAGCAAGTAGTGACCGGAGAGCAACTCCCGTCAACTTCGCTTAGTCGAGCTTCTTTTTTCTCCGGTTCCACGATTCGAATGAAAGTATACAAATCTTTAAAAATCGATAACCGCTCTGCGATTTCTTGTAATATTTCATGCATAGTAACACCTTCAATTCTATAATTCCATTATCATATGTTTGGCAAAGAGGCAAAATAATCCTCCTCTTTTCTAAAAAGGAATTTTTTTACAAGCGCAGAATACAGAAAAAAAGAACATTTGGAGGTGTATTTATTGCAAATTGGAACCTATGTAAGCTCACCCGAATATCTCCAACTCGCTACCCTTCTACTCGATTCTTTAAAGAAATGTAATTCAACAAGCCAGTTAACCTTTGTCGTTCCAGAGGATCTATCGGCATATTTACCCTCTGTAAACACCCGCATTCAACCTTGTACAATTCCCTCAAAGCATCAATTCTTTCCCTTCTATGATAAAGTCGTTGCTGCTGCCGCCTTTGAAAAGGAACACTCTGAACCCTTTCTTTGGATCGATCTCGATAGCTTTTTTCTGCAAAATCCCGATTCATTCGCGCTAAGTTGCGCTCTTGGGGTCAATCCTGTAGATCATAAAAACATAGGGATTCCACGAGGGAATCCCATTACACCACTATGGCAGCATGTCTTGCAGACGGCTCAATACTCTGATACGGAGTTTTCAATGAAGGTAGTATCCACCGGTATTTCAAAAGAGAGCATTTACCCCTATTACAACATGGGAATGGTATTTCATAATACCGATATTCCCATTTTCCAATCCACACAGACACTCTTAGAAGATTTATTAGAAGATGCCGCCTTAAACGAGATTCTAGCGCAAGCGTACATACATCGAGTCTTCCTACATCAAGTCGTTTTCAGTATTCTTGTTGAAAAGCTGTTCACTTCCGATCAAATCTCAAGATTACCGGAAGGTTGGAATTATCCCCTTCATTTGCATCATCAAAACTCAACTCCTCCGGAACTCACCTTGTTGAAGAGTGTTCGTTACGACACCTTTTTTCAAAAAAATCCCGTGCCCTCTTGTTGGTCTTCTTGGTTGGGAGAACAACGTCCCGACTTAACTTTGAGGTGGTATTATGAGTAATCTAAGACCCTTTATTCACCCGGTTCCCATTGTTGTGATTGGGGTTAATTGTGGAATCACAGAGAACAAAGCCAATTTCACGACCGTCGGCGATATCGCCATAGCCGGATTACAACCCCCTTTGCTGATGCTCAGTTTGCATGAGCGCCATTTATCTCGAGAAACCATCGACAAAACAGCAGAACTTACGGTCCATGTCCCCGAAATTCGTTTCTTGGAAAAAGTAGACTATTGTGGGGTTGTCTCAGGGCACGAAACCGATAAATCCGGAGTATTTTCTCATATCTGGCATGGGAATCTCCCCGTCATTGAAGAAATGCCCATCAATCTACTCTGCAAAGTACGCAGTAGAGTACAAATTGAAAAAAGAGTTATCTACGTAATAGAGGTCACCGAACAGATCTTTCGTTCAGACTTCACACCTCGCGATTTTTCAGAACTGAAAACTATTTTGTACGGATTAGATAACCGCTATTATCAGGTTGGCGAACCTGCCGAAAATGGCTACTTCACCGCCAAAAAGTAGACCCCCTTTACCCTGCCTACCCCGCAATTGGCACTCCAATTGGGACAAACAAGATAATGATGATCAGAAAAATTTGGAGCAAAACAATTGGCGTCAGCCAGCCGTTAACAAAGAATTGCCGCCACAGCCCAGATTCCGGTTTGTGTTCCTGCCACCACTCTTGCATGTGAGTCCGCTTTGAATAAAGCAAACGAAAAAGATAGATCAAGGAAAGAATTCCTACGCCAATATAGACGACATAAATCGTGTTCATCAACCAACTTATTTCATTTTGCACTGCATTAATCGCGAACACGGCCAAAAAGTTGTTGAGTGCATGAATCAAAATCGACCAAAGCAACCCGAACCTTAAAGTCACCACCGCTAAAATAATTCCAGTTAAAAATGTATGACCGACTTGCACCAAAAAGGTATGTTGTATCGCAAATAGAATCGCCGTAGCTAACACCGCAAAGGCTTCTCCGTAAGGGCGTAATCGCTTCAAAACAATCCCACGAAACAATATCTCTTCCGCCAATGGCGCAAGAATCACGGTTAAAAGGAATAGCTTCCAACCGCTACCTAACGCTGCAGCATAACCGCTGCTATCCTGATGCAATCCCATTTCATGAATCAATGGCTCAAGTAAACGCGAGCTTGTAAAGGTTGTTAAAATCATGGCGAAGACGACAGCCGCCATTTGCAAAATTTGTATCTTTTCGGGTTTTTGCACGTTTTCCAACGAAAAAACCTTTTCACGATACGCCACATAGAAGACGAAAAGATAACCTGCAATAAGAGTGAACATGCTTTCTGCGCCAAAAAACAACCCGGCAATGATGTTGATTCCCAAAAAAGACCACAACAATTTGCCTACCGAAGTAGCCGTAGCTTTCATATCCTCTACATCCTCTCATCTGCTTTGTGTTCGTTCAAAAAATCACTTTTATACTACTTAAAAATTCTAATTTTGTCAAGAGTATATTTGCATAAAAAGCGTTTTATATCTCATAAAAGGACTTCTTATTCCTTTTGTTGAATCTCCCATAGAAAGCTAATCAACAATTAACTTATAACTACAGGAGGTGCACTCAATGAATATTCTTGAATTATCGTTAAAAGACTTACGCCAAGCCCTCGATGCAGGTGAGCTGACCTCAAGCGAGCTAGTTCATTTCTACCTTGACCGGATCGCCAAATTGAATCACGAAGGCCCGAACCTCAACGCAATCTTGGAGCTAAATCCGGAGTTAGAGCACCTCGCAAATGCAAAGGATAGCGAACACCGCCGCGGCAAAGCCAAAGGTGCGCTGCACGGAATTCCGGTGCTGCTCAAAGATAATATCGATACTCACGACATGTTGCATACTTCTGCGGGCTCATTAGCCCTGAAAGATCATTATGCGGCCAAAGATTCCTTTGTTGCAAAACGTTTGCGTAAAGCAGGCGCCATAATACTCGGCAAAGCCAACATGACCGAGTGGGCGAATTTCATGACCCAAAACATGCGAAACGGATACAGTTCGCGCGGCGGTCAAGTGCTCAACCCCTATGGACCCAATGTCTTCGACGTCAGCGGTTCCAGCTCGGGCTCTGCTGCAGCCGTAGCGGCTCGCATGGCACCGGTGGCAATCGGCACTGAAACCAGTGGTTCGATTATGAGCCCCGCAAGTTGGAACAGTATCGTCGGCATCAAGCCCACGGTCGGCTTAGTTAGTCGTAGCGGAATCATCCCGATCATGTTTAGCCAAGATACTGCCGGCCCTTTAGCATTGAGTGTGGAAGACGCTGCATTTTTATTGAATGCCATGGTGGGAATCGATGATGACGACGCCGCAACCCTTTCGGCTGCCGGACATATAGAGAAAGACTACACGGATTTTGTCAACCCAGAAGGTCTTAAAGGCAAGCGATTGGGTTTTGTCACGCAACATTACGACCGTTTTTCGCAAGAGAAACAAGATACGATGAAACGTGTCATGGAAGAAATGAAAGCACAAGGTGCCGAGGTTGAAGTCATTGACAATATCCCCGGATTTACCGAGTTGCGCAAGCAGGCCTGGAATGTGGGCAATGCCATGAGTTACGAATTCAAACCCGCTTTGAATAAATATCTTTCTACGGTAGAGTCGCATCTACCGGTTCACAATATGAACGATGTCATCTGTTTTAACCAACAACATGCCGAATCGTGCCTAAAATATGGGCAAACCCAGTTTATTGCGGCTCAAGCTCGCAGTGGCTCCCTCAGTGAAAAAGAGTATATTGAAGACCGCAAAAATGACCTTCTCTGGTCTCGTGAAATGGGGATCGACTGGGCGCTGCAAACTTATAAGGTCGACGCCTTGGTCTTCCCTGCTTCCAGTGTTGCTACCTTAGCAGCGAGAGCCGGTTACCCTTCCATTGGTGTTCCGGTGGGATACATGGAAAACGGCGAACCCTTTGGCATCTCCATGACTGCCAAGGCCTGGCAAGAAGGCTTACTCATAGAAATCGCTTCCGGATATGAAGCGGCAACCAACTACCGACGCGACCCGGAGTGCTCCAAACTATAACAACCCTTCCCTGCAGATTTTTTTGGTCTGCAGGGTTCTTTTATAAATAACTTTTTTCCTTGAAACGGATTCATGCTTTCGAAACGTATTTAGAGTAGAAGGGAGGAATATCCTTGGCTGAATCGTTTGCTACCAACGATTTTGTCTCCGAAGCCATTGAAAAACATGCCGACTTGGTTCGCCGAATTTGCTATTTGCATTTAAAGAAAAAAGCCGATGTCGAAGATGTCTTTCAAGAAGTATTCCTTCAATTCTTCCTCAACTTTCACACTTTTGAATCGGAAGAGCATCAGAAAGCCTGGTTATGCCGCGTTACCTACAATCGTTGTAAGGATTACTACCGAAGCTTTTGGAGACGCAAAGTTGTCAGTCTTCAATCCATGGAAATCCCCTATGAAACCCCCGAACAAGCCACCCTCATGGAAGCGATCAAAAAACTCTCTCCCGAAGCGAGGCAGCTGATTTACCTTCATTATTATGAAGGCCGGACCATACCGGAGATTTCTGAAATGATGGACACCAACCCCAACACTCTTAACTCCCTCTTACGAAGAAGCAAAATCCAGTTAAAAAAGGAAGTCGGTGAACTAGAACTATGAATCACTTTAAAAATCATATGAATCAAGTCAAAGCTGAGGATTCTTTGAAGGAAGAAACCAAATCCTACGTGATTCAAGCTCTTCGCGAGCCAAAAACCCGATTACGACCTTCTAAAAAACCCTTCTCTTTGATCTGGATGACTGCAAGCATCGCCGCATCTGTTTTGTTACTCTCCATCTCGTACGGATACTACAGTACCCCACTTCACTATTTAAGCCTCGATATCAACCCTAGCCTGGAATTAGGGATCAATTTTCTAGACCGCATCGTCTCAACTCGAGCCTTTAATCCCGAAGGAGAGCAATTACTGCAGTCCCAGGATCTTCATCACCAACCTTTGGAAACCGCAGTCAGCCGGCTGGTAGCACAGGCCTCCGAAAAGGGATATCTGGCAACCGATGGTTCCACGACCATTGCTTTGACCGCAATTTCAGATCAGCCCAATGCCCTTGAAAAAATCGCTCAACAAGGTGAAGCCGGAGCAACACTCGGCTTAGCTGCCACTCAATCGCATGCCCAGTTGTATCATGCTCAAATGAGTTTACAGCAGCGCACCCAGGCCATGAATTCTGGGATCTCCCCCGGGAAATACCGAATGATTGGACAATTGCAAGAACTAGATCCACAACAAGAGATGGAACAATGGCAAGATCGCACCTACGGCGATATCCTCAAACAAGCCCACCAAATCATGGCACAAAAAAGCAAACCAACCGAGTCTGTGAGCCCCGGACCCGAAAATCAAACCCCGGGACAAAATGGCAATCCAGGCTCGAAACGCCCTTGAAAGGAGCGAATTTAAGTGAAAAAGAGAAATTTATTCGTATCTGTAGCTTTACTGGTCCTGTTATCCCTGACAATGAGTGTGTTTGCCTCCCCCGGGAATCCCGACGCACCACAAATTCAGATTCAGCAACAAAAGCGAACTCAAACCAATATTAGCGATGAAGATCGCCTGCAAGCACGGCAACAAATGACTCAAATGCTAGAAATCAGTGCCGATGCCTTACAACTTCGCACCGCTCGCATGCAACAAGCACAACAATTTACCGATACCGAACAGCACTGGGCAAAAGAGCAAGTACAAAACGCTCAAAGTTGGGGTTTGACCAATGGATATCCCGATGGTTCCTTTAATCCCGATGGCAAAATCTCGGGAACCGAAGGCATTTTGATGATGAGCCGCATGATGAACTGTATTGCCGGTGAAGATACGACCGGCGGTAATGCAGAAGCGATTCAATGGCAAAACGTTCCCGAATGGGCAAAAAACATGTTGCAAGAGCCTGCTGCTCTACGCATTGCTACGCAAAGTCATATCTACGGTGAAACCCAATTGAATCGTTTGCAATTTGCAGTTGCTTTAGCCAAGGGAATGAACATTGAACCCATGGCGATTCCGGAAGGCACTGTTGTCTTCCTAGATCAAGATGAAATCCCAGCCGATGCATTAGGATATATCTACGCACTGCGCACCTTAGGCATCATTGAAGGCAATGAAGGTCAATTCTTCCCCGGTCTTGGTGTGACTCGTGCCGAAGCCGCAACCATGCTGAATCGTGTGATGACTATGATACCGGCTGAATAATTTTAACCCGGTATACCAAAAAGCAACCACTCTACCGCAGTAAAACGGTGGAGGGGTTGCTTTTGTTTGGTTAAGTTTGTTTCTATGGAGCTCCGGGTATATAAGTGTATCCTACCCTTCCACCAGCGTAAGCCAAACGTCCTGCAAAACCCAAATAGAAATTAGGTAAATGTAAGAGAATGTCGGTAATACTGGCGTTCGTGCCAATCATGAACCCTAAGACGGCGGTTTGCTTGACATAGTTGATGTAGGTACTCAAAGAAGAAATTGAGCTTAGTTTGGAAACCGCTGAGGTGACTAGACTACTCAGGATACTAATCCCAATCACCATATGATACGAGCTATTGTTGTAGACAGCGGAGATCGAATCCCCAAAACTATAACCGCTACCCGCTAAGATTTTAACTGCCTCAAACCAATCGTTGCCTAGGCCAAACACACTCATAATAATGGAACTGGTACTCAATCCCACTTTATGCGCCGCCATCATAGCCGCTGCATCGGAAACCGAGAGACCGGCTAAACGCATGGTTGCCAAAGCAATTTCCGTCACTGGCATGTCTACCTTGGCCAAAGCCAAATATTTACCGGTGATGTTTTGCATGGCCGTCAGCATTTCCCAGTGATTAAAGTATTGGCTTTCCCAACCACTTTGTGCCCCGGGGCCATAGCGCACCAAGCTCTTAGCAATGTCTTCTAGGGTAATGGGGTCATTATAAGGTAAACCGGCCACTTTGCGGTCATAGGCCACCGCCAAGCTGTTATAAAAGACAATTTCGGTGGCTTGAACAGCGTTCAGTCGTAAAGATTGGTCCTTAGCGGTATTCGCTCTGCCAATGCTGTTATCGACCAGACTCACAACCATCCCGGAAGCAGCCTCTCCCCCCTGCCAGAGGGTTGCATAGGTTGCTTCTTCCACACTTAAGCCAGCGCTGATTAAATCGGCCAAAACTCTGCCCGATGATTGGTGATAACCAAATAATCCTTCGGCGATGTCAAGAATCGAGTAATACGGTTTTAGATACCCCACAATGAATTTAGAGGAGGAATTGTTGTCATAATAAGAAGTAGGGAAGTTGGTAGGTGCATACCGATACACCAATTGCCTGAAGAATTGTGACCAGGTAAACCCACATTTTAAGGCATAATAGGTCGTGTCTTGCACGTTATAGCCAATTTTTTGCAGGACTTCCACAGCCGTATGTACTTCCAAGCTCAATCCATTGTTATTCTTGCCTAAATACATGGCAAGCCGTTCATCGCGTTTGCCCATGTTCGCATACGATCTCAACCAGCCAGCTATGGAGTCTCCCCCCCCTTGGGGCACCTGCAACCCAATGGCCAAGAATGCCTGAACGATTTCGTAGTTGGTAGTCTGAGGGTAGAGAGAAACTAAATAATTCGCGAAAGTCGTACTATAGAATCGGCTCGTGAGTTCCCCAGTGATCTGCTTCAACTTTTGGGCGAGTTCGAGTGCGCTTTGCAGGTTATAGATCCCTTTCAAAGTCACCAGCATGTCCTCACGCGCCACCCAGTATAAGGCGACAGCCGCTTCTTCTTCGGTAAAGCCGGCCATGCGTAAATAACGGAAGATTGCCACCCGATCGGTGATCCCTGAACTACGTTCCAATTCTCTAAAACAATACTCGGCATTTCCCCAGGTTTTAGTTCGCCACAAGCGTATCATTGCTACCACGAAATCGCTACCAAAAACCAGCTGGACTGCCTGTGACACCTCTTCATAGGAGAACAGGGCCACTGTCATTGTGACGTCATGAGCTTCTTTCTGAGAAAGCGCATATAAATCTTTTAGAGTTCTAATGATCTCTGGTAGCGTAATCCCGGCAGCGTGCAAGGTTGTGATCACCGCTGTTACAGGTTGTAAAGTACCTTTTTGAGTCAGTGTTTCGATTTGCACGCTTAATCCTTGCTTAAACACCTTCTCGTTCAAATCATTCATGAGCGCGACCACTTCCGGACTCAGAAAACCGGAGAAAAACACCTGCAGGAAGCTCTGTACAATGGCTTCTTTCGAGTAATTGCTGTTGTAGAGAACTTCCGCAATTTCAATCTTATTGGTCAGCTTGAAGACATCAATGAGTTCTTTCGTGCTCTTGGTGGCGTCAATGCCCCGATTGCGCTGGTATCGGATATAACTACTAACATCCATGTCGTAGGCCTTGATCACAACCGGGTAATACTCCACTTCTTTGCCCGCTCCATAGGTACTAAAGAAGGCGGACAACGCTTCTGCGACGGATAATTGATACTCGGTACGAAAGATATCCGCGATTTCACTCATGGAATACTGCGCAGAATGCCTGAAGAAACTGCCGGCATATTCCGGGCCTTCCGCAAGTTGGTTTCGACGCAGAAAAGCATTCATGGCATCTTTTCGATTCAGCCCAGCGTCTACCCGTTGCAAATAGGCCGTAAAGCTTTCCAGATGCACTCGCTGGTTGAACGATTCAAAATAGGTCCAAATCATCTTTTCAAAAATGGCTTCTCGTGAATACCCCAATTTGATCAATAAATTTGTCGCCTCAACAGGGTCTTTCACTTCATACGTATTCTTAAGCGTAGATAAGATTTTCTCCAGTGGCTGCCCTTTCATTTTTTCCACTGCACTTTGTAAGGGATCTTTGCCGTAGGACTTGGTTAACGCTTCTTTAATGACCGACGAGCTAAGATTGGTGTTATCCACAAAGAAGACCATGGACTCGGCGATTTCGAGGTCATAGTGGAAAATCAAAGCCGAAGCAATGTCCGATACCTCATAACCTGCTTCATAGCACGTCTTTATGGTTTGAATGATTTGGGTTCTCCGACCATATTTGCTCCAGTCTGCTTTGAGCCAGACCGCTGCATCAGTAGCTGTGTACCCTCCCAACCGGTAAGACCGCAACCATTGCCACCCAGAATTCGCCACCAAGCGCTTTGCAACTTCCAAGGGAGATAACCCCAGGGCTTTGAACACCTCGATGAGTTGTTCATTGCTGGTATACCCATAATGCAATTTCATGGTCCAAATCAGATTCCCTAATCCATACCCCGGATAATCGACGACGTTTTCGGTCCAGCCAGCTGCATATAAGACTTTTGCCGCCCCAATTGCATCCAAGTTGAAGTAGGTTTTAAAAACAATCGCGCATCCTTCTTTGGGATCTTTCCAATACTTATAAATATTGACCACAATCGGAACCATTTCCAAGGCGGTGACGCCGAGTTCTTTGATTAGATACTCATTAATTAGCTCTTCGGCATAACCTGCTCTTTCCAAAGCCCTGGCGATGTCGACCGGATTGTTGCCAAACAAATAGGCAACTGCTTTACCGGCTTCCGAAACCGACTCTTTTGAATCATAAAAAGCTTCGGCGAGTTGATTCGCTGTGATAGAAGGATAAATCTTTTGAAAGACTCCAGTGGTCTGCTCAGCATTCAACTTGGCAATGTCTCGTAGGAAATCGGTCATTTCATACAAGACCTGGAACATCTGCCCCTGACCGTTGCGTTGGATAAACTCCATAGCCCGTGACCACAAGAATTGCACCATAGGTTCGAGGCCATAAACGTTCAGGGAAGCCAAGTAGGATTCGTTTTGCTCATAAAAGTAGCCCGATCTTAAGGTAGTAACGGTCTTGGCAACCTCGTATTGGTAGACTTCATAACAGACCTTGGCAAGCTCGGTACTGGTATAGCCGTTGGCTTTGAGTCTAATTAACAACGCCCATTGCGCACTGCCACCGGAATCGCTTAACTGTAACTCTCGTTCATAATGCTCAAGCATCGCTTTCGCTAAGGTAACCGCGTCGTAGCCCGCCAGTTTAATTAAGGTGACCATGGCTCTGAAGTTCGTAGCATAGGTCGATTTCTTCATGGCGGTGGTGATTTCAGGTAAACTGAACTCACCATATTGCAAAGCAGCAACAGCAGCTTCGGGAGAATCTTGATAATACTGCTTTAGAGTTGAGGCAATTTCTGTGGCGGTCTTCCCCTGTTTCTTTAAATAGGCAACGGCATCGCGGTCTGTTTTGCCGTAATTCATGAGGAAGTTTACCACCGAACTGCTACCCCAACCGAGCTGATTGCGTGCTTCCGCCATGAGTTCGTATTTAGCACCGGGGGTTAAACCGGTAGCATCGAACCGGAATTCACCAGCTTCAAACTCGCCTTGTGCCACCCCCAATGTTGTCCATTCTGTTGCACCGCTTAAACGAATCTTGAATTGGGTGGTAACAACGGGGATTTGTGGTCCGCCGGTATCAGATATTGAACCGACTAGGGTGAGGTGATCTAAGACAATGCTTTCGGCGTCAAACGCAGCCGTCACAGTGGGTTTGGTGGGCACTCGAAAACGGATGATTTCGCCTTCGCCCATGCCACCGGGGTTTATTGCATAGGCTTGCAACGCGTATTCACCGGGGGTTAGCTCATCCATAAACTGTAATCCCCGGGAAATGTAATTGCCTTGAACATTGAAACCTACCACCAAAGGTACCCATTGGGTTTCATCGCTACTAATGCGGAAGCCGTATTCCACCAAGGGAACACCCCCATTATTGGTCACGCTTCCTACCAAAACCCATTGCCAACTGGCATGGTCAAAGCTCACCGATTGCGTTACCACCGTCGGCTTTAGAGCTTTGGCTGTGACGAATTGCAAGGTTTTGCCATAGCCGGTGCCCTTTTCATTGGTAGCATAAGCCCGATAATAATAGGTGGTATTGCCCTTGAGGCCCACCAGCTTATATTGCAGGGTTCGTAAATCTTCACCGGGAGCGACAGAGATTTTTTGGTCAGGGTTGGGGTCCATACCCCAAACAAAGCCACTGTCGGTGACTTTATACCCACTGTTCTTGACGATATACCCACCGATGTTGGCCATAATCGAACCGATGTCGGTCGCTTCCACTGTTTCTACCACCGGGAAGTCATTGACCGGAATCAATTCTTGAACTTCGCCGCGGAATTCTCCAATGGCTGTTTTGGCGTAAGCGGTATAGTAATACTTGGCATCGGGCTTTAAGTTCTGCAGATTGACCGAAAATTCACCTTGAGTATTAGCCGCGGCTAAAACCAAATTGACATCTCCCGGGCTAATACTGAAGCCACTTTCGATGATTTTGCTACTGCCGATGATGAGACCTTGCAGAGTTGCAGAAGAACGTGTGATTTCGGTTGGCTCGAGTGTGGTAACAACCAAACCGGGAACCGCAAAGGTTTGCCATGAAGCATAGGTGGTGCCGGCAGCATTGGTAGCAAAGGCACGATAACTGAACTTTTGACCCGGTTTCAAATCTGTAATGGTGGTTTGTAGTTGTTTGGTGATACCGGTGTTGACTTCTATGGCAGAGTCTTCTCCGAATCTCCATTGGAAACCAGTGGCAGTAATTGCCGAACCGCCGTCATCTAGTACACTTCCAGTGAGGGTTGCTTGGCTTAAGCTAAGGCCTATGGCTTCATAGGTTGCCACTTTCGGAGCGACTGCACCCAAGGTTTTCCAGCTGACGATGCCACCTTCACCTAAACCAAAGGTATTAGCCGCTCTGGCTTCTGCTTCATATTCTGTTCCGGGTAAGAGGTCTGACAAGGTGGTTGAAAAAGATCCTCCGTCGTTAATAGTTTGGCTACTGGTTCCGGTATACATCCAATCGGTATGTCCAGCTTGTCGGTAGCGGAAACCTACGTTTAAGCTCCCGCCGCCTACTACGATGCGGCCACTAATCGTTGCTGTTTTCGAGGTGATATCCGATACGTTATCTGTCGATACTTGAACAAAGATTTTCTTCAAAGGTTCAACTTTTTCTTCCAGCTCTTGCGGCTTTAAGGGTTGTTCTTCTGGAGGTGTCGGAGGTTTGGGCGGTGGCACAACTTCCTCTTCGGGTTCATAGTAAATGCGATACGCTGCCGTCCAGAGTTGCGGGGTTCCGTTTTCAGCTGTGACCGTGTAAACAACAGCTGAGCTAAAATTCTGTGCTCTGCCACTGACTGGGGAAACGGTAGCATTAGCTGAGCATCCAATGGTGGGCACCAATGAACTCACCGAGGTTCCCGGTAACAAGTAGAAGAGAATTGTGTGGTTCAAGGTGTCGATTTGAGCGCTACCAATTTGCCCTGGTATTTGGAAGCTAACCATATCATTGGCCGTGTTGCGACGAATACAAGTAACCGTCCAAACCTGCTGAGTCCCGTTTTGAGCGGTTACTGTGTAGGTTTGAGGTTGGGTAAAGTCAACTGCAACCTGAGAAGCAGGGGAAACGCTGGCTTCGGCTGAGACGACAAGACTGGGTGTCAGTGTTGTAACCGGTGTGATATACGGCATCTCAAAGCGCACAGTCTGGTTGGCTTGATCGATGACCGTGTCACCAATTTGTCCGGGAACTGTGAATTGTTCTATTTTCTTTTCTGTGTTGGGTAAAACGTTGCAAGTTACGGTCCAGGTTTGAGAAGCTCCGCTTTGTGAGGTTACGGTGTAGACAACCGGCTGCCTGAGATCCACAGTTGCATCTATGTCCGGATTTATGGCGGCTTCCGCTGAAACGGAAACGGTAGGTATGACAGCACTAATCGGCGTACCATAGGGAACCGAAAGTGTCACTGTATGGGCAGTGGCATCGATTGTACTGCTTCCCGTTTGTCCCGCTATGGTGAAGTTAAGAATTCGATTTTCCGTGTTGGGATTCACCACACAAGTCACAATCCAAGGTTGTAGATCTTGGCTATCGGAAAGAATGCCATAGATCACCGGAAGCGTGAAATCACGAGCAACTCCCGATGCCACATTACTACTGGCTCGTTCAGAAAGCGCGAAGTTCGGTCTTAAGGTAGTGACATCGGTGCCATAAGGCATGTGGAAGAGAACCGTGTGTAACGTGGCATCGATGATACTCTCGCCTACCTGACGGTCTATACTGAAGGTAAGAATATCGTTTGCTATATTGGGGTCGACCACACATTGGACGGCCCAGGTTTGGGCTTCTCCCCCTTGTGCCGTCACTGTGTAGATTTGAGCTTGACTGAAATCCAAGGTCGTGCCGCTCGTCGGGTTCACCGTAGCTTCAGCAGAGATGGTTAACGCGGGAGTGAGTTGACGAGTATTGGTGCCAAAAGGAACATGGAAAACATAAGCTGATTTGCTTTCATCCCAAACAGTTTGACCGATTTGTTCCGGTATTGTTAGACTTAAAATCTTATTTTCTCGATTGGGGTCAACCACACAAGTCACGGTCCAATTTTGAACCTCTAAGCTTTGAGAAGTCACTTCATAAGTTTGTTGGAAGTTGAAATTACGAGTCGTTCCAGAAGTAGGTGACATGGTGGCTTGTTCCGATATAGAAATCTGTGGTATCAAAGCCGATACATCAGTGTTGTAGAGCATATGGAATACGACCGTGTGATTGTCAGTATTGATTTGGCTGCTTCCCACCTGATTCGTTACCGCAAACTGTAGAATGTCATTAGCTCGATTCAGATCGACAATACAAGTAATCTGCCAAACTTGTTCTGTTCCACTTTCGGAGCGCACAGTCATCGAAACGGGTTGACTGAAGTCTCGTGTCGACGCACCCAGGCTAACCGTTGCATTGGCCGATAACGTCCACTGAGGTTGCAGGTTTGTTACATCGGTTCCGTAGGGTACATGGAATACGATGGTATGCTCTGTTGCGTTGATCTCGCTGTTACCCACCTGAATCTCTACCGAGAATGTGGTGAAGTCATTGGCGGTGTTGGGGTCGATAACACAACTCACCGACCATTCTTGCCAATAGGAGTAGGATCCTTGCTGATCGGTAATCACGGTGTATTTCACTTGATAAGTAAAATCAACCGGATTACGACCACCGTAGTCAATGTAGGGAAACCAGCCAATGTTGCAGTAGGCACCATAGGTTAGTGTCACTTCCGGTCTTAAGGCGGTCACATCGCTACCAAAGGGCATATGAAAGACAACGGTGCGAGCAACGGGGTCGATATTACTATCTCCATTTTGACCGGAGACAATGAAAGATTCAATTTCATTGGGAGATTCCGCTTCGTTGACACTCACCAACCATTGTTTCTGGCTACCATCTTCTGCCGTGACTGTATAATTTTTACCGTTACTAAGATCTGTTGCCACTCCGGAAGCCGGTGAAACTTGTGCACCCGGTGAAACTGTAATCGTGGGCACGAGTTGGGTGCGGTCGGTATGCCAAGGTACAGTTAGGGAGACGTAATTATTGTCAGTATAAGTATATTCCGTATAAATTAAGGTTTCTCCCACTTGACCGGCAACCTGAAACGACAACACCTCTTTATCGGGTCGTTTAAAGCTGGCATAGCAAGTAATATCCCCTTGAATCAAGACGGGGAATACGACAGCATTCAATAAAGCAGGTTCTTGGAACCAGCCCATGAAGGTTAGACCCTCGCGAACCGGTGGTTGAGGTTCCTCAGCCCAGTTATCGTAAGCAATGGTTTGTTTGGCGATTTCTGTCCCGGTGATATCGAGATAAAATACCATGTAACTGCGTGTTACTTCCAAAAAGGCGGCTGTAAACACAGTGTCTCTGACGATTTGATTTGGATTATCATTCCAACCAGAATCCCAGCCGTAGAACTCAAAGTTGTACTGAGCTGTCGACTCACGGTCGGGATTCGCCGGTGGGTTCGCAGCGGTGTTGTAGACAACGGTTTCACTAAAGAGGAGTTCGCCATCCCAGTTTTTAAAGGTGACCGTATAACTTTGAATCTGCCAACCTGCATACAGAGTTCGATTCTCGGTAATTAGGGTGGCAAAATCATATAATACGCTGGTTTCGGCATTGGTATACCACCCGGTAAAGGTATGCCCTGCCTTAGTTGGGTTGTTCGGCTGTGTTATGGTTTTGAGGTATTCTTGATTGATCGACGATACCATAGAGCCGCCTTTGGAATCAAAGCTAACACTGTATAGATTGGGAGTCCATTGTGCTACTAGCGTTAAATCTTCGGCTGGCATTTTTGAAGGGAAAGTGGGTTGCCACGCTACAAAAGTATACCCGGTTCGGGTTGGATTGACGGGTTGGATCAGAGTGGTATTATAAGGTTCGGTGATACTGGCAATGACCGTGCCACCGGCGGAATCAAAGTCAATAGCATAAGAGTTGATACTCCACACTGCGGTATACGTTTGATTAGCGGTTGGTATTTTGGTTGGCAAGAGTGGGTCCCAGGCGACAAAAGTATAACCTGTCCGACTGGGATTTGCCGGGGTCGTTAGATCGGTATCGCAATTTTGAATAATTGAGGCTACAATAGAACCTCCCGCAGAATCAAAAGAAAGCGTAATGGAGTTAGCTCGCCACTGTGCTATTAGCGTCAAATTCTCAGCAGGCATGGTAGCAGGGAATGAGGGTTGCCAGCCGGCAAAAGTATATCCTGCTCGCTGCGGATTAGCTGGTGCAGTCAGAGCAGTGTCGACTTCGCGGCGAATGGGGTCAATGAGATTACCGCCATTTGTATTCAAGGTAATGGTATAGAAATTCGCTCCCCAATAAGCAGTGAGGGTTAGGTTCTCAGCCGGCATGGTAGCGGGTAAATACGGTGTCCAACCACCAAACTCATAGCCCGTCTTGGTGGGATCCTCTGGGGAAACTATGGCACTACCAAAGTCTTGAGTTATAGGCAATACTGCTGTGCCACCGGCACTATCGAAAGTTATGGTATATTGATTCACAGTCCATTGTGCCGTGACCGCGAGATCGGACATAGGCATAACATCGGGGATAGCAGGAGACCAACCGGCAAACGAATATCCTGTTTTGGTAGGAGGCGTTGGCGCAGAAATAGGTTGAAGATACGTTTGCAACTGGTCTGCCACGGTACTTCCACCAGCGGTGTTGAAGTGGAGGGTATACTGGTTGGCGGTCCATACGGCGGTAAGGGTCAAATCCTCTCCCGGCATGATATCTGGAAGAGCCGGGTGCCACTCCTTAAATGTGTATCCTGCTTTGGTGGGAGGGGTCGGTGTTTGTATGAGACTGCCAAACAAATCCGAAATCGATGCAACTGCGCTACCCTCTTGGGTATCGAAAGAAAGGGTAAATTCGGCCAAGGTCCAACGGGCATAAAGGGTGATGTCCGCATAAACTGCGGCTGAAAAATCATACGGTTCACTCAAATAAATATCGCTACACCAACGCACAAAAGTATGCCCATATTGAGTCGGAGTCGGCGGCAGTGTGGCACTGTGTCCATAGGCAATTTCTTGTGGGTCGACAGCACTCCCATAATTGCTTTCAAAGCTCACCCGATATTGGGTCGTAACAATTTCATACGCCGTTTCTTGGACCGGGCTAAATTCCCCAGCAAGCTTGGAGCAAGTTTTGATCAAGGTGCTTTGATTTAGGATAATACTCTCTCCTGCTGCGAGGAAAATACCGCCTTCTGAACGTGGGTCAGAGCTATCGAGGGTGTAATAGCTATCGATATCGGCAGTTACAGTAATTCCCGGGGCATACATTCCACCAGCAGGTGATAACACTGGTGGCGTGACTTCCCATTTGGCGTAGAGGACTATGTTTTGTGTGATATCCAGATTAAATTGATATACGCTAGTCAGCTCAGGGTCGATATACCAGTTTTCTAATCGATATCCTGCCTTAACGGGTGGTTCTGGTCGGGTTGGCTGGGTTCCATAGAGAACATTGGTTAAATCCGCAATTTCGCTACCCCCATTTTCAATAAATTGAACCGCGTAGGGCAAGCGGTCGTAATATAACTTGAGGGTCAGAGTTTGTCCTGCTTGGACCGTGCCCGATGGGATTCTGGAAGCATGAGTGGTGTTTTCCACAAAACCCGTAAACTCTGCCGATTCGGCTGTAAAGCTACTACCGGGAAGTTGGTCGTAGTAAGAGTTAATCCGCTCCACCGCATACCACGTACCCGAAGGCATCATCTGATAATGCTCAACGTTCACGTTCCCCAAAAGGATGACCGAAACCGTCCATAGTTGTCTGCTGCCATCTTGGGCATAGACTAAATACTGCTTTGGAGAGGTGAAATCTTTAGCGATACCCGAAAATGGATAGATTTCTGCGCCTGTCGGCAGTTGGAACTGCGGGGCTAGACTGGTGATATCGGTTTCAGCCGGCATTTTTATGGTTACAGTATGCTGAGCGGAATCAATGGTCACCCCTTTGTTATTCTCTAGGGTCACCCCGGTAATGTTCTTTTCGGTATTGAGGTCTACGATACATTGCACCGTCCAAAGTTGAGGGCTTCCCCCAGGAGCGGTGACATTGAAATAGACCAGTCCGGAGTAGTCTCGCACACTTTCAGCAAGCGGTTGCAAGGTGCTACCGGCAGGAACTGAAATGGTGGGTTGAAGATCAGTCGCATCGGTGCCGTAGGGCATATGGAAGACTACTTTATGGTTAACCATGTCAAGGAAGCTGTTTCCCACCTGGTTTGGCACGGTAAAAGAAGAAATATAACCAGCGGTTTCAGATTGAACAATGCAAGTTGCGGTCCAGGTTTGTTCTAAGCCGTCATTTCTTGTGATGTGAAATTCAACCGGATAAGAAAAATTTTCGGAGTCAGGTGCAGTGGTCCAGTAGTAGTTTTGAACTCCCCACCAAAATCCTGTATACAGTCCATACCCGGTAGGCACGGTTACCGATGGACGCAAAGCTGTCACATCGCCTCCATAAGGCATGACAAATTGAACCGTGTGATTGGTTGGGTCAATAAACGAATTGCCCAATTGCCCCGGAACGGAAAAGGTAAGAATATCCATGGGTTCTTCTTCTATACTAATACGCACAAGCCATATCCGCTCATTTTCTCCGCCATAATTAGCTCTATATTCTACAGCATATTGGTCAGACCATCGGAAATCTCGAATTTCTCCGGAGGCCGGGGAAATCGTGGTCCCTACGGGAGCGGTGATGACAGGTGCTAGATGTTGCAAGTCTGTCCCTGCGGGCATGACCAAATCAATACTACCGTACCCATCACTCCGAGTTATCGTGCTACTACCGATTTGATTACGCACTGTGAAACCAGTGATATCGCCAGGGGCCCCAAGGGTCGATTGCCATTTAGCATAGAAAGTCATATTTCCGGTTAAGGTCATAGGGAATGAAGCCGCTTGTGTTCGGTCTGCATCGGTAAACCAACCTAAGAATTGGTATCCGGTTTTAACCGGTGTTTGTGGTGTGGTCAGTTGACTGCCATAGCGCAGAGAAGAGAGGTCAATCACGGTGCTTCCACCATCTTCTTCATAGGTCACACTATGTAGGGAGCGGTCATAGTAGAGGCGCAAGGTCAAGCTGCCGTCAAGTAAGGTCACACCGGAGGCTATCCTGTTTGCCTGTGTGGTATTTTCTATAAACCCAGAAGTGCTTTGCGCGGTAGCGGTGACTTCACTCCCCAGAATTCCCGAAAGGGATTGAGAGTTATTCAGGGTATAGCCTAGGCCTACCAAATCCAGATGGTAATGCTCCACGGTATATGGCACACTGTCGCCCACACGCACACAGGTGACCAGCCAGTCTTGGGTGTTCCCTGCTTGTGCTGTCACTCTGTAGGTAACCGGCGAGGTGAAGTCTTGCGTAGTTTTTGTATCGGGTGAAAGGGTCGCTTCCATACCGGCAAAGACCGTGGGGGTGAGCTGACTTACATCCGTTTCCGTCGGGACTAAGAAATGAACTGTGTGGAGGTCGCGGTTAATGGTGGCGTAATTATCTTCACTGACCAATTGCATTTCATCTACGCTAAATTCAGTAATATCGGTATTAGTGCTGAGCACCTGTGCAACTAATACCCACACTTTTTCAAAACCATCGGCAGAAGTCACGGTGCAGGTGGTGGGAATCGAAAGGTTGGTAGCAACACCGTTCGCCGGTTGCGATGTCGCTCCGGGAGATAAGGTAATCTGCGGTACGATGGAGGTGAGATCAACCAAATCTGTAACCGTAAAGGTGATGGTCGAGGTTTCATAATCGAAGAGGCTGTCACCTCGTTGATTCGGAATACTGAAACTCAGAATTTCATTCTGCGGTGGGATCACTGCTCCGCTTAGGGTCGGTGTATTGGGAGATAAATAGATGACCGGATGAACATCATGCCCTACGGAATAATCGGTTTCCACGGCTGGGAATAAAGTTGCATCAAGGTAATAATTGCCGGAAAGGCCGGAAGCCCACCCTCCTTCTTGGTCAATAGCGTACCAAGTTAACAACCAGGCGTCTGTTAGAAGAGGTTGTAACTGACTGGCAACGGGTTCTGTTTGAACTTGCTTGCAGTTCAATAAACCTACTTTGGCGTTTATAATGTGCTCCCACTCATGTCCTTGTGGGCCGATTTCCCATGTTTCGGTGCGAATTCTACTCTGATCAAGCGCCGATAAGCTGTTGAGGAAAGTCGTATTTAACAAGTAACCTATGTTGGTAGCACTTGAAGGTTGAAAGTATACATTTCCACCCGGAGTTGAAGAATCGTATAGCACTGGGTCGCCATAGGGATATACCCGAATCAGCATTCCGTTGCTGGGGTCCAGTAGCAGCCAATTTGTCGAAGCAAATTCAATAATGGAACCTGCCGACAGATTATTTAGACTGACCGGTTCCGAAGTACCGACCGACAAAAAAAGAGCGGATTCATCCCTTGGTGCGGTTTCCTCGGATTCTGCTTGAACTACCGGCATGATTTGACCCAACGGGGTCAGGATCATGGCACACACCAAAATTAAGTGAATCGCTCTCTGAACCATACGAAGACGCAATATGCTCTTCATGGTATCGCCCCTCCAGTTTAATGTAAATTGACTTTTGTATATTGCAGGGAACCAGACGAACCGAACCAACTATTTAATTTTGTTTTCTTTAAAAAAAGTCAAATTTATGGAACTTTTTCTAGGATTATGATTCGACAAATCCGTACTAAAACCTTCGAACAAATAAAATAATCTGTTACTTTTTGGGGCTCGTTTCACCAATAATTTGTCACCGAATTTGACAGCCTTTTAGCTTGGTGTTATGCTTGATTCAACATTTCTGAAAAGCAGGTGAAACCATGTCCATTATCTTTCAAGACCATCTTTATGAGTTCTCAAAAGAGGTTCGCCGCGACCCTCATTTACGCGAAGGCTTTATGCAATTAGCACTGGAGACCTTTGGCATCAATTTTCATCCTTGGTTTGAACAAGGCTATTGGGGAGATGCTTTTACACCTTATGTTCTGACCTATCAGGGGCAAGTGGTGGCATCGGTTTGTGTAAACCTAATTTTTGAACGGGCAACTTCTCAAAATAAGGGGAGAGAACCGTCCCCAAGAACGTTATTCGTTCAGTTGGGTGGCGTGATTACAGCAAAGGAGCATCGGGGGCGGGGGTTATCGCGTTGGCTGCTGAATGCGGTTCTTGATGAATGGCGCGAAAAAGCAAATGGTATTTATCTCTACGCCAACGATTCCGTATTGGATTTTTACCCGAAATTCGGCTTTGAAAAGCTACAAGAATATCAAGCCTCGGTCTTGGCTTTGGGACCGGCACAACCGATGAGAAAACTCGATCTGACTAGTGAAGAGGATCTAACACTGCTAAAACACTGCTATGAACAGGGGAATCCCTATGCTGCCTTTCAAGTCGAGTATTTCAATTTGATCTTGTTCTACTTGCTGAAGCCCTATAGAGATTGCATCTATTATTTACCTGAACTGCAAACGGTACTGATCGCGAAGCAAGAAGAGGGGACGTGGCATTGTTTTGAGATTTTGGGAAGTAGCACTCTTCCCTTGCCTCACCTATTAGGCTGTCTGAATCCAGATCAACCAACCAAGGTCGAATTGGGTTTTCAAGCTCAGTCGAGTTTAGACCTGCCGGTTCAACCCTTGTACGAAGAAGATACGACGTTCTTTGTGCTACAGGGCAAAGAAATCCCTATTGCTACGGGGCAAGGCCGTATGCCGGTCTTATCTCGCGCTTAGTTGCCGAATTCTTAGGAGGTGCGCCAATTGCCGCTAGAAATCATTCGTCACGATCTTACTAGAATGAAAGTCGAAGCCATTGTCAATGCCGCCAACACGCAATTGCAACAAGGGGGCGGTGTTTGCGGAGCAATCTTTGCAGCAGCCGGAGCAGATCGTCTGCAAGCCGAGTGTAATACGCTTGCTCCTTGTCCTGTAGGTCAGGCAGTCCTTACCCAAGCCTATGATCTGCCGGCGGATTTCATCATTCACACCGTGGGGCCGGTCTGGCAAGGTGGAGAGCACAACGAAGAAGTATTGCTTCGCTCTTGTTATCGTTCGAGTTTGACGCTTGCCAAAGAGCGGGGCTTGCATTCTATCGCTTTTCCGCTGATTTCAAGCGGGATTTATGGGTATCCGAAGGACCAGGCTTTGCAAGTTGCTATGAAAGCAATTGGCGAATTCCTGCTGGAGCATGAGATGCAGGTCAGCTTAGTGGTGTATGATGCGGATTCGTATCAGATCAGCAAATCTCACTACCGCGACTTACAAATGTTCATCGACGATAATTATGTGGAGGAGCATCTGCAACGTCGTGATCGGCTGCGTAATCAGAGATTCGATGTTGTTGAAGAAAAAAACCTCTACGAATTGTCTTATCGCGAAGCTCCTGCTATCCCAAAGCAAAAATCCGCACATGCAACTTCCGTACGCAGCTTTGTTGTCAAAGACTTTCCCTTAAGTGAAACCTTTAGTGAAATGCTATTTCGCCATATTGATCAAAGCGGCTTGACAGACCCCGAAGTCTACCGCAGAGCGAATATGGATCGTCGCTTGTTTTCTAAAATTCGTAGCAATCCGGAGTACCAACCCAGCAAAAACACCGCCTTAGCCTTGGCCGTTGCTCTAAAGCTGAATCTTGATCAGACCACCGATTTATTGCGCCGCGCCGGGTATGCTTTATCGCCAAGCAGCATGTTCGATTTAATTGTCGAATATTTCATTCGTGAGCAGCTATTCGATATTTTCGAAATCAACGCTGTCCTCTTCGATTACAAACAGAGTTTGTTGGGGGTGTAATTGTTCACGGATACCGAATAAATGTCGCATGGCAAGCGACCATCCGGTTTAGCTTTCATGGTATTCTCTGAGTGAAATCAAAAACGAGGAGGATTCATCATGAAAAAAGGATTAACTGAATTGGTGTTCATTCTAGATCGCAGCGGTTCGATGAGTGGCTTGGAAAAGGACACGATCGGCGGCTTCAATTCCCTTTTGGAGAAACAGAAGAAAGAAGAAGGCGCATGCATTGTGACCACCGTTCTATTCGATGATCGCTATGAATTATTGCACGACCGTATTCAAATTCACGGCATTGCTCCTATAACGGATCGTGAATACTTCGTGCGTGGGTCGACGGCGTTGTTGGATGCCATGGGGGTTACAATCAGCAAAATCGGCAATGCGCAAAAGCATACCGCAGAGGCAGAAAGAGCTGAAAAGGTTTTGTTCGTGATCACCACCGATGGCATGGAAAACGCAAGCCGAGAATACTCCGCCGAGAAAATTCGCTTCATGGTGGAGCATCAAAAAGCCGCCTATGGTTGGGAGTTCTTGTTCTTGGGTGCCAACATCGATGCCGTGGCGACCGCGGCAAAATATGGCATAAGCGAAGATCGAGCTGCCTCGTATCACGCCGATGTAGACGGTACCCAACTGAACTTTATAGCTATGAACGAAGCCGTGGTCCATTTCCGTAAAACCAAAAAAATGGATGCCAACTGGAAGGCACCCATTGAAGAAGATTTCAAAAAACGTTCCAAAAAATAGTCTGGGTAGTCTGGGGACGGTTCTCTCCCTTCGATTTTTACCAAGATATTACCATCTACACTCCTGATAAGACAAAGCCCCATGTGAACAGCACTCAAAAGTGTCTCTCACACGGGGCCTTTTTATATAATCCTCACTAGAGCTTTTTCAATTCGGTGATCTTCGATTTCCACCACTTTGATACGGAGCCCATAGGCATCTAATTCGAACTGCACACCGTCATCTGGAATTGAACCGAGCACTCCGAACACCATGCCGCCAAAGGTATCGTATTCGTCGGTTGGTAACCATGTAGCTAATCTTTCTGCCACTTCATGCAGATCGATCTGCCCTTGAACACTCCAGAGCCCCTCTTCCACCTCAACCATGAGTTTGTTCTCTCCGATAACATCATCATCGTCGTCCAGATCGCCTACCAGCTGTTCGATCAAATCGTTCATGGTAATGATCCCGCTCATGCCCCCATATTCGTCGAGCACAACGGCAAGTCGAGCCCGATTAGCCTTCATGTTTCTGAACAAGTTGTCCGCCCTGACGCTGCCGGGCACAAAATACGCCGGTTGAACTACATTCTGCATGGCTTCCTCTTTGGTCAGGTTTTTATGACGGAAGTAGTCCTTAATATTGACGATGCCCAAGACGTTATCGGCACTGTCTTCACAGACCGGGTAGACGGTAAACGGATTATTATGGATGGTTTCCTCCCATTGTTCCAGTGAGTCTTCAACCCATAAAATAGCAACCTCGGTTCGATGGGTCGCGATTTCTTCGGCGGTGATATCATCAAATTCGAAGACGTTTTGAATGAATTCGCGCTCGTGTTTATCGATTGTCCCTTTGGCACTGCCGACATCCACCATCATCCGGATCTCCTCTTCACTGACCTCGTCATCCACTTGATTCGGATCAATACCGAACAACCGCAAGATGATGTTGGTAGAAAAGGTGAGCAAGCCAACAATGGGGGCAAACGCCTTTGCTATAAAGCTGACCAGCCCTGATAATCCCAAAGCGATCGACTCGGATTTGCGCATGGCGATTCGTTTTGGTACCAATTCACCAAAAACCAAGGTGACATAAGATAAAATGATAGTGATCAGCACCACTGCAACCGTATTCAATGCCTGCACAGATCCGGGCACACCCATAGAAACCATCAGGTCTACAAGCGAATCGGAGAAGTTTTCCGCCGCAAAGGCACTGCCTAAAAAGCCCGAGAGAGTGATCGCTACCTGAATGGTCGCCAAAAAACGCGCCGGTTGACTGGTCAGTTTCACTAACCTCGCTGCTCGAACGTCGCCTTTTTCGGCCATGCTAGCTAATTTGTTATCATTGACGGTGATAATCGCGATTTCAGCACTGGCAAAAATCGCATTAAAGAAAACCAAGAGAACTTGAATCGCCAGTAAAGTCCAAAGACTACTTTCCAAGATGATACTCCTTCCATAGAACAAAACAAGCATACCTTGCCACTGGTTGATTGGCAAAGATGCTTGTTAAATTGTTGTGATCAGTACAGCAAAAAAGAGGTTGTTCGCCTTCTTCGGTTCCCTTGGGAGCCATGTCTGTTACCTCACTCAAAATCATATTCTTATTTAATGGTAACAAAAAAATGGGGGTTTGTCAAGACTTCCTCGAAACACTTGCCTAGACAGACAATTTCTTATATAATGGGGAGTATTGCATGAATAAACGGACTGGAAGGTAATGGTGATGCTATGAAACACAAAGAACTGGAAATCGTTCGGGTTAACGAGGAGTATGGTGGTAATCAGTACCATTTTCGCCATCCGATTATGAATCGGGGAGGATGTTCCACGGTAGCTGCTTGTCACGCTGCAGCCATTTTAGCAATAAAGGATCCAACTCGTTCCGACCTTTATCCTTATGATCGATTGCAAATCAGCCAGACTGAATTCACCAAATTTGCCGACCGTATGTATCGATACATTGCTCCCGGTTTTCGAGGCATGGCTGAAACACGTCTTTTTGAAAAGGGTTTCGAAAAATACGCAATTGCCCACGAGGTAGAAATCCGTTTTGAATCCTTGCAAGGCGATGCGTCTTTTGAGGAGGCACGGGAAATGATCCACCGAATGATTGACAACGACATCAGCGTTCAGTATCTGCTTCTGCGTCACACCAATCCCCTCTTCGATGAGATTGAATGGCACTGGTTTACTGTGACCGGATATCAGGGTGATGATATCATTTACTCCACCTGGGGCGAACGCCGCACCGCCAACCTCAAACTCCTCTGGGACACCGGTCATCAAGAAAAGGGCGGCCTAATCGCCGTACTTTAGTGGGGACGGTTCTCTCCCCTCTTTTTTTCCCAGTTATTTTCCACCACCCACAAAAAAACACGATCCGTACTTTTCGTTATCGGATCGTGTTTTCTTGTACCTAATTAGATATGCGGATGTAGCAAGCGAGCCTTCAAGAGCTGGAAAAAAGATGGGTAAAATTATTTAATGGGGATCCAGATTTCCATAACGGTATCTGGGCGGAAATGGCAGCGCTCGTCATAAAATTCGAAGTCGATTTTATCTTCATCGAACTCATAACCCGATTCTGGGAACCAAACCTCAAAAATATATTTCCAGGTTTGCCGAATCGACTGAGGGAAATCGACAGTATTCGCCGTGCCGTGATACCCTCCAACCGTAACATCGATCGGCGGGGTGGTAAAGACGGCATAGGTTGCAGCCGGAACTTCAACGGTTAACATATCCGCTTCTACTTTATCGAAGTCTTCAACGATAACCCCTAAAAGATAGGTTAATCCGCTGCCTTGACGGGACTCCGGCAAAACAATGCCTACTTCACCATGTTTTTTTGGTTGCAGGACTTCATACATCCGTTTTTCCCAGTTATAGGTGTCGTATGTAGTCCAGAATGCAGCAATATCTTTGGTAAATGAGCCATCGGTAATATTGGTCTTAATGCCAAACCCGGCGATTTTAATGCTGGGTCTGTTGATAATAGTTGGTTGAATCATAGTACCTCCTGTTTTTTGAATGGGAATATTTCCAGTAACATAGCCTTTGAGCTGAGATATTCGCTCACCATATTGACTGGGATTCATGGAAAACTCTTTACGAAATGCTTTTGAAAACCCACTGGCGGTTTCGTAACCATACTCCATTGCAACATCAATGATTTTCGATCCTTGCGAAATATGGAGAGCCGCCCGCGAGAGTCGCCTTTTGCGCACATATTCCATGATCGTCGAATCGGTTACGATTTGAAAAACACGACAAAAGTGAAATAAGGAATACCCGGCTTCGGCGGCAATGCGCTCCGGAGTTAATGGTTCCAAAAGATTACGTTCAATAAATTGTTTGCTTTTTTCAATGTCTTCACGGTAATTCATTGCATTCCCACCTTGCCTTTCTGATCGAGCAATTGCAGTATAACCCATACAACTTAAGCCTGCTGTTCCTATTTTGCTCAAATATTGGGGACGGTTCTCTCCCATCCATTTTTCCCATTTAATTCCCACTCGTCAAAACAAAAACACCATCCGTACTTCTCGTAGCCGGATCGTGTTTCTTGTCTTTGATCATGATGACAGGAGTAGCAAATGGATCATCAGGGACGAGAGCTGGAAAAAAGATGGATAAAATCTTGGGGACAGAACCGTCCCCAAGTATTATTTGAAGAGCCAGAGGCTAAAGGCCATAATCACCATGCCGGCAATCATTCCGTAAATGCTCAAATGATGTTCTCCATATTCTTGCGCCGAAGGCAAGAGCTCGTCAATCGAGATGTAAACCATGATCCCAGCAACCACTCCAAAAAGGATTCCATATACAACATCGTTCATAAACGGCATCAATATCAAATATCCAATAAGGGCCCCGATTGGTTCCGATAATCCCGACGCGAAGGAATACAAAAAAGCTTTCTTTTTGCTACCGGTCGCATAATAAATCGGGTACGACACCGCCATGCCTTCCGGAATGTTATGGATAGCAATAGCCACTACAATCGGAATCGCGATGGTAGAATCCTGCAATGCAGAGATAAAGGTTGCCAACCCTTCGGGAAAATTATGGATCGCAATAGCAAGTGCCGTAAAAACACCGGTTCGCATCAATTTAGAATGGTCTTCCCGTTCTTTGACACCGTCGATTAGGATCTGCTTGCCTTCTTCATCATGAATATGAGAGGATTGGTTAAAATCATGAGGGTTTTGCTCACTGGGTAGTATTTTATCAATCAAACCGATGATCAGCATCCCTGCAAAAAAGGCGAGGTTTGCTGCTAAAAATCCCCCTTGTTCTCCGTAGGCTAGGGTTAAAGAGTCTTTGGCTTTGACGAAAATCTCGACCATAGAGACATAAATCATGACCCCCGCGGAAAAGCCAAGGCTGATCGCCAGAACATGATTACTGACTTTTTTGGTAAATAAAGCGATCAGGCTTCCGATTCCCGTCGACAATCCGGCAAATACTGTAAGCAAAAAAGCAAACCATACATTACCCAAATGCAATCATCCTTTCTCAGAAACGTCGAAGTTTGCTATCTATCTTCCTCACTGCGAGGGTGTTTCCCTTTCCACCTCCAAAAACAAAAAAACAGAAAATACTTGACACCGCAAGAACATATGTTATTATTAACATATGTTAGGAGAGTGATAAGAATGAACATCCGTTTTGCCATTTTAGGTTTACTCCGGGCAAAATCCATGTCCGGATATGATATAAAAAAAGCGATGCAGAAAGCTCCTCATCTCTTGTGGTCCGGTAATAATAATCAGGTCTACACAACCTTGCTTTCATTGTGTCGCGAAGGGGCTTTGACCAGTGAAACCATTCATCAAACAAGCGGGCCTTCGAAAAAAGTGTATCGAATAACGGAAACAGGACAGCACCTTTTACTGCAAGCCTTTCAAACGGCCGAGGTAACCTCGCCGGATTACCGCAATTGGTTCCTGTTGTTATGGTCCCATATCGACCTGCTTGATGAAACGGAATCAGCAGCACTACTACATGCATATTGCGAAGCTGTTCGCGGCCAACTGCGCTATGAAGAAGAACGGATTCGTCGAGAGCAAAACCGAAAATTCGAAACAGCAAAGGAACAGCTGATTCACAATCGTATTAACACCCATGTATTGCAATTTTACCAAAACGAGTTAACTTGGATCCAAGAAACTCAGGCTCTCTGGAGCCAATTAGGAAAGGAGGCATCTCAATGATGCTCGAACAAATTCAATTTCTCAGAAAAGAAACCGGAGCCGGGATCATGGATTGCAAATCTGCCCTGCAAGCCGCCAACGGTGACGTCAGCAAAGCAACCTCGATCCTAATGGAGAAAGGTTTTCAATTAGTACAAAAAAAAGCCGAGCGCACAGTAGAAAGCGGTGCTTCTTATGCGACGGTTAAAAATGGAGTAGCTGTTTTAGTCAATCTACGTAGCGAAACTCCATTTGTAGCTTCCAACCCAAAATTTCTGGAGTTCGCCGGTGTCATCGCCGAAGCGGCAGCAACCCTCCCGAGCGAAAATGTGGAGCAGTTGCTTGCTCAGCCAACCGAAATCCCCGAAACCACAGTCCAAGATTTGTTGCAAAAAATGATCATGACCTTCCGTGAAAATATCGTCATACAAAGCATTCATCGTTTGGAGGGGGGATTTGTTCATGCGTATATGCATCAAAAAGGACGAATCGGCGTCATTCTTCAAATGATGAAACAAGATATACCGGTGGAAACTCAACAGGAAATTGCCAAAGAACTCACGCTACAAATCGCTTCCATGTCCCCTCAAGTCACTCGCAGAGAGGATATAGCCGGAAATCAACTCCTTGAAATGCAACATGAAATCGATCAAGAGATGGAAGCAGATCCTTCTTTGCAGGGCAAACCTTCTGCCGTCCTCGAAAAAATCCGCAGCGGTAAACTGGAGAAGAAGCTAAAACAGATCTGTCTTCTGGAGCAACCCTATATTCGCGATGACTCGCTAACCATCGGTCAATTTCTCAAACAACAAGAAAAGATCCATGGTGTCTCCTTTGAGGTCGAACGCTTCCTACGTCACGAACAAGTCGTTGATTTAGAAAATGCATCGTATTGTGCCGTCATGCGCTTTTAACTACTTAAACTATCGTTTCCCGAAGCCTATGCTGTTGCGTTCTCTCCAGGGACGCGGGCAAATTCCTTGCTCAACAACTTCCCAAAATTCATGGTAGAGAACCTCTGGATACACTCTTGCCATTTGTGAAATCTCTTCTTTGCTAAAAAACCCGATCTCCTTTAGAACTTGATGCTCGTCATCAAACTCTGGGTCATACCCCAAACAAAGCTCCCCGGTCATCCTTTTTGCTAAAAAATAATTGGTTAAGAGGATGCCTTGGGAGTTTTTTTCTTCCACTGTCCAGAGCAGGTTCTCGATTTCAACAACAAGCCCAGTTTCTTCCAAAACCTCTCTCACACCGGCTTCGGCAGTCATCTCCATGCGCTCAACTCCGCCACCCGGTGGAACCCAATATTCTTCTTGCCCCTGGGGTGTTTGATGAACATGCTTAACCAGCAAAATTCTCCCCAATGCATCCTGCACAAAAACCCTTACCCCAGCCCACACATGTGATGGCATTAATACTTCCACCCTTTCCAATACAATTCGCATCTGTTCCATTCTGCGAAAGCTTGCAAATCTCGCTGTAAATCTCGTAGCATTTCAGCATTGACTTCCACATTCTTCTCCCACCACAGGTTTTGGATGTGCATGATCCCTTCTTTACGACGGCAAACCGGTTCGATTCGGCCTACAATGCGGTCGCCATAGAGCATGGGTAAGACATAATACCCATATTCGCGCTGCTCACGTGGCTTATAAATCTCCCACGTATAAGAAAAATCAAAGAATCGCTGAATCAATTTTCGGTCCCAGAGCATTGCATCTAAAGGAGCCAAAAATTTAAACCTCGGGGTTTCCCCAAAGGGCTCCGACGTTTTCTCCCATAGAGTTTCTTCTTCGCTCCTATAATAAAAGGGTTCTTGGCTCCCTTCGACCCAAACTTTGCAAATCTTCCCTTCCTCTTCCAAGCGTTTGAAGGCCTTTGCCCTCTCAACGGACTTCAAGTTTTCGATTCCAAGCCAGGCATCCGAGGCCTTAGACCACAGCAACCCAACTGCTCCAATGCGACGCAATACACGCCATGCATAGTGGTCTTCGCCCAACGGATAGGGATCGTTCTGCTCCAACAAGGACTTTGACAGATGATTTTCAGCAAAATCATAGGTTTTGACGGTGCCCTTTTTTGAATGGATGATTAGTTCGCCTCGGAAATAGAGCGTCTCAAGAACTGCTCTTGCCAACGAAGACTTGCTCCAATACCAATCCACCGAACCCTTGTGTCCGATTTCAGCGGAAGATAAGGGCCCTCTTTGGCGTAACTCTTGGCGTATGATTTCGGCTGCTTCATCCACCTCTTGGCTGCTACGACTTCGATCTCGGTATTTCTGCCGAAACCGTTCCATATATGGCCAGTCCTCAACCGGCAAAATCGAGAGGTTTTTATCAAAAAAATCGATCAGCTGACGGTCTTGATACAGCAATTCCCCCAACATATCTTTGGTAAACCCTTCTACCCTGGAGAACAGACTCAATTCCGGGCTTTTACCACAAACATCGATCGGGTCAAATTGCAAACACCCTGTCATGCGAATAAAATCAAGCACCCCTTGCTTTCCCTGAAACGGGGTCTTCCCCAAGAGACCATGACGCAAGAGCAGAAACCGACGGGCTTGGTCAACACGAACACTACGATTCAATGGCAACGACACGCTCCTTTCCTCCAACGAGAGTTTGCAGATATTGACTGGAAAATTCCTCCGCAGGCAGCGGATAACTATAATAGTATCCCTGTACTCCGTCACAGCCCATGGCAACCAAAGCCTGAACTTGTTCTGCTTGCTCCACGCCCTCTGCAACGGTTCGAACTCGAATGGTTTTCGCCAGATTGATAATGGATTGCACAACCTCCCGATCAAACTCGTCGCGAATGATGTTATCGATCAACGGTTTTGCTAATTTTATGGTACCAAAAGAGAAATCCTTTAGGGCCATGAGGCTGGAATAGCCTGTGCTGAAATCATCGATCGCCACCGCTATACCGAGATTTTGCAAATCAAGTAACAATTGCTCGGTGGAGGATCTTCTTTCCATAGCGACTCTTTCTGTGATCTCAAGCTCAAGCCAATGCGACTGCAAGCGATACTTCTCCATTTTCTCACGGATCAAGGCCGAGAAATCATGATACTCCCATTGTTTTGGGGAAACATTGATCGACATGCGCAGATCTAAGCCATAGGTTTGATTCCAAACCGCAATCTGCTGTAACGCATTATCCATGACCCAACTGCCAATGGCTAAAATCTCGTTGGTTTCTTCCGCCAAGGGGATAAATTCGGTGGGGGCTATCATGCCATCACGAGGATGTTTCCAGCGCAGCAAAGCTTCCATCCCAATTAATTGCCCATCGCTGAGTGAAATCAGGGGTTGGTAACACAAACTGAATTCCTGATCCGGGTCCACACTGCGCAAAGACATTTCAATGTGATTCCTGCGATCCAGTTCGCGATTGAGTTCCGGGTTCGAACAAACGATTTGGTTATGACCTTGCTTCTTGGCTTGATACATAGCCATATCTGCATTTTTCAGCAACTGATTTATGGTTTTTGCATCCCGAGGATAAAAAGAGATGCCAATACTGGCGGTGATCGTAAAAACACGCTCCCCAACTGTCACTCCTTCACAACATTTTTGGAGCAGATTTTCTGCCAATTCAATTGCCTGGCGCGCTTCCCAAGTGCCTCTGATTAAGCATACAAACTCATCACCAGAAAACCTGGCTAAGAGCCCTTGGGGTTGCCAACATTTTTTTAAACGGTTGGCTACTTCAATTAGCACCTCATCTCCAACATCGTGCCCGTAGGTGTCGTTGATGGTTTTAAACCGGTCTAAGTCCAGGAAAAGCAAGGCGATTTGTTCTTCCTCTGCTCGCTCATCGATCCAAATTTGGAGTTGCTCCATAAAGAACCTACGATTACAGAGATTGGTCAATTCGTCGCGAGCCGCCAATTCTTGAAATTTTTGTTTGCTATCTTCTAAATCTTTGGTTCGTTGAATCACCCGTTCTTCCAAAACTTGCTGACCGTGCCGTAACAAGATTTCGTTGCGCAAGGAGGCTTGAACGTAACCGCTCATGCTAATGTAAATCACCGCAAAGAAAACACTGTTGAGAAGCATACCCGGGTCGGGATTTCCTAGTACAAAAATCATGTAAGGATTCAACAAAGCATAGCCCGTGCGCACCCAGCGGAAGGGTCGTTGCTCCACTTTCGGGTCACGAACCTGTGTTTCAGGCTGATTGGGTTGGTAATAAAGGGAGCCCAAAGCAAACAAAAGCAAAGACGCCATATAAGCAGCATCGACCAACGTATTGGGCATGTAAAGCTGATACAAACTCAAGTAGGCCCAGACCAAATCAACCGCAACATAAAGAAATCCACCTGAAGCCAATAAAACTTTCCAGAGCTGAAATTCTTCCCGACGCAACACTAAGGCGTTGGTTGAAACACCGACTAAAACAACAGCGTCTAAAAGCATAAATACACTAAAGGTCAATCCCATTTCCTGCAGCAGCGGTGCCGCTTGCCAACTTCCACGAAAGAAGACCAACCAAAGAAAGGTCATAGTAAAGTAGGTGACCGCAAGAGCATCTAAGCCATATTGCACTAGCCACCATTTTTCAACCCGTTGACGGGTGATCTGAAGGGTATAGAGAACCAGAAAGATATTGGTCCCCCCATAGACCAAGCCTAACCAAGACCACTCGAAAGGCTCCATTTGCAGCACCCATTTTGAAATGAACCAAATCATATCCCCTGCGAAATGACATCCTGTTGCCAGAATCAATAAAGACCAGAGGGTGCGTACCTCTTTTTTAACCTCAGATTTCCATGTGCTAATCAGAATCAAAGTAGCAGCCAATCCACCCATAGCCGACAAAAGATCACCCCAAAACTGGTGATGTTGCGCTGTTACGACGGTATAAATTGCAAAATAGAGGAGAATAACAATAGTTACCTTTTTTTTATTGGAAGACAACATCGAATTCACTCCTCTCTAACTGTAAATAAATTAAACATGACAGGAAAAATATAACACATTCTACCCGTAGGCGCAATAGAAAAAAAGACACCTTCTCCCAGAATCGGAGCAGGTGTCTCATTTATGATCACTTATAGGAATCAGATTACGCTACTTTTACGTCGTTTCGTCCTCTGCGTTCGTAAATCAGGGCAAAAAGTGTTGCAACCGCAAGAGCTATTAGAGTCAGCGTAAAGGGTAATTTGGGGCCGATCGTATACAATGCCCCAGAGGCAAACGAACCAAAAATCGCTCCCAAAGACTTCATCGCGTTATAAAATCCCATGACCAAGTTGCTTTCCTTACCGACTGCTTTTTGAGAAACCAGCGCTTGAACGACCGGCATAGAAACTGCATTGAAGGCAAAGAAGGCGATGTTGATTAAAATAAAGGGAACAACTGCATCCACCACAACGATACCGGCCATGGTGACCGTGCAAATGGCTAACACACCAATGATGGATTTGCGAATATTCGTCTTGTTGATGATCCACATGCCAATGGTCGTGTTTGCTGCCAGGGTAATCAAGCCCATAGCACCTTTTAATAAGCCATTGTAACCGGAGCTAAAGCCAAAGACATCCTTGATATAGTAATTAAAGGAATGGTCAAAAGCCGTGAATCCCAAGCTATGCATCATCACCATACCAAACAGGAACGCTAAGATCCAATTCAAAAACTTGCGGCTGTCTAAAAACGCTTGGAAGGGGTTTGCCTGAACCGCTAATTGCTTCATATTGAGCGAGCTTAAGGGAATCTTGGTATCATCTTCACAGAGGAAGAAAAAGATCACTCCACAGGTTGCCAAAATCACGACTTGAGCAACAATGGCCAAATAGGTATTGATCTCACCCAATAAACCGCCGGTAAGAAAGCCAAAAGCGCTACCGACCGACTGTATGGTCGCCAAGACTGTCAAATCTCTTCCCCTAAGCCGTTCATCTCCTGCTGTATTGACAACATAGGTCAAAACGCTGACAAAGGTCGCACCTGTGAAAGCGCCGGTAAAGGCTCTGGCCAAAATGAACTGCAGTTCTGTTCGTGCCAGGCCAAAAAAAGCCTGACCCAAGGCATAACCCAAACAGCCGATTAGCAACCCTTTTCGACTAGAGATATAGGTATTGATTTTACCCCAAAACGGTGATAATAAGAAGTTGACGATCATCATCGAGCCCAAAGCAACACCGAACATATAATTGCCGAGGTTCAAATTCTTGAAGATGGTGGGGGTCACCGGATGCGCAAAACTGGCTGCCATATTCAAGAGTACAACCGTTGCAAAAAAGAAGATTCTGGGGGAACTTTTTCGTTCCATGATCGATCGGCCTCCAAATCATTTAAGAAAGGTACTATTCCTCTTCCCGCGGGAACACCGGATACGGATGTTGCAGGAAAGATTCATAGACGATTCCATCTGTCGCTTTAACAAACTCCTCTTTGGCCGCTTTGACCAACTCGGGGTCTTTTAAGAATTTTAACCCGGCAACTGCCATGGCTTTGGCAGCATAGATCATCCCTTTATGTCCTACCGAACTGGCGGAAGAAGCGGTCACCATCCAAGAATGACCCGGGATTGCCCATGGATTGGTAGCGGTGCCAAACATAACGGTCGGACAGTTCCAGCTGACATCAGCAACATCGGTCGAGCCGGCCATGGCGGTGCCCTTACCGCTGGGCTCTTTGACTTCTGTTAACAAAGGCATATCCAAAGCAACCCCTAAGCGTGCTGCTTTTTGTTTGCGTTCTTCTTCATTGACATGAGAAGACAATTTTCTGGCGAATTCTAAATCTGCTTCGTCCCAAGGTTCCGGACCCACCTGCACCAAAGCGTCATGCATGGCCATGGCCACGACTTCATTGGGAAGTGTGTTCCATACACCGCTTTCTAAAAGGATATCAACTTCGGTCTCGGTCATCATGGCTGCACCGCGCGCAATCTTTCCAACCCGTTCCACAATGTCTTTCAAAGCTTGCACATAAGGAGCACGAACAAAATACCAGACTTGAGCACGATCAGGCACAATGTTCGGTGCCATTCCGCCATCGGTGATCACATAATGGATCCGAGCTTGGGTAATAACGTGTTCGCGCAGATAGTTACAACCTACATTCATCAATTCAACCGCATCTAAAGCACTTCGGCCATTTTGCGGATCTCCTCCGGCATGAGCAGTGCGCCCTTTAAAGGTAAATTTCAGAGAATTATTGGCGTTCGAGCTGTTTAATTGCACCCCATTGGCACTGCCCGGATGATACGCAAAGGCAATATCAACATCGGCAAAGAGTCCGTGCTTGGCCATCATAGCCTTGGCACTGTAGTTCTCCTCCGCTGGGCAACCATAGTAAACGATGGTGCCACGCAACCCTTGCGCTTCCATCTCTTCTTTTAAACCCAAAACGGCACCGATGCAGGCCACACCCAAAAGATTGTGTCCGCAACCATGACCGGGGGCTCCTTCTTGAACCGGAATCGGGTCTGAACACGCTTGATTGCTTAAGCCCGGTAGAGCATCATATTCCGCTAAAAATCCGATGATCGGCTTACCGGAACCCCAGCTGGCTGTAAAGGCGGTGGGAACACCGGCAACATTTTCTTCAATACGAAATCCCTTGCTTGCCAAATATTCGCGACTGGCATCGGCGGACTTATACTCTTTCAAACTGGTTTCTGCAAAACTCCAAATCTGATCACTGAGCTGGGTCAATTCATTACGAACAGTTTCAATAGCTTTCAATGCTTTCTCCATGACACACCCTCCCTTAGATTTATCTTACTAATTTACGCTTTTCAATGAAGAAATCCTGCCCCCTTTTAGGAGGTTTCCCAAAGGATTCGCCTACCTTTTACATCATTTGGCAGGGTTTTGCGCTCGAGCTCACGAAATAGCACAGCAAAGAGAAAAAGGAGTGTTTTATATGTCCAATGAAACTAAAAAAGCAATTTCTCCCGAAATCGAAGCTGCTTGGACGGCAGATGTCCGATTAGCAGTGCGTCGCATGGCGCTACTTTACCATTCCATGACCACCAATCTGATTGCCACACTTGGCGAAGAAGAAGCGAAGAAACTGACCGATAAAATCGTCTGGGATTACGGGACCCTTTGTGGGCAAGCGGTGCGTGATGCTGTATTGGCGCAAGGAAAACCGTTGACCTACGAAAACTTCCGTTCCATTCCCGATTTGCCGAGTAAAGGATGGGAACACGGCAGCTATACCGATGAGGCCGGTCAAACCCATGGCACAGTTTCCTTCTGCCCGGTTGCTGATGTTTTCGCTCAATACAAGACACCGCTGGCACGGAGCTATTGCTTGGTTGATCCTTCCAAGTATGAAGGATATGACCCTGAGCACACCATGCGTCACGCCAAACATGTGATGGATGGGGACGGCTTTTGCTGGATCGTGGTTGAGAAAAAGGAGCCCTAATCGAAAAAAGTGGAAGTGGGGGATTCGAGGTGACAAGCAAGGCTCGCATTTTAGTTGTTGAAGCTGATATTAACGCTCGGGATTTTTTAACAATTCATCTTGAAAGCCATGGCTACCTCTTTGCTTTTGCAGAATCCGGGCATGACGCAATGCAGCAGATTTCCTCGTTCAAACCTGACCTCATTCTACTTGAAATTGACTTACCCGATTTAGACGGAATTGAAATCATTCGGCGCATCCGGTCCTTATCTAAGATACCGATCATCGTAGTCAGTGTTCGTAGCACTGATAAAGATAAGGTTTTAGCCTTGGATGAAGGTGCAGACGATTATCTGACCAAGCCCTTCAGTGTGGAAGAACTCCTTGCCCGGATTCGCGTCACTTGGCGCAGGATTCAAGATGGTACTAGTTTTCAGGGAAACGCAGAGCACTCCTTTCGCAATGGCCCTTTAGACATCGATTATCTCAGCCGTTCTGTAAAAATCGAAGGCAACGAAATTCATCTGACGCCGATTGAATACAAATTGTTGACCTTGCTGGCCAAGAATACTGGCAAAGTCTTGACTCATAACTATATTCTCAAAGAAGTGTGGCAAAATTATCTTCCCAATGATACCCCCTCCTTACGAGTTTTTATGGCGACCTTACGAAAAAAGGTCGATTCCACCTCACAACCAACCAAGATGATCCAAACCCATGTTGGAGTCGGTTACCGAATGATTCGATTAGAAGATGACATATTCAATCTTACATAGAGAAAGCACGAAGAGAAACTTACCCTTGATAAATGTAGCAAAGGGTAAGTTTCTCTTATGATCTCTTGTGAGCAAAAACTAGCCTAAGGGTACCTTTGACCGAAGGTCAACTAAACCCGAGAGGATTTTTTGCGACTATTTTTTTGCGATAACCTTTTTTGCGGCCTCTACTATATCTTTGGTAGTTAACCCATATTTTTCGAGAAGCTGTGCCGGTTTTCCGGATTCACCAAAGGTATCTTGGATTCCCACTCGAACCAACGGCGTCGGTGCTTTTTCAGACAACACTTCAGCAACCGCACTGCCTAATCCGTTAATGATACTATGCTCTTCTGCCGTCACAACTGCCCCGGTTTTCCGAGCAGTTGCCAAAACGGCTTCCTCATCCAAGGGTTTGATAAAGGGAACATGCAGAACTTCGGCAGAAATCCCTGCTTCCGCTAAGATCTCTGCGGCTTCCAAAGCCATGGCTGTCATCATACCGGTTGTGATCAAACTGACCTGTTCTCCACTGCGCATACAGCGCGCTTTGCCCCATTGCATCTCGTAGTCTTCAGGCATGATCACCGGCACCGCCGAACGACCCATGCGCAAATATACAGGGCCTTCATAGGCAGCAACGGCATGCACAGCAGCGGTGGTTTCTACAGCATCGGCCGGACAGAGCACGGTCATTCCGGGGATTCCGCGCATCAAACCCATATCTTCAATCGATTGATGCGTAGCACCGTCTTCTCCCACTGTGATCCCAGCATGGGTCGCTGCGATTTTTACATTCAAATGCGGGTAACCAATCGAGTTGCGAATTTGCTCATAAGCACGTCCAGTCGCGAAGATCGCAAAGGTGCTGGCAAAGGGAATCTTACCACTGGCTGCTAAGCCGGCTGCGATCCCGGTCATATTGGCTTCGGCAATGCCGATACTGAAAAAGCGTTCCGGAAAACGCTGGGCAAAGCCAATGGTCATGGTAGATTTCGCAAGGTCGGCATCTAAGACTACCACCTTGGGATTCTGTTCACCCAACGCGACTAGGGCTTCTTTATAAGCATCGCGGGTAGCTATCATCTTACTCATGGCTTGACTCCTCCTTCTCAGCTAACTCCGCCAAGGCTTGTGCTAATTGTTCGGCATTGGGAGCACTGCCGTGCCATTCTGCTTTGTTTTCCATAAAGGAAACCCCTTTGCCTTTGATCGTGTGTGCTAAAAGCAGAGTCGGTTGGCCTTTGGTCGACTTGGCTTCGCAAATAGCTTCTCGAATTTGTGTGAAATCATGTCCGTCGAGTTCAACCACGTGCCAACCAAATGCCTGAAACTTTTCAGCGATCGGCTCAATATTCATCACTTCACAAATTTCACCGCAGATCTGCAGATTGTTATAATCCAAGATCACAGTTAGATTGTCCAGCTTATAATGTGCAGCCGCCATTGCCGCTTCCCAGATTTGCCCTTCCTGGCATTCACCGTCACCAATAATCGCATAGACTCGGCGGGGACTATGATCCAATCTCGCTGCTAAAGCCATGCCTAACGCACCCGATAATCCCTGTCCTAAGGATCCTGTCGTAAAATCCACACCGGGAATGTGCTTCATATCGGGGTGCCCCTGCAGACGGCTGTTGATTTGTCGGAAGGTTGCTAATTCTTCCACCGGGAAAAAGCCGCGCAAGGCTAATGCTGCATAAAGCACCGGGGTTGCATGACCTTTACTCATCACAAAACGATCTCGCTCCGGGTATTGCGGATTCATGGGGTCAAGGCTCATTTCTTCAAAATAGAGCACGGTCATCACTTCGGCTAACGATAAAGAGCCCCCCGGATGTCCCGATTTGGCAGCTGCGGTCGCCTTCAAAATCTCGCGGCGAATCTCGCGGGCAATGGCAACATCTGTGTTCAGCATTTTGACGTCACTCTCCTAATTTCTTATTTTCGGATTTGTCTTCTCTTTTGTTCACGAACGGCTTGCATGAATTTTGGAATTGCTGCTAACCGATGAAAGCGTTTTGGATTCCGCACAGCCCGATAGAACCACTCCATATGGATGCTCTGCACCCAAGCAGGAGCACGTTGATCGATCCCCGCCATGACATTGAAACTGCCTCCCACACCAATCGCTACCAAGGGAGCCAGGTTTTTTTTATGCTTCTGAATCCAGATTTCCGCCGGTCTGGGGGGACCTAAGGCACAAAACAACATCTCGGTGCCGGTTTCCCGAATTTCTGCAACCAAAGACTCTTCCTCTTCCGCCTTGAAATATCCGTCATGGGTTCCGCAAATGTGCAGACCAGGATATTTCTCCAGTGCGGCCATGGCAGCTTGGTTGGCAACTCCTGGGGAAGCCCCTAGGAAATAGACTTTATATTTTTGTTGAGCTGCCAGTTTTAGCATCTCTTGCATGAGATCGAATCCAGCCACTCGTTCTTTTAAGGAATCTCCCAATTGCTTTGCCGCCCAGAGCATCCCGGTGCCGTCTGGAACCAGGAGGTCTGCTTTATGCAAGGCGTCTGCAAAGGTTTCATCTTGCAGTCCGTTCCAAGCGATTTCTGGATTAATGGTCACGATATGAGCAAATTCCGTCTTGCGGATATGATGTTCCACCCAGTCCAAGGTCTCAGCAATGGTTATGGAAGCAACGCGGTAGCCTACTATTTGCACCGTTTTCATCGTTTGTTCTCCTCTGCCGTTTGTATGGCCAGTTTAGCACTCATTAACGCTTGTCCTCGTAATTCTCGTAAGCGTTGAGAAGCGGCTTCCTTGTCCAGGGGAGATAGCAGAGTCTGATTGATCAAATGGATCAATTCCTCCGATTGCAATTCACTCAAGCTGCCAGCTAAGACCTGGCCGACACGTTTGGCAAAATGGTCTACTTTGGGATCATAACGAACAGCAATCGCTTTTGTGCTAGTAATGGCTGCGAAAACAAGGGCATGTAAGCGGACTCCGATCAACAACTGACAAGATTTGATCACCGATAACACTTCTTCTACCGTGTAACCGTGTGGTAAGCAAAAGGCATGCTCTTTTTGTTTCATATGTTCTCTGATTTTGTGACCCACGGCTTCATCTCCGCTTTGCTGCATGGGGACGAAAACAACTTGCGCTTGTTGTGTTGAGACAAGCGTATCGAGAGCGAGGGCAAGTTGGCCTATCCAGGTTTCATCGCTTCCCCAAGGACGTACCGAAACTGCTAAAAGTGGGCCACCCCCAGCCTGGACTCCTAGGTCTTTGAGGATTTTTTGTCCGGGAGCCGTTTCCGGAGACTCGAACAGTAAAACTGGATCGGCCGAAAGATGTAACTTTGCCGCAGGGACTCCTAAGCGTAGCAGTTCATCAAAGGATTGTTGGTCGCGCACGGTCAAGACTTTGGCTGCTCGTAGGATCCAACCAGTTAAACGGCGGTTCCACGATTTGCGGATTGGTCCAATGCCCTGACCATAGATCATAAAGGGAGTGCGACGTACTAAACTCATGGCCAGGATCAACAGATAGTATTGCAAACTGCGGCTGCTGGTGACATCTTGCAATAAGCTGCCTCCGCCGCTGACCAATAGGTCATTCTCCCCCAAAGCATGCCAGATGGCTTTGTAATCGGTGCGCGAAATCGCCTGTACATCGTGGCTGCTTTCGGTCAGTTTCGGGTTCGCCGAAAGAACGGTCAAGGCCAGCTGTTGATGTTCCATATGGAGAGCTTGCTGCATCGACGTTAAAATCGCTTCATCTCCAAGATTGTTGAAGCCATAGTACCCGGAAATCAGAATTCGCAAAGGGCGAGAAGGGCGGTCAGCTTGCCTGTTCGGCATGTTCTTCGTCCTCCTCCCAGTAGCGATGTAGCCAATGCGAGAACAGTCGCACTGCAATGGCTGCGCCGATTCCTAAAATCACGCCTAAGGCTAAGCCCCAAAGCCCGCGATTCATACTGATCCACATGCCGGATCGGACATGAGCAAAGGAGTTGACGACCGATACCCAACCGACGGTCGCCAGTGCCAACAAGGGTCCGACTAGGAACCACTGGCCAAACGCCCACAATAGGGGTATCAACATAATTGCAGGATACCCGATTAAGAATTCTTTGTTTCGTGGTCTGGCCACCAAAACGCGCTCTAAAAAGGCTCGCATCTTCAATTCTAATCCGCTGATTGCTCCCACCGAAGCATTTCCGGAACGTAAAACATAGTAGAAAAGGGCCCCAGCTGCAACCACCGCAAATATCGCCCAAAGCACGGTGATTGGGCTGGCTAAGAGTTGTTTCAGATCATGCCGCATTTCTTTCCAGCCGCGTTTCTCGACTGGGGCTTGAAATAGGAAGCCGTAGCGCATGAAATACCACAGTCCGAGAATCAAGAGCGGTAAGACAAAGCCCACTTTAACACCGCGAAAATATTGAAGTTCCAGCATAAAGGTGTTATCGCTCATGATCACACCCAGCAGTACCCCGCCGGCAAAGACGATTAGGAAGCTGCCGACTGCTAAGTAGACCCCCTGTAATAAGAAATTCCAACTGCGCGCGTTCCCCTTAAGGCGTTCTAGTTGTTTCATGGTGAATATTCCTGCCATGACCGGATAAATCACTTGAGCGGCAAAGGCTAAGAGTTGTCGCATGCTCACCCAAGTACCTCCAACCGTAGCAGCAGAGCGCGACAAATAGCCGGCTGCCAAGGCCGCGGGAAGTGCTAAAGCAATTAGAATCCACCAGAAAAGCGGTTTCCCTTCGATTCCCCATTGCATCAAAAACAAAACCGTGGTCCAAGCTAGAGCTAGCGGGATCAAAATCATCCAGCCGACCAAATGAAAAGGTTCCAAAGGAATCGCCGGTCCAATCTCATAACCGGAGTTTTGAATGCTTTCAACGCCTGCTTGTAAAATTCGTTGATTCAACTTCAAAATCTCATCCGGACTCTTTAACTGATTCTCAAACAAACGTAAATACACCACACGAATATTGCGGTCAACGGCTGCTCTGAGCCAGCGTTCTTGAATTCCTTGTTCGGTTAGCCAATCTTTCTTGTCGAGTTCAGCCCTCTGGATGGCATAGACACGAACGGCTTGAAAATCCAAGGCGTGTAACAGCGCTTCATCTCCGGCGAGATGAATGCTATCGAGCTGGGTCATAGTTTCAACTAACCCGTAATACCAATTTTGCTCACGCAGAAGTTCAACAAAAGCCGTAAAGGCAGTATCGGGTTTCGTATAATCCGTGGGTTGACCATTAAGGTCTTGTGTGCCGGGGAGTTTGGTACCGGTCACGATTACTCCGGTCACTTGATCGGAAGCAACGAAGGGTAGGTATTGCTCTAAGAGCGTTTCCGCTGAGATCCCAGGTCTGTTGGCAGGTCGCAATTGAACATCGAAGCCTAAGGCGAGATACTCTTCAAATTCCTCTAAGTCATACCAGAGCCCGGCCCCTTCATAGAGATCCCAATAGCCTGAAGGTATCTCCAAGACGGTGATATATTGATTTTGAAAGACTCTCCATTGCAACGATTCAATGGGTTCAGCTAAAGAAGAAAGCAAATCATCGGAGATTTCCGCCTGACTCATCAGAATATAGTGGCTCATGGGGCGCAAAGGTCCTTGAAGGAGTTGCGCAAATTCACCACTGGGCTGACTACGCACCAAAGTAGCTGCTTCGGGATACTTTAGAACAGTAATATCTCCCCGTTCTTCGAGAAGCTTCAAAGTTTTTTGGTATAACGTTGCTGTAGTAGCTCCCGCCGCTTTGAAATCAGCCAAAGCCTCTAAATAGATATCATAATCCCCGTAACCGATCGCACTGAGATAAATTTCCTCAGTATCGATGACAACCTCTACTTGCTTCGCTTGCGATTCTACGTCGATCCGTCGTATCGCCTGATAAAAGACCGGTAAGAGAGATATGATGATCAGAGCCACCAAAATTTGCTGAATTCGTTTGTTTTTAGTCAAGTGGATGCTCTCCTTCCGAGTATTGCGGCAGTATGGGCAGGGTTGGTTGAATACGAAGCGTAACGGCATATGCCAAGAGTGCTAATGGGATGCCTAAGAGCAGCCCCCATCCAACTCGCGTCAAAGACAAGAGATACGGTGTGTGCAAATGCATAAAGGTGTTGAAGATCGAAACTTGACCGGCTGCTGCCAAGAACAACAACGCCAAGCCGATCCAAGGAGTCGACAAGAAAAAGGGCAAGAGGAAGAGTCCGGGATATCCGGTCAAAAACTCCTTAAAGCGTGGTCGCACCCCAAAGTATTGTTGTAAAAGATTACGTAAGGATCGTTCGATTCCGCTGACAGCACTGGTTTCATTACCACTGCGAATCAGGTAAAAGCCGATCAAGCCAAGCATGACTGCTCCAGCCGCCACTTGTTTACCGGAGAAAAGGCTCGCACGATTGATTTTCTGCAAACGATACGGCGAACGCAAGAGAGCATAAGCTGCCGTTAAGACCAAAGGTAGAAAATAAGCCACCTTCACGCCGCGAAAACTGAAAATCGCGTTTAGGTACACGGTTTCCGAAAGCAAGCCGTTGGTAATAGTCGCACCGATCAAGGTCAGAATACTGGTCCCAAATAACCCTATGAATGCTATTTTGAGTCGTTCCTGCCGTGTTTGTTCAGGTCGGCTGTGCTGTAAAAGCAAGGTCAATCCTAAACTGGGAAAGACAGTCGCTGCTAGCAAGGACAAGCCATCGAGCAAATCGCGACCCGGCAACCATCCGTAGGCATACGCTAATGCGGCCAACAGAGAGGCAAGCAAGCTGCCAATCAGTAAAAGCGGGCTGGTCAGCTTCGGTAGCCAACAGGCAAGCAGTAAAGCTCCTGCCGACAAGATGCCAACCGCCATATAGAGGAACAAAGTAAATGGAATCGGCACCCCCGTTATCGGTTCTGCTTTGCCTAAGATAAATCCCGCAGCCTGTAGATCCCCGGATGTTTGTTCCAACCAATGCTGAAGACTTTGCAATTCCTGCCCGGGAGTCATATCCATATGTTTAAACGGTTTCAAAAAAACAAAGCGAATATTCCGGTCTGTGACCGCCAATAAAAGCTCTTCTCTGGTATCATAAGGATATCCCGGGTGAACACGGATGACCTTCGCCTCAGCAGCTCCCAAATACGTCTCCAGTCCTTTTTGCTCTCCCAGGAATTCGACCATTCCCAACGTGGCTCCTCGCATCGCAATGATTTGAGCAATCGTATTGGTATTGATCTCATTGCCATAACCATAGACTTCATAGCCGCTGAAAAACAACATGTGCTGATTCGGCAAGGTAAATACCGCTGTTAGAACTTGATTTAGATCCTCGTATCCCTGTTCCTCGAGGGTATTCGACAATTGCGGGGTCAAAATCAACCCGTAATCATGTGCATATTGCAATACGCTAAACGGTACTTCAAGAAGATCTTGATCTAAAAGCACCAAGCTGGTCATTCCCCACTCTTGAGCTTGTTCAACCAGCTCAAGCGGTTGCATGGAAACAGCATCGGCGATCTTGACTAAATCCCCATACTCTAAAGCCAATTCAACTTGTTTATTAGCTGCTTCACGAGGAACTCGAACCGCCAAAACGCGGATGCTCAAAACTAGGGAAGCTAGGATCAGAAACCACAGAAAAATATGCTTAGGTTGTTTCATAAAAAAACTCCATCTCTTGTTAGGTTTATTTATAACATCATACTTTTCTGCTTCCACCCCTTAAACTCCTCTTTACTGGGGACGGTTCTCTCTTTTAGGGAGGGGACGGTTCTCTCCTATTTTGTTTCTTTTTATATTGTCATTGACCCAACTTAGTGCTATACTCTAATCGATTCAAATTAGGTCTAAATTGATTGGAGGAATTATCATGAAGAAGCGCTTGCTGGTTATTCTCACCTTGAGTTTGATTATGACTTTTTTATTCCCCGTGGTCGCACAGGCAGCACTTCCCGAAGGAGTCCCCTCGCTTCTCGAAGCCCCTAGTATAAAAAGTGTTGTCTTAAAACACGATGAAGACAATTTGCCATATTTTGAAGCACAGGTGTTTTTCCCACAAAGTGTGCTTGATCTCGATACTGAAAAGCCCTCCGGTGGTTCTGTATTTTGGGAATACTCTGTTAAAATAGATGATGGAGCTTGGGAAGATTTCGGTGGAGGCGGTTATATTGATGTGTATACCGCTGGAGAAGAAGGGGTCTATCTGACCGCAAAAAACTTCCCAATAACCTTCGACCCTATCGATGAAGGGACCATGACCTCAATCGATATCAAGAGTCACTTATACTCTTATCGCTTACGGGTTTTCTATTATTACTTTGAAAATTGGCAAGACCTCGAACCCGTCTATTCTCCGGTCTCTAACACAGTAATCATTGGCTCCGGCGCCTTTTATTCCTACGCAAATGAGTGGGCAAAACCCGAATTGGGTAAAGCCAATGAATATGGCTTAATTCCGGAGATCCTCAATGGGGTCGATATGACTCAACCGATTACACGAGAAGAATTCTGCGAATTAGCAGTCATATTATATGAAAAGACAACCGGAATTACCGCAACTTCAGAATTTCCAAATCCGTTTAAAGACACAACCAACCCGCAAATTTTGAAAGCGTATGCTTTGAAAATCACCAATGGTATCTCCGCGACCACCTTTGAACCGAACACATTGATTACACGAGAACAATGTGCTGCGATGTTATTCAGAGCAATAAAAGCCATAAAACCTAATGGAGATTTTTCCATTGCTGGAGTAGCCGATTTCCCGGATCAGATTCATATTGCAACCTACGCAATTGAAGCAACAAAGTTTATGTCGAAAATCGGCATCATCAAAGGCGATTCCGATGGAAACTTCATGCCGAAAGCCACTACTGAAACTCAAATCGCAGCCCGTTACGGTATGGCTACTCGCGAAGCAGCTACCCTAATGGTTGTTAGAAGTTACGAAAAAATCCCTACGTTACCATAGAATTATGTGTATTATTAACTGAATATCTTGAGGGACGGTTCTTACAGAATCGTCCCTTTCCTTTAGCCTTTTTACTTGTCATGGTATGATATACTGGTAATAGAGGTGATTAATATGTCAAAAACACTCGTATTAGCCGAAAAACCTTCAGTAGGGCGTGAATTAGCCCGGGTTTTAGGTTGTACTAATAAGCAAAACGGATTTATGGAAGGTCCAAGATATGTGGTTACTTGGGCTTTGGGGCATTTGGTAACCCTCGCTACCCCGGAGGAATATAATAAAGCCTATGCTAAATGGGAAATGGACCATTTGCCCATCTTCCCCGAACCGGTCAAATTGACCGTCATTCCCCAGAGTGGACGCCAATTTCAAGTGGTGCGCCAGCAAATGCAGCGCGCAGATATTTCCGAACTGGTCATTGCAACCGATGCCGGACGCGAAGGTGAGCTGGTCGCCCGTTGGATCATGGAGAAAGCTAATTGGCGAAAACCGGTGAAGCGACTTTGGATTTCTTCGCAGACCGACCAAGCGATCCGAGACGGTTTTGCCACACTCAAACCCGGAAAAGAGTACGAAGCTTTGTACCACTCAGCCCAAGCACGATCTTTAGCCGATTGGCTGGTTGGGTTCAATGTCAGCCGCGCTTTGACTTGTCGACATCAGGCGTCGTTATCTGCCGGCAGAGTGCAAACCCCCACCCTGGAAATGATCGTTACACGCGAAGAAGAGATCCGCCGTTTTCAGCCGGTGCCCTATTACACTCTAACCGCTAAACTTGCGGAATTTCAAGCACTGTATCGAAACCGACAAAACCAAACCCGAATTTCCGATCGTACCGTCGCTGAAGAACTACAAAAAAAATGCAACCTCGTACGTGAAGCCAAGGTCACCAGTCTTAAAAAAGAACAAAAGCGAGAAGCTCCTCCCCTTTTGTACGATTTGACTGAATTACAACGCGATGCAAATCGACGTTTCTCTTTTTCTGCGAAAGAAACTTTAAATCTAATGCAGAGTCTATATGAAACCCACAAACTCTTGACCTATCCTCGAACCGATTCCCGATATTTGAGTAGCGATATTCTGCCTACTCTACTGATTCGGGTCAAGGCGTTAACTGCTTCCGCTGCCTATGGTAAAATTGCCGCGCCCTTACAGCGCCGTTCTTTTACCGGCAAACAACGCTTTGTCAACGATGCCAAAGTCAGCGATCATCACGCCATCATCCCGACCGAGCAACCATTGAATTGGAACGCTCTTACGGCTGACGAAAAGCGCATCTATGACTTGGTCGTACGTCGATTCCTTGCTGTTTTATCGGAAGACTCTGTTTATGATCAAACCGAGGTTCAACTGCAAATTGCCGGCGAGACATTTACGGCAAAAGGTAAGATCTCGTTGAGCGCCGGCTGGCGTGGCATTTATGATGCTCAGCTTTTCAGCAGTGACGATGATGATGAGAGTGCTGAAGAAGAGAAAGATCAGAGTTTACCTCCCTTACAACAGGGACAAAGTCTGCCTCTTCAGGAAGTCCGCCTCAACCAACACATGACAAAACCTCCCAAGCGCTATACTGAAGCGACCCTACTCACTGCCATGGAAAATCCGGGACGCTTTGTTCAGGATCAACAATTGCGCAATGTCTTGGAAGAAGCCAATGGCATCGGTACCCCCGCAACCCGAGCAGAAATCATTGAACGCTTGCTGTCTGCAAATTACTGTGAGCGACGCGGTAAAGAGTTTTTCCCTTTAAGCAAAGGGGAGCAATTGCTGAAACTGGCTCCTGCCGATTTGAAATCTCCGATTTTAACAGCTCAATGGGAGCAAAAACTGACGCTAATTGCAAAAGGCAAATTAAAAGATACTCTTTTCATAGCCGAAATGAAAGAATATACAAAGCGCTTGGTCGAAGCTGTAAAGATCGCTCAAGGGGAATATCATCACGACAACATGACCCGTACCCGATGTCCCAGTTGTGGACAATTCCTCTTGGAAGTCAACGGCAAAAAAGGCAAGATGTTGGTTTGTCCCGATCGAGAATGTGGCTACCGACAAAACGTTTCCTACTTGAGTAATGCTCGCTGCCCTACCTGTCATAAAAAGCTTGAAGTCGTAGGCGAAGGTGAAAAGAAAATCTACACCTGCAAATGCGGTTTCCGCGAGAAATATGATCGCTTTAATCAGATGCTTGCAGAAAACAAACAACAAGCAAGCAAAATTGAGATCAAACGCTTTGAGCAAGAGCAGGCTAAACGAATCGAAAAAGAAAGTGTCTCTGCCTTTGCTTTGGCATGGGAAAGCGCGAAGAAAAAGGAATAACAAAATAGACAAACCTTCCAAGAAAGGTTTGTCTATTTTTTATTATATTCGACAGAACAAAGTTACTTAAAGAGAAGGGCTCCGGTGGGACACGCTTCCACGCAAAGTCTGCAGTTTTCACAAGACTTTTCACCTGTCATCATTCCGGGTAGGTAGGGCACGGTTTCAGTACCACTTCCTCTGTAAAGGAAGCCAATCATATTAACACCAGCAATATCGCGGCAAACCCGAACACAGGTCCCACAAAGAATACACTTTTTGGGATCTCGCACGAAAACCGGATGACTGGTATCCAAGCCCTTGGCATGTTTTTCCCCTTCAAAGGCATCTTGCTTGGCATCATATTTAGTGGAATACTTACGCAACTGACAATCCAACGCATCTCCACAACCGCATTTTAAGCAACGCAACGCTTCGGCTTTGGCTTGTTCTTCGGTAAAGGTCAATTCTACTTCCGAAAAGCCCTTAATACGAACGCTGGGCTCCAATTCTGCCGGACGTTGTTTTTCCTTTTTGACTTCTCCTTCATAATAAATCGGAGAAACATCTTGGATTTTCTTGCCCATTACATGATCATATTCTGCTTTCGGTAAAGGTTGATTGTTGAAGAAACGGTCAATAGCTCGAGCTGCTTTGGCACCGGCGGCAATGGCTTGAATAGCTGTTGCAGGCCCGGTAACAGCATCTCCGCCGGCAAATACATCGGCAAAATTGGTTTGGGTTGTGTTGGCATCGGCAACGATCGTGCCACGGTTGGTCTTCAATTGGAATTCATCATTGATGAACGATAAATCTTGAGTTTGACCAATGGCTGCGATCACGATATCGGCCATACAAAGATGATCCGAGCCTTCAATCGGCACCGGACGGCAGCGACCGGAAGCATCGGGTTCACCGAGTGCCATATCAATCAAGGTTACGGCAATCGCCTCTCCATCCATAGCCACAGCTTTGGGGTTGGTTAGGGTTACCATCTCGACGCCTTCTTGTTCGGCTGCATGGATCTCTTCCGGATGAGCCGGCATTTCAGCACGTCCACGTCGATAAATAATCTGCACATGCTCGGCTCCTAAACGAACCGAAGTACGTGCCGCATCGATGGCGGTATTGCCAGCACCGACGACCATGACGGTCAATCCGGTGAAATCAATATCATTGTATTTCTCGACGCGTTCCAAGAAATCTACCCCAGTGTAGATCCGGCTGCAACGATCTTCGCCTTCACAACCCAGGTCCCATCCTTTTTGAGAACCGACGCCTAGGAAAATCGCGTCATATCCCATCGCTTTTAATCTCTTGTAGTCGATATCCTTGCCGAATTCCACACCATAGCGGAACTCCACACCCATCTTTTCGATGATGCCGACTTCAAAATCTAAAATCTCTCGGGGCAAACGGTACGATGGAATACCATAACGTAACATGCCGCCAGGATTCTCGTGTTTTTCAAAAACGGTGACTTTGTGGCCGAAGATGGCTGAATAATAGGCACAGGATAACCCGGAAGGACCGGCGCCGATCACAGCAATTTTCTTACCGGTGGTAGCCAAAATTTCCGGAATGAAGGGTCCGTGCAAACGGTCATAATCTGAGGCAAACCGTTTTAAATGGTTGATCCCAATGCGCTCGTCCACGATATTTCTGCGGCATTCGTCTTCACAGGGTTTGGTGCAAACACGTCCACAAACCGATGGCAGAGGGTTTTGTTGTTTGATTAGCTGCAATGCTTTATCATATTCACCATTAGCGATGTGTTCAATATAATGGTGCACATCAATATGCGCCGGGCAGGTCATGGTGCAGGGTGCTACGCAATCACCGGTATGTTCCGACAATAACAGCTCTAAGCAAACCCGTCTCGACTCATTGACGGCATCGGTTTCGCTGCTAATGACCATGCCTTCGGTTACCGGGGTAGCACAAGCTAAAGGATTGCCTCGCGCTCCATCGATTTCCACTCGGCACAGCATACAAGCACCAAAGGCTTCCATTCGTTGGTCTTTACACAAATTCGGGATTTCGATCCCATGCGCCAATGCGGCCTGCAAAACAGACGTACCGGCTTCGATTTCTAACGCTTGACCGTTGATGGTGAAATGTACTTTACTCATAGTCTTCCTCCTTACTCCACAATCACGGCGCCGAATCGGCAAACAGCCTTACAAGTTCCGCAGCGGGTACAAATATCTTGATCAATTACGTGGGTCTTGCGCACTTCGCCGCTGATGCAATGCACCGGACAATTGCGTGCACAAATGGTGCAACCGGTACAGAGCACCGGATCGATTCGGTAAGAAATCAAGGAGCGGCATTGCAGAGACGGACATTTCTGCTCTTTGATATGCGCCTCATATTCATGACGATAATAGCGCAAAGTCGTCAGCACCGGGTTGGGTGCCGTTTGTCCTAAACCGCAGAGTGAATTTTTACGCACCTGTTCGGCAAGGACTTCCAACGCTTCAATGTCGCCTTCTTTACCTTTGCCTTCGGTGATCCGAGTCAAGATTTCCAACATACGTTTGGTACCCACACGACAGAAGGTGCATTTACCACAACTTTCATTTTGGGTGAAGTCCAAGAAGTAGCGGGCGATGTCCACCATACAGTTGTCTTCGTCCATAACAATCATGCCACCGCTGCCCATAATTGCGCCGGTCGCGGAAAGGGTGTCGTAATCGATCAGGGTATCAAATAGACTTTCCGGGATACAACCGCCGGAAGGTCCCCCCAACTGCACCGCCTTGACCGGTTTTCCTGAAGAAGAGCCCCCGCCAATATCATAGATAACTTCGCGGATAGTCATGCCAATCGGCACTTCCACTAAGCCACCGCGTTTGATTTTTCCTGCTAAAGCAAAAACCTTGGTTCCTTTGCTCTTTTCCGTACCATACTTGGTGAATTCTTTAGCCCCGTTACGTAAGATCCAGCCAATATTCGCTAATGTCTCTACGTTGTTGATATTACTGGGCTTTCCAAATAATCCCTTTTCTGCCGGGAACGGAGGACGGATGCGAGGCATCCCCCTCTGACCTTCAACCGAGGCCATCAGTGCAGTCTCTTCCCCACAAACAAAAGCGCCTGCTCCCTGCATCACTTTGATATGAAAGTCAAATCCGGAACCTAAAATGTTTTTCCCTAAAAATCCTCGTTCTTCTGCTTGATGAATGGCGATTTCTAATCGTTTGACAGCAATCGGATATTCAGCACGTGCATAAATAACGCCTTCACTAGCGCCAATTGCATAACCACCAATGATCATGCCTTCAAGAACGGAATGAGGATCCCCCTCTAGAACCGAACGGTCCATAAAGGCCCCCGGGTCACCTTCGTCGGCATTACAAATCATATACTTTTGGTTAGACTGAGAATTCATGGCAAATTTCCACTTTAATCCGGTAGGGAAACCCGCTCCACCACGGCCCTTTAAGCCACTTTGCAGAACTTCATCGACAACTTCAGCAGGTTTCATGGTCAAGGCCTTCTCCAAACCCTTATAGCCATCCATGGCCAACGCATCATCCAGATTCTCCGGGTCGATTGCCCCGCAACGAGCCAGCACAATACGAACTTGTTTATTAAAGAAGGTGTCGTCTGTGCAAGCAGCCGTTTCTGATTTGACGATATATTTTTCTAAGGGACTGCCTTGAAGAATATGAGCTTGAAAGACTTCGGCAGTGGATTTTTCATCTAGCAATCCATACACCGCACTGCCATGTTCATCTTGAATTTCTACCAAAGGCTCGGCAAAACACATGCCCATACATCCTGTAGAGGTCAAGGAGACTTCCATACCGGGAGTGTTTTCAATGAGTTCATACAGTTTATCGTAAACCTTCATGCCTCCGGCCGCAATGCCGCAGCTTCCTAATCCAACGATGACCTTCATTGAGCACTCACCTCCTGTTTTTTGATCTCCCGAATGACTTTACGTGCTTTATCTTGAGTCAAACGGCCGTGAACTTCTCCGTCGACCATCATCACCGGTGCTAAGGAACAACAACCCAAACAGGCCACTGTTTCAATGGTGAACAGGCCGTCTTCTGTGGTTTCGTCTAAAGCGATGCCCAATTCGTCACAAATAGCAGCTCCAATGTTGTCGGCGCCATTAACATGACAAGCAGTTCCATGACAAAGTTTGATCACGTGCTTGCCCATGGGGGTCAAACGGAACTGGGAGTAGAAGGTTGCTACACCTAAAATCTCGGGCACTTTAATACCGGTATGAGAGGATAAACGCACAATGATATCCTGCGGCAAATAGCCATACGCTTCCTGCAACTTTTGCAGCAAGGGAATAAGTTGAGAAGTGTCTCCCGCATAATCGTTTAAGATTTTTTCGAAGGGAGCAAAATAGTCTTGTTGTGTTGCTTCCATGGATGAACCCCTTTCTAACTTGCCTCCAAGAGATGAATCCTCATCTCCATATCACAATTTCATATTGAAATGCATACTTGATAATTGTAACCTATTTTGATGAAAAAGGCAAGAATGGCTTGAAAAATCAAGCCATTCTAATCGTTTATGATTAATTTTCCTGTTTTCATTGGTGAAAAAATTCTCCGCCACAACGGACGGTACCGGGCATCCATTTCTGCCTTAAATTGCAGATAAAGCTCCGCCAAGGGAATGAACGCTTTGTATTGTTGAAAAGGATATTGCTTCAACATATTCTCGCCGATCTGGCTGAGCGTGGCAATGTTTTCGGTAAATGGGGTGTTGCGTAAGCCGCTCTGTTGAATAATCTCGCTGTGCTCTCCTAAACCATTGTAACTTCCTGCCAGATACGTGCACGATAAGAAGAGGTTCTGCAGATGTTCCTCTCGTTTGAGGTGACGATTGGACTCAAATGAAGTCATTTCGCGTGCCAACAAACGAGCTTCGGTCAAAATCCCAGTTATTTTCGCTTGTATTAATTCTTCCGGTTCCGAAGCTGAGGCTAAGCGCGCCGCATAAAACTCATCCCAGAGACGGTAGGTCAGCAAACTGAGATCTTCCGTTTTACCATTCTGTTGTAGTAGTAGTTTGCCTGTTAAACTTTGTAAGCAATTGTTATTGTGGACATGGGCGATTTCGTGTTCTAAGGTGTTTTGTAAGATTCGAACCGACTTTTGGTTCCTTTGAGCTTCCTGCCAGAGTTCCTCCGATACGAGAATCACGGACTCCCCATTTTTTCTTCTCAGAAACTCTGCTCCGTATTGATGTACCACCAATTTTGGTGTAAAAACAAAGCCAAGCAATCCATCGAGGTTCAAAGAATGGCGCTCCAAATACGGTTCCAGCCAAAGTTTAAGTTGCTCCTCCAGCTCCTGGTCATCAAGACAAACTCCTTCTTCATTACAAACCTTACAGGAGATCTTATACTTCATGAGGAGGATCCTCCTCGACCCTAGGGTGGAGGCTCCCGGTAAGAAGTGCTTCATCCACAATCGGCGGTTGAGTAATTACGGGGATCTCTAACTCTTTTTCATCGAGTTTGCGATGCACTTCTCTTCGTAACAAGGTATAGAACACTGAAGACAGAGGGATGAACAGTAGAATTCCCCAGACTCCCAGTAAACTTCCGCCTAGAGTAACCGCCAACAAAACCCAAATCGAAGGTAAGCCGATCCGGGTGCTCATGACCTTGGGATATATGATATTGCCTTCGATTTGTTGGATGATCAAAAACAACAAATTAAACCAAAACGCTTGAATGGGATTAACCAAGAGGATCAAGAAAAATCCGATGAACAAGCCAACAAAGGCGCCGAACACGGGAATGATAGACGCAAAGCCAATAAACATGGAAATGACCAAAGCATAAGGGAACCGGAAAATCAGCATTGTGATCAGAAACAGGATCCCTAAAATCAGAGCCTCTAAAACTTGTCCGGCAATGAAACTGGAAAAGGTTCTTTGAGTCAACGCTAAAATTTCCAACGTTGTTTGGCTATGTTGGGGGGTTGCATACGCATAAAGCACTTTTGTCAATTGTTTGCGCAACACTTCTTTTTCCATCAACATATACACAGCAAAAACCATGGATAGTATAAAGGTAATCATGCCACTAAAAATCGAGGAAACCATGGTTACAGTGGAGTTGAAAATCCCTCCCAGAGAGGCTTGGATCATATCGGTGATGGTATTAAAGATGCGATTCCAATCGAATTCCAATGCTTCCACCCAAGCGACTGCATCTTGGAATTGCCATGAAGCCAAAATTTCTTCCAGCCAGTCTTTGGTTTTTTCAAAATACTGAGGCAGATTATGGCGCAAAAGTTTTAAGGTGGTCGATAATTCAGGAATCACCGAAACCATGACAATCGCCAAAATTCCTGCAAAAATGATAACGGTTAGAAGCAAAGCAATCGGCCGTTTCAGCGAAGAGTGCATCGGGATCTTTAATTTGGTGAACAGCAGATATTCATTGAATTTCATGGGAATATTTAAGATAAAGGCAATGGAAAAACCCATAATGAAGGGAGCTAAAACACGTAAACACAGTAAAACACCGCTCCATAGGACTTCGATGTTTTGCAATCCCCAAAACAAAAAAATTGCTGCAGCTAGAATTTTGAACCATGACATGAAATCACACGGACGATGCTCCATACTCCCCACCTCGTTTCAGAAATTATTCTCACATCAAAGTAACTTCGCGAAAGAAGGCTTTCATTCCTGCCGCTGGATACTCGCTTTTATGCTAATCTATTAAGATGTCTGGAAATTCTTTGATATCCGTGTTATAATGACCCAAGTACTAAAAGGCTTGAAGGAAAGGAATGATCCATCATGAACAAAGAAGAAACATTACAAAGCTTTCGAGCATATCAGCGCAAAATTGCCACACAGCGCTACATTGGATTTCTGATTGGATGGGATGCCGCAACAGAAGCGCCTCGTAAAAGTGTTCAATATCGAGCTCAAATGCAAGGAGAATTAGCGGCGGAGCAGTTTGCCTACCAAATGAACCCAGCCAACATTGCCTTGTTAGAAGAGATCGCGCAAGGGGATTTTGAGGAAGCCGATCAGATTTCAGCCAAGAAATACTTGAAAAGCATCAACAAAATTCGATATATTCCTGCTGAAGAGTATGTTCAGGCCGCCAGAAACCGTTCGATTATTGCTCGGGTTTGGGAAGAAGCCAAGCGCACCAATGATTACGGATGCTTTGCACCGCACTTAGAACGCTTTCTAGCCGATGTCAAATCCGGCTTATCGTACCGCGGAATTAAAGAAGAAGATTATTTTGCCACCCTGATCGACGACAACGAAGAAGGAATGACTCTGGAAAAATACGACCACTTCTTTGGCGCCTTAAAAGACGAATTAGTTCCTTTTACCCAACGATGCTTGACCGAAGGGCGAAAGATCGAGGATAAAGCCTTATATCTCCCTGTTTCTCGTTCCAGCCAAGAAGCCATTGTTCAATACATGGTAGATACTTTGCATTTTGATTTGCAAGCCGGTGTTGTCAAGACGAGTGCACATCCATTTACCACTGGTTCGGGATCTCCCACCGATGTGCGCTTCACCGTACGGTACAACGAGAATTATTTCCCCGGTGCCATGATGGCGGCGATGCACGAAATGGGACACGCACTGCATAGTCAACAAGGCAATCCGGCTTACGCAGGTACAAATCTCAATGGAGGCCCTTCAGCCGGAATCGGAGAATCTCAATCTCGCTTCTACGAAAATTATATCGGACGCAGTCAGGCCTTTTGGCAAACTCATTTTGCAGCTTTGCAAAAATTCATTCCGGAATTATACGACTTTTCAGCCAATGATTTTTGGCGGATGCTCAATCGAAGCAAAGCCGTCGTGACCCGCATTGAAGCCGATGAATTGACATATCCGTTGCACATCATTCTTCGCTATGAAATCGAACGAGCCATCTTTGCCGGTGAGGCCAAAGTCAAAGATCTACCGGAAATTTGGAATGCAAAGTCCGCTGAATATTTAGGAGTCGTACCGCAAACCAATACCGAAGGTGTTCTACAAGATGTTCACTGGGGCGGCAATGTTGGTTTTGGCTACTTCCCCACCTACGCTTTAGGCACTGCATATGCGGCTCAATTTGATGTAGCCATGCGCAAAGAATTGGATGTCGATCACTTGATTCGAGAAAACCAGATCGATTTGATCAATACTTGGTTGAAAGATAAGATCCATTTCAGTTGTGGCATGAAGACACCGGAGCAGATCCTCATGGAAGTCACCGGAGAACCCTTCGATGTCAAATACTATTTGGAGTATCTCAAAAACAAATATACCCAAATATACTTCTCTTAAGTTTAACGCATAAAAAAAGCCATCGGGGTACTCTCACGAGCATCCGATGGCTATTTTTCATTTGTCTAGACGGTGGCTTTCCACAAGCCGTGGAGGTTGCAATATTCATATGCAGCCACGACTGTTTCTCCCTCAGCTAACGCAAACACAGTTTCAGGAGCTTCACCAGGCTGTAACGCCATACGATGATATCCTTTATTGGTCTGAATATAGATCCACGGAATATAATGTGCCGGGATCATGGGATGAGCAACGGCGCCCACTTTAACTTTAACGGTTTGGCCTTCTACTTCAATCACAGGAATATGTTTTTCGTAGGCAGCTTCGACCGTATTGCCGACTAATTCGGTCATAGGTTGGCCACAGCAAATCATCTCCACACCGGAGTTGTGAATGCTTTCTACCAAGTTACCACAGATTTCGCAAATGAAAAATTGAGCATCTTTCATTAAATCATCCCCTTTACTATTGTTATTTTTTGACAGATTCAGCATCTGCCTGACAGTTCTCCATAGAACAAACGAGTTCTTTGAGGAGTTCCGTCATATCTATGATATCAGGTATGAGAATAAATTGCAAGTCAATCTGCCAGAACTTCATTAATATTTAACAATATCATTAGAACTCTAACTCTAATAATACATCAAGTTGCTTTAGTTTGCGGAGAATCGTTCTTGCTGCTACAAGATCAAACAGTGCTATGCCAACCGATTTAAAGACCGTCTGCTCTTGCTGCAACTGCTGAAGTCGCGGTTTTGCAACCATCCAATTCGAAAAAGCAGTTATTTTTTCGGGTTGTAGCCATCCTTGTTGTAAAGGGATGACGATGTCACCGCTCTCTTCTGTGGCATATAACGTATCCACAAAAATCTGCTGTGCATTGGCCATAGCAACCGGTGGCAATTCTCTTCGCTCCGGCTGATAGGTTCCGATCGCAACAATATGTTTGCCTTCGAATAAGGAGGGATCGTTGGACAGAACGGGATGAGCCGACGTGGTACAGGTAACGATGATATCGGCTTCTCTTGCGGCAGCTTCCGCATTATGACATAACGTGATTTGAAGATCGGGTTTCTTGGTCGACAGCTTGTTTTTATACAGTTCTGCTGTCACTGGATTGGCATCGTAGACAAAGACTTCATCAATGTCCCGTACCGCAGTAATGGCTAAAGTCTGATAAAAGCCTTGTGCCCCTGCACCAATGATCGCCAGTTTGCGGCTACTTGGTTTTGAAAGATACTTACAGGATAAGCCTCCCAAAGCACCGGTTCGCATGCCGGTCAAAGTCGTACCATTTAGAATCGCTTTGAGCTCGCCGCTTTCGGCATCATGAAGTAACACAGTTGCCAATGTGGTAGGAAGGTTCCTTTCTGAATTACTAGGACAGGTCGACAACAGCTTGACCGAATATTCCTTTTCCATAAAGCAGGGCATGATCAGTGCTACATTGTCGCCAAAAGTGTGGTGCATTCGTTCTGGCATTTCATAGGAACCAGCTTCTTGAATTTGGAACGCCTCTTCCATGGCTAAGATCATTTCATCCATGGTCACGTATTCTTCCATGTGTTCGCGTCGAATCAGTAGCATGCCTAACCCCTCCTACTTTTTATGGATAAAGTTCAAAATACTCTTCCAAACAAATCTCCTCTTCCATGATAACGGTTGCCACTTCAACCCCTACGAAACGAAAATGCCATGGTTCAAAGCCAATACCGGTGATTTCGGTTTTATCTTTCGGATATCTCAAGATAAAGCCATATTCGTTTGCATGCTCTTTTAACCAGATGGCCGCCGGGTTCTCAGCAAAATCTTCCGTCAAGCCTTTACCGGCCATCAACCAGTCATACGATACTATATCTGCCGCCAGCCCTGTCTGATGCTCGCTGGTACCGGGAATCGCTACCCAGCGTCCGGCTTCTTCGGTAGCACCAGCTTGGGTATACCCTAAAGCCAAATATGTCTGGATCTCTTGTTGATACAAATATTGTTGCAAATCGGCATCGCGATACGCCGAAACCAGCCTAAGCTGAATGCCGTCGGCACCGGCTGCTTGGATCATCTCCTGTATGAAAGGCACAACACGAGCATCCAGTTCATAGGTTCCGTCTACACTACCTAAGCTTTCCGGCTCAAAAGACAACGAAATCGGATTTTGCTTGTTGACCAAAATCAAATTCCAATCTACATTTGGGTCCACTGGCTCTTCCGGAAGTGGGTCGGGCGTCGGATCTGGTGTTGGATCAGGCGTGGGGTCAGGCACAGGATCAGGCGTTGGATTTGGTAGAGGATCCGGTTCACCAATGGGCTCTTCTGAACCCGGTGGGATTTCGGCAGCTACCGGTGGGTCCGGTAACAACATGCCCACAGCAGTTAAAATTATTAAACAACATACGGCTAAGATCAGCCGTTTCCATTCACGATTCATGGTATCATACCTCTTTCTGATCGAATCAGTTTATTTTAACATATTTAGCCAATCTTTGTCACCTTTTCTTTCCAATTGGCCGTACCATATTCATCTCGCCCCAAAGGAAGGAACCCAGATACAAAAAAAAGAATCTATAACAACGACCCGAATCGGGTTATCCCTGTGAAAGGATGGTTATGCTTGAAAAAATACCGCACCTGGATTGCAGCCCTGCTCACGTTTCTTAGTACTTTTGTCTTGGTTCAATATGCGAAAAGCAATCCCCTTTGGACTGAGCAAGTTTATAGTCGCAGCATCTATCCTGTGATCGCCATGGGTTTACAAATCCTGCATCGCTTATTCCCTTTTTCTTTAGCAGAACTCAGCCTGCTCTTTGGTGTTCTCTTCTCTTCCCAATGGATCTTTCGCCGCATCCTTGAGATTCGACGATTGGCTTCTGAAGGAACTTCCATTGCTGAGCTTCTCATTTCAACAAGCGGCAAGATTTTATGGTCAATCTCCACTCTGATTCTTGCCTTTCAACTTCTTTGGGGTTTGAATTACTATCGTTTGCCTTTGGCTGAGCAACTTAGGCTCCCGGTGGAAGAAACCGAACCCGAGGTTTTACAAGATATCTTGCTGGAATTGATTCAAGAAACCAATACCCTCCGTCAAGAAATCAAGGAATCGGCCAATGGCAGCATGGAACTCTCGGGACCTCTGCTGTATTATCTTCAAAAAGCACCCGAATGGTATCAAACCGGTCTCTTTTCTAATCAGTTTGTTATTTTACCCTTGACTTCTGCTGCGAAACCGATCATTCTCTCTGGGCTCATGTCGTATACACAAATTGTTGGCGTCTATTTTCCCTACACGGGAGAGGCGAATATCAATCTGAATGTACCGGATTATCAAATCTTAGCAACCATGGCCCATGAAATTGCCCACCGGCATGGCTTTGCACGCGAAGATGAAGCGAATTTCTTGGCTTGGTTGGTTTGTCATCAATCCTACATCAGCCCCGAAGCCCAATATAGTGGCAATATGTTAGCGTTAGCCTACGGACTCAACGCTCTTTACAAAGCAGCGCCGGACCAGTATCCTTCTGTATACAACCGATTGAGTGACGCAGTCAAGCGAGATTTTTCTTTTGGTCGGTCCTTCTGGGAACAATACGAAGGTCCTGTGGAGCAAATTTCTACAGAAGTCAATCAACAATATTTACAAAGCAATGATCAATCCGATGGCGTTCAAAGCTACGGTCGCATGGTAGACTTGCTGATCGCTTATTATCGAAGCGTTCAGCCGAAATCATAAAGAAAGAAGGCACGTTCATGTATGATGTTTTGATTCAAAACGGAACCCTTATCGATGGCAGCGGTCGCAAACGTTTTCGCGGAGATATTGCGATCATAGGGGATCGCATTGCCAAAATCGCCCCTGAAATCAATGAACCGGCTAGCCGAATCATCAATGCGGAAGGGCTTTTTGTTTCTCCGGGTTTCATTGATTATCATAGCCACAGTGACGGCGATGTTTTATTGAATCCCGACAGCTACAACTTTCTGGAGCAGGGCACGACCACGCAAATCACCGGTCAATGCGGCTCTGGACCTGCCCCTATGTATGAAAATCTGGAATATCATGGCCAGTATGGGTTAGATCAGCAAACTTGGGAAAAAATGACCTCCGTTTGCCAGGATTTCCGTCACTTCATGGACCATGTTGAACAAAGCCGCTATGGCACCAACTATGCCTTTTATCTGCCACACGGAAACGTGCGTGGGAAAGTCATGTATTATAGTCCGGAAAAACCTACCACTGAGCAAATGGAAGCCATGAAAGCGTTGGTTGCTCAGGCCATGGAAGCAGGTTACATGGGAATGACCACGGGTCTGGTTTACGCACCTTCTGTCTATGCCGATGTTGAGGAAATCGCAGAACTCAGCAAAGTTGTCGCTAAATATGGTGGCAGTTATGCTTCCCACATCCGCGGCGAAGGCGACAAGGTGATTCCCTCCGTAGAAGAAGCGATTGAAGTCGGTCGTCGTGCCCGTGTGCCGGTGATCATTTCTCATCTCAAGGTTTTAGGTAAGAACAATCAGGGGAAATCTGCTCATCTGTTGCGTCTCATGGAAGAAGCCAATCGCGAAGGCATTCGAGTGCGCGCCGATCAATATCCGTTTCTTGCCGGCTCTGCACCGTTTATCGCTCAAATACCCCCGAAGTTTCTGACGGAAGGGAAAGAAAAATTGTTGCAACGGCTACAGGATCCGGAATTCCGTAAAACCGTTCTGCATTCCATTTTCAATGAAACCGAAGAGTTCCAAAGCTCCATCTATGAAGCCGGATTTGAAGGTTGTTTCATGGCCGCTGCCCCCAAAACTCCTCAATACATTGGCAAAAACATCGCTGAAATCGCCGCTGAAGAGGGCAAGGAACCCATCGATGTAGCATGCGACATCCTCATCGCTAATCATGGGGAAGTGCAGGGAATCTATTTCTCGCAAAATATGGAAGACATGTTGAACATCATTGCCCATCCTTTAGTTATGGGCGGCTCTGATTGGAGCGATTACACCAAGAAAATCGATCCGGAACAAAAAAGTGGCGGCCATCCTCGAGGGACAGCTACCATGGTACGTCGCTTGGAATTGCTCCGAGATTATGGTCTGTTAAGCTTGGAAAGTGCAATTTACAGTATCACCGGATTACCGGCCGATACCTCCGGCTTGCAGGGCATTGGCTTATTGCGAGAAGGCTACCGTGCCGACATCACAATTTTTGATTACGCAAAACTGCATTGCAATGCCGATTTCACCTATCCGTTCCGTAAAAATGACGGTATTGACACCGTCTTGGTGGGTGGTCAAGTAGCCGTAGAAAAAGGACTCGCAACCGGAGTCAAAAACGGGGTTGTTCTTAAGAAAATACCAAAAATGGCGTAACAGCATCAAAAAAGCTTCCTTTGCGGGAAGCTTTTTTTGGTTTATTCTTTTAAAGCATACTCAGCTGCCGCACGTGCGTGAATCAGGGCCGTATCATAAACCGGTAACGGGCTATTGCTCTCGTTAATGAGAAGGCCAATTTCAGTGCATCCTAAAATAACCGCTTCAGCACCTTGTTGCTTCATATCCAGAAGAAGGCTTTGAAACGTCTTCAAGGTGTCCTCTTTTATGATGCCATGACCTAATTCTTCATAGATTGTCTGGTGAATGAACTCGCGCTGTGTTTCATTCGGAATCATGACCTCTAAGCCTCGTCTGGCTAGGATCTCTGAATAAAAAGGCAACTCCATAGTAAAACGTGTACCGGTCAGCACTACTTTTTTAATTCCGTCCGCCAGTAAAGCATCTGCTGTCACTTCGGCAATGTGCATGAATGGCAAACCAGTGGCTTGAATCACATCATCGGCTACCAAATGCATGGTGTTGGTTGCCATAAGTATAAAATCTGCTCCGGCGGCTTTCAATTTCAAACCGGCTTCTGCTAGAATACGCCCAGACTCCGGCCAATTACCGTTACGATGCACCTCTGCGATTTCTTCAAAATCCACGCTATAAAGAGCAATTTTCGCACTGTGATCCGCACCCAAACGATCTTGAACGGTTTGATTGATTTCACGATAATAAGTCAGACTGCTTTGCCAAGTCATGCCTGCTAAAATACCAATGGTTTTCATTGTAGTTCTCTCCTTTGACGATAATCCCATTCCTTTAACAATTCTTCTGTTGCTAAGGCTAGTTCAACCGCTTTGGTAGCATGCAAAAGGGCGGTATCGAAAATAGGCATCCCCGGGTGTGCTTCTTGAACCAACAAGCCGATTTCCGTGCATCCCAGCACAACACCTTGAGCTCCTTCTGTTTGCCATCGTTCTGCCATTTTCCAGAATTTTTGCAGAGACGCTTCTTTTCGTAGACCATGGATCAATTCCTCGTCGACGATTCGCACTAGTTCTGTTTTTTCATCGTCGTTGGGGATCCATACCTTCAAACCCTCTTCTTCTAATGCTTTTCTATAGAAAGCTTGCTCCATAGTGTAGCGCGTACCAGTCAATGCAACGGAACGAAGTCCATCCTTTTTGATTGCTGCAGCCGCTACTTTAGCGATATGCAGAAAAGGTAGATCGATTTCCCGAGTCAAAACATCTGCCCACTGATGGGTCGTATTACAGGCCATCAGCCAGAAATCGGCTCCTCCACGTTTTAGTGTCTTTGCACCTTCCAAAAGAAGCTCAATTTGTTTGGGACGATCTCCGGCTCTTTGGGCGGCATCGATTTCCGCGAAGTTGACACTGCTCAGCAGGATTTTCGCACTGTTCTCTCCCCCAAATCGTTCTTGGGTGAGACGGTTGGTCTCCCGATAATAGGTCAAGGTGGATTGCCAAGTCAACCCACCCAAAATGCCAATGGTTTTCATACGGACTCCTTCTCTTATTCTAAGCCAAACAACTCTACTAATTTATCGGTGGCCTTGAGACCACTGCCGGTCAATTCCATAACGGGAATTTCGTCTGCTGCTAAGATCCCTAAGCGGCGAAGCTTCAATACTGCCGCAGGAACGACTCCACTGGTGGGTTCCACATAAAAGCCGACTTGGGCTAAGGATTTCAAGCCCTGTAGGATCTCTTCCTCGTTGACTGTGATGATACTGCCACCGCTAGCGCGTATTACCCGTAGAATTGCATCGCCTTTGACCGGTAAAGCAGAAGCAATCCCCTCTGCCATTGTTGGTAGTTTTTCTACTTGAATGGGTTGCTCGAATCCGGCTGCAAAAGCTCTGGCCAAGGGTGCGCAATGTTCGGATTGGACTGCATAGATTCTGGGCAAGCGTTGAATCTGTCCAGCCATGAGCAGGTCGGTAAACCCTTGGGCTAGTCCTAATACTAAGGAGCCGTTTCCTACCGGAACCACAACAGACGAAGGTGCCTGCCACCCTAATTGCTCCCAAAGTTCATACGCTAAGGTTTTTACCCCGTGAATAAACCATGGACTCCAATTATGACTGGCATAAAATATATGTTGGGCCGCCGCTTCCGCTGCTTTGGTGGTGTCCTCGCGTGTGCCGGGAACTTTGGTCAATTTCGCTCCCATCAGCGCGATCTGTGCAGCTTTGCCAACGGAAGTATAAGCCGGTATAAAAATATTTGCATCGATGCCGGCAACCGCACTGTACGCAGCTACTGAAGCACCGGCATTGCCGGAAGAATCTTCAATGATTCTTCGAATCCCCCATTGAGTGAGTTGTGTCATCATCACAGAGGTTCCACGGTCCTTATAAGAACCGGTTGGCATCTGATAATCTGCTTTTACCCATGCTTTTCCCCAAAGTCCTTCTGTCTGCAATAGAGGCGTAAGTCCTTCGCCTAAGCTCACAGGGCGCTTCGGGTCTTCGATCGGTAACGCATCCGCATATCTCCAAATGCTACGCGGGCCCTCACTGATTCGATCTTTTTGGAAACGTGCGTGAAAATCTAATTTTAAGTATCCACCGCAATGGCACTGCCACCGTGGCTCATCTAATTCATATTGTGCATCACAATGTGCACAGCGTAAGCTAGCATCCATAGTTGCCCCTCCTATCGTTTCGTCCCGTTTACTTTTCGCCTTTTCTACTTTTGGTTCCTTCCCAAAAGCAAGAGAGGATTTCGGACACTTGCTTGCGAAAAGAAAACGAAACAGATATGAAGATGAAAGGAGAGTCTTTATGAAAACTCTCGAAACGCCCAGACTACGTTTACGCGCTTGGAAAATCTCCGACTTAGAAGACTTATACAACTATGCCAAAGAACCCGATACCGGAATTCACGCCGGATGGCCTGCTCATACATCAAGAGAGGAATCCTTGGAAATATTGGAAATGTTTATCTGCAATCAAGATTGTTGGGCAATCGTTGAAAAAAAGACCGGCAAAGTGATCGGAAGTTTCGGCCTACACAACGACAGTCATCGCCGAAACCCTAACAGTCGTATGATCGGTTATGTAATATCCGCTCAAGTCAAAGGTCAAGGCTATGCCACAGAAGCCACCACAGCTGTCTTGAAACACGCCTTTGAAGAACTGGAACTGGAACTCATTTCGGTCAATCATTTTGACTATAACCAGGCTTCTAAACGCGTGATTGAGAAATGTGGCTTTCGCTATGAAGGTACTCTTCGTCAAGGCATCGTTCGGTTCGATGGCGCAATCTTAGATGATTTCTGCTACTCTATGACCAAAGAGGAATGGTTTGCATTACAGCAACCCCCTGTTTTTTCTGAGGATGAACAGGTTCGGAAAGCTACCAAGCAAGACTTGAATGAGGTAACTCGTATGGGAATTTTGCTTTGGCCGGACAATGAATTTGAGGAATTGAAAGAGGAGTTTCGAGTGCAGATATCTGCTCTTGATCAGGCTGTATTTGTATTTGAACAAAAGCAAGAGTTGCTCGGGTTTGCACACGCCAGTTTACGACACGATTATGTGGAGAGTTGCGAAACTAGTCCGGTTGGTTTTCTGGAGGGGATTTTTGTTCACGAATTGCATCGGCATAAGGGTATTGCCAAAGCCTTGGTTCAAGCGTGTGAAGCGTGGGCGAAGCAACAGGGTTGCAGTGAATTCGCCAGCGATTGCGAACTGCCGAATCAAGACAGCCTAAAATTCCACTTGAAAATCGGTTTCACTGAAGCAAACCGCATCATTTGCTTCACCAAAAAAATATAGTTGGGGACGGTTCTACCGGGCGCACATTTTTCGCTCAAAAATCCTTTCGGGCTCAAGTTGACCTGCGGTCAAAAGTCGCCCTTCAGGAAACTTTTCGCGCATGTGCTTTCGGCATTTCGCACTAGGGGTCTGACCCCGGTGCGAAATAGCTATAAAAAAGCAGAACACACAAGTGAATGTGTGTTCTGCTTTTTGTTTGCCCGGCAGTTACCTACTCTCCCAGAGGGTTGCCCCTCAAGTACCATCGGCGTGGGAAGGCTTAACGGCCGTGTTCGGGATGGGAACGGGTGGATCCCTTCC